>Ga0116184_10003627_pt1 | contig 12546 bp, 13 predicted proteins | sample AD_JPNNA5_MetaG_FD_89886 | JGI IMG/M metagenome (GOLD analysis project Ga0116184, IMG submission 89886) | Active sludge microbial communities of municipal wastewater-treating anaerobic digesters from Japan - AD_JPNNA5_MetaG | ecosystem: Engineered > Bioreactor > Anaerobic > Digestate | place... | reverse complement strand
GGCATGGTGGATTTCCTTCGGATTGTGCGGTATTGTTCGCCCACAATGGAGGCGCGATGTTCGATCTAATCTCAGGGCTGATCTGGTTCTGCGGAATTGCCGCAGCGTTTCTTTTGCCCCCGGCTTGGCCAGTGTTCCTAGCTCTTATGTGGGTAACGCTACTGGTGATTGCCGTTAGCGCCGCGCGCAAGAAGGCTTTGGATAACCGCCGCTTCGGACGCTGAGCGCGCAGCACTTTTTGCCGGGGCCTTGCCGCCATTCAGGATGGTAGCAAGAAGGTTGGCAATCTCTTTCTTAGTGCTGTTTTCAAGCATCGACTTGGCCACGAAGCCCGCTGCTGGTGGAGCGGCTGCTAGCATGAGTAGAGGGTTTCCTGTCATCCAGCCAGCAGTCCCAAGCCCGGCTGAACCCATGGCCGCTGCGAATGGGAGCGCCCCTTTATTTGGGGCGAGACCAGCAACGATGCGCGCCACGTTCTGCCCAGGCGTCCCTTCGACAACCCGCCCCATCGCCGCCATTTCATCCGGGGTATATCCCTGCCGCTGGCCGCGAAGCGTAGGATCGCGCTCACGATCATAAAGGGTGCGAATGTTCTGGCGAGTTGCGTTCACCTCGTTCCCGCCTGTGCCGGTCGTGGCCGCCCGAGTTTCGCCCCGCATTTCCTTGTTGATCACTGCATCGGCCTTCGCAGCCTGATGGGTTGCCTTGCGCGCTGCGGACAGGTCCGAAATGACGCTGTCAACGCTTCCGCCCGTCACATCGTTCGGCCCAATCCCCCCAAGGTAATCCTCAATCGCGCGCTTCATCTGCACGCCGACACGCGCCTCCTTCGGGTCGCTCGCAACGGCGTCACCGATAATCCGACGCGCTTCCTCCACATCATAGACGGTCGGATTTTTCAGTGTGCCGACCGTATCAGCCATTTTGAAAGCGTTCGGATAGGCTTCTGGCGCAAGCTGGCTGTCAGGCAAAGCCCCGCTCAGCTTGGCCTCAAGCCCAGCCATCGCATTGTCGGTAAGCTGCGCCCCGTTCGATTTTACCGCTGCCCACTTATCAGCCGCCGTTTTCTTGACTTCCTGCAGAGTTGGAACAGCGGCGGTCGGCTTGGTAAACCGCGATGCGCCATAGGATGCCAAACCGCCACCGATCAGGGATGCGATGAAATCTGCGACGTTGCTGTCTGGGGCGATTTCTCGTGACGTTTGCCCCGCGACCGCCGCGCCGACATCGCCAGCTACGCTTGTCCCAAGATATGGGGCGAGAGCCTCGCGCGCGGCCATGCCGTATTTCGGCAAAGCTGCCCCGGTTAGCGCCGCAGGAACGCCGAAACCGATCTCCTGCCCGCCACGGCGAAGGTATCGCTGCGTGGCAGTCTGCGGATCTCCTGCGGTTATGAACGGGTCTAGCGCGCGCTTGAATGTTCCAGAGCCGCCGACCGGATCGGTGATCGGGGCAATATCTGCGCCAGTCGCGCCATTGACGCCTGAAATGCCCAGATTGAGGGCCGATGTCAGAAGGTCGACAGGGGCACCCGCAAAGTTCGCAATACCCTCGTTCAACCCACTACCAAACTGCGCGGCCCCATTGGTGACGCTGTTCCCTTCCGCGTCTGCGCGGCGCTTTCTGGCGCGCGCAAGCGCAATTGCTTTCTGCTGATCAAGAGTAAGCGTCATTGGAACATGGCCCTTTCTTCCGGCGTCATGTAATCCCAATCGCTGGGGTCAACGCCATCAGGCACAGCGGCATCAGAAGGCTTTAGGTTCCCAAGGATTGCCTTGAGTTCGGGGGTCATGATCGACCGCTTGTCGATTTCGTTGACGGCGTTTCGAGCCTCAACGGCGGAAATTTCGCCATTCTGATACCGCGAAATGATCTGCGCCCGATCAATATTGACCTGCGCTTTGGCCTTCATCATCGCAGCAATCGCCGTATTTGCTTCTGGTGTCGACGCGAGTTGCGGCAATGATTTCAGCATCCCGTCATACTCAATGTCGGACGTGGCCCCGGAGCCTGTGGCACGAAGCGTCGGCGCCACGCGCTTAACCACCGATGTAAACGCATCCGCTGCAGAGTTCACACCGGGGAACATACTCGCAAGCCTTCCAGCAACAGGGCCTTGGGGCGCCATTGTGATAAGCTCATCCAAGAGCTGCATGTCTTGCATGGTCCCGGCGGATTTGTTTCCCGCATCAAGATACGCGGCCCAACCTTCGCCCTCTTTCTCGGACAGCTTCTTACGCAACGCTCCGTCACTCGGTTCACCGCCGACAGTTACGCTGGTATTTGCCGCCCCAGCCTTTTTGCCCTGCAATTCCCATTCGTTGAACGATAGCGGCTGGCGGCCGGCCTTGCGCTCATCCGCGACATAAAAACTGTAGTCCTTCTGAGACGAGGTTCTGTCATCCTTGGGCGCCCGCCCGTCATAGATCGGCTGCATCGTCGTCGGATCAAGCAAAACATCGCCAACCTTGATCGGTTCTGGCTTCGGGTTCCGCATCGCATCTATCTCAAGACGCCCCTTCTCCACAGCCAATTGATCTGCTTGCAGGCCAAGCTGATAGGCCGGATCGGTTTGCTTCTGACGATCTGCAATCATGCTTTGCAGGATCGCCTTCTGCTCAGGAGCCATCCATGGGTCAGCCATAGCGGCATAAAGCTGGTCAAGGCCGATTTGAGAACCTTGTGCCCCTGCCGGTTGCTGGCCGCCCATATACGCCGCTTCCCGTCGCGCGCGGTGCGTCTCCGCTGGGCGCTCGAAATGGTTCAGAACAGCGACAGCCGCCGAATTAGGATCATTCGTGCCCGCAATCTTCGCCCAAGCCCCGGACTCTGGCCCCTGCAATTCTGTCATCAGGTAGTCGTATTGAACCTGTGGGTCTGCGGGGTTTTTGCCCTGATTAGCAGCATAGTCAAACAGTGCCTTCTTGCGAGGCCCGTTCCATTGTCCAAGGCCAAAGGCGTTACCATTGTCGCCAACCGCTGCGGGATCAAAACCGCTTTCGTCCTTGAAGTTCATGGCAAACCCAAGGGCTGCGTGTTCAGGCATCCCACGCTTGACCAACTCGGAGACAACAGCATCCTGCGTCAACGGACCTTTGCCAAGCGCTGCCATCGTATCCGCGCCGATTGCCTCGGGCGACATGGGGTCAGCCGGTGGCTGGCCTAGCACATTGAACGCGCCAGGCTGTGCCGCCCCACCGCCCAGAAGGGCCTTGAACCGATCTGCGGCAGACTGCCGACCCGCAGCTTCCTGCTTGTTCATGCCGCGAAACTGCCGCCCATAGGCGATGCCGGTGGCAAGCTGGCCCAAGCCCTCGCCGACATAATTTGCCGACCCAAACTTCGGCATCATCGCCATCAGCATCGCGCGCTTTTGCGCAATCTGATCTGGCGTGGCGTTTGCGTCGTTGGTGAACATACCCGGCATAAACATGGTCAAAGCCCCAAGAATAGGCCACCGAGGCCGCCAAGAAGTGAACCCGTCGCTGCTTGGCTTTGCTGCCACTGGGCAAGTTTGGAGGCGTCATAGTTCCCGATGATCGAACCGTTGTCGGTCGATGCAATCTGCGACGAGTTGGTATTAACCCAACTCGGCTGCGATACCTGCCCGCCGCTCAGAAGCGCGGTGATTTCGTTGATCGGCTGGTTTCGCTCGGTCAGTGCCGTTTGAAGCCCGGTCTTGTAGGCGTCCAGCATGAACTGGTTGCGCGAGTCCGTCTGCGACTTCTGCAGCCCGCCGATGGCCTTGGTATAGGCATCAGAGCCAATCGAAATGCCCTGGTTGGCAAGCTGCGTCCGCATCGCCTCGGTCTGATCAGCGGTTTGCGGTGAGTTCAGTTTGTCGTATAGGCCGCCCGCCCAGTTTTCATAGTCGCCAGTCGAATAACTGAACGGCTGCGCCATGTAGTCGTTCAGGAAGCCGCTTTGCGTGTTCGCCAGCGATGCAAGGTTCAGGTCGGCAGAGTTGGTCTGGTCCTTGATCGCCTGCTGCTGCGGGGAGAGCGTCTGCGTGGCCGTGAACCGGGGGATCGTGTAACTCTGGCCAGTGTATGGGTCAGACCACTGATATGATCCGGTCTGGTCATATGTCAGCGTCCCGTCAGGCGTGACCTGATTGACGTTGCCAAGGAAGGAATTGGCGATTGCCGTGGAGACGTTGGTGCCGGTCGTGGCCGCGCTCGTCTCTTTGGGCGGCGTCGGGTCTGGCGCTTTGCTTGCCATGGCTGTCTCCTAGTGAAATCGGCCTGCGCGCCATTCGTCATCCCCGAGGATGAACAGCGCCTCTGCCTTGTCGCGGCCCCGAAGGCGCGGAATGTCATGTCTCTGACCGCCGAACGCGGATGCGATGCGGCACATTCTGGTGTTTTCAGGATCGACCCGCGCAATGACCGCTTGGCATCCGAGTTGCTCGAATGGGTAGCTGAACATTTCCCGAAGGATGGCCCGTGACAGCCATCTCGCCGAAGTGCTAGCAGAGGTCATCTCAATGACCCCGGCTTCAACATCCCAATTGTGGAACAGGCAGGCCGCTACGATATTCCCGCCGTCTGCGACGGCCATGATCGTTCCGCCCGTCATCGCCCTTTCATCGCCCCAGATCAGACCGGCGATAAACCGAACCAGAGCCGTATAGACTTCACCCTGCGACGGGTGCGCCCAGATGACGTTCAAGCCACTACGGCCCCAACGTGGAACTCAGCGTCAATCGCCACCAACTCGACCTGCGGCGTTACAGTAGAGCCGAACGTGATCTGCAATTCTGGGGCGATTGTGGTCCCGGTCACGCCTGTTGCTGTCCAGCGCCCCTCGTTCATCGTGACGGTCGCGCCACCATCCCACAGGGCAACATCCCAAAGCGCGCTATCCCAGACAACAGTGGACGAAGATGCGAGAGCGATTGAGGGCGGCGCGCTGGTCGCTTCGCTGTAGTCTGCCAGCGCCGATACCTGCGGGTTTATGGCCGATCCAGTCTGAAACATTGCCCGCATTTGCCGCACTGACTTCTTGCGGCCATAGGCCCCCATATGCTCGTGTTGGCCGAGATAAAGCGCGGTGTAGATGTTGCCGTTGTCGGAACCGCCGCTATCCATCAGATAAATGCAGCTATCTGCGGCCCCGAAATAGGCATTGTCGCCAAAATATCCGAGGCATCGCGTATCCCAGCCCGTGCAGCGAGACCATGCCCCGGTCAGCAGATTGACGGCCAGAGCCTCGCCATTCGCAACGCCGGGCTGAGATACGAACATGACGCCGCGCCGCTGTGCCTTAACCATGGTCCAGCCGCTTGAAATCGTGCGGGCCTGCTGCTGCCAATAAGGGGCGATAGGCGCGGAAACGGCCTTGCTTTCAATTGCCGCCAGGTCGCTTTGGATCGCGGCAGAGACAGGGATAAGGCCCACCTCAGTCGCAATCAGCAAATCCCCGCCAGCTTGGGTATAGGCGTTCTTTCCGAGTGGTTTCGGCATCTGGTAAAGGCCAGCCTTACGCCAGTCCGTTGACGATCCGGGGTTTGTCCCCTCGTAGATCGCCACCTCGCCCTCGGTGGAGACAAAGACGCACTTGTCATCCAGACCATCGCCGCTATCCAGTGACCATGTGGCCCCGAACAGCAGCGCCCCGCCCTTCTTGAACACCCCCGCCAGCGAGAATTCCTGCGCTGCGCCGCCGATGCTGGTGACGGGTAGATACCATGCTGACATGGTGTTCTTCTGGGTGAAAAACAGCCGATTGGCGAAGGACCAGACCTGAGACAAGGCTGTCGTCGTGACCCCGGTAATTGCTGGGGTAGAAGCCGCGTCAATCGCCGTGAATGTCGATCCATTGAACAGGAGCGGCTTGTCTGATCCGTTCACGAGGTAGAGGAAATCACCCCCAGCCGTGCCAAACTGTGCGGCGGCATAATCCCCTGACGTTCTGCCACTAACAGCCGCTGTCAAAACAGTCGTCGGGCTTGCGGGCGCGGATGCGTCGAAAACCCCTGTCGCGGTGGTTGCGATGAATTTATCCGCCGTGCTGTTGTAGGGGAAAAGCCCGGTAACAGCCGCCGTCAGGGTCGCATACTTGATGCAGCCGCCGCGCGCACGAATTCCGGTCGTGGTGCAAAGCCAATTGTCCAGCTTCCGCGCCCCTGCCTGCTGCACTGTGGCAAGGTTTTCGTTCAGAACCCACCCCCGAATTGGTGCCGGGAAGGTGAATGACTGCGAAGGCGCAGGTTCTGGAAGCTGGCCGCCCTGCATCTTTCGGGCTGGCGCGGCCTTTTTCGCCCGAACGTCCATCAGAACCGGCCCCGATCATTGAACTTCGCCAGATCGGCCAGCGCGGCCTCAAATTCGGCCTCCTCGTCCTGATAGGCCATGCCCTTCTGCCGACGCCACCGAACGATCAGGCCCTTGAGAAACAGCGCCTCGTCGATGAGGGAGGTCTGATCGTCTGCGGTGAAGGTCGCACTTCCAGCCGAAGTCCAGTTTTTCGACTGGAACTGCACCGTGGCCGTCGCCGCGTTCGCCAGATAGGGCCAAAGCGTGATTTCGGCACCCTCAAGCAAGAAAAACCGTGGCGCGCCCTGGACTGGTGCAAGCGTGTTCCATTCCGCCCGTGACAATGGCCGCACGATCCCGCCAGAGGTGACAGAAACGCCGGAATTAAGCCGGGAGAACCCGGAAGGAAGCGTGTGGACCTTATTCGTCCCGTCGCCCGTCAGGGTCGCAGATTGTTGCAACTGGCCCCAATCAACCCGCCGCGCCAATTCTTCGCCAGTCTCATGGACGAATTGCAGCGCCTCGACCATTTCGCGCGCGGAACTGCCGATCACCTGCGACGGCACCTGAACGCTGACATTCTTTGCAAGCCCTTGAACGATGGACAGAAGGGTCATGGCGTCACCCCGGCAATCCGAACGCGGGCGCGGCTATAGCGGCCCTGCTCGTCCTGAGCCGCCGCAGCCGTGTATTCCATGTCCAAAAGCGCACTCGTCGCCTGCGCGGTTTCAACATCGCGCAGGTATTTCGCCGCCTCCATCCCGACGCCGTAGAGATACAGGCCGGGGTGCTTTTGCAGCAGCCAATTGCTGTCGGTCAGGCTGTCCGTGATCGTCGGGACATTTGCGTAGTATTCGACCGTCAGGTCTTCGTCGTTCCGCGTGACGATGTTCCCGCCAGAAATGGCATAATACCCACGGCCTTGCGAAACCTTCACGGCCTGCAACGGCTGCGCGATGTATTCCACACCAGCCGCATCATAGACGCCGATGATTTCGGCCATGTCTGCGGGCAAAATACCAGCGCCGCCCGAAATTGTGACCGTCGCGGTGGAAATCTGCTCACGGCACCGCAGGCGGCGGTTAAAGCCAACCTCGGCCAGCTTCACCAGCCGGGGGAACACGTCCGCAATCGACGGATTACGCACATGCTCGACAACAGCGGTTTGCAGGTCGATGAAGTCGGCAAAGGCGGTCATAAGCGCCCCTCTTTCGTTCGCCACGCGCGATTGTCGCTGTCGTTCAAAAATCGGCTGATGTATTTGTCATCGCCTTGGCGGGTAGCCTCGGACAATTTGTCCCAGAACACATTAACAGGGATGGACGCGATCATGTGATAGTCGCCCTTCCATCCGTTTTCCGCTAGGTTTCTATGCCGCGCATTCAGCTCAGCGATCCGATCCACAACAACATCAGTGCGATAGGTTGTTGACCCATCTGGGTTGGTCCGCGCCCATGTGTATTTCCCCCGCTTCATGTCAGATGAGTGCAGGGTCCATTCACCATCGCGGATAACCATTACTTCACCCGAGCCAGCGTGCCTTTTTCAAGGCCGGAGATCAGGTCGTCCTTCGATACGGTGATGACCTGACCAGCGCACACGCGGTCTTCCTCGTCATCAGTCGGCCAGAAGTCGCGGACCACGACAGCCTGCACACCATTACCCGGCAACAGAGCAGCCAGCTTTTCAGCCGCCTGGCGCTTGTCATGCTCAATTCCCGCCGCCTCAAGGGCCGCGATGATTTCAGTTTTTTCCATGGATCACCTGTTAGGAAAAGGGCGGGACCGCAGCCCCGCCCGATTGCGTGCTTTCGTCAGGTCGAAGACGTCAGGCCATAAACGTCTGCGGCGACGCCAAGACCCTTCTCGCTGTTCACTTTCAGCGCGCCCTCGCCCAGCAGGACGAACTTCTGAGCATCGCCAGTCTTGGCAACGTCCTTGTCCTCCTTGATCTTGCGGAACCAACCCCATTCGATCATGTCAGGGTCGATGAAAAACACGTTCCGCGCCAAGGCGGCGGCACTGGACTGCACGTAGTTTTCATGCACGAACACCCGGCCAAACGGGCCAGCATACACGTCTGCGGTCGCAATGATCTCGTTCTTGCCACCGGCGGCCGCCGCATAGCGGAACGAAGCGACGTTCGCGTCGGACATGAACGTGACAAACACGCTCTTGATGTAGTGCGAGCCGACCACATGCTTCAGCTTCGCGCCGCTGACAGCGGCCTGCTGCATCACCGTATCCATGATGGTTTTGGTGAATGCTCGCTGGGTGCCGTTGGTCGGGGCGACGGTCAGGCCCGTGCCGGAGTTGTAGCCACCATTTGCCCCCGTTGCCCCGCGGGAAACGTTCGTGGTGATCCACGACGACAGGGAGCCGCTTTTCCGGGTTGCACCGGCGACCGAAGCGTTTGCCGCGACGATGGAATATTCCACATCACGACGCAGCTCGACGCCTTTTTTCAGCTTCTGGTATTTCACCTGTTCGACGCTGCCAGCGTTGTCGGTGGCGTCCTGGGTGCCAGAAATGATGCCTTCTTTACGCATGATCTGGGTGTAGTTCCCCACGCGTACGGCGGGGGTGGTCGCGCCGAACGAATAGTCGTCGCCTTCCGCCTGCACGTTGTCGGCAGGGGCGGAAAGGCTGTCCGTCTCCCATTCGGGGTGGGTGCCGGAGAAGGTAGTTTTCCCGATCAGTGAATAGATCGGGGTTTCCTCTGGGTCGATCCGCGAGACAACATCAGACAGTTGCTCACGGTTTCCCTTCGCAGACGTGCTGACGAAGGTGTTGGCAATGACAGCCATGGCTGTTTCCTTTCGATGAGGGGGTTAATCCCAATCGACTTTCAGGGCATCCCTGATGGAGCCGGATCGGGAGAGCTTCCGCATCGCATCGGCATTCTTCGGCTGCTGCACAGGCTGGCCGGGCTTGCGTGGGCTTGCCGGGGGCACATTCGCCACCTTCGCCTTTGCAGTTTCCCGCGCCTTCGCAGCTTTCAGGCCTTCATTCGCCCAGTGCAGAGCCGCGAAAATTCGGTGATCCGTGACGCCCTTGAGTTCGTCAATCGAGAAGCCCACCGACTGCGCGGCCTCAACCGCTGCGGTGAAGAATTTCTGACGACCCTCTGGGTTTCTGATCACCGGAAACCGCTCGGCGAGAATTGCTTCCTCCGCCGCGCGCTTTTCACGGTCGCCTTGGGCATCCGCCGCCGCCTTGATTTCCTTCGGCTGTGATCCGAGTTCGATCAGCTTCTGAACCTGCGCCATGGCCGCGTTGTATTGTGCATCCGCGCGCACATAGGCGTTCGGGTCGCGCAGAGCCAAGGCTTGATCCGGCTTCGGGGGGACCATGCTCGAAAGATGGTCAATGAATGCCTGTGTAATGCCTTCGATGCGTTGAAGGTCCGCGTCCATCGCCTTGCGCGTCTGCGCCAGTTCCTGCGATTTCCGCGTGTAATCCGCCTGCCGCAGATAACCCTTGGTCACTTCTTCAAGTGGGGCCTGCGTTCCGTCCGGTAGGGTCACAAGGGCGGGTTTTGCCTCTGCGGTGTCCTCTGGATCTGGTTCAGCGGTTTCTTCCGTCCCTTCATCGGTCGCCTCGGGCGCTGGGGCCTCCACGGTGTCCTGATCTTCATCAGGGTCGTAGTAATCCCATTCCGCTGCGGTGTCGTTCTCGGGCGTGTCGGTGCCGGTCGCCTCAATGGAGGCGGTATCGTTTTCGACGGTCATTGATTGCCTCTCGGCTAGTGCCAGCGCAGCGTTATGCGGGCGCTGATTTAGGCTCGCGGGTGTTTAGGCAGTTGCCCAAGTCCGTCCTAAATTCTCTGATGACCTGCACCCTAAACTGCCGGGTCGCGCGGTCGTGTTCTGCGGCATAAATCAGGGCCTCGATGGCCCCCGCCTCCAATTCGTCCAGAACCGCGTTGAAAAGCGGGTTGGATAGGATCTGTTCCGCCAGCGAGCGGCGCTCTTGCGGGGTCAACCGACCACCCCGCCGAATTGGACGCCAGATGTTGGCATGGCCGCGCGGATTTCAGCCTCAAGCGCCATCTGCTCGCGCTTCAACTGGATTTCAGCCATCATCTGCTCGCGCTTTAGCTGCACCTCATGCTGCATCTGCTCACGGCGCAACTGCGCGTCGGCCTGCATTTTCATACGGTCCGACTGCATCTGAGCCTGCATTTTCTGCTGATCCGCCTGCGCCTGCGCTTGAATGCGCGCCTGATCCGCCTTCGCTTGCGCCTCTACCTTCGCCATTTCCGGCGATGGCTGGTTTTTCTGCGCCTCGATCTTGGCTTTCACCTCTGCCGGGTCTGGCTCGGTGAAATACAGGCCGGGGGTTTTCAACCCAGCAGCCTGGATCATCTGTTTCAGCATCGCGCTGACGTTTTCCGGCTTCACGAACGGGTTGTCAGCGCCGAACGCGGCAAACAGTTTCTCCTGCGTCATCATGACAATCTGCATGATCTGCATGTCCCGCTCGCGCGTCCCGGCCCCGAGGCCGGTATTCACGCTGCAATCCATTTCCGCATTCCACTGGCGCGGGTCAAACTGCACCCACTCACCACGCAGGCGCACCGTGCGCGGCACGTCCTGGTGCTTGACCACCAAGCGCAAGAGGCCCCGGAAAAACACGCGCAGCCCTTCTGCCAGCGTGCGAACCATCAACTCTGTCTGCCCAACCCCCGCAGCCTCGATCATCGCCGACGCTTTGGCCGTCATGTTTTGCAGCGCGTCCGGGGCCATGCCAGACGAGGCGTCCGTTACGCCTGTCCGCTCCTGCGCCTCGCGGTCCATGTATTCCAGCATGGCGAATGATTGCTGTGCGACGAATGGAACCTGATTGAAGCCAAGGGCGGTGCGAACGTCTACCCCCTGCTTCACCCGGATTGGCAGGCCAAATTCCGGGTTGAACACCGCGTCCATGTTTTCGACCACGCCGGATTGCACGGTCGGCTGCGGGTTGTTTTGCCAGTAAAGGTTATCCAGTGTCTGACGAAGCAGAACCGTTTCCACGCGCTGAATATCAGCCGTGTCGTCAAACAGGCTGATGCCCTCCCACTGGTGCGGCTGAGACAGAACCTTCAGGTCGCAATACTGAGGCTCATCGGCTTCCTCATCCACGAGGATGTTGTTTTCGCCCAGCCCCCCCGCGAGAACCATGTGGCGCAGCTCGGCAATCCCGTCGCCATCGGTATCCAGGCGAATGAACAGATCGTAATAATCGACCAGTTCATTCGCCCGGTCGGCCTCACGGTCGCTTTCCCATGAGTCGCGGCGGATTTCCTGCTCGTAATCGTCATCATCGCCGATGGGGAGCGCCCAAACCGCTTCTTTATCGTGCCCCATCGCCACCAGATCAGAGCGGCGGACCTGCATTTTCTCGCCGACCAGCGGGCTATCCGAGAGGGATACCGCATCGGGGTGGATCAAAAACCGCTCACGGGGAACTGCCGAGGCGCGGACATTCCGCTCGGTGACGATGCGCTTGATCTTCACATCATGGACGGCGATTTCGCCCGCCTCTGTCTGCTCCTGCCGTTCGGTGTGCCCCAGAACCTCAACGTCCTGCGCGGAGACCAGCGTGGCGAAAGCGTCTTCTGGCAGCCCGGTGTGGCTTGACACCTTGGCGGTCAGCTTTTCCTCAAACCACCAATGCAGAATGCCGTTGCGCAGCAATAGCGCGTCATGGATGGCGCTCTCAATCGCCCGGTATCCGTCGCTTTCCAGCAGGACGACGCTATTCACATAGTCCGTCGCCTGAGCAGCGCCCCGCTCGTCATTCTGGCCGACAGGCTGGTATTCCACGACCTGATCATTGCCGAGGATCGTGCGGACAATAGACGGCAGGACTTTCTTGATCTGCGTGCGGACCTTGCGCGACACCATGGCCGAGCGGCCCTTGTCGTGCGGGGTGTCCTTCATTACGCCCTGATAATACTCGACTGCCCGGATGCGATCCTTTGACATGGCTTCGGCGTGCGCCTCGGCGTCTCGGACCATGTTGGCGAAGGGCGCGAGTCTTTCCATTATCTATCACGCCCCAGAATTGCATCCCGCGCCTTTACGGCGCTCCGCAGAATGTGAAATTTCTGCTGTTCCGGCTGATGGGGCCAAATTAATTCGGCTTCCATGCGCCATTGGCGCTCGAGCTCAGCGGCCTTGATACTCGCCATCACAATGGCCTCGTGCGGGATACCAACAGGCGGAGACACACGGGCGGTTACAGTTGCAAGACTCTCCATCAGATCACCTTCCGCCGCTCAAACTTCGGCTCTTTTCCGTGCT
>Ga0116184_10003626_pt1 | contig 12547 bp, 11 predicted proteins | sample AD_JPNNA5_MetaG_FD_89886 | JGI IMG/M metagenome (GOLD analysis project Ga0116184, IMG submission 89886) | Active sludge microbial communities of municipal wastewater-treating anaerobic digesters from Japan - AD_JPNNA5_MetaG | ecosystem: Engineered > Bioreactor > Anaerobic > Digestate | place... | reverse complement strand
TGCCTCGACCGGGTCGCTCGGCCACGGGCTGTCGGTGGGGCTCGGCATCGCGCTCGGGGTGCGCATCGACCGTGGCGCCAATCGCGTGTTCGTGATGCTCGGCGATGGCGAACTGCAGGAGGGCTCGAACTGGGAGGCGGCGATGGCGGCCGCGCACCACAAGGCCGACCCGTTGGTGGCCATCGTCGACCGCAACCACTACCAGACGGGGCCGACGGAGGACATGATGGCCCTCGAGCCCCTGGCGGAGAAGTGGACCGCCTTTGGGTGGGCGGTTCGCTGCATCGACGGGCACGACATGGAGCAGATCGTCGAGGCGCTCGATGCACTCCCGTTTGAGCCGGGGCGGCCGTCGCTGATCCTGGCGGACACGGTGAAGGGCAAGGGCGTCTCGTTCATCGAGACGCACCACATGGCCCACTTCAACGCGGAGCAGCTCGAGGCCGCGCTGGCCGAGGTCGGAGCGGGGGCGGTGCGGCATGGCTAAGCCCTTTGGCGAGGTCATGGTCGAGCTGGCGGAGCAGGATCCGCGCATTTGCGGCGTGAGCTGCGACTGCTGGGGCTTCATCGCGCCGCTCTCGGAGCGCTTCCCCGGGCGCGCCATCGAGGTGGGCATCGCGGAGCAGAACCTGATCGGCGTCGCGGCGGGGCTGGCCGTGCGCGGGAAGATCCCCTTCGCGCTGGGCATGAACCCCTTTGTGACCATGCGGTGCTTCGAGCAGATCCGCACGGACTTGGGCTATGGCAGACGAAACGTGAAGGTCATCGGTGCCTACGGCAGCGGGCTGATGTACGCGGGTTGGGGCTGCACGCATCACGCCATGGAAGAGGTCGCGCTGATGCGGCTGATCCCCGGCATGACGGTGTTCATGCCGGCTGATGGCTACGAGACGGAACAGGCGGTCCGCGCTGCCGCGGCGATCGAGGGCCCCTGCTACATCGCACTGGCGGGCGGCGAGCTTCCCGGACAGCCGCCGGAGGACCAACGCCGCTTCGTGCCGGGGCGCGCGGTCCGTCTGCGCGAGGGCAGCGTGGCGACGGTGATGGCCTGCGGACCAACCGTCGTGGACGCCATCCGCGCGGGCGAGCTGCTGGCGGAGCGCGGACTCGCGGTGACCGTGCTCGACATGCACACCGTGAAGCCAATCGATCGCAAGGCGGTCGGCGAAGCAGCAGCGACCACGCCGCTGATCATCACTATCGAGGAGCACACTGTCATTGGCGGCCTTGGGAGCGCCGTGGCCGAGATCCTGGCCGAGGCGGGCTCCGCGACGCCCCTGCGTCGCCTGGGCCTGCAGGACGTGTTCGCCATCATGTCGGGCAGCCACGCCGATGTGAAGCGCGAGCACGGAATCACGGCGGAGGCCATCGTGGCCGAGGTGATGGGCAGAGTCGGCGCGTAGCGCGGGCAGAGCGAGGATCACTGTCAGCTGCGAAGCACACGAAGGACGCGAGGCCAAGCCCGGCCGGGGACTGTGGTCGCGTGGGATGGTCGCCGGTCAGGCGGCTCCGGATCCTGCGCGTGCGGCCGCCTATCCCGCCCCGCCTTGGGTCGGCGGCACCTCAGGCTGCTGTGGTGCCGGGGCATCGATCCGGTGCGTGCCGTGGCAATCCGTGCAGACGGGCGGCACCTCGGTCAGTTCGCGGTCCAACCAGAGCTGGATGACCCTCTCCGGCGCGGCCTCGTGAGTCGCGTGGCACTCGCGGCACGAGTCGCTCACCTGGGTGCGTTCGTAGAGGCGGTCGGGCTTCGTGGCTCCAATATTCTCATCGTTCGCGTGCGCCGCGCTCAGCCCGTGGCACCGGATACAGGTTACCTTCGCCTTGAGATGCGTCTTCGCCAGATCCTCGCGCAGGAACGTCATGTGGCAGACATAGCAGGCCCCGTTCGGCCCCATGGGGTCGAGGACGTCCGTATCTGCAGGCGCCGTAGGCTCCGGCGCGGGCGGCGGAGCGTCCTGGTCCTGAGCCAGGGCCGCCAGGCACAGCGCAACGGCAGTGGCGGCGATCCAACTCCAGTGCGCCCTCATACGACTCTCCACTCGCGTAGCCAGTGGTACTCTGGCGTCAGATTGCGCTCGAAAGCCTCGGCGCACTGGGCGAGGATGACACGATCTTCGGGTGTGGCCATGGCCTCGCGCTCATAGGAGCCGAGCACGTTCTCCTCGAGCTGCTCGGGTGCCGTGACGCCGGGTATGACGGCTGAGATACGCGGCTCGCGGAGCATCTCCTTGATCAGCACCCGGGCCCGCGCATCGACCCGGCCCTGGATCTCGCTGGGGCGCTGCGCGAAGATGGTGCCGGCGCCGAAGGGCTTCAGGCCGATGACTCCGACATCCTTCGCCTTCGCCAGCTCCAGCAAGCTCCCGCCGCCGAACTCCTCGGTCAGGAACAGGTATGGGAAAATGACGACGGAGAACTGCGGATAGGCTTCGAGCACGCGCCGGAACACCTTGGGGTTGTGCGCGGAGATCCCGAGGAAGCGCACCTTGCCCTGCTCTCTGGCCTTCTCGAACACCTGCACGACCATATCGAGCGTCTTGTCGCTGACCATCAGCATGGTGGCCATGTCGGTCTGGCCCTCGCCCCATGTGGCGCCAACGGGACGCCACAGGTCGAGCATGTCCGTGCGATACGACTGGAGCCGGGCCTCGATGTTGGCCATCATGCCGTCGGGCGTGAGCTGGTCCTCGTACTCGGTGGTGATCTTCTCGGGCCATGAGGCGAAGCCGATGAACCACTTCTCGCGCTGGGCGTGAGCCGATGCGGCCATGGCCTGGCCGTATAGGTCGCACTCGGTGTCGATGTTGTTGTCGACGTAGTTGATGCCCAGCTCGACGGCTTTGTCGAGCACCGCCACGCGATCGTCAACAGACGACCCGCCATGGCCACCGAGGCTGACCTCGGAGATCATGAACTCAGTCTTACCCAGTCGCCGGTACTTCATCCGACCGTTGTCGTTCAGCGGTGTGGACGTCGTTTGGGCGTCAGCCCCACCCGCCGGCGCGAGTGAGGCCGCCAATGCGGCCGCCGACGTGGCCCTCAGGAAGTCGCGTCTGCTGAAGCGTGTCGGGTCCACTACTTGGCCTCCTCCGCGGCCTCGGCGGCCGCACCTCGTCCCGCTGCGTAGAGGCAAGCGTTCACGATCAGGCGCTGGAACGCGTCCACGCGATAGGCGTCCGGCCAGTGGGCCGGCAGCAGGGTCACCACGCGACCTTTGCCATAGGGCTTGGCCCAGACCGAGGGCCATTCCTTGTCGCCGCCGACCTGCTTCGCCACCGCGATGAGGCGGCAATCGTCAGCGAGGGGCGTCGACTCGTACAGCTCACTGTGCACCTCGAAGGTCGTTGGGATCCCCGCGGCCACCGGGTGCTTCGCGTCAACGACACGCACCTCGATCTGGATGTCGGATTCGGCGTGCTGCATGAACGTGGCCCCGAAGAGCTCGCGGAACTCGGGCCACTTCGTGAATGAGTAGTACGAGGCGTGAATGGCCACCACACCGACACCGCCCCGAATCGCGTCGAGTAGCCTCTTCTGCCGCGCCTCGGTGAGGATGCCCTCGGTCGACTCGATGCAGTGGTTCATGATGATCAGATCTGGAAGCTCTGCCTCGTCGAGGAAGCCGCCGTCGTGCACGACGCTGATGTCGATGGGCGCCTGCCGCGGCAGGAACTCCCGTGTGATCTCGGCGATGGCATCGAAGTCATGGGCGAAGCCGCCGACCCACAGCACAGCGCGAATGCGTTCGACGACGGTCGCCTCGTCAGCGGCCGGACTCGGCCCGGTGACGGCCGCGAGCCCCAGCACTCCGCACAGCACCAGTACACGCATGGTGGCCTCCCGTCCTACATCGGGCGCCGCCGGTCGGCGGCCACCCAACGCATTCGCGGCTCGCGCGGCGAGGCCTCCCGCACACATCCGCATGGCGAGACCAGGCGGAGGACGGCGCCCGCGCCCCGCCGAACCCAAGCCTTGGCCCGCACGTGCCCGTGCCGCTTCGGCCGGCATGGCGTCGGGCGGGCCGGAGGGAGCTTCCACCATGGGTGCTGTGAGAGTGATCCCGTGCCTGGACATCAAGGATGGCCGGGTGGTGAAAGGTGTTCACTTCGTCGAGCTCCGTGATGCGGCTGACCCGGTCGAGGCGGCTCGAGCGTACTCAGAGGGCGGCGCCGATGAGATCGCGTTCCTGGACATCACGGCCACCGTGGAGGGACGAAGGACCGTGTTCGACCTCGTGACGCGTGTGGCTGAGGCCATCAGCGTGCCTCTGACGCTGGGGGGCGGCATCAAGTCGCTCGCGGATGTCGGCACGGCATTGGCCGCCGGCGCCGCGCACGTCTCGATCTCGAGCGCGGCCTACCGAGACCCGGGCATGGTCCGCGAGGCCGTGGCGCGGTACGGAAGCGACACCATCATCGTGGCCATCGATGCCGATGCCAACCCGAGCTGCCCGTCGGGCCGCGAAGTGTATATCGACGGCGGTCGCACCCCCACCGGCAAGGACGCCGTCGAGTTCGCCCGCGAGATGGCAGCCCTGGGCGTCGGGCAGCTTCTGCCGACCAGCAAGGCCACCGACGGTGCGCAAGGCGGGTACGACCTCGCGCTCACGCGGGGTATCGCCGACGCCACGGGACTGCCGGTCATTGCCAGTGGCGGGGCGGGTACCCTTGAGCACTTCTACGAAGCCGTCACTGAGGGCCATGCTGATGCGGTCTTGGCCGCCTCGGTGTTCCATTTTGGGACCTTCTCTATCCGCCAAGTTAAGGAGTACCTGCGCGACCACGGCGTTGAGGTGAATCTGTGAGAGGGCGGCTCCTCTCCTGATCTGGAGGGAACACACACGTGAGCATTCATGAGATCGCCGCTGCCGATCTGAACGTCAAGCAGTTCATCGAGGAGCAGGTCGAGAGCATCCGTCAGGCCGTGGGTGACGGGTGGGCCATCAACGCTCTCTCCGGAGGCGTGGACTCATCGGCGGTCACCATGCTCGGCCACAAGGCCCTCGGCAATCGCCTGAAGACCTACTTCGTCGACAACGCCCTGATGCGCGAGGGCGAGCCCCAGCGAGTGGTCGCACTCTTCGCGGAGCTCGGGGTGCCCGTGGAGCTCATTGACGCCCGTGACGAGTTCCTGGCTGCCCTGCGGGGTATCACGGACCCGGAGGAGAAGCGCGAGGCCGTGACGCAGACCTTCTACAAGACCGTGTTCGGGCGCCTGGTCCGCGCCAGTGGCGCCAAGCACCTGCTGCAGGGCACGATCCTGACGGATGTTGACGAGACGGTGGCCGGGATCAAGCGCCAGCACAACGTGTTCGAACAGCTGGGCATCGACCCTCAAGAGGCATTCGGGTACCACATCCTCGAGCCCCTGATCCAGCTCCGCAAGGATGGCGTGCGGAAGCTTGCGGCGGGCCTGGGGCTCCCCAAGTCGATCTACGACCGCATGCCTTTCCCCGGCCCGGCGCTGGCGGCGCGGATCATCGGTGAAGTGACGGCCGAACGGCTCGACATCGTGCGCAAAGCGACGGCCATCACCGAGGAGGAACTCGAGGACACCGGGGCCTTTCAGTACATGGCCATACTTCACGAGGACCGTGTCACCGGTATGCGCGACGGCCAGCGGGACTTTGGTCTACAGATCGAGATCCGCTGCTGGGACAGCGTCGACGCGCGCCGCGCCACGCCCACACGCCTACCGTGGGAGACACTGGAGCGTCTCGCCGACCGCATCCTTACCGGCGTTCCGGGGGTCGTCAGCGTCACCTACGGCATCGCGCCCAAGCCACCGTCGACCATGGAAGTCGTTTGAGCAAACCCGATCAGCGGACGGAGCTCTTCACATGCCTGAACTGCCCGAGATACACCACCTGGCGAAGCAGATGGACCGGGCGCTGACGGGGCGACGCATCGAGGCCGTCGAGATTCGGCAAGAGAAGTGCCTCAACCTACCAGCGGGCCGGTTCCGGGAACTCGTCGAGGGCAAGATCATCGGGCGCTCCAAGAACCGGGGTAAGTGGGTCTTCACGGAGCTGCATCCCGAGGCGTGGCTGCTGCTGAACCTCGGGATGGGTGGCGACGCCCGGCTCACGAGGGCGGGCGGCGACCTGCCCGGGACCTATCAGGGACGACTCGACCTCGACGATGGGTCCGTCTTCACGCTCCGCTTCTGGTGGTTTGGGTACATCCACGCGGCTGACGACCTGACCCGGCACAAGATGACATGCGACCTCGGCGTGAACCCGCTGGACAAGCGCGAGTTCTCGCTCGAGCGCTTTCGCGAGATGCTCCGCGGACGCCGTGGCGCCATCAAGCAGTACCTGCTCGATCAAAGGAACGTCGCCGGCATCGGCAATGTGTACGCACAGGATTCGCTATTCATGGCGCGCCTTCACCCGAAGCGGACCATACCGAGCTTGAGCGATGATGACATCGCCCGGCTGCACGCGGCCATCGTCGACCACCTGTCCATGGCCACGAAGCTCGGTGGGCTGGCCTATGAGAAGGACCTGTACGGCAAGCCCGGCGGCTTCTCCGAGTTCCTCGTGGGCTACCGCGAGGGCCAGCCGTGTCCCGAGTGCGGCACGGCCATCGAGAAGATCAAGACCGGCAGCACGTCGTCGTTCATCTGCCCCAGGTGCCAGGTGTAGGGGGCGCCCAGAGCATCTCAGGCGGGGTCTGCTATCCACTAACAGGAGTTCACTTTCCAGCGGCGACTCAGATGGGCCGTTGCCGCGATCTCTGCTTCACTTCGGCTCCCACGACTGGGTGTCGACGAGGTTGTCCTTGACGATGTGCCCGGCATCCTCGGCGGCCTCGAACGCCTGCCGGAGCTCTTCGGTGGTCGACACGGTCCAGGAGCCGCGCGCGGGACTGGGCCGCCACCCGGGCGTGCCGTACCGGCGCTTCTCGCTGCTCTGGCCGACACCAGGCCGACTGTGCGCGGGCGGGCTGCCTCCAGCTTGGAGTCGATGCCGGTGCCGACCGATGTGACCGTTCCGGCCCTCGCGCGAGCAATCGCGGCCGCAGCGCCGCCTGTGCGGGTCTACGCCGCCCGAGCACAGTTCCGTGGGCCGTGCGGCCCTGGCGGCACGGGTTGGCACAGACCCCGCGGGTGCCAGGTCTATGGGCGCCTGCAAGACCCGGTCGGTGGCTGGATCGCGCGTACCCAGTGTCCAGTTCCCAAAGGGGAACAGCGGGTCCAGCCAGACATCCTCGGGGTCGTGCTGACCATCCAAGTCGCCGCGCAGGCCGGCTGCCCACACATCATCGGCGAGCGTGCCCGCAGTCAGCGCCCGGGCGCCCTCGCGGCGCTCCGCAGCAGCGGGTAGGCGTGCGTTCATAGGCACTCGCAGTCACCCGTGTGGTGATAGCGCCACCATGCCTGTGCGGTCAGCTCGGCACCCGAGGAGCACACGTGGCTGATCCATACGTATCGTCTGCCCGCCGTCTCACCGGGCTCGACGAGGAGCCCAAGGCTGCCCTCGAACTGGGCTCGCTCGCCTACGCCTCGGGCGCCCCGATGACCACCTCGACGCGGATGATCCGCGCGGCCGAGGTCGCCTCGATCACCGTCTCGCTGTCCGACAGCGCCGCATCGGGCACCGGGTAGAGCAGAACGGCCTTGCCCTCGCGCGTGGGCGCGGGGCACTCGACGCTGTTCACACGGACGCCAGGCGCTTCGGGCTCGGCACCGTCGGCGGCCTCGAGCTCGAGCAGTACCTGAACCGAGCGGCCAACGGGCTTGGGGCCGGTCTGGATGCGAAAGATCGACAGGCCGGGCTCCGCGGGCAACAGCCGCCCAGAGGGCTCGCCCGGCGCGACGATGTCGCGGAAGGTCACCCCGTGCCGGCGGGGTAGCTTGTTGAGGGTGGCGAGACCGCGCATGGCGGAGAGGGTACGGACGTAGCTCTCGGGGCTCCACAGGTTATCGAGGTGGCCCTTGGCGAAGTAGTTGAACAGGTAGACGTAATCGGCGCCGCCGGCCAGAACGGCAGTGGCGGCCCCGGCGGCAAGCTCGGGCGTCATCATGCTGGACCAGCCGCCGCGGCAGGGCTGGTAGCGGATCTCGAGCCCACCGGCCAGCGCGCAGTTGGTGCCTTCAAGCAGTCCTTTCCAGGTCGCGATGGGCATATCGAACTCGCAGGTCTCCCAGAACGGCGTTGGGACGACCAGGTCCACCAGACCCTCCCTCGCCCACGCGGCACCGTCCATTCCGAGCATGCGGGCGGTCTGGGGCGTCGACGGCACGCGGCAACCGAGACGCACCGGGTGCCCCTCGCGCTGGGCCGCCGCATCGCACAGCCGCCTGACCCGGCGGATCCAGTCAGTCAGCAGCTCTCCGCCTTCGGCCTCCCGGCCGATGCGGAAGTGCCAGCCGAAGCGCATCCAGTCGAGCTCGAGGCCCTCGATACCCCGAAATGACAGCACTTCTCGAACAAGCCGCATGTAGTGGTCGCGGACCTCTTCGCGCCCCCAATCCAGGGCCAGCTCAGGCCACCCGCCCGAGCGGTATGGCACGCGGGTCAGCCCACGGTCCCTCTGGTCCTTGTAGAAACTGCTCAGCAGCGGGCTCTCGGGCAGATTGCAGTCGTGCAGGTCGTTCATGCGGATGCTGGCCCAGGCCCCGATCCCGTGTTGCTTGCAGCGCGCGAAGGCGCGCTCGTGAAAGTTGACACCCAGTTCCGCAAGGCGCTTCTCCGACTCGATCCAGCGCCGAGTCGCCGGCACGCTCTCGGGCGCCAGGTGTGCGAGCAGTGGCTGATCGTCGGGGCCTTCTGGGTCGTAGCGGGTCCAGCGAGTCTCCCACACACTGCTGGCGTAGTTGGCCACCATGGCGCACACGCACGACATGAGGGTGCCAATGCCGGCTTGGGCAAGCCCGTCGACCCAGGCGTCGACAGCCTCGCCGCTGACCTCCGACGGGTCGCGGACGGAGAAGAACTCGCTGTCATCCTGGTTGAAGATGGGGCCGCGCAAGGGGTTCCCTCCTGAGTACTTCGGGCTGGACTCGGCGGAGGCCGATGGGCCACCGGCCCACGCGCTGGCTGCAGCCAGAGCAACGGTCTTGAGCGATTCGCGACGTGTCATGGGCGTGGTGCGCGGGCCACAGGCTCCCGGCGGCGCCGCGCGGCTCCAATCGGTGAGTGAACCCGGGGCGGCCCCGGGGCCAGGGCACGCACCCCGGCCGGGTTCCCTTCCGCCCCCGTGCCGGCGGCGCCTGCTGGCCCCCCCATACATTGGGCGCTTGGCCTGCCGTCCCGCCGTCGCCCCTACAGATTGGTGTCACAAAGGAGCCTCCACGCGCGAATTGGTACCTAGGTCTTGGTGCGTCCGGGCCGCGGCTGTCGAGGCCAGGCCTCCGTCTGATGGGATCACTCCGGCCGACCGCGGCGAGTGCAGTTGCCGCAGGTAGCGCATGCGCGTACACTCACCGGGTCGGCCATGGCCGTTCCCCGGTCTGCGCCGCCTGGATCCGCCGACGCGGTGCCCATCTTCCGAAGGCGCCTTGGCTGACGGTTTCCACGCGGTGGCTCGGTGGCCGGTGGTCTGTACCGTGGGGGGGTTGCAGTGTCTGGGAGCGACGAGAGGGGCTCCGCGCGGCCTGTGAGGAAGCGGACTGCGCCGCTGACCATCGCACTGGTGGCGTTGGCCCTCGTGGCCACTTTGCCGGACGTTGTGGGTTGCCGAGCTCGGACCACGACCGGATCGGTGACCCTCTATGCCAGAACTGAGCTCGAGCCGGCCCTCGAGGCGATCCGGCGTGCCATCGAGAAGGACTACCCACGCCTCAGTGTCACGACGGTGACCAAGCCCTTCCACGAACTGGTCGAAGCCGCGAAGCAGCCCAGCACACTGGGAGTCGTTATCGCGACGGGAGCCGAAGACCTCACGCCGCTCGACAAGGCGGGGCGCCTGGAGGAGGGCAGCGGGATCACGCTCGGCGAGATACCTCTCGTCATGGTGGTGGCCCCCGGGAACCCACAGGGCCTCCGGTCACCCGAGGACGTGGCGCGGGTCGGGAAACCCCTTGGCATGGTCAAGAAGAGCGACGGGGGCGCCTGGGCCACGAGCTCGGAGAGCGCCACGCAGGCCGCGGGCCTCAAGGGCTCGGTCGCCATCGTTGCCATGGAGTCGGGCCGACTTGTTCCGGCTGTCTCGTCGGGGGAACTTGGGGCGGCACTCGTGGGCGCGCACATGGTCACGCCCGGCGTCGAGGCCGTGCCCCTGCCCGGGGCGTGCGGGCAGCCGGCAGTGAGACTCCTGGCGGCTCGGCTCGTGGGAACCCCTGACGATGCCGCCTACTCAACGCTGGCTCGTGTGCTCCGTAGTCAGAACCTGCGTGCAGAACTCGTGAGAGCCGTGGGCATGCGCGACACATCCAAGCCGGATGGCACGGGCGGCGAGCTACTGCTCTTTTGCGGCGCCGGCCTCCGCTTGCCCGCAGAGGACCTCATCACGGAGTTCAAAGCAAAGACGGGCATCGCAGTGCGGCCCACGTTCACCGGATCAGGCTGTCTGCTCGCCCAGATCACCATCGGCGAGACCGGGGACCTCTACATGCCAGGCGAGGACTACTACATGGCCATGGCGGCGGAGCGGGGTTACGTCACCGACCAGCGGATCGTGGCCTACTTCGTGCCCGTGATCATGGTCCAGCGCGGTAACCCCCACAACATACGGGGCCTGCGTGATCTGATGAAGCCCGGCGTTCGTGTCGGCATCGGCGAACCCAAGGCGTGTGCTATCGGCGACTTCACCCCCAAAGTGCTCAGAGCGAACGGGATATCGCCCGAGGAGTTCGAGCGCAATGTGTCGGCCCATTTTGCCACGGCCCCCGAGCTCGGGAACGCGATGAAGATCCAGGCCGTCGATGCGGTCATCCAGTGGGACTCGCTGGCCTCCCTCTACCTCGATGCAGTCGATGTTGTACCCATACCCACCGACGAGAAGACGATCAGCCCTGTCCCCCTGGGCGTGCTGAGGTTCTCCAAGCATCCTGAGGAGGCCAAGCGCTTCCTCGAGTTCGCTTCGGGCTCTGAGGGCAGAGCCGTCTTTGCGAAGCACCACTACACGCTTGACCCGTCTCACCCCACCTTCCCAGTCCCGAAGGAGGATGGTTCGTGAGCGCTCCGGGCGATGCGGAGGTCCTGACTCCGGCCTCCACCCACCGCCACGACCGGCCCCTCCGCGGGGTGTTGTCGGCTCTCCTGTATGGCTACATGGGTCTGGTGCTGGCGGTCATCCTAGCCAATGCCCTGTGGCTCGGGCGCGACAATCCCCTGACCGGCGAGTCATATCTGACGAGCCTCTTCGCGAACACGGACTTGCGGGGCCAGGTGGCGTTTGCGTTTCGGTTGAGCCTGATCACCTCCCTGATCACGACCATGCTTGCGATGGTGGTGGGCATTCCTTCGGCCTACGCGCTCTCCCGCTTTCGCTTTCGGGGCATGAGCGTGATCGACACCGTCATCGACCTGCCACTGGTGATTCCGCCGCTGGTGGCGGGGATCGCGCTGCTGCTGTTCTTCCGTCAGTCCATGGCGGGCCGCTGGTTCGAGCAGCACGTCGTGCCCATCGTGTACACCCAGCGAGGCATTGTGGTCGCGCAGTTCTTCATCGCATCGGCATTCGCCATTCGTGCGCTGAAGGCGGCTTTTGACCAGGTGACTCCGCGCTATGAGTCGGTGGCGCGGAGCCTGGGCTGCTCGGCATGGCAGGCGATGTGGATCGTGGCGCTGCCACTGGCCCGGAATGGGATCATCGCGGGAGCGATCATGACCTGGGCGCGGGCCATGGGCGAGTTCGCACCCACCATGATGGTCGCGGGGGCCACTCCGGGCCGGACGGACGTTCTGCCGGTGGCTGCATTCCTCAACATGTCCGCCGGCAACGTGGAGGCGGCAATTGCCATCGTCGTGCTCATGATCGCGATTGCGGCCGTGACCCTGGTCACGTTCAAGCGCCTGGGTGGACAGGGGTACATCTGGTGATCCAAGCGGACGGTGTCTCCATTCGCCTGGGCGAGTTCACGCTCACGGACATCAGTTTCACGGTGGCTACCGGCGAGTACTTCGTGATCCTCGGGCCAACCGGGTCCGGGAAGACCGTGCTGGTCGAATGCATTGTGGGCCTGCACCAGCCGAACCAGGGCCGGATCGTTCTCGACGGCCGTGACGTGACGGATCTGCTCCCGGAGAAGCGCGGAGTGGCCTATGTGCCGCAGGACTACTGCCTGTTCCCCCACATGACCGTCGAGGAGAACATCGGGTTCGGCCTGCGGATCCGCAAGGCGGACGCCGCGCACACCGCACGACAGATCCAGCGTCTCTCGGAGATTCTGCAGATCACACACCTTCTTCGACGGCGTCCCGTTAACCTGAGTGGGGGTGAGAAGCAGCGCACGGCGCTGGCCCGTGCGCTGGCCGTCGAGCCCACGCTGCTGTTGCTCGATGAGCCATTCGCCGCAGTGGACGAACGCACTCGTGAGATGCTGTGTGACCAGTTCAAGGTGGTTCAGCGTGAGCTGGGGACCACAACAGTCCACG
>Ga0116184_10003623_pt1 | contig 12552 bp, 8 predicted proteins | sample AD_JPNNA5_MetaG_FD_89886 | JGI IMG/M metagenome (GOLD analysis project Ga0116184, IMG submission 89886) | Active sludge microbial communities of municipal wastewater-treating anaerobic digesters from Japan - AD_JPNNA5_MetaG | ecosystem: Engineered > Bioreactor > Anaerobic > Digestate | place... | reverse complement strand
TATGGTTTGTATCGTGCCCTAAAGCACCGGTGGCAAAACAGGATGCTGCTCGTGGCAAGCTACGTCTTTTACGGGTGGTGGAACTGGAGGTTCCTATTCCTGATGCTTGCCTCGACAGTCCTCGATTATTACTGCTGTCTTGGGATCCACGGGTCGACGAAGGTCAGGGAAAGAAAATTCTATCTGTTCCTCAGTATCTTCGTGAACCTTGGGTTTCTCTGTTACTTCAAATATTTTAATTTTTTTATTTCCAGCCTGGGTATGGCTCTCGGATATCTGGGCCTTACGATACATCCGATGGCATTGCATATAATCCTTCCCCTCGGCATATCTTTTTATACGTTTCAGACCCTCAGTTATACCATCGACGTCTACCGGCGGCAGCTGGCGCCGACCCGCAACTTCGTCGATTTCGCGCTTTTCGTTTCTTTTTCCCCGCAGCTCTTTGCCGGCCCTATTGAAAGAGCGGTCCATCTTCTGCCGCAAATAGCGCTGCCGAGGAACGTGACGCCGGAAAAGTTAGGCCGGGGCTGTTATCTGATCTTCTGGGGTTTGTTCCAAAAAATGTTCGTCGCCGATAATCCGGCGCTGATGCGGGATCGGCTTTGTCCGACCTGATCTTCGTAACATGGTTTTTCGTGCTGATCCAGGTGATACAGTACTTTAAAAAAACAGGTTGTTCATTGTGAAATCCAATATCGCGATCCAGGCTTTATTTTACGCCGCGTGCTGTTATTGTATCGTTAAAAAAGGGATCCCCAGTGGGCAGGCATTCATTTATTACATATTTTAAAAAGCCGATGGCGGTTATATTGCTGGCACTCGTTTTCCTGGAAGCAGGCCTGAGGATCGAAGGGCGCATCGGGTCTATCCTGCAGGAATTCAGGAACAGGCGCGCGGCAGCGCAAAAAAACGCCTACAGGATCCTGTGCCTGGGCGAATCGATGACCCAGAATCAATATCCCCGGTTTCTTGAAGAAGCATTGAATCAGCGGGGTATCGGGGTGCGGTTCAGCGTAATCGATAAAGGCCAGACAGGCTCGAACTCGCAGACGATCATACGCAATGTTGTTCGGTACCTCGATGAATACCGGCCGGACATGGTAACGGCGATGATGGGTGTCAACGACCGGAATGAATTTAAGAGCCTTAGGATGCCGGACCGGAAAGCGCCGTTTTCAAAAATGGAGAGGTTCATCGAGTCGTTGCGGATCTTTAAGCTGGCGCAGTTGTTGCGGCTGGATATAGCGTCGCGATTTAAAAAGGTTTCCCTGACGGGTAACCGCCTAAGGCTTAATCAGGAAACCGGATCAGAAAGCGATCTCGAAACATATCTCGTGCTGGGTGAGGCTTATGGCAGCGAAGGCCGTTTCGAGGAGGCCGAAGCGGTTCTTCAAAAGACGGTCGGCTCGGATCTGACTGCTCAAAGGGGGTTTATCGCCCTCGGCTATTTATACCAGTTATGGGGCCGTTTTGGCGAAGCGGAAGCAAGCATGAAAAAAGCCTTGGAAATCAACCCCATAAGCGGACAGGCGTATATCGGCCTTGGACATGTGTACTATTTTCAACGGCGGTTCGAAGAGTCGGAGGCGGCTTACAAGCGTGCATTGGAGATCAATCCTTCCAGTCTGGTCGCGCATATGGAACTGGGGTTGCTTTTTTATGATCTGCGGCGATATCAGGAAGCGCTCCAGAGCCTCGAAGCGGCGGTGCGGCTCGATCCGTCGCATTCGATAGCCCAGGTTTATCTAGCGCGAATATATGCGGTTCTGGGCCGGTACCGGGACGCCGAAACGCTGTTATTGAAAGCGATCGGAACCGATCCGGGAAACGGAGACGCATATCTCGAGCTTGGAGAATTGTATGTCGGTCAAAACCGTTTCCTGGAAGCGGACAGTCATTGCAGGAAGACAGTAGCCCGCTTTAAAGACGCGTTCATCAGGGACAGGGCATATCTTCAGTTAGCCCGATTATACGAGAATAACGGGAGGGAGCAGGAGGCGCGCTATTTTTATGATAAGGCGGTCGGCCTACGGATGGATCGGTCCCAGTCATTTTTGTATCGGACGTATCCTCTGCTTAAGGAAATGCTTGACGCACGCGGTATACCGCTGGTCTGCGTGCAATATCCGATGTGCCGCCTGCAGCCGCTTCGGAATATTTTTGACGACGCCGCAGACATCGTGTTTGTGGATAACGAGGCAGTTTTCAGGAATGCGGTGAAGCGGGAAGGTTATGACGCGTATTTCACTGACAGGTCAGGCGGCGAGTTCGGCCATTGCACGGAAAAAGGCAACAGGCTCCTTGCGCAGAATATCGCCGATACCATTCTTAAAGAGGTTTTTTCTAAATGATTTCTTTCAGGGATATGACCAGCCGGAGGTTAAACGAAATGTTTCACTGGCGATCGTCTATTGTGCTTTTCGTCGCCTGCGCCAATCATCTGCTGACATTTCTGGCATACGACTGGTATGCGGGTATTGACTGCTATAGTTATGACGTAGCCGGGCTGCAGCTTTTATCGGGATACCGTTTTGATCCTTTTCCGGCCATATACAGGGCCCCGCTTGTCCCTGTTTTAAAAAATGTCCTCTATCTTATATTTGAGGGGCATCCGTACGCCCTTTCTATTTTTGTTCATTCATGGGGCGTGGCAACCGCCATTCTGGCATATCGCATAGGTAAACGGTTCGGGCGGTCAGTTGGACTGATCCTCGGCCTTGTGGTAGCGGGAAATCTTGCGCTTTCGGTGCATTTTCACCACATTTCTATAACAACGGTGTTTATCCCGTTGATCCTGGCCGCATTCGACCGCTTTTGTGCATGGGTCAAACACCCCTGCCGGGGCCGGCTCGCGCTTCTTGTCACAGTTTCTTTTTTATGCTACATAACCCATCCTGCAGGCGTTATTCTGGCCGCTATATTCTTCGTCTTGGGATGGGCAGGCCATCGTTCATGGAGGCAGGCGGCATTGTTCCTGTTCGCTATGCTTGTTTTATGTAACGGCGTTGGCTTTTTGTACTACGTCAATTTCGGCTGTAGGCAGGTCGCTGACGTCAAAGGGTATCAGCTATTTGCAAGGATATCTTTTGCTGCTGACCGTCAATTTTCTCCTGACAACGGTCCGGCGTCGGCCAAAATTAACGGATATTTACAGCGGAGTCTTTTGCAGAGGATCAAACAAACGGATAAGCGCACATACTATATGTCGGCGTTATGCCTTGCTCAGAAAGAGCTGGGTTATAAGGCGGCCGATGAGCTTTTTTTGCGTTCGTCGGTAGAGGCAATCCGCACCGATCCCGCAAAGTTTCTTTATTACACGGCCTTGCGTTTCATGGCGCATTTCGGTTTTGTGCAATATGAGTGGCTGAGATTCAAGGAAACTCCCAGTGAAACGCCGTCGGGCCACATGTGGGGGTTCGATCCCGGTCGCATGATCGACAGGCAAAAAGACTTCAGTCGATGGCAACCGTACGTGCGGACGGTCCCGAACCCGCTGTCATGGGAAAGACAGGTGTTAACGGCGCGATTTCTCAACGCCATCGGCATACGCATGCAAATACCCCCCTTGCCTCAGGCCTGCGAGCTGACGCTGAATGTGAAAGAGAATGATAGCGGCGGAGTGGACTATCTTTATTGCAGCGAAGGCAATATGAGCGAACGGCTCTGGCACAGCCGCGCCCTGGACGCATATTATTATTACGGGTATTGGGGGCAGAGGGGATGGTCCATTCCGGCTTTGAGGCTTCTGAAACTCTGGGATACGGCTTTTATGTTAAAGCCGCCGCTTCGGATGCACGTGCTGCGGTTTTTATGGATCTTCTGGATAGTTGCGGTTATTTGCCGGAGGTCAAAAAGAACGGAGGGGACGTCCTTGCTTGCGATGTTATTGTTCACCGTGATCTTTGGCTTATGTGTCGTCATATTTAGCGATAATTTCGGGGGCAGGAATGCGCTTTATACCGAGAGCCTTATATGGCTGGGAGGACTTTGCGGCCTTGCTGATGTCTCTTTTAAAGCTCGGGCATATTTTAGTAACGTATTGACAAACAGAATAATAGACATATAATATTGCAATGGTCAAAATATCCCTTGTTTTCCCCCGGACAAAATACGTTACCGGCGATCCTCCCCTCGGACTGGCGTATATAGCCGCATGGATATTAAAGGAATTTCCACATGCAGACGTTCATATACATGATGCGACGTTTCACGGTTCTCTCGCGCGCATAGAGAAAGAACTGGCGAAGCTCAATCCTTCATTAGTGGGTATATTTTCGGATACGCTGATGTTTTCCAATGCCGTCAGGATAGCGCAATTCGCCCGCGGGCTTGGGGCAACGGTCGTCGTGGGGGGGCCTCATGCGACTGTGTCTGCGCAGAGTTTTCGGGGAACTGCCGATTACGTTGTCAGGGGGGAAGGGGAACAGGCCTTTGCGGCTATCATACGGCAGCGGATGGCCGGACAACGGGATGAAGACACTGCTGATACCCAGATCGTCGAACAGCCGGATGAGAGGAGCTTGAGCCTGGATGCGATCCCATTCCCCGCCTTAGAACTGCTCGACATGGATCGGTATGTTTCAGCATGGAGTTACCTTGATTCCGTTGACACGGAGCTCAGGGGTACGACTATGATCACGTCCCGCGGATGCCCGTTCAGGTGCGCATACTGTCAGCCGACGCTGAACATGCTCTTTGGCAGTGCATTACGGCGCCGCTCCCCGGAGAATGTTATTGCTGAGATCGTCCTTTTGCGCGAACGGTTCGGGGTAGGTGGCATTTTTTTTCACGACGACACATTCACGCTCGACAAAGCATGGGTCCTGAAGTTCTGTGGTTTGCTTAAAAAGGACAATAATGGCCTTAAGTGGGGCTGTAACAGCAGGATCGATACGGTAGACGGTCCATTGCTTGAAGAAATGCACGCAGCGGGATTGCGCAATATACATTTCGGCATCGAGGCGGCATCGCAGCGCGTCCTTGACGAAGTGTACCATAAGGGGACGCGGGTTTGCGGCACGAAGAACATACTTGCAGCCGCAAAGAAGATCGGTATATCCACGCTCGGGTTTTTTATGCTGGGAGCTCCTACCGAAACGCTCGATGAAATTCAATCAACCGTGGATCTTGCCTGCAGGCTGCCTCTTGACGAGGCGTCGTTCTCCATTGTCACGCCGCTTCCGGGGACATTTCTGCGGGAGAAGGTCAATGCCTTGCCCGGTTACGGGCTCAGCAGCGACTTCAAGGATTACGATGTTTACCGAACGAGCCCGGTAATAAAGGGGGGCGTTTCCAGGAGGCGGCTGAAATTCATCCAAAAGAAGTCGCTTTTTTTCTTTTACGGTTCTCCGAAAAGGATCGCGTATCTCCTTCGGCACCTGTTAAGCCTGAACGGCATGAGAAAATTATTGTATAAACTGAGACGGTATGTTTAAACCTTGATAGCTAAGGATCGGCCGCGTGACGACACTGTGCATTATCCCAACTTATAACGAAAAGGAAAATCTGGAAAGGGTTGTCCGGCGCATCCGGTCACTTGAGTTACCGATACAGATTCTTATCGTGGACGATAATTCTCCTGATGGGACAGGGAAATATGCCGATCAACTGGCTGAACGGGACAGTTTTTTAACCGTCATCCACAGGCAAAAGAAGGAGGGTATCGGAGCTGCGTATCTTGCCGGGCTTGCATATGCGATCGAGCATACTGATGCCGAATATATCTTTGAAATGGACGCGGATCTGTCCCACGATCCCGGCTATATTCCCCTGTTCCTTGAAAAAATCAGCGACTGCGATGTCGTCCTCGGATCCAGGTTTTACAGGGGCCGGGTCAGCATCGTCAACTGGCCTCTATCGCGCCTTATCCTCAGCTATGGCGCCCGTGTTTACGTGAAGCTTTTCTCCCGCCTGCGGCTCGATGATCCTACGAGCGGCTTCAGGTGCTTCCGGAGGCGCGTTGTCGAGCGCCTCCTCGCTAACAAGATATGTTCGCGGGAATACGCATTCCACATCGAAGTTAGTTATGTTTGTAGTAAAATGGGTTTTGCCATAACCGAAGTCCCGATTGTTTTTTACGAGCGGGATTCGGGCCAGTCGAAGATGTGCACGCTCAAGACCGTGCTGGAAGCTGTCTTGATCGTTTGGAAGCTGAAATTCAAAACATATGCCTAGATTGATGTCGCGGTATCGGGAAAATCTTTTGTTGGCCGTATTCTGGATAGGGTTGTGCGCGGTCCTTTTTGCGGTTTATGGAATTTCCCTCAAACACCCTCCCCGTAGCGACCATATGTCGGTATTGTATTTTTTTCATCATCTCGATGCGGTTCCCCGTGCGTGGTTTCATATCGTCAATTTTGATCCGTGGACTGAGGTCAGGTTCTATCCTTTGGCTTTTGTCATAGTATATGCCTTTCATCGCGTGTTCGGGCAGCATTTCGCCGCGGCTCATATTTCCCACATAGGGATATATTTTCTGCTCGTAATCTGTCTTTATCGATTGATCAGGGATACCGGTGGCCGTTTGTTGCCGGTACTTGCATGTCTGGGTGTTTTTACGTTCCTGTATTCCCATAGCGATATCATTGTGTGGAACCTTCATACATACATCATCATCGCTTGTGTATGCATGCTTGCAGGATTTCATTTTTATATGCGGTATGTGAATACAGGCATGCTGCGGCATGTGTATGCGGCCGGCGTGTTATTCTGTGCTGGGATGCTTTGCTACGAAACGTACGCTTTGTGGCCGCTCGGCATCTTTTTCCTCGGATCAGGTGTCGATGAGCGGCGGGCTGCTAGACTGGAAAGGCCTCTGGCGGCGCGTTACGTTCAGTGGCGGCTTCTGTACGGCGTTTACGGGATCTATATTCTGGTTTTTTTTCTGACGCGGCTGCTCAGGACCTATGAGTATTCGATGTCGAAGTTCCTGTCTTTTTTTTCTCCTGAGGCGGCACTGTACGCTCTGGCGGCGCCGTTGGGTTTTTTAGCGTATAACGGCATTCTGGTGAATCTGTTTCCGGCGATCGCCTGGCCCCCGCGGGTCTATGATGAGTCGTTCGAGCTTGGGGGACTGATTGTCGCGTTCGAACCTGCGTTCAGAATATTCCTGCTCGTAGCAGGGGCAGCGGGGCTCGGTGTGGTCATATATGCGGTGCGGTATCTGGCGTGCCGGCAGGATACGTCACGAGTGCGTTTTTTTCTGTTTTTCCTTTTTCTTTATTATGCCGAGCTATCCGTTCTGTTCCTGACACGGAAGGTGACCAATCCGGCCATTTATATCTTTCAGCAGTTCAGGTATCAGATGGTGCCGAATGCGATGGTCTTGTCCGCTGCGGCCCTGTTTCTTTCTGTATGGTGCGGCCGGAACGAGAAACGGCTGGTGGGCGTCATAGCGGCCGCCGCGGTCGTTATGATCTCCAACGTTTTGTTCGCATCAAAAAGCGTCATCCTGACCGACAGCCAGATGCAACCTCTGATACGGATGGTCAGATCTGTGTCAGAAGCGCTGGAGACAGGCCGGGTCAGTGCGTCGCAGCCGCTTTATATCAATGATGCGATTGTAGACAATCTTCCGGCTATATGCTGGAACAGGCGGATGGGCCAGCTCTGGGTCCCGACCGGATCCATCCGGTGGATCTATACGCGCGGGGATATGGGCTCGTTTACATCTGACCCGGAAACAGCTTACTGGAAGATGGACCCGGCTACGTTCGAGATTAAACGGGCAGACTCGGAGAATAAAGGCACCCTATGAACCGGCTTTTGATGAAGCGCTATGTGCCGATACTGCTACTGTATGCGGTGATAATTTCCGTGCTGTATGCGCAGGTCGTTTTTTTTTCAAAAAGCCTCTTGCCATCGCTCTATTATCCGCGCGGTTCGACCGGAACTGAGGGCTGCACCGGAAGGACGCCTGCGCCGTCGCATAACATCGATCTTGCTGCGGCTGCGTATGAACTGCAGCCGGTCAATCGTGTTGTCGGCGATATATACCGCAGCGGAAAGATTCCGTTGTGGAATCCGTATCAGGGCTGCGGTCTTCCTCTCGCAGCGCAGTATTCCACGAGAGTGTTTTTTCCATACCAGATTATAGAGGACCTTTGCCCGTGGTGGTCATGGGATTTTTTCATGCTCGGGCGGCTTGTGCTGGCGGGGTTTTTTACGTTTATTTTTCTGCAATTGCTTGGTTTGTCCGTGCCGGTGTCTTTCCTGGGCGGAGCGTTTTATATGCTGTCGGGGAGCATGACGTGGTTCATCAATAACGAGCAGTTTGTCAATGTCGCCATGACGCTGCCCATGGCAATGGCCTGTCTTCAGAATCTTTCAATCCGTCCGGATAAATGCGGGACTGTCCTGCTTTCGCTGGCTGTTTGCCTGGTTCTTCTGGCAGGTCAGCCGGAGATAGCATTTTATTCCATGTTGTTATTAGCGGCGTATGGCCTGTTTTTGTCCGTGCAACAGGCAACGCGCGCGCAGGGCACGATGCAGTTCGCCGGGTTTTCACTTTTGTCGCTGGTCCTGGCCATTGCGTTGTCAGGGCTTCTTCTGATCCCGTTTGTCGAAAATGTTTTTCATTCTTACAGCACGCATCCGTTCGGCATTCGATCCGGTCCGATCGATCATGCAAATATCAACTACGTCGCGGCGATATTCCTGCCGCTCCTGACCGAATTGCCCAACTTCTTTGATTATTTCCCTCATAACGGAGTATGGGATAATCTCGGGGGGTATTCCGGGATCGCTGCGCTTTTTCTGGTGGTTGCAGGTTTTTTTGTCCCTAAAATAAAACGCTCGAAATATTTTTTGTTTTTTTCTGTTGCGGGTATCCTCGTTTTGTTGAAAAATTTTGATTTTTTCCTTGTTTCGTGGATCAGTAATTTGCCTTTGTTCAACCAGGCCTGGTCGCCGCGTTGGGCAGGTCCCGTATGGACGTTCTCGTTCGCGTGCGCGGCAAGCATAAGCCTTGCTATGTTTTTAGAAGGGAAATACTCAAAAAAGTCCGTGTGGTTGGCCGCATCATTATGCGTTGCAGGGATCGGTCTTTTATTGTTTGCGCTTTTCAGATACCATAACGGCTATGTGAGCAGTTTTTTCAGTGTTGTTTCCGACAGGCTCAAAGGCATTACCGTGCCGTCATATCATTTCAATGACGTGAAAGCCTTTTACGTCACGTACGTGGCGGCTGCGGTCTGCCTTGTCGGAGCTCTCGTTTATCTGTTGGGATATCATAAAGACAGAAAACAGGTGGCGGTAGGTATTGTTGTCCTGTCTATTGCCGAACTCTGGCTTTGCATACCTAGAGGCATGGATTTAAACTGGATGCCGTTAAGGGTCGCACCTTTTTTTGTCGTTGTTCTATCGGTTGTTCTGCTTTCCATCCGAAAAAATGCGTTTACGTATGCCGGTCTGGGGCTTGCGGCGATTTTGTCGGTTGCCATCGATCTGAGTTCTCCTCACGGGATGCCCGACCGGTGCGATCCATTCCAAAAAGAACCCTTCGTGGATTTTCTGCAGGCGCAGGGCGGTCTGTTCAGGATCGCGGGAGGGGAAGGCCTTCTTATGCCTAATTTTGCCGGCGTATACCGTCTGAGCGACGTTCGTTTCATTGCAGCTTTATTGCCGGAACAGTATTATGCTTTTACAAATGAATACCTTCTTCAAAAACCCCATGAAGCCCCAACGGACAGATTGTGGTTTACCGGTGTTCCTGATGTGTATAAAGAGAATCCGAGCTCGATATACGATGATTTTATGAGCGCCCGTTCTTATTATTCGTTCCTCGGTGTCAGGTATATCCTCGCCGGGCCTGAGATGTCTTTGCCATTGCCGCTTATATATGACCGGGATATCAGGATATACGAGAATCGTGAGGCCTGGCCGCGGATATTTATGACGAATAGGGTTGTGTACGCACATACCCGGCGGCAGGCCCAGGCGTTCATCGGCAACAAGAAGTTCTATCCGGGACAGGCTGTCGCGGCGGAAGAGTCCATCCCGGGCCGCTATTTGAGCGGGGGGACAGCCGGTACTGATGATTTTTCAATTGTCGATTACAAGCCTAATAGAGTTGATATAGAAGGGACAACGGATCGCGGCGGATTGCTCGTGTTGACAGACGTATTTTTCCCCGGTTGGCGGGCGCTGGTTGATGGCAGGCCTGTCCCTATCTTAAGGATAAACGGATTGGTGCGCGGGATATTGGTCGATGCGGGCACGCACAGGATAATATTTAAATACACACCGTGCAGTTTTCTTCTTGGCATGGGCATTTCTTTGTCTGCTGCCCTTGCATGTTGTGCGTTATGGTTTACAAATCGCAAAGACGGGCAACTAACGGAGAGCAGATGATCAAGGAAAAGGAAAGCAATATCGAACGCGTCCTGCAGAAGAAAGCCGATTGGCTAAGGCGCCGGGTATTGGCTATGACGGTAAAAGCTAAGGCAGGCCATGTCGCGCCTTCATTTTCGTGCGCCGAGATTCTGACGGCCATTTATTACGGAGGGTACTTTCGGGTAAGACCAAAGGATCCTCATTGGGCTGATAGGGATATATTCATACTCAGCAAAGGCCAGGCAGCGGTAGCATTGTATGCGATACTCGCAGACCTCGGTTTTTTCCCTCTCTCGGAACTCATGACCTTCACCCAGAAGGGCAGCAGGCTCGGCGGTCATACTGAGAATACGATCCCCGGCGTGGAAGCCTTCACCGGCTCTTTAGGCCACGGGATATGCATTGCAGCAGGTGTCGCTTTAGCGTTCAAACGTGACGGTAAAAAATCTGTTTGTATCTCACTCCTGGGGGACGGCGAATGCCATGAGGGGTCCGTTTGGGAAGCGGTGATGTTTGCCAGCCAGCACCGGCTTAACAATTTATGCGCCATTATCGATCATAATGGCCTGTCCGCGACCGATTTTCTCGAAGATTACCTTTCTGTTGCGCCGCTCAAAGATAAATTCGAAGCGTTCGGATGGGAGGTCGAAACGGTCGACGGCCATTCGATCGGCGGCATACTTTCCGTAGTGCGCCGTTTCAGGGAACGCGTTTCGAAAAAACCGCTTGCGGTCATCGCGAAGACAACCAAGGGAAAGGGGGTTTCTTTTATGGAAAACAAGCCGATCTGGCATTATCGTATTCCGGTGGGCAGAGAATTGGAGATGGCGAGGAAAGAATTGTCTTGTTCCTGCCTGAAAAAGAGAAGAATATGAAAAGATGGGTTCAGGGGATGCGCGACGCTTTTTTTGCATCGCTGTACCGTTTGGCAGAGCGGGATAAAGATATTGTATTGATATCTTCCGATACCGGCGCCATTTGCCTCGACCGTTTCAAAAAAGATTTTCCCTCGCAATACGTCAACGTCGGTATCGCTGAACAGAATATGGTCGGTATAGCGGCAGGAATGGCGCTGGCTGGAAAAAAGGTTTATATCTATGCGATCGTCCCTTTTGTTACGATGCGTTGTTATGAACAAATACGCATTGATCTTTGCTGCATGAATCTGCCTGTTACTGTTGTCGGCGTAGGCGCGGGCCTGGATTACTCCACGCTGGGACCGACGCATCATGGGACCGAGGATATCGCATTAATGCGGTCTCTCCCGGGAATGTCAATCTTTAGCCTCAGCGACAGCAAGGCGGTGGATTTCGTGGTACGCTATTGTTATGAATTGACTGGGCCCAAATACGTCCGTATTGACCGGACCGGCCTGCCTCTTGTATACGGAAACGGCGTTTGCCCGGATATGAAAAACGGCTTTTCGATACTGAAGCGAGGCAGCGATTGTTATATCGTCAGCACCGGCAGGATGACGTATACGGCGCTTCAGGTAGCGAAGCGGATTTCACGAGGAGCTGTTAACGTAGGGGTAATAGACCTTCTGAGGATTAAACCGTTTAATTACGGGAAAATATGGGATACGGTGAAGGGGGCGGCCGGCGTACTTACCCTTGAGGAACATTTTTTGACCGGAGGCATAGGCAGCATTATGGCTGAATTATTCTGCCGTAAGAAAAAAACTCCCAGCCTGAAATGTCTTGGTATCCCTGATTCGTTTTGCCGCAAATACGGCACGCGGGAGTATCTTTTGCGTTATTATGGTCTGGATGCGGCAGGCATTGCGGTATCCTTGAGGGAGTGGATCGGGAATGGGTATAGCCAGAATGTATAATGTATTCTCGGGCTATAAAGGCCTGGGGCGTGAACGTATTAAGGAATTATTCCTGACAATGTCCATGATACGTGCTGTTGAAGAACGTATCTCTGTATTGTATCCTCGGGAAACCATGCGCTGCCCTGTTCATTTATGCATCGGCCAGGAAGCTGTTCCTGCTGCGGTAAAGAGTTTGATGAATAAAGGCGATATGGTTTTTGGTTCTCACCGCGCTCACGGCTATTATATTGCCATGGGGGGGGACCTCGGCGCTTTATTCGCCGAATTATCCGGCAAAAAAAGCGGTTGTACCGGAGGCAAGGGAGGGTCTCAGAATCTGGCAGTGCCATCACGCGGATTCATCGGAAGCTCGGGGATCGTTGCCGGGACTATTCCGATTG
>Ga0116184_10003621_pt1 | contig 12554 bp, 13 predicted proteins | sample AD_JPNNA5_MetaG_FD_89886 | JGI IMG/M metagenome (GOLD analysis project Ga0116184, IMG submission 89886) | Active sludge microbial communities of municipal wastewater-treating anaerobic digesters from Japan - AD_JPNNA5_MetaG | ecosystem: Engineered > Bioreactor > Anaerobic > Digestate | place... | reverse complement strand
TGGCAGAGACTGCCAGGGTTACCGGCATCGGGGCGCTGCGGATGTCCGAAAAGGTCAACCTCGAGCGTAGCCTTAAGCTCGGGGACAGGGTGTCCGGTCATTTTGTCCTGGGCCATGTCGATTGCGTAGGAGTCATCAGGTCGAAAAAAATTGCCAGGGGCAATTTTGTTTTTGATATAGCGATACCTCAGGAATTTTTTAAATGGATCATTTTGAAGGGCTCCATAGCGGTTGACGGCATAAGCCTGACTATATCCGGCCGCAGGTCGGACACGTTCGCGGTGTATATAATCCCGCACACGCTGAAGAATACGACCCTTGGATTCAAGGGGCCTTCGGACAAAGTTAATATAGAGATCGATATGCTTGCGAAGAAAGACCGGATTTAAGCTGTTTTTCTTTTGCCAAGTTTTCGTATTTTTGTTATACTGATTCCCACAATCATCTTCTTTCGGGGCGTGGCTCAGCTTGGTAGAGCGCTTGGTTCGGGACCAAGAGGTCACAGGTTCAAGTCCTGTCGCCCCGACATCTTCCCCATGGACCAGCGGGTGCACGCGATATTCACCGGAACGGTGCAGGGCGTCGGTTTCCGGTATACTGCCGAACGGATCGCACAGGCAACGGGCGTCCGCGGGTGGGTCAAGAATCTGCGTAACGGCGGCGTCGAGATCGTCGCGGAAGCGCCGCAGGAGGCCCTCTCGCAGTTCCTGGACCAGTTGAAAGACCGGTTTGCCGGATATATCAAGTCAGTTGATGTGGCCGGCGAGCCTGCGACCGGCGAATTCAGGGATTTCAGCATAACCTACTGATGCGTTACGCTATTTTCTCCGATATCCATGGTAACCTCGAGGCGCTGGAGGCGGTGCTGAAGGCGGCGCGTTCGGAGCGCATCGACGCGTACCTGTGCGCCGGCGATATCGTCGGCTACGGCGCGAATCCCAACGAATGCATTGAACAGGTGCGTTCTGTGAATGCCGTCACGGTAGCCGGCAATCATGACTGTGCGTCAGTCGGGCTGTTCGGCGCCCAGGATTTCAATCCGGAGGCTCAGGCGGCTATCGAGTGGACCCGCCAACATCTTTCGGAGGCATCCCGGGCATACCTTTCCTCATTGCCGCTGGTCCGGGAGATGCCGGAGCTGACGCTTGTTCACGGTTCGCTCGATGAGCCCCGGGATTTCAACTATCTGGTAAATGTCTACGGCTGCGCGGCTACGTTCGACCTTCTTAAGACCCCTTTGTGTTTTATAGGCCATACTCACGTCCCGGTTATCTTTATCGAGGATTACGCCGGTACATTCCATTATCTCGACACGCCTGATATCGTCCTGGATCCGCGCAACAAATACATCGTCAATGCGGGCAGTGTGGGACAGCCCCGCGACAGCATCGTGCAGGCCGCATACTGCATTTTTGATTCGTCCTCCAGGAGCATCTGTATCAGGCGCGTCAAATATGAAGTATTCAGGGCGCGTCAGAAGATCGTCGAAGCCGGACTGCCTCAGTTCCTGGGCGACAGGCTGTTGACGGGCAATTGATATGAGTGGGCAGATCGCCAGACAAATCGAAGAATTGCGCAACCAGCTGCGGGAGCATGATTACCTGTATTACGTGCTCAGCCAGCCGAAGATATCCGATAAAGAATACGATGATCTTTTGCGCAGGCTGTTAGAGCTTGAGAACCGCTATCCACAATATCGGACCGACGATTCCCCTACGGTCAGGGTTAGCGGCGGGATCCTGGAAGGGTTTAAGACAGTCGAACACCGGCAGAAGATGCTGTCTCTGGACAATACGTATTCGTTCGACGAACTTCGCGACTGGGAGAGCCGCGTGCGCAAGGTGTCGGGCGCAGGGGAAGTTGAATATGTCGTTGAGCCGAAGATCGACGGCCTGAGCGCGAATTTGGGCTATCGCGACGGAAAACTGGAGGTCGGCGCAACGCGCGGCGACGGTGAAAAGGGCGAGGATGTCACCTTGAACGTCAAGAAAATAAGGCCCATACCACTGGTTCTTAGGGGCAGGGATGTGCCTGCCTATATCGAGATCCGCGGAGAAGTGTATATGGAGCGGGATGATTTCGAACGGTTGAACAGGCAGAGGCAAAAGCAGGGAGAAGTGCTTTTCGCGAATCCCCGCAATGCGGCCAGCGGCTCATTAAAACTTTTAGATTCAGCGCTTGTGGCCCAACGGAATCTGAATTTTTTCGCCCATTCCCTCGGCTATCATGAAGGCGTGGATATCAAAAGCCAGTGGGACTATCTCCAGCGGCTGCGAGGCTGGGGCGTCAGGGTGAATCCTCTGTCCAGGGTGTGCAGGGATATTAAGGCGGTTATAGACTATTGCGCCTCGATCCAGGAAAGACGGGATACGCTGACGTATGAGATAGACGGTATGGTGGTGAAGGTCAACGATATGCGCCGCCAGCAGGCGCTCGGCTCCACGGCCAAGAGTCCGCGCTGGGCCGTGGCCTATAAGTTTCCTGCGCGTCAGGCTACGACGCAGGTCCTGAAGATCAGGTTGAACGTCGGCAGGACCGGCGTGATCACGCCTTCGGCTGAACTGAAGCCTGTAGAATGCAGCGGCGTGACCATCAAGGCCGCGACGCTGCACAACTTCGACGAGATCGAGCGGCTTGGGGTCCGCGAAGGAGATCGCGTGCTGATCGAGCGGGCAGGGGACGTTATTCCAAAGATCGTAAAGGTGGTCGAACACGGAAGCGGCCGGGCGCCGCAGGTGCCCCGCACCTGCCCCGTATGTAAAGGCAGGGTCGTCAAAGAGAAGGAACAGGATGTGGCATGCCGCTGTATAAACCCGTCCTGCCCTGCCCAGCTTGCACGGGGGTTGTTGCATTTTGCCTCGCGGCAGACGATGAATATCGAAGGGATGGGCGAGTCAGTGGTCGAGCAGATTGTTTCCCTGCATATGGTCAAAAGCATTGCGGGGGTTTTCGGGCTTACGTCGCAGGATCTTTCCCGGCTTGAGCTGTTCAAGGAAAAGAAGACCGGGAATCTTCTGTCTGCCATCGAAAAAAGCAAATCCGCGCCTCTTTCCAGGCTCATATACGGCCTTGGCATCCGTCACGTCGGCGAAAAAGCTGCGATGGTGCTGGCCAGAAGGTTCGGGACCCTGGGGGCGCTGGCCTCAGCCCGTACGCAGGACCTGGAATCCATCCCGGAGATCGGCCCTGTCATAGCCGGATCCATCGTCGATTTTTTTTCGCAGCCGCAGACCAGGGAGATCATCAGGGAACTGAAGCAGTACGGGGTGAACCTGTCCGAGGCCAGGGTCAAAACCCGCGTGAACGGGTTTACCGGTAAGAAGGTCGTCTTTACCGGAGAGTTGAGCGGGTTCACCAGGGCGCAGGCTGAAGAGCAGGTCCGCGCCTCAGGCGGATACGCAGTCTCAAACGTGAGTAAAGAGACCGATTATGTCGTCGCCGGGGAGCATCCAGGTTCAAAAGCGCAAAAGGCAAGGGATATGGGGATTACTATTATTGACGAAAAGCAATTCGTGCATATGTTGGAGGGGGCATGACGGATATGATAGCGGCCGCGCGGCGCCGGATGGTTGCATGCATTGTGGTTGCCTGTATGACAGCGTGTTTGTGCAGCTGCGACGCGTTCGCGCGCAAGTTCACCCGTAAACCGAAAAAAGAGGCACGGCCGGCTGAACCGATGGTCCTGGAGCCTGCGGTATATGCCGACAGGGCTGCAGATACGCACGATGCGTATCGCCGGTATTTTATGTATTGGGAGGGTTGGCATGCAGAGCTTATTGCCGCCCTTGCGGATGAGGCGCCGAGCATGCGCAGGAAGCTGGACTGTGTCCGCGAAGCAATCAGGAACCTTAATGAGATGCAGGGCCTGCTTTCCGGCAATGCCAGGGCAGAGGCGGATAAATACCTGTTGTCCATGAACGGCCTGAAGAACGATATTGAAAAGGATCTTTACGGCACGGACAGCTGGGCTGTGCGCAAAAAAGCTGAAGACCTTAAGCGTTTGATCAGCAGGACCCTGCAATACGCTCTGGTCAAGGGCGATCTGCGATGATTCTGGAAACCATTGTCGTGGGCGCGATAGAGACGAATTGCTATGTCGTTGCCGCCGGGAAGAACAGGGAGGCGCTGGTGATAGACCCGGGCGCTGACGCCGGCCAGATCAAGAAGGCGCTGTCGCGCCATAGCTGTACGGCGGGCCTGGTCGTCAATACGCACGGCCACTACGATCATATCGGCGCTGACGGCGATTTCGGCGTGCCGGTTGCCGTGCATCGCAGCGACGCGGATATGCTCTACGACGGCCGCAAGAATTATTCGGCGATCTTCGGCATATCCTTCAAGGTGAAGAATCCCGTCAGGTACGTTGAAGACGGAGAACTTTTAGAGGTTGGGGGTGTGAGCCTGCGGGTATTGCATACGCCGGGCCATTCGCCGGGCGGGATCAGCCTTCTTCTGGAAAAGCCGCAGTCGGGCATCGTGTTCACCGGGGACGCGTTGTTCGCCGGCAGCATCGGGCGCACGGACCTGGGAGGCAGCCAGGAGGCGCTTCTGCGGTCCATCAGGGAAAAACTGCTTGTCCTGCCGGATGAAACGGTCGTGTATCCGGGCCACGGCCCTTCGACCACTATCGGGCAAGAGCGCAGGGGCAACCCGTTTTTATCATAAAATACATGAAAGAATTAATCTTTTCGTTCCTTGATTTCCTGTCGGTCGAGCGCGGCCTGGCCAGGAACACGCTTTCTGCCTATCAGGACGACCTGGAGGCGTATGCGGCGTTCCTGTGCGGCAAGGGCAAGACCTTGTCGGCTACTACCAGGAACGACGTCGTAAACTTCATGCTTTCCCAGAAGGACAATGGCATCGGCGCTTCGTCTATAGCCCGGCGGCTCGCGGCGATCAGGATGTTTTACCGGTTCCTGGTACGCGAGCGGGTCCTGCGCGAGGACCCGACGGGCCTTATAGATTCGCCGAAACTCTGGAAGAAGATACCCGATACGCTTTCCGTCAATGAGGTTGAGGCGCTTCTATCGCAGCCGGATGTCCGCAGCGCGCAGGGATTGCGCGACAGGGCAATTCTCGAGATAATGTACGCTACGGGCATGCGCGTTTCCGAGGTCGTGCACCTGAAGACAGGAGACCTTAATCTTGACGTCGGCTTCCTGCGGTGCGTCGGCAAGGGTAACAAGGAACGGGTTATTCCTCTGGGGAAAAAGGCCGTTGCCGCGGTCTCGAGGTATCTGGAAAAAGTCAGGCCCCGCCTGGTCAAGAACAAACAGTCGGATCATCTGTTCGTCAGCAGGCTGGGAGGGAGCATATCGCGCCAGTCTTTATGGAAACTGATCAAACGTTACGCGAGAGAGGCTCGCATCAAGAAGCCGATAAAGCCGCACATCCTGCGCCATTCGTTCGCGACGCACCTGCTGGAGCACGGGGCCGACCTGCGGTCGGTCCAGGAAATGCTCGGCCATTCGAACATATCTACCACGCAGATCTACACGCATGTAAACAGGGACCGCCTCAAGGCAGTCCATAAGATGTATCATCCCCGGCCATGAAAACGTATCTCGCACGGCTTCCCCAGGACTTTATGTCATTGATCGACGCGGCAGGCGCTCTGGCCAGCGCGCGCAATGAAACCGCGTATCTCGTCGGCGGGTTTGTGCGCGACCTGATCCTGGGTGGCAGGAACTTTGACCTTGATATCGTGGTGGAGGGTGATGGGATCGCATTCAGCCACGAGTATGCCCGCCGCCTGCAGGGGAGGGTCACATCCCATCACCGGTTCGGCACCGCCACGGTTTACCTGGCGCATCACCTGAAGGTTGACATAGCAACGGCGCGCAAAGAAACCTATCCGCAGCCCGCGCATCTGCCGGTCGTGCAGCCTGGCTCCCTGCGCGATGACCTGTTCAGAAGGGATTTCACGGTCAACGCGATGGCCTTGCAGATCTCTGGCAGTGAATCAGGCCGGCTGATAGATTTTTTCGGCGGCAGGAAGGATCTGGAGGACGGAATTCTTCGGGTTTTGCATCCGGTCAGCTTTATCGACGATCCTACGCGGATACTGCGCGGCATCAGGTTCGAGCAGCGTTTTGGTTTTATCTTCGAACGGCACACATTGGGCCTTTTGCGCAGCGCCCTGCGGCAATCCATGCTTGAGCGCGTCGAGCCGCAGCGCCTGCGGGATGAGGTGATCCTGCTTTTGAAGGAGGATTCGCCGCGCAAGGCGATTCGCAGGGTCGCGGCCCTTGCGGGATTATCGTTCATCAGCCCGAAACTTCGGCCAGACCCGGACATGATGCGGACCCTTGCGCAGATCGAACGGAGGATCCCCTGGTTCCAGGCCCATGCGTCATGCGCGCGGCCGATCGAAAAATGGCTTGTTTATTTTATGGGGCTGGTCGGAGGGTTATCCGTGCCGGACATCCATGCGGTCTGCAGGCGCTTTGTGTTCCGCAAGGCGGACGAAAAAAGGATCGTTTCGTGCGTCGAGGTTTGCAATAAGGCCGTCGCCGCGCTGGCTAAAAAGGATTTACGGCGTTCGGAGGCCTTTCATATCCTCGACCCCTTGAGCTATGAAGTGATCATCCTGATGCTGTCGCGCACGGACCGGAAGCTTGTCCTGGGCCGCATCATGGAATTCCTGAAGTTTACCAGCGGAACCAAAATTTCAGTTTCGGGCCATGACCTCGGTGCGTGCGGCCTGAAGCCCGGGCCGCATTATCAGCGGATACTGAAGACAGTTCTGAGCGCAAAGCTCGACGGCAGGGCGCCGGACAAATCCTCGGAGCTGCGCCTTGCCAGGCAGCTGGCGCGGGAGGAGATGAATAGAAAGGGACAACAGCATGCTTCGTCACGAACGCGTCAAACAGGCGATTAAGAGGGAAGTCAGCCTCATCATCGCGAACGAACTGATGGATCCACGTATGGGTTTTGTCACGATAACGGCGGTGGATTTGAGCCCGGATATGAGGTATGCCAAGGTGAGCTACAGCGTCATGGGCAGTGTAGAGCAGCATAAGCAGACCAAGGGGGCGCTGGAGTCAGCGCTCGGACTGATCCGGACGCTCGTTGCTGAACGGGTGCAGCTGCGTTTTGCGCCTGAGATCAGCTTCCATGAGGACCTTTCAACCGAATACTCCGCGCATATGCAGGAGGTCTTTGAGAAGCTAAAGGACCTTGACGGACCCCAGAAACGCAAAAAAGAGGAATGATATGAGCATGCGATCCTGTATCAAGTTGATCGAAAAATACAAGCGGTTCCTGATAACGAGCCACACGAACATGGAGGGGGATGCGATCGGCTCCGAGCTTGCGTTTGCGTTCCTGCTCAGGAGACTTGGCAAGACGCCGTTGATCGTCAATGAAGACGATATCCCTTACGGCTATGACTTCCTTCCTGGGACTCGGGCGGTTACCAGGTACAATCGGTCCGCCGGGCGTATCAGCTTCGATTGTTTTGTGGCGCTTGATTGTTCCGACCTGCACAGGACAGGGGAGGTGTACCGTCTCAACGACGTGAACAAGCCAGTCCTTAATATAGACCATCATGTGTCCAACGGGTATTTTGGCACGGTCAACTGGGTCGATCCGCATGCGTGCTGTGCCTGCGAGCTTGTCTGGAGGCTTTATAAGAAGCTGCGCATTCCGATTAGCCGGGACGCGGCGCTTGCCCTGTACGCCGGTGTCGTAACGGATACAGGATCGTTCAGGTATGCGAACACGACGTCGCAAACCCATGTGATCGCGGCTGAGCTGGTGGCAACGGGTATCGACGTGGCTGCCGTGTACCGGAACATTTACGCCAGCATACCGTACGAGGACCTGAAACTTCTCGCCTCCATATTGCCGACCATGCGGCGTTCCGACGACGGCAGGATCGTATGGTTCGAGGTCAGCAAGGAAATCCTTAAGAAGCAGAAGAAGATATTTTTTGATTTGAGCGAGAACATATTGAATTTCGGCCGCAGCCTCAAAGGCGCTGAGGTAGTGATCCTGTTCAAGGAGAATGTTGCCTCCAGGGGAGAAGTGCGCGTGAATTTCCGCTCGCACGGCCTTGTGGATGTCAATGCGGTTGCCAGAGAATTCGGAGGAGGGGGCCACCGGACTGCCAGCGGGGCGACTGTTACCGGGACTCTGCCCGGCATCAGGCGCCTGGTCCTGGCTTCGGTAAGGAAGGCTTTTAATGCGTGTCGTCCGCGATCTTAAGAGTTTACGCGCATGCCGCCGCGCGGTCCTTGCCATCGGGGTATTCGACGGCGTTCACCTCGCCCACCGGCTGATCATCAATGCGTGCGTGCGCCGCGCCAGGCGCATCGGCGGTAGTTCCGTCGTTATGACGTTCTGGCCGCATCCCCGCGGACAGAAAACCCTGTATTCTCTTGAGCATCGGCTTCGCCTGCTTTCCCATCTGGGAGTCGATACCTGCGTGGTCGTGCCGTTCAACGGCGCTTTCAGCCGCATGAGCCCTGAGTCATTTGTCAAAAAGATCGTCTGTGAACGATTAAAAGCATACGCCGTCTATGTGGGAGAGAATTTTCGCTTCGGCAGGAATGCCGCCGGGGACGCCGCTTTATTGGCGCGGCTGTGCGCGGGTTGTCATGTCAGGGTCAGTATTTCAAGGACGGTCAGGGTTAACGGCACTGCCATCAGCAGTTCTCATATCCGCCGGCTCATCGCCGGTGGTAATCTTGCGTCCGCTGCCCGGTTGTTGTGCGCGCCGGTGAGCGTGTACGGCCATGTCGTCGAAGGGACAGGCAAGGGCAGGGAGCTTGGTTTCCCTACGGCAAACATAGATCCGCATCACGAGGTGACTCCGCCAGCCGGAGTTTATGCGGTGCGCGTCTTCTTCGACTCGACCTCGGCAAAAGGTGTGTGTTCTATCGGCACGCGGCCGACGTTCGATCGACGCGCGACCGACCCAGTCATCGAGGTGCATATCTTCGGACTCACGAAGGACCTGTACGGCAAATATCTTGAAGCGCAATTCATAGCAAAACTCCGCGATCAACGGTCGTTTCGTTCCGCCTCCGCCCTCATACGCCAGATCAGGCGCGATATCTTAAAAGCAAAAAAAATCCTTTCATAAACTCCCTGATTATACTATTTCCATGCCTTCAGGCAACATAAACCACTATATATTGTATGCCAATATTTTATGTAAATATTTGTCTTGACAAAATAGCCGTTTCTTCATACAATTAGTCTATCAAGTGGGGAAAAGTGGAGTAAAGTGGTATGTTTTACGGAGAATTTTTTCACTCAATAGACCGGAAAGGACGTCTTATCCTTCCGTCCAAATTCCGCGAAGCGGCCAAGGCCAACTTCGTCGAGAAGTTCTTTGTTACGCGGGGATTGGATACATGCCTTTTTATGTTTTCCGAGGAGGAATGGCGCAGCCAGGAGACGAAGTTCAAGTCCATGCCTTTTACTAAACAGGAATCCCGCGTCTTCAACCGTCTTTATTTTTCAGGAGCGGTCGACGTGGTTCCAGACCGCCAGGGAAGGATCCTTTTGCCACAGTTCCAGAAGGAATACGCGCAGATCAAGAAGGATGTTGTCATCGTCGGCGTTTCGAACAGGATAGAAATCTGGGGCGCGGAGAAGTGGAAGGAATTCTTCGGCACCTGGAAACAGTCGTTCGAAGAGATAGCCGAAAAATTGGTTGAAAGCCAATAATGGTCATCATGACAGAACAGATACACACGCCGGTAATGCTCGAGGAGGTGCTCGCGTATCTCGACCTGCGGCCTGGCAAGGTCATCGTGGACGCCACGGTCGGGATGGGCGGCCATGCGCTGGAGATCGTCAAGCGGATCGCCCCCACGGGCAGGCTCATCGCTATTGACCGTGATAAGGAGTCGCTGGGCCTGGCGCAGGAGCGGCTGAAGGACTATAGCGGCATAGTCGAATTCGTGTACGGGAATTTCTCCGACATACAGGAGATCGTAAAACGCTTGAACGTTTCCGCGATAGATGGTATAGTACTTGATCTTGGCGTTTCGATGTTCCAGTTGATGCAGCCGGACAGGGGCTTCAGCTTTACCCGGGAAGGCCCGCTCGATATGCGCCTTGACCGCAACAGTTATATTTCGGCGTACGACCTGGTGAACAACCTAAACGAAGACGAGATTTCCAACCTCCTATGGTCGTTTGGCCAGGAACGTTGGCATAACAGGATTGCGCGCCGGTTGGTCGAAGAACGCCAGAAACACCCTATTACGACGACAGCCGAATTGAGCGATATAGTCATGCACGCGATACCGCCGCGTTTCAGGAAGTTTCATTACCGGATTCATCCGGCCACTCGGACCTTTCAGGCCGTGCGCATAGCTGTCAACCGCGAGCTGGAAGCGCTCGAACAGGTCCTGGCAAGGACGCTTCCGCTTCTGGCGCCGGGAGGCAGGATTTGTGTCATCGCATTCCATTCGCTCGAGGACCGGGTGGTCAAGTGGGCGTTCCGTAAAGCGGCTGCAGCCGGCACGGTAAGGATACTGACGCCCAAGCCCCTGACGCCGCAGGAAGCGCAGGTGCGGGCGAACCCGTCGAGCCGAAGTTCTAAATTCAGGGCAGCGGAGAAGATATGAAAGTATCCAGGTTCCTGGCCGTCTTGATCTCGGTGACAGTTTTGTCTCTCGTGTATGTCTGGCAGCAGAACGAGATCCTGCGTCTGGCGTACGAGAGGCAGAAGAACTACGCTTTCTTTCAGGATTTGCTTGATGCGAATTCCTCTTTGCGCTATAATCTAACTCATAATACCTCTGTGACAAAGATAGCCGGCAGGATTTCTCAAGAGAGCGATTTCACGATGCCCGATAATTATTGTCTTGTGAAGGTTCCAGCGCCGGCACGTCAGACTTGGTACGCGCAGGGGTATACCGGTAGGAAACAGACGCTGGTGTCCCGGGTGTTCGGAATCAGGCGCCAGGCAGAGGCAAAAACGATCGACACTGCTGTCCGGTCTCTTCCCCGCGATTGACGGGGAGGAGCCATTAACTTTAAACTCGTGTGTATATAGTCAATTATCGCCGCAGGGCCGAAGCGGTTTTTTTTGCAGTCCTTATCTTTTTTATCGCGTGCATCGCCCGCCTTCTGTATGTCCAGTTCTTCCACGCGGATTACCTGGCTTCCATCGCCAAAAAACAGCATAACCTGTACGTTGAACTTGAGCCCCGCCGCGGAACCATCTACGACGCGAATTTCAAACCCCAGGCGGTGAACCTGGCGTTTGAGTCGGTATTCGCGGTTCCCAACGATATGACTCAGCCCCAGAAGGAAGAGGCGTTATCCTGTCTGCCTGCGATATTAAAGATGGATGCGTCAGCCCTGCGCGACCGGCTCTGGCGCAATAAGTCGTTCGTGTGGCTTGCCCGGAAGGTCCCTTCTGATAAAATAGAGCTGATAAAGGCCCTCAAACTTAAAGGCATCGGCTTCATCAAAGAGAGCAAGCGGTGTTATCCCAACGGCTATCTTCTGAGCCACGTGCTGGGATTCGCCGGCATGGACAATAAGGGCCTCGAGGGAATCGAGCTATCCTATGACAAATACCTGAAGGGCCGGCCCGGATGGGCGTTGATGCTGCGCGACGCCCGCAGGCGCAGTTTGAACATCTATGACAATTCCATTATGCCCAAGGACGGCTATGACATCGTGCTCACAATCGACGAGGTCATCCAGTATATCGCCGAGCGGGAACTGGACGAGGTGTTCCGTAAATACCGCGCCAGAGGCGCCAGCATAGTCGTCATGGACCCAAAGACGGGCGCGGTTTTGGCCATGGCGAACAGGCCCACGTACGACCTGAACGTCCTGACGAAATTGGATAAGGACGTTATGCGCAACCGCGCCATTTGCGACATGTTCGAGCCGGGATCGGTCTTCAAGATCGTTACTGCCTCTGCGGCGCTGGAGGAGAAGAAGGTCCACGAGATGACGCCGGTTTTCTGCGAGAACGGCGAATACAGGGTTGCGGGCCGTGTCCTTCATGACCATACGCCGCACGGCACGCTTCCGTTTAAAGAGGTCATCGAAATGTCCAGCAATATCGGGACCGCGAAGGTCGCGCAGCTCCTCGGGCCAGAAACACTGTATAGGTATGTCAGGGCCTTCGGTTACGGGGAAAGATCGGGCATCGATATTCCCGGGGAGATCCCGGGTTCGATGAAGCCGCCTCGCCAGTGGTCAAAGACCACAATCACCTGCGTTCCCATGGGGCAGGAAGTCGGCGTGACGTCTTTGCAGCTCGCGTCGGGAGTGTCGGTAATAGCCAACGGCGGCAATCTCATGAGGCCGTACGTGATCAAAGAGATCAGGGATAAGACAGGGGAAATGATTAAATACACAGCCCCTTATGTGTTGCGGCGCGTGATCAACGAAGAGACCGCCGCTAGGATGAAGAAGATTCTGATCGGCGTGGTCGAGAACGGAACGGGAAAGCTCGCCCGGCTTGACGGTTTTACCGCCGCGGGCAAGACCGGAACGGCGCAGAAGATCGAGCCTTCTGGCCAGTATTCGCACAGCCGTTTTATGGCGTCGTTCGTAGGGTTCGCTCCGGC
>Ga0116184_10003618_pt1 | contig 12562 bp, 10 predicted proteins | sample AD_JPNNA5_MetaG_FD_89886 | JGI IMG/M metagenome (GOLD analysis project Ga0116184, IMG submission 89886) | Active sludge microbial communities of municipal wastewater-treating anaerobic digesters from Japan - AD_JPNNA5_MetaG | ecosystem: Engineered > Bioreactor > Anaerobic > Digestate | place... | reverse complement strand
GGCGCGGCCCGGGTGCGGGACCTCTTCACCCAGGCCAAGGAGAAGGCGCCCTGCATCATTTTCATCGACGAACTCGACGCGCTGGGAAAGGCCCGGGGCATCGGCGGCGTGACCGGCGGGCACGACGAGCGCGAGCAGACCCTGAACCAGCTCCTGGTGGAGATGGACGGCTTCGACTCCAAGACAGGGGTCATCCTCATGGCCGCCACGAACCGGCCCGAGATCCTCGATCCGGCCCTGCTCAGGCCGGGCAGGTTCGACCGGCACGTCCTGGTGGACCGGCCCGACCGGAAGGGGAGGCAGGATATCCTCAAGGTGCATCTCAAGGCAGTGAAGGTGGGGCCGGATGTCGACCTGGAGAAGCTCGCGGCCATGACCCCCGGCATGGTGGGCGCGGACCTGGCCAACCTCGTGAACGAGGCCGCCCTGCTGGCGGTGAGACGCGCCAGGAAGGAGGTGGGCATGGCCGAGTTCGAGGAGGCGGTGGAGCGTATCATCGGCGGGCTCGAGAAGAAGAACCGGCTCATCAACCGGCACGAGCGCGAGGTGGTGGCCCACCACGAGATGGGACACGCCATCGTGGCCATGAGCCTGCCCGGCACCGACCCGGTGCAGAAGATCTCCATCATCCCCCGCGGCATCGCGGCACTGGGCTACACCATGCAGGTGCCCACCGACGACCGGTTCCTCATGAGCAGGACCGAGCTGCTCAACAAGATCGCCACCCTGCTTGGCGGGCGCGCGGCCGAGGAGATCGTGTTCGGCGACATCTCCACCGGCGCCCACAACGATCTGTCCCGGGCCACGGACATCGCCAAGAGCATGGTGAAGGAGTACGGCATGAGCGAGGCCCTGGGCCAGGTCTACCTTTCCCATGACCGCCGCTCCCAGTTCCTGGACCTCGGCCAGCAGCCCCGCGGCGACTACAGCGAGGCCACGGCCCAGGCCATAGACGCCGAGGTGGGGGCCATCATCGCCGGGCAGTACCAGGTGGCGCTGGCCATCCTGAAGGACAGGAAGGACGTGCTCACGAAGGGGGCGGAAATCCTGCTGGAGAAGGAGAAGATCGACGGCGAGGAGATCAGGGGCCTCATGCAGGCATGAGAGGCTCCGGGGGGTCGTCTCCAGGGAGACCGGGGCGCGGGCATGATCACGCCGGGTCCGTCTTCGTGTTCAGCACGTCGATGACGGTCTTCAGGAGCAGGAAGAGGTATCCGATATCCTCGTCGCTCAGGGGGTCCACGTCCTCCTCGGGGATCTCGAAGAACGCGTCCACCACGTACTTGATGATGGAGGGCTGGCTGGCGAGCTGCACCTCGGCGGCCCGCTCCAGGAACCTGTAGTGGGCCGACTCCAGGCTCTCCATGAGGTTCGCGTTGGCCTCGTAGCACTCGATGATCTCGTCCGCAGAGACCTTGGGGATGGTCGCCTCATACCCCTTCTCGAAGATCCGGTACACCACGAAGAAGAGGTAGATGCCCATGTCGATGGCGTGGGGCTCGAGGTCCTGGGTGAACTCGATCATGAAGGACAGCAGCTCGGGCTGCTGCTCGCCGATCTTCTTCATCTCGCCGGTGGCCTGGCCGGGATCGCTGGCTGTCACTTCCTGCCAGGTCTGCTCCACGATCCGTTCCGCTATGGGTTTCATGCCGTTCCCCCTATGGATGCACTGCAGGGTTCACCATACCACTGGTCATGGACGATTGCCATCGGTTCCGGGGGGCTGTGCCCTGGCATGCGATGGCGTTCTGGGATACAATGGGGGGAAACGTACCGTGCCCCCAAGCGGGGGGAGTGAGGAGGACGGATGGACAAGCGGTTCCCGGAGAGGATCAGGGAGGCCTTCGGGCAGGAGCCCTTCGCGAGGATGCTGGACATCAGGACGAAGGAGGTGCGGTCCGGCTATGCCCTGGTGGAGATGACCGTGAAGGACGAGCACCTGAATCTGCACAGGACAGCCCACGGCGGCGTCGTGTTCTCCGTGATCGACGCGGCCTTCGAGCTTGCCAGCAACTCCCACGGCACCGTGGCCATGGCCCTGTCCGTGACCCTGAATTTCCTCAAGGCCGTGCAGGCCGGAGACACCATCGTGGCCGAGGCAAGCGAGGTGGACCTGACCAGGAGGACGGGAAACTACCGGTTCCTGGTGAGGAACCGGACGGGCGACCTCATCGCCCACGGCCAGGGGCTGGTGCATCGGAAGGACACGCCGCTGGGGGTGTAATGCGGTCCGGGTGCGGATACATGGCAATGCCCTGCCGAGAACCGGGGAACACGGGTGAAAAAATGGCAGGGGCATGAACGCCCCTGCCACCTTCATCGTGGATTGGGACGGTTATCTTTTCATCTTCTTCCTGAACCCTGCAAGGCCCAGGAGGCCTGACCCGAGAAGGATCATGGTGGCCGGCTCCGGGACAGGTGCTGCTCCACCGCCGAAATCGAAATTGATGTTTCCGCTCAGCTCCCCATAGATGCCCCCGATGCCGCCGTAGACGTTCGGGGAAAAGAGGGTGGTGATGATGTACTGTTCGTCGGCAAGCAGGTCAAAGGCCCCGGTCCCTTCGTGGTGGCCAACGATACCGTAATTCCCCAGCACCAGCTCCTGTGACTGGCCGTCGCTGAGCCGGATGACCTGCAGGCCGAAGGGGTTCGTCCCCGTGTAGTCGAAGGACCACGACATGTTCAGCACGGTGTTCGCTTCGGCGATATAGGTTATGGCCGCCTGGGTGCCGGATCCCACCATGCTGCCCTGACCGGCATATCCGTTGCCGTCATACATGAGGTCGAAGACCAGGTTCGCCGTCTCCATGGTGAGGGAGTTCAGCTGCAGGGTGGTGCTTGCCTGCGCACCGGTCACTGCCCCGGTTATATCCACCGAGGCATACGTTGAACCCGTGTCAGAGCCCGATGCATCGATTACATAAGGGTACCCGTACGAGATGGACCAGGTGGCGTCGAGCTGCGTGTCAATGATGATGGCCGACGCCAGGGGGGCCATGCCGAAAACGAACACCACGGTTGCCAGGACTGCAAGAATACTTCTTTTCACATCTAACCTCCTCAAAAAGTAAGATGGAAATTTTCTGCATAATGTGTGCCTTGATGTAACATATAGATATTCCAGGATAGTTAGGTAGGGCGCCCGATACGTGTAAAATATATCGACAGCGACTCAAGGCGCTGTGCGGTCTAATATGCTGATGATTCTATAATTTCTGGAGGTCAGTGTTGTTAAATACCTCGACAGTGTCAGTGCGTCGGAAACCTCACAGGCCTCCGTGTGGGGGCACTCCGCTATGCACGGGTGACAGGGCGTATCCCTAGCGCGTATTCTTCCTGAACCCTGCCAGTCCCAGGAGTCCCAGTCCGAGGAGTATGAAGGTGGCGGGTTCAGGAACGGGCTCCGCCACAGGCTGACCGTTTTCCCCCGTGTACCCGTCACCGTTGGGGGGCGGGTTTGTACCGGGCGGCAGTATTCCGTCCGGAGGGATGAGGGTGCTGTTCACCGGCCGGTTTCTCGCAGGCGGCGGGGGGGTGTACTCAGGATACGCCGGAGGGTCTGACGACGTCGGGGTGATGAAGAACCCTCTTGAGAGAATGATCACGGTCAGGGTGCTCGATGATGCCGGGGAATACCCGGTGAGGACATTGTCCGGATCGTCGACGTTCGTGAACAGGATGGCATAAGATATCATGGGGATAAGCAAGCATGCCAATATGATGATGAGTGTTTTTCTGTTCATGCCTTTCTCCTCCCTGTTCTCTTTGTCATCCTCCTCTCAACCAATAACGTATGAAAAATATTATGCATAAATTGGGCCTTTTCGCAAGATGCCATGCTATCTCGATACTATTCAGAGGGTTATCTGCAATCGGGGCGTATGATCATCTGTTCTGATATGGGAAAAGTGGTAAATTAACCGACATATGTGTGTCTCTCTGGTTCTGTCCATCATGGAATATCACTAATAAAAACCATTATCAGGAAGGGATTGGCAAGGTGTCGGAAATCCTGCCAGGGTTGCTGACCGGGAAGTCTCACCCTGAACGCCCGGAGGAACCGTACGTCATTCGACGGTACGCAGGGCTGAGCAGGCCGAAGATCAGGACGCATGCCGCCAGCAGCAGGCCGCCCACGCCCACGGTGACGGGTGCGGTGAAGGTGTCCGCACAGACGCTCTGCAGCATGTTGCCCAGGGGCAAGGCCGAAAAGGTGAGCATGTATACGCTCATGACGCGGCCGTGGTAGCGTTTGTCCGCCGCATCCATGATGAGTGTGGCGTTCAGCGAGAGATAGGAGGACGAGAGGATCCCCAGGATTACCATCATCGCCAGCCCCAGGGCATAGGAATGTCCGAAAGCGAAGACCGCCAGGCCCAGGCCGAAGAGCACCCCGAGCACGAGCTGCACCATGCCGGGCCGCTTCAGCCCGCTTACAGAGGCCACCACAAGCGATCCGAGGAAGGCGCCCACGCCGTTTGCCATCATGAGGAACCCGAGCTCTTTGGGCCCTACGCCGAACACGTTCTTTGCAAAGACCGGCATCAATGCCTGGAACGGCATGCCCAGGATGAAGGGGGCGAGGCTCAGTGCCAGCAGGACGAACAGTGCCGGGTTCCCGCGAATGTAGAGAATGCCGTCCAGGACCGCCCTCGATGCGCTGGACTCCTCTGAAGGGCCGAGCACTCCACGCTCAGGGATCCTGAGCAGGCCGAACACCACAACCAGGAGCATGGCGGCCATGATCACGCATACCCCTCCGATGTCCAGCCAGGGTTTGCTGATGAGCCACCCCGCAAGGGGAGGACCGATGACCCGGCATGCATTCAGCCCCGAACTGTTCAGGGCAATGGCGTTCATCAGGCGGGCAGGGCTCGTCAGCTCGGTAATGAACGACTGCCGGGCCGGCATGTGAAAGGTGAAGGCAGTGGCCATGACGCCGGAGATGATCACCAGGTGCCAGACCCTGACAAGTTCAGTCATGACCAGGACGGCCATGATCAGGGCCGCCACTGCCATGCTCGCCTGGCTGATGAGGAGGACCATGCGCTTCGGGTAGCGGTCGGCCGCCATGCCCCCTGCCAGGGAAAGGGTGAGCATGGGGATGCCGAACCCCAGCGAGATGTACCCGATGGACTTGGCAGCTCCCGTGATCTCGAACGCCAGGTACCCTATGGTGAAGAAATACATCTGCATGGCAAGGACCCCGGGCAGCATGGTGAGCCAGAGGATCCTGAAGGGCTGTTCCGCGAGGGCAGGGAAGAGGCTTGTCCACTTCCCCGGTGCATTTCCGGTGCCTGTGGCGTGCGATCCTCTGTCCGTACTCATCCTCGGGAGAAGAGGTAGATCAACACGGTTCCGAGCAGGAGCCCGAGCCCGCCCGATGCCACATCCTTCGGGTCGGCGTTCGCCTTCATGGGCATGCCGAAGCTTCCCAGTGCGGCAAAGGCCAGCATGATGAGCCCGGTGATCCCGGTACCCATGCCCAGGCACAGCCACCTTTCCAGGGGCAGGAACACGGCGAAGGCCCACGTGAGAGCCAGCGCGATGCCGAACCACTTCAGGTTCGATGGGGCTATCCTCTCCATGATCCCTACCCGCCCCTATGTGCGCAGCACCCTGCCCGAGCGTTGCCCCGGCACCATGGCGCCGTCTTTCACCACGTGTCGGCCGTTTATGAGTACCTGGCGGATGCCCGTGGGTTTTCCCGGGGCAACGGAACCCGAGTCCGGCGTATCGGAGACGGTGAGGGGGTCGAAGACCACCAGGTCCGCCACTGCACCCTTGCGCACCTCGCCCCGGTCCTTCAGGCCGAACCGCCGGGCGCTGGCGCAGGTGGACCGGTGCACGGCCTGCTCGAGGGTGAAGAGCCTCCTGTCCCTCACCAGGGGGCCGCAGATGCGGGGGAAGGCGCCGAGGGCGGCCGGGTTGGGGAAGCCCCTGCCCTTGATGATGACGTCCGTTTCGAAGAGGCACGCGTCGTGAGAGAGCACGGCCTCCAGCGCCTCTTCTCTCCCGGGCTCACCGCTGTAGGTGTGGAAGAGCATGAGGGTGCCGCCCCCGGTGAGCTCGCACAGCCTGAGCAGGGTGTCGAAGGGGCTCATGCCCCACCTCTGCGCGACCTCGGTGATGCGCAGGCCGTTCAGGTCTTCGTTGCCCTCCAGTGCGGCGTCCATGATCTGGAAGTCGCGGTACATGAAGCCCACCAGACGGAACCCCGCTTCCAGCTCCAGCCTCAGCCTCAGCTTCAGCAACGGGTTGCGGTATGCCTGGGGCGCTTTCTTCAGGAACCAGTGGGGGAGCACCACGCTGATGGTGGTGTTGCCGCAGGTGTACGGGAAGGCGTCGAACTGAACGTCCACGCCGTCGTGGCGGGCCAGCTCCACCATGCGGATGGCCGTTCCCGCGGTCTGGAAGCTGCGCCTGCCCACGAAGATGAAGTGCGAGAGCTGCAGCGCTATGCCTGTGGCGCGGGCAACGGCCAGCATCTCCTTGAGCGCGAGGAGGTTGTGGGGCTCGGGGGTGGTGAGAGGGTAGGTGGGCGACAGGATCGAAAGCGCCTTGAGGTGCACGGTGACGGGCTTGCCCCGGCTCCGGGCGATGCGGCAGAAGTCCTCGATCTCGGTCAGCGGCGAGTACATGCCCGGCTCGTAGCCCAGGCCGAAGCTCAGCCCGCAGGCGCCGGAATCGAGGGACTCTGCAAGCAGCCGCAGGCACCGTGCGTGCTCTTCGGGCTTCATGGCGCCGCGCATGGTGTCGGAGGCGGCGAACCTCACCGCCGCATGACCCGTGAGCTCGGCAACGTTCAGGCACGGGCCGATCTCGCGGATCCGCTCCAGAAAGCCGTCCATGGTATCCCAGGTGAAGTCCGGCATCCGCGCCAGCAGCGGGGTGTGCTGCTGGAACCGGAAAAAGGTGTCCTCCCTGAACGGGGCGGGCGAGAACCCGCAGTTGCCCGCCACCACCGTGGTGATGCCCTGTTCCACGAGACACTGCAGCAGGTCCGGGTTCTCCTCCAGGCAGAGCAGCCAGTCCGCGTGGGAGTGCATGTCGATGAAGCCGGGGCAGACGACGCACCCCTGTGCGTCGATGGTGGCGTCAGCCCGGGGCGGCCTGGCCGGTGCCCGTATCACGTCCGTGATCCGGTCTCCGTCCACCAGGACATGGCCCCTGAACCCTGCGGCGGCAGTGCCGTCGATGATGGTGCCGTCGGTGATGGCAATGGTGGCCATGAAGCACTCCCTTTCAGGTGTTCCGCTCAGTGCCGGCCGTTCCCGGCCTGCGCCATGAGGCGGTCGAGCTCCCGCTTCAGCCCGGCAGCGAGCCGGTCCCCGGCATCGGTCCCCAGGAGGTTGCGCCGTTCCCCCGGGTCGTTCACGACGTCGTAGAGCTCCCTGCTGCCGCAGCGGCCCCCTGTCTCCACGTACTTGTGGGTGGCGGTCCTGATCGCGTGGATGTCGGGCACCGAGTAGGGATAGTCCCTGAAATACTCGTACAGCCACGAGCTGCGCCAGGCATGGGGCCCCCGGGACAGCAGGGGCGCAAAGTTCATGCCCTCCATGCCCGCGCCTTCCGCGCTGCCCGCCAGCGCCGTCAGGGTGGGAGCCAGGTCCACGTTCAGGACCATCTCCGCGGCCCTGCGCCCCTGCCCGTCCACAAGCCTCGGGCAGCGGGCGACGAAGGGGATCCGGATGGACTCCTCGTAGGCCCATCGCTTGTCCACCCGGTGGTGCTCGCCCCAGAGAAAGCCGTTGTCCCCCGCATAGACCACCAGGGTGTCATCCCTGAGGCCCTGGGCGTCGATTGCCGAGAGGAGCCTGCCGATCTCAGCGTCCATGGCCGTGATGGTTTCGCAGTAACGGCGGTACAGGTCGTCGAGCCTGCCCAGCATGCCGTAGGTGATGTTGTTGTCCACCAGGCCGATCCAGGGGTCTGCCTGTTCGGGCAGGCCCAGGTCGCGGACATGGTCGTACATGCCCCTGAACTTCTCCGGCGCGAGCCACTGGTGGTGCACGGCCTTGTGGGCCAGGTACAGGCAGAAGGGGCGTTCACGTCTGGTGGCAATGAACTCGATGGCTTGGTCCGTGAGCTCCTCGGTGATGTACGGGCGGCGGGATGCCCTCCACACTCCGTCCACGTACAGGGGGCAGTTGTAGTAGCTCCCCTGGCCGCGCTCCGCGGTGAAGGAGACGAACCGGTCCACTCCCCGGAGCCTCGGCAGGCCGCTGCCCGGCATATGCCACTTGCCGATGAACGCCGTGTCATAGCCCGACCGTTTCAGGATCTCCAGGAAGGTGACGTTGCGATCGCTCCATGGCGTGATGTTGTTCCTCACCCCGTGGGTGTGCGGGTACTGCCCGGTGAGGAAACATGCGCGGCTCGGGCTGCACAGGGACGTGACCACGAAGGCGTTCTCGAAGAGCACCCCGTCCGCTGCCAGGGAGTCCAGGGCCGGCGTACGCACGAAGGGGTGGCCTGCGCAGCCTAGGTGGTCCCACCGGTGGTCGTCGGACAGGATGAACACGATGTTGGGCCGGACAGCCGCGGCGGCGGATGCCACTCCCGGGATGCCGGCGCTCATGAGCCAGGCCAGGGATCCCGCTCCCGCGTGGAGGAACTCCCTTCGGGTCATGCCGGGTGCGCCGTCGAGTCTCGTGCGGTTGTCTGACATGGAGTATCCCTATCGACCGTTTTCAGGTGAAGACCCTGACGTACATGTCCACGAAGAGGTAGAAGTAGTAGATGCCGCCGCCGGCCAGGGACAGGAGGACCACTGTGTTCCCCGCCACGGCCAGGGCCGCTGCCCAGGGTTTGAAGACGCGCTCTTCCGGGTATCCCCTCCTCCTTGCGATGAAGGTGCAGGCCATCTCGGAGATGCCGGTGTTCGCGAGCGCCATGCACAGGGCGTTCAGGGCCAGGGGGTAGAACACCAGGAAGGCGAGCTCCCAGCCGGAATAGATGCAGGACGAGACGAGAAGCATCTTGCCCACCCACACGCACGCGGGGATCACGCCTGCAGCGATCCGCTCCATCACCCCGGCACCCGCGAAGTACGCCAGGGGATGGGCGATGAAGGACCCCGTCCAGATGCTCAGGAACATGCCCGCGGCACCGAGGTTCACCAGGAGCCGCGCCGTTCCCGACACGCCGTAGCCCAGGGCGGCCCCGTGGTCGTATGCGGCGGTGCCTGCGGCCATGACGACGAGGACGAGGGCCGGGGGGAGCACCAACCTCCTGAACACGCCGGAACGTTCCATGACAGCAGTCATAACAGCATACTATCATAACGCCGACGCGGTGTACAGGTCGACCCACGTGTGGCCATGTACCTGTACGGAAGGGAATGTATGCGGAGATTCTATTGACTGGCCGGGTGTTTTGGTTATCAATGATACACAGTGCCTGCAGGGGCAGTTCGCCCGTGCAGGGAGACCGGGTCCTGCGGACGGGGGCTGTACCCATGAGCGACGACAAGAACCTCTTCTACCAGTGCTTCAACCTCAACCCCATACCCGCGGCCATTACCACCATCGAAGAGGGTGTCATCGTGGACGTCAACGACGCCTTCTGCGAGCTGAGCGGGTACGCCCGGGAGGAGCTCGTCGGCAGAACGGTCATCGATGTGGGGTTGTGGGTCGACACGGAGCAGCGCGACGAGGTCATTCGCGAGGGGAGGGACAGGGGCGTGGTCAAGAACCGCGAGGTGCGGTTCCGCCATGCATCCGGCAGAATCCACGACTGCCTCCTCTTCACCAAGGTCTTCGAGTATGAATCCGCTCCCCATTTCCTGTCCATGGCCATCGACATCACCGAGCGCAAGCGCTCCGAGGACGCCTTGAGCACGGCAGAGTCGCGCTACCGGGCCATGGTGGAGAACAACCTGAGCGGCGTGGCCATGTTCCGGGCCATCGGCGACGGGGAGGACTTCGAGTACGTGGAGTTCAACCGTGCAGCGGAGCGTATCGATGCCGTGGGCAGGGACAAGGTCCTGGGCAGGACCGTCATGGAAGTCTTCCCCGGCTCCCGTGACTCGGGGCTCTTCCATGCCCTGCAGCGGGCATGGAGGACGGGCCAGGGCGAATACCTGCCGGTCTACTACTATCGGGACGAGAGGATATCGGGGTGGCGGGAGAGCTTCGTGTACAAGCTGCCCTCCGGCGAGCTCGTGGAGGTGTACTCGGACCACACGGCGCACATCAGGACCGCCGAGGACCTCTCTGAGCGGAACCGGGAACTCTTCACCCTCACGAGCAACCTTCCGGGCATGGTCTACCGGTGCAGGAACGACAGGGACTGGACCATGGAGGCCGTGAGTCAGGGCTGCCTTGCCCTGACGGGCTATGGTCCCGACGACCTCGTCGCGAACCGGACGATCTCGTACGGCGCCCTCATCCACCCCGACGACAGGGCCAGGGTATGGGACGAGATACAGGCCGCCCTGTCCCGCAGAGAGCACTTCCAGCACATGTACCGCATCGTCTCGTCCGGGGGCAGGGTGAAGTGGGTGTGGGAGCAGGGCACAGGCGTGTTTTCCTCAGACGGGAGACTCCTCTCCCTGGAGGGGTTCGTCATCGACATCTCGGAACAGAAGAAGATCCGCGACGAGCTCAGGCTCAGCGAGGACAAGTTCTCCAAGATCTTCCAGGCAAGCCCTGACTGGATCTCCATCACCACTCTGGACGAGGGGATCTTCCTCGACGTGAACGACGGGTACCTCAACTCGTCGGGCTATACCCGGGACGAGGTGATCGGGCATACCTCCCTGGAGATCAACGTGTGGGAGAGCGCCGGGGTGCGGGAGCGGATCGTGAGGAAGATACGGGAGCAGGGCCCGCTGAGCAACGAGGAGGTGAGGTTCAGGACCAAGTCGGGGGAGATGAGGAGCATCCTCTGGTCGGCCGTGCCCATCACCTTCGGGGCCACCGAGTGCGTCCTGGGCCTGGGACGCGACATCACGAACTACAAGTTCCTCGAGGAGGAACTCACGAGGACCCAGAAGATGGAGGCCGTGGGCAGGCTCGCCGGCACCATCGCCCACGACTTCAACAACTACCTGTCCGCCATCGAGGGCTTCTGCGAGCTGGTCCTGCTCAAGATCGGCGACCCCGGGAGCGTGACCAGGAGCATCGGAAAGATCAGGGACGTGAAGGCCTCCGCATCGGCGCTCATCAGGCAGCTGCTCTCCTTCAGCAGGAAGCAGCCCGCCAAACCCGTGGCCGTGGACCTGAACGAGGTGATCGCGGCCATGAAGGACCTCCTCGTCCCGGTCATGGGGAACAAGATCGAACTGAACCTTGCCCTGGACAGCGAGAAATGCCTCGTGCTCGCCGACAGGAGCCAGCTCGAGCAGGTGATCATGAACCTGTCGCTGAATGCCCGGGACGCCATGCCCAAAGGCGGCGCCTTCCGGATCGTCACCGGGCACGTCTTCGTGGACGAGGGGTATGCAGGCATGCACGTGGACCTCAAGACCGGCCCCTACGTGCGGATGATCGTCTCCGACAGCGGCATGGGCATGGACGGGCACACCGTGTCCCATGTCTTCGACCCCTACTTCACCACCAAGACCGGGGGAAAGGGGACCGGCCTCGGCCTTACCATCGCGTACAACATCGTGAGGCAGTTCCAGGGGTGCATCATGCTCCACTCCGAGCCGGGCAGGGGGTCCACCTTCACCATCTTCCTGCCCGAGTACCGGGGGGAGGCGGGGGCGTGATGCGGGTGGTTTTTACAACGAAACCGATCAGTCCGTGGATTTCTCACCAAGCAGAATACCAGCAGAATACCTGAACGATGAGAAATCGACGGATTGATCGGTCCAGGTTTTTCTCTCCCCTCACGCGTCCCTGAAGGTTATGGTCAGTGAGAGCACGCCCCCGCTGATGGTGCGCTGCACGTCGAAGCCCTTTTCACGGAACCGGTTGAGCATGCGGAGCACGGGCCGGTTGTCCGCGAACACCTCGCCGGTGAAGCCCAGCAGGCCCTGCTTCCGCGCCAGGAAGGTCACGTAGTCCAGCAGCACCGACCCCAGGCCCTGGTTCTGGAGGCTGTCTTTCACCACGATGGCCAGCACGGCGCGGTGGAGGTCATCCTCCACCGCGTAGCGGGCGATGCCCGCGATCTCCTCGCGGCCCTCGTGCTCGATGACGGCCAGGATCGCCATGTGCCTCGTGTAGTCGATGACCACGAGCCGCTGGCGCTCCGCCCTGGGCAGCTCGGTGCGGGGGACCAGGAAGCGCATGTACATGCTCCGGTCGGAGAGCGAGTAGACGAAGTCCTTGTGGATCTCCTCGTCGCTGATCTTGATGGGACGCAGCAGCACGGTCAGCCCGGTCCTCGTGGTCCGGTGGGTCTCCAGCTCCTGGGGGTACTCTCCCTGCTCGCCCGGGTAGAAGGCCTGGTCCGCGAAGACGAGGCGGCGCCGCCTGGCCTCCTCCACGAGCCACGGCCTGAACTTCGGGTGGGCGATGGCGATGAGGGACATGGCGCGCTCCCGGACATTCTTGCCGTGGAGGTAGCAGATGCCGTACTCGGTGACCACATAGTGGATGTCTCCCCGGGT
>Ga0116184_10003617_pt1 | contig 12562 bp, 9 predicted proteins | sample AD_JPNNA5_MetaG_FD_89886 | JGI IMG/M metagenome (GOLD analysis project Ga0116184, IMG submission 89886) | Active sludge microbial communities of municipal wastewater-treating anaerobic digesters from Japan - AD_JPNNA5_MetaG | ecosystem: Engineered > Bioreactor > Anaerobic > Digestate | place... | reverse complement strand
TTATTTCTGCTGTTGCGCTGTCCTTGTTAGTCGATTCCTGAAGTCTTGAGATCCAAAGATCAAAAATACTTTCAAAGCTCGTGACGGAGCCACCTGTAATACTAAGGGCAAGGTTATGCATAACATGATAATACAAGTGTTCAAGATTATTGAATCTGAAGCCCCGATCCACTTGTATTTTTGACACAATGAAATCGTTTTTGACAGCAGTTTGTTTGATCACGTTCATAAGGAAGGATTTTCCCGATCCGTATTCTCCATTCAAGAACTTCACAGTACCGCTGCCTCCGCAGGTTACTTCAAAGCATCTTTCAAACTCTTTGATTTCCCTGTTTCTTCCTACACAGAGGAGTTCCAGGTCGCAGTCAGGGACAACGCCGTTTTTTAATGCATTTATAATATTTCTTGCTCTTTGCACAGTTAGCTCCATAATTGGCTCTCCTCAGTTTTATATTATATTCCATTAAATTCGACATAATGGAATAATTTCCTCCTCAAATTATCAGAAGATAAGTGCAGAGCTATATATAATGATATAACGAAAGCTCCTTCAAAATTATCCGGTTTTGTTCCTGGATGTTTATGAGTATGGAGTTCTATTGTCGTAACATAGCAAATTATATGATATACTCTAACTATAATTTACTACAGCTAACCGGTTTTATGAGGAAGAATCAATTATGTTGAAAAGACTGTTAATTTTTATAGTTATGTTAATTATACTATATACATCTTTTCCCTTTACGGAATATGTAGTTCACGCTGAGGGAGAGACTCTCCGGGTTGCATTTAATAATAATGCGGTACCATATCATTTTACTGATAAGGACGGAGATTATAAGGGTATGCATATAGATATGATAAATTGGATTGCTGAGCAAAAGAATTTAAATATTGTCTATGTTCCATACGATACCAATGATGAATGCCTTAATGCACTCAATAGCAGTTCGGTAGATTTAATTCTTGGTCATAAGACAAACGACAATGCAGCGAAGGGGCTGAGATACACCAATGAGATGTCTTCTTCCTCATTATGCTTGATAGTACCCAATGAGCTTGCGGAGACATTGAAAAATACAACAAATTATAGAAAATATAGTGCTGTAATTGAATATGGTTCTGCTCCAAATTCCTATATGACAAAAACGGGTATTCAAAGATATTTAGCTCAGGGAAATCAGCTTTCGGTGTTTGAGGCACTAATTAGTGGACAAGCAGATATGGCATTGGCTGTATATGATAGCTGCATATACTTACTTAACGAAAGAGGATTAAGAGATAAATACACAATATTACGCAGTTATATTTCGCCTGTAAGTTATGCTATGCTGGTTCGGCAGACTGACATGGCCCTATTAAACCTGCTGAACTCCGGTCTCACAGAAATGCGGGCAAGCGGAGTTTATGAAAACATATACAAGCAGTGGAGGGTAGAGTATAATCAGATATTTGACCCAAAAACAATCAGAAGAATTGGCATAATAGCAGCTATGATAGCTTGTTCTGCAGTAGCAATTGCTTTGTTTAATTTTGTGATAAACAGGATACTAAAAAAGAAAGTAGCGGAGAAAACCAAGGAATTGCAGGATGTGAATGCAGAACTGGATAGGCGTATGATACAGATTGAAAGTGAGAGCCGTATACGTTATGGGATGATAGAATACGCCCATAGCGGAATGGTATCCTTTGATGCGAATTATCGCATTGTGTTAATGAACCAAGCTGCACTAAAGATCAGTAATGAAAAAGAGACTTGCCTGGGTAGTGATATACGTAAACTGAATGTTTTTGGTGACATACTTAAAAATATAAACTACGATATTTTCTCTCTTAATAGCTATGGCGAAAAAGATGGTCATCCTGTCACACTGGAGTTGGGTGATTTAGATAAGAAGCGGATGTACCGTTATAACCTTTATCGTTCGCGGGATGAAAGCGGTATAAGCAGTGTGCTGTTAAACGTAGAGGATGTTACTGCTGAAGAGCGTAAGAAGCAGGAGCTGTTTGATCAGGAAAAAAATCGTTCTATCAACCATTTGGCAGCAGGCATAGCTCATGAGATAAAAAATCCTCTTATGGCTATTCGTACAGCTGCTTCTTTGCTTAAAACCCAAGGAAATGATCCTGAAGTACAGGAGGCTTTTGTAAAGTTCATACCCAATGAAGTTGATCGAATCAATCAACTGATAGAGGGTTTGATTAACTATGCACGTCCTATTAAAAGGAAAAGTGAGGTGGTTAATATTGCTGCTGTTATTAGGGAATGCCTGTATTTGACTAATATTGCGGCAAAGCATGACCGTGTTCGTTTTAAGATTGACTTGGATGATTCAGCGGTTATTTATGTTAATAAAGACAGGATAAAGCAATCCTTGATAAATATCATCCTGAATGGTATTGAATCTATGGAGAAGAAACTCCAAAGTGAACCAAATAATTCATTATTAATGACTATCAGTATACACAAGGATACGAAATTTGTTTGGGTATACATACGTGATGAGGGGGTAGGTATGAGTGAAACAGATATTAAGCGATGTACAGAACCGTTCTATACTACAAAAACTGCGGGTACGGGGCTGGGTCTTGCACTGGTAAAACAGTTTTTAGAAGAAAATGACGGGATATTAGATATATGCAGCAAGGTAGGTTTTTATACTGAAATAATGCTTAAATTCAGGAGGCATGATAGTAATGAAGCGCAGAATATTAATAATTGATGATGAGTTGAGTACGTGCACGTTACTTTCCTTGGCATTAAGGCAGGATTATGATGTCAAATATGCTACGACAGCTATGGACGGTCTTGCCATGATTGAGCATGATAGCTTTGACTTGGTGCTGCTTGATTTGATAATAGGAAATGATAATGGCGTGGAAGTACTTAAACAGATAAAGAAATATGATGAAAGCATAGTTGTTATTATGATGACTGCATTTGGCAGTATCAAAACCTCTGTTGAAGCTATGAAAAACGGTGCCTTCACATATCTTTCCAAACCGCTGGATGTAGAGGAAGTACGTGTGTTTATTGAACAGGCACTGACTGTGCGTCGTTTGAACGATGATGTGGGTTTTCTCTCCGGCGAACTCAAAAAACGGTTTCAGTATAAGGAAATGATAGGAAAAAGTCCGCGTATGCAGCAGGTATATGGACTGATAGAGAAGCTGAAGGACATAGACAGCAATGTTACTATTACAGGAGAGAGCGGAACCGGAAAGGAACTGGTCGCTCGGGCTATACATTTTTCCGGCAAGCGCAGCAAGGAACGATTCGTAGTTATCAATTGTGCTGCTATTCCTGAGAACCTTTTGGAAGAAGAACTCTTTGGTCATAAGCGCGGTTCGTTTACAGGGGCTACCCATGATAAAAAAGGGAAGTTTGAAATTGCCGATCGTGGGACTGTATTCCTTGATGAAATAGGTGATATGCCCTTGGGACTTCAAAGCAAACTGCTTCGTGTGATACAGCAGAAAGAATTCACTGCATTGGGCTGCTCAGATGTGCGGAAGGTAGATGTGCGGATAGTTGCTGCTACTAATCGAAATCTTGCGAATATGGTACGGGAAGGGAAGTTCCGAGAGGATTTGTATTATCGCCTGAATGTAGTGAATATACCTATGCCTGCGCTTCGCGAGCGGAAAGAAGACATACCGTTGTTGTGCAGACACTTTATTAAGCAGTTCAACCGTGAACAAAACAAATCCGTGAAGCGGATTTCTCCTGAGGCAGAGAAGCAGTTATATTCATACGACTATCCCGGAAATGTTAGACAACTTGGCAACATACTTGAATATGCAATGATACTTTCAAATGGTGAGGAAATAGGCATAGAGAACCTTCCGCTGGAGATGAAAAACGGATTGCGTCCGATTATGCCAAGAAACTCAGTGAATAGTCTGAAGGACATGTTAGCAGGAATGCCTATCAAGCAAATAGAATCCATAGCAATAGAAGCTACCCTGTCAAAGAATGGAGGACGCCGCGATTTGACCGCCAAAGAATTAGGAATAAGTGTGCGCAGCTTACAAAACAAAATTATAGAATATGGAATAAAGGTATAAATACTAAAATGTATTTAACAACGGCAATTTTTGCGTGTCACATGCAAATATTGCCGTTGTTATTTTTCAGTTCTATCTGAAAGAGGCTAAAAGTATTGATAATTAAGGTAAATTAAAATTGGCATCACTTTTGCAAATAAATTATTATATAAAATGATTTTAGGGAGGTAAAAAAATGAAAAGCAAAAGAGTTTTAGTATTTCTTCTATGTTTCTGCTTGATTGTTGCAAGTTTAACAGGCTGCTCCGCTCCGGCTTCCAATAATGATGTCCCTGACAGTACAGAACCGGATTCTGCTGAAGTTGCTGTCGAAACAAAGAAAGGGGTAGTTGTATCCGGCAAGGCAGTATCTGTAGTCGAAAATGAAAACACTGTTTATCAAAAGAGAATAACTATTGCACCTTCTCTCGACTTTACGAGTACAGATGTTCAGAATGAAGCCGGCGGTACTGCCAAGAGTGTTTATCTGCTTGTGTTCAATAGCCTTGTTGGGTATGACACTATGAATTCCAAGTACATACCAAGTCTTGCAAAAAACTGGGAACAGCTTTCTGACACTCTTTGGGAGTTTAAACTTCAGGAAAATGTTAAGTTTCATGATGGAAGCGATTTTACTGCCAAGGATGTAAAATTTACTATTGAACGTGGATTAGAGCAGAGTGCCAGCAAATCAAAGTTTTCTTCTATCAAAGAAGTCAACATTATAGATGACTACACTGTTCAGTTTGTGCTTAAAGCTGCAGATAATGATCTTATATATAAACTCTGTGAAGCAAATACCGTTATGCTAAGTTCTAATGCATTTGCAACTCTTGACAAGACAGAAGCGAATAAAATCGGTACCGGACCATACATGTATAATGAATGGGTGCAGGGAGATTATCTGTCCCTGGTCAGATTTGAGGACTATTGGGAAGGTGCTAAGAAAACAGAGGAAATAGTTATCAGGTATATTCCCGAAGCATCGTCACGGCTGATTGCTTTGCAGACTGGAGAAATCGACCTGTGTGTTGATCCTCCTGCAGTTGACTTGCATTATGTTGCAGAGGATAAAAACCTAATATTATGGCAGATTCCAAGCACAAATATTCGTCATATCTTTCTTAACCTCAATGTAGAGCCCTTTAACAATAAACTTGTACGTCAGGCAGTTGCACATGCTATCAACAGAGAAGATTTGGTAGCCTTAGTATATGAGGGTAATGCAACACCGGCTTATAACATAATGCATCCCACCAGTGAGTTTTATGTAGATGTGGATTATTACGAATTTGATCTTGAAAAGGCTAAGAAACTGCTGGATGAGGCCGGTTTCTCCAATGGTTTCAAGACCGCTATTTACTCCTCTTCCGGTACTGTACAAAAAGCAGTTGCCAGCGTAATTCAAGCACAGCTTGCCGAAATCGGTATAGATGTTGAAATCAAGTCACTCGAAACTGCAACTTTCAATGCAGGTGTTGCTCCCGGTGGAACTTATCCCATTGCAGTTGATGGTTGGGGCGGACATACAGTCGGACCTGACAATGCACTCCGCAGCCCTTTCCATATCAATGGAAACATCAATAGAAGCAATATCAAGGATGAAAAAGTTAACAACCTGATCGATACTGCTCTTATAACCAGTAATCACGATGAGCGTGCAAAAATGTATGCGGAAGTTCAGGAATACATTATGGATTATGCGAATTGGATACCTCTGGCTGTTGAACAGATCAACGTGGGTATGAAATCGACACTGCAGGGCTTTGAGCTCCCTCAAGGGTTGCACCACCATTGGAGTAACCTTTACATTGTAGAAAAGTAATCATAAATCAATGTGTAATGCGAGCCGCTGTTTTGGAAGAACACAGCGGCTCAAAACAAATTAGGGTTGATTGTAAAACTCTGTATTCAGTATTCACGAAACTAAGGAGGTTATTGATGTATAAGTATATTATAAGCCGATTGCTATTATTGATTCCAATAATGCTTGCCGTATCATTTATTGTCTTTTTTATAGTAGATTTGGCTCCGGGAGATGTTGTCGACATACTTGCGGGTACGGAGATGTCTGAAGCTGATATTGCGAGAATACGTGAAGAACTGGGATTAAATGATCCGCTCTTAACCAGATACTTTAGGTATATGGCAGGCTTAGTTCGAGGAGATTTGGGAATATCTTTTGTTACTAACAGAGATGTTTTCGAAGTATATATGCTTCGATTGCCTGCAACTTTGCAATTAGCAACTTCAGGTACTGTGGTTGCATTATTGATAGCTATTCCTCTGGGTATAAATGCTGCAGTACATCAGAATACATGGCGTGACAGCGGCAGTATGGTTGTTGGACTTCTGGGTTTGTCCATACCAACCTTTTGGCTCGGTTTACTTATGATAATTATCTTCTCTCTAAAGCTGGGATGGTTCCCATCAATCGGGAATGATACGCCTCTAAGTATCATATTACCCGCTATTACGGTTGGTTCAGGTCAGGCTGCACTTACTATGCGTACAACCCGGTCTTCTATGCTGGAGGTGATACGTCAGGACTATTTGCGTACAGCCCGAGCAAAAGGAGTAAGTGAAAAGGTGGTAATTCGCAAGCATGCATTCAAAAATGCACTTATTCCGATTTTAACGGTAATTGGTACACAATTTGGTGTTGCCCTTGGCGGTGCAGTTATGACAGAAACTGTGTTCGCATGGCCGGGTGTAGGCAGGCTTATTATTGATTCCATAAATAACCGCGATACGCAAATGGTCACAGGTGCAATAATCATGACTACGATGCTTTCCAGTGTTGTTATTCTGTTAATTGACATTGCATATGCATTTGTTGACCCTCGTATCAAGGCAAGATACTCGAAGTGAGGTGTAATTATTGGAAAAAACAAATATAGTACCCGAAACAGTTTTAACTGCATCCAAATTATATAAAAAGCGCAGTCAACTTGCAGATATATGGCACAATTTTAAAAAAAATAAAGGTGCAGTTCTCGGATTGATTATTCTTGGAATAATTGCAGTCATGGCAATTGTATCCGGCTTTGTGCTTGATTATGATACTCAGATTGTACGTCAGGTTGTACGAGAACGACTGCAGGGTCCCTCATTGAAACATTTTTTTGGAACAGATCAATACGGTCGTGATATTTTTCTGCGTATTCTATATGGAGCAAGATATTCATTAACTATAGGCATCGTCGCTGTAATGGTGTCTTTAGCTATTGGCGGCGTATTTGGCATTATTGCCGGATATTTTGGTGGTGTGATTGAGAATGCAATTATGAGAACTTGTGACATTTTTTCTTCAATACCTTCGATTTTGCTTGCCATATGTATTTCAACAGCATTTGGAGCTTCCATTTTTATTTTGATGATTTCAGTCGGGGTTGTCAGTGTTCCGGCATTTGCGCGAGTAGCACGTGCATCAGTCATGACAGTTCGTGACCAGGAATATATTGAAGCTGCATATGCATCAGGTGCAAGCAGGCTTCGTATTATGTTTTCTCATATTCTTCCCAATTCTTTGGCACCAATTATGGTACAGGTCACAATGCGTGTCGGTTCTGCAATTATCACAGCATCATCGTTAAGCTTTCTTGGCCTTGGTATCCCGGCACCGGCGCCTGAATGGGGCAGTATGCTTGCTGAAGGCAGATCATTCATACGTGATTACAGCTATATGACAATGTTCCCGGGTCTTGCGATTGTGATTACAGTACTATCAATTAACTTAATCGGGGATGGTCTCCGCGATGCATTGGATCCAAAACTCAAGAGATAGAAAGGATGAACTATGAACAATAAAAATTTAATTCTCAATATAGAAAATCTTGTTGTTCACTATGAAACTGAAAACGGTACTGTAAAAGCCGTAAACGGTATCGACTTAAAACTCAATAAAAAGCGGGCTATCGGTTTGGTTGGTGAGACAGGTGCAGGAAAGACAACTACTGCTCTTGCGATGCTTCGCCTGGTTCCTGACCCTCCGGGGGTCATAAAGAGCGGGGTAATTGAACTTGATGGTGAAAATATACTTGAGAAAAGCATTAAGGAATTGGAAAAGATTCGAGGAAAGGATATTTCAATGATATTTCAGGATCCTATGACAGCACTGAATCCGGTTTTTACTGTAGGTGAGCAGATTGCAGAGAGTATTATACTTCACGAGAAAGTGTCAACTGCTGAAGCAAATACGCGTGCAAAGGAAATGCTGGAAATGGTAGGCATTCCGGGGCACAGAGCAAAGGATTATCCTCATCAGTTTTCAGGAGGTATGAAACAGCGTGTAGTAATTGCAATAGCTCTTGCATGCCATACCAAACTGCTGATTGCAGACGAACCCACTACTGCGCTGGATGTTACGATACAGGCACAGGTCTTGGAATTGATGAACAAATTAAAGGAAGAGTATCAAACCTCGCTTATAATGATAACACATGATTTAGGCATAGTAGCTGAGGTTTGCGATGAGGTTGCAGTAATGTATGCAGGCAGGATTATAGAACAGGGAACACTCAGGGATGTGTTCAACAAGACTAAGCATCCTTATACAGAAGGTCTGTTCAATTCTTTGCCTAATGTAAACAATCGCAAAGCAAAACTACAACCTATACCCGGACTCATGCCGGATCCTACTGATCTGCCTGTGGGATGCTCGTTTTCACCCAGATGCCCATATGCAAATGATAACTGCCGTGAGAATAAACCAATTCCCAGATGGATCAGCGATACACATATGGTAGAATGCTCAGCTTATGATGATCCGACATTCCATATTGCGAGGGGGGAAAAGTAGTGTCAAAAAACCTAATTGAAGTAAAGAATCTGAAAAAAATTTTTAAAACTTCCCATGGCATGCTTCATGCGGTGGATGGTGTAAGTTTCACTATTGAAGAAGGCAAAACCCTTGGTGTAGTTGGTGAGTCCGGGTGCGGAAAATCCACTACCGGCAGATGTATACTCCGACTAATTGAGCCCTCTTCCGGTGAAGTATATTTTGATGGGCATGATGTACTTAGTTTTAATAATAAGGAGCTGCAAAAGGCAAGAAAGGAAATGCAGATAATTTTTCAGGATCCATTTTCTTCTCTGGATCCTCGAAAGACAATAAACCAGATTATCAGTGAGCCTATTATAATACATAATCTTATTCCCAATAAGAATGACAGAGAAAATCGTGTTCTGGAACTTATGGAGACAGTTGGCCTTGCTGAAAGACTCATTAACACTTACCCCCACGAGTTGGATGGTGGACGAAGACAACGTATTGGTATAGCCCGTGCACTTGCAGTAAATCCAAAATTCATTGTTTGTGATGAACCGGTGTCTGCATTGGATGTTTCCATACAGGCACAGATACTTAATCTGCTGAAAGAGTTACAGGAAAAGCTAGGTCTTACATATATGTTTATTACACATGATCTTTCCGTGGTTAACCATTTCTCAGACCATATTGCAGTTATGTATATGGGTATGATTGTTGAGAAGGCACCTGCAGAAGAATTGTTTACACAACCTCTGCATCCATATACACAGGCATTGCTTTCTGCGATACCCGTGCCGGATCTGAGCGAACGTAAGAATCGGATAATTCTTAAGGGGGAAGTTACATCTCCAATCGCCCTACCGGAAGAGTGCAGATTCGTAAATCGTTGTCTATATGCATGTGATTCTTGTAAGGATCATATACCTGTGCTCCGGGAGATTTACCCTGATCACTATGTAGCATGTGACTTTCCACTGGAAAGAAAAGGAGTAGAATAATGTTAGTATTAAAAAATGGAACATTAATGACCATGTGCAGTAAGACATTTAAAGGTGACATTGCTGTTAAAGAAGGTAAAATAGCTGCTGTTGATTATGGATTGCCTACAGAAAATGCTCAGGTTCGTGATGTCTCAGGCTGCTATATTATGCCCGGAATAATTGATGCACATAGTCATATCGGTCTACAGGAGAGTGGTACACGTGAAACGGATCATAACGAGAAAGCAAATCCAATTTCACCGCAGATGCGCGCAATAGATGCCATTAACCCCCAGGATATAGCCTTTTCGGAATCCCGAGAAGTCGGAATAACTACCTGCGCAACCGGGCCGGGCAGCATTAATCTGATAGGTGGAACCTTTGCTGCGGTCAAAACTTATGGCAATACTGTAGAGAACATGCTACTTAAGCATCCCGTTGCAATGAAAGCAGCTTTAGGTGAAAACCCCAAGTTCCGCTATACAGAGATGGGCATTTCTCCGAAATCCCGCCTTGCTTCTGCTGCAATTATTCGTGCTGCGTTAGCTGCTGCCGTGGAATATGACAGAAAGGCAGAACTATATGATAGCGATTATTTACAAATGCCGGATAGAAACCTTGGATTGGAGGCACTGCTGCCTGTAATTCGAGGTGATTTGCCTCTCAAGATTCATGTACACCGTGCGGATGATATTGCTACAGCTATTCGTATAGCAGAGGAGTTCAATATACATTTTACTCTGGATCATTGTTCAGAGGGTTTTATGATAACGGATCGGCTGCTAAGTGCATTGAGCAAGAGATGTGACGGTATTATAATAGGTCCGTTAATGAATTATAAAAGAAAATTGGAGTGCAGTAAAAAGCAGGGTGTTAAGCTCCCAAAACTTTTGCATGACGCAGGTATAGAGTTTGCAATTTGTACAGATTTTCCGGAAATGATACCTGTTTGTATGATGCCTCAAATTGCACTTTCAGTTACGGAAGGTTTGCCTGAAGATACAGCACTTAAAGCGGTTACTATTACGGCGGCACGAATTTTAGGCATATCTGACCGAGTTGGAAGTCTTGAAGTAGGAAAGGATGCTGATATAGCAGTTTTTTCCGGTCACCCGCTGGATTATCGTTCTGTATGTCTGATGACATTGATAAACGGAAAAATTGTATACGAAAGGAAATGAAAAATAATATGAGTAAGAATGCAATTAAATTTACTTACTTGTCACAAGAGGAACTTATTGAAGCCGGTGCATTTAATTTAAAAATGGCTATTGAAGCATTGCATCAGGGACTAGTCAAGTTCAAGGATGAACAAATTCTTTTTCCCGAAAAGATTGTACAGATATTTAACGAGGAAACACAGGAAAGGATAAACTGTCTTCCTGCAACGCTTTTAGATGAAAAAATCTGCGGTGTTAAATGGGTATCTTGCTTCCCCCCTAATCCTATCAGATTCGGAACGCAAAATCTGTCTGCAATAATAGTTCTATCAAATATTATTAATGGTTATCCTGTCTGTGTCATGGACGGCACCCTATGTTCAAATATGCGCGTTGCAGCAATGGGTGCAACTGCAGCGGATAAACTTGCCAGGGAAGATGCAGAAAGTATTGGATTCATTGGTGCCGGTGAGCAGGCAAAGATGCATCTTATTGGAATGAAAGCTGTGCGTCCGGGTTTAAAGGTTTGCCGGGTCGCTTCAAAATATGCCGAAGAAGAACATGGTTTCATTTCCGGCTTGCAAAGGATAATTCCGGATATGGAATTTGTTGCTTGTGATACGGTACTGGAAAAAGCTATTCGTGATTCTGACATCATTGTTACTGCAACCAGTGCACAAGCACCGCTCCTTAAAGCGGACTGGATCAAGAAGGGTGCATTTTACAGCCATGTAGGAGGCTGGGAAGATGAGTACAAAGTTGTACAAATGGCAGATAAGATTGTATGTGACGATTGGAATACGGTAAAGCATAGAACTCAGACGGTAAGCCGATGCTATAAGGATGGTATTATTAATGATTCAAATATCTATGCCAACATAATAGATATTATAGATGGTACAAAGATGGGAAGAGAAAATGATGATGAATTTATCTATTTTAATGCCGTTGGCTCAGCTTATGCAGATATTTCCATAGCATATTCCATGTATAGACATGCTGTGAATCAAGGCTTTGGAAGGGAACTTGCCCTTCAGGAAACAATGATTTTCGATAAGAACCTGGCAGGGAAAATCGTTTTCTGATCTATACCTGTAAATTGCATATATGAAACCGCAGCTTGACTTCTAAAGTGCACTTTACTATAATAAGTACGAAACAAAGAAAGGCAAGGTATAGAAAACATGAGGAGATTATTCTAATCAGGAGCAACTAAACATTTAGTGGATTCATCCTTATATAAGGGTTTGTTCTGCTATTCATTCAGTTCCGGTTGGGATACATGATCCTATGTTTATTATATATAACAGTATGTTTGCTGCCATAGACGTTTATTAACCCAGGCATGCTTTTTATTGCTATGTATCCTCTCCGGAAAGCAGGAGGGGATTTTTTTATTGTATAAGCAAGTGTAACGGATTATACAATAGGGGATGCAAGGGGGAGAATTTTATGCTTTTATTAGAAGTCAACAATATAAAAAAATATTACGCCGACAGGCTTATACTAGACATAAAAGATTTTAAGGCATATTACGGAGAAAAAATAGGAATTGTGGGAGCAAACGGTGCCGGAAAGACAACGCTTCTTGACATTATTGCAGG
>Ga0116184_10003614_pt1 | contig 12565 bp, 10 predicted proteins | sample AD_JPNNA5_MetaG_FD_89886 | JGI IMG/M metagenome (GOLD analysis project Ga0116184, IMG submission 89886) | Active sludge microbial communities of municipal wastewater-treating anaerobic digesters from Japan - AD_JPNNA5_MetaG | ecosystem: Engineered > Bioreactor > Anaerobic > Digestate | place... | reverse complement strand
TATGAGGTATCACGTTGCCTTCCGCCCTTCGTCGAAATTCCCTTGCCAGACGCCGAGATATACTGTCGCGCCCATTACACGGATAAAAACAAGATCTATTGGTATGACTCGTGGCCGCATCCCAACGACCGAATTTTAGCTTCAACGCATCCGCACCACAAGCACGTTCTCCCCGACATCAAACATCACCGCATTCCCGCACCGGAACTCTCCTTTACGGAGCCTAATCTCCCCTTCCTGATCCGCGAGATCGAAACGTTGTTATGATCACCTCGCTCAAGAACGATAAAATCAAACTGGTGCGCGCCTTAGCCGAGCAGCGGCGGGAGCGGAACCAACACAAGCTGTTCTTCATCGAAGGCGTCGCCGCGATCCGCGCCGCGTACCTCTATGATTGGGATGTGCGCTGGCTCATCTACTGCCCGGAGGTCGAGCACACCGAGTGGGGACTGGCAGTCATCGCGCAGACGCCGCTTGAGGCGCGCCTGGAAGTGAACGAGTACGTGCTGACACAGCTCAGCGACCGCGAGATGGCCTCGGAACTGCTGGCGGTGGTGGCGCAGCGCCCCGACGATTTGGCGCGCATCCCGCTCAAGGACGATTTACTCGTGCTGTTGCTGGATCGGCCCAGCAGCCCTGGCAACCTGGGCAGCACGATCCGCTCCGCCGACGCCCTGGGGGCAGACGCCGTCCTCATCACCGGGCACGCGACGGATGTGTACGATCCCAAGACGGTGCGCGCCAGTATTGGGTCGTTGTTTGCATTGCCGGTGTTGCGCGTGCCGGAACACGACGCTTTGGAGGCGTGGCTGGCGACGGCGCGCGATGCGTTGGGGCGTGTGCAGGTTGTCGCTACCAGCTCGCATGCGAAGGTCGCGCTCTACGACCACGACCTGACCGGCCCCACGGTCGTCGCCATCGGCAACGAGACCGTGGGCCTCAGCCACTACTTCGAGACACTGTGCAACGCTTATGTCACCATCCCGATGTACGGGTCCGCTACATCCTTCAACGCTTCGGTCGCGGCCTCCATCTTCCTCTATGAAGCGCGGCGGCAGCGTGCGCAAAAGCCGCCTGTTATGTAGTGCGCAAGAATTCTGTCAGCAGATTAAGCGGATTGAGCAGATTAGCAAATAAAAATCTGCTTGATCTGCTCAATCTGCTGATCATTTTGTAGGAGTGGTATGCATCACATTTGGAAGAGAGTTGATTTGACGGTGTGGAGTCGAAACCTGACCCTGTTTGCCTGCGCTGTGTTTCTGGATCGCTTTGGGCAAGGGATATTGGGGGGCGCGCGGATGAATTTCTTCGTGGATACCCTCGGCCTGAGCAACAGCCAGGTCTTGTGGCTTGAAGGCATCCGCGAGGTGCCCGGCCTGGTGCTCATCTTTATCGCCGCCCTGACGATGCTTTTGCCGTTGGCGTGGCAGGGCGCCGTCGCGCTCTTGTTAATGGGCGCGGGGTTCACACTGTACGCTGTTGTCGGTTCATACTCGGCGCTTTTGGTCGTGGTGATGGTGGATAGCCTCGGTTTTCACTTGTGGACGCCGTTGAACAGCGCCATCGGCATGTCGTTAAGCGCCAAGAAGAACACTGGACAGGTGTTGGGGATGCTGGCTTCGGTCGGTTCGCTGGCCTCCATCGTCGGGATGATCGCCATCTCCGTGATCTCAAGATTCTTCGAGACAATGCCGCTAACCAACTATTACGTGATCGGCGGCGTCTCGATTATGTTAGCAGCTTTGCTCGTCGCCAGACTCCCCAAAAACCTCGGCGCGACGAAAGAGAAACCGGCGCGCATCCTGCTCAAACGGCGTTACTGGCTCTACTACGTGCTCATTTTCTTCTCCGGCGCGCGCAAACTCGTCCTGGGCAGCTTTATCACCCTGGTGCTGGTGCAAGATTACGATCTCAAAGTCTGGCAGGTCAGCACGTTGATGCTGGTCAGCAGCGTGCTCACCCTGTTGATTTCGCCGGTATTGGGCGGGCTGATTGACCGTCTCGGCGAGCGCGTCACGACGCCGGCTTCTTATGCGATTCTGGCGTTGTGCTGTGTGGGCTACGCGGTGATCCCCAACCTGTGGGTGCTGCTGGTGTTGTGGACGCTCATCAAACTGGCGGCGCCGCTCGGCATGGGCCTCTCCACTTACGTCTACCGCACCGCACCGCCAGAAGAGCTTGCGCCCACTTTAACCGCTGGCGTGACCTTCGACCACATCAGCTCGGTGAGCGTGCCCTTCCTTGCCGGGGCGCTGCTGCCCATCATTGATTACAGCGGCGTCTTCCTGGCGACGGCGGCGCTGATCCTGCTGTCCATCCCTTTCGCGCGGGCATTGCAGGTGCAAGCTCCGGCAGTCTTGCAGCCAGCGCCGGTCGCCGTCGAATCATAACGATTACATTTGTGAGAGGTGGATCATGAAACGCTATTGGTTTGCGCTACTGTTATGTGTGATGTGGATCGTCAGCAGTTGTAGTTCGGCTACTCCCACCACGCCATCTCCACCGCCGCTGGCCACGACAGCAGCCGCCACAGTCGCGCCGGTGTCGCCATCTCCGAAAGCGATCCCGCCAACGACGGCGCCAACGGCAACCCTCGAACCGCCGTCGCCCACCACAGCGCCGACATCCACCATCGAACCAACACCACTGACCACCGAGAGCACACTGCCGGCCATCCTCGACCATCTGCGCGCGTTAGGCCACGCCAGCTTCCGGCTGGATGGGCCGCCGACGATCTACTTCGATCCAACCACCCTGAGAGATGAGACTATTCCGGCAAACATCATCCTGATCAGCCACGAACACAACGACCATTACCTTCCATCGGTGCTGAGGCAAATCAGCACGGTGGAAACGGTCATCATCACCAACGACACCGTCGCTGCCAAGCTAAAAAACGCCAACGTAGCAGGTGAAGTGCGGGCGTTGAAACCGGGAGAGGAGACGACGGTGGGCGATGTTGTGATTCAAACCGTACCTGCGTACAACACCGATACTTCCCACCACCCCAAAGAAGCCCTGGGCCTCGGATTTATCGTGACCCTGGACGGAGAACGGCTCTATTTTGCCGGGGATACGGACCGCATCCCGGAAATGCAGTACATCGAATGTGATGTGGCGCTGCTGCCCATCGGCGGATTTTACACGATGAACATCCAGGAAGCTGCTGAAGCCGCTGCGGACATCGGCGCTAAGGTCGTTGTGCCAATGCATGAGCGCGACGCCAATCCTGAAGAATTCCGCGATCTGTGTGACTGCACGGTTGTGATTCTGAAACCGTAAAGCGTAAGGTGGCAGAGCCACAACCAAAACTTGTCGAACGGCCATACCTGTGCTAAATAGGCCGTCAGCAGATCAGGAGGTGCGGCCAATGGTTACATTCGGACTTACAAGAACAGAGCGAAAGGCAATTGACGATGCGCCTATATCCCCAAAGTGTACCAGCAAGCGCTACGCCACTTCGATGCCCACGATGTAATGCAGTTTTTGGGGCGTAAACTGCACGGCAATTATCAAGGCGAAGTGAACAGTGATGTGAAGCAACGACCCACCGGTTGGCGCGTCAAACATCGGGCGAAAGGCAACTCCATTAAGATGTACGACAAACTGAGTGTGTTGCGCATCGAAACCACAATGAACAATGCACGCGAGTTCAAAGCCCCCTATACGGCGGCGGATGGCGCGCGGTGCTGGAAGCTGATGAACAAAGGCGTGGCCAACTTCTGGCGCTGTTATCAAGTCGGGCAACAAGCCAACCAGCGCTATCTGCAAGCGTTAGCGGCGCTCCCCTTACAAGGCGAAGGCGTGCAAGCTCTGGACGCCTTGTGCCGACCGCAGACCAAACAGGGGAAACGCTATGCGCGCTTCAACCCGCTGGAGGCCGAGACCTGTCGCGGCTTTGCGGCAGTCTTGGCGGGTGAGCAGCTCATCCACGGCTTCCGCAATCGCGATTTACAGGCGCAGTTGCACCCGCAGCCGCCCGCCGCTGCCCGCGAGGCCAAACGCCGCTGCGCCCGTCTCTCGTGTTGGATTGCCAAATTGCGCGGGCACGGTTTGATCGCCAAAGTCAAAGACGCACGCCTGTATCGTGTGACCGAGCATGGCCGGCGTGCCATGTCGGCTACGTTGCAATATCGTTTGTCTGATTTTCCTAGTGCTCACTGTTCTATATGATTCTCGCGAATGTTGTTAATATACGAGAGTAACACTGTAAGAAGAACATGCTTACGTTTTACGTTTTACGTTTTTTTATGGATTGCCACACCATTCAGGAGAACGAAAGCGGCGATACTTTTTTCAGTATCGCCGCTTTGTTGTGAATGTTAACGCGGGTTTAGCCTTTCTTTTGCCGGTTGAAGAACCATTTCTGAACTTCAGCCGCCACCGAGGGCAGAAGGATGAGCGGAACCATCGGCACCCACTCGTTCAGCGTGATGGGTGTTGTATTGAAAATCTGTTGCACGGCAGGAACCGGGATGTACACCACCAGGAACAACAAGAACAGTGAGAACCCAACCGCGTATTGCATATACTTGTTGGTGAAGACACCTAGCTTAAACAGCGGGTAACGTTCCGAACGCGACGTGTAGGCTCGCAACAACTCCGACGCGACCAACGTCACAAATGCCATCGTCTCCGCAGTTAAGAGAACAAACTCATCGAAGTCATACGTGCCCTGGACATAACCGCGGAAGAGCGCGTGTTCGGGGCCATAAACCTTCCATCCCAACAGATAGGCGCCCAAGACCGCCGCCGTGATCGCAATCGTCTGGACTGCGACGCCAAGCCACATCTCGCGGTTGATGACCGGCTCCTCCGGCGGGCGCGGCGGACGATCCATCAGGTCAGGGTCGCCCTTCTCCAGACCGAGCGCCAGCGCCGGCGCGCCATCGCTCAACAGGTTAAGCCACAGCAGTTGAATCGCGGTGAGGGGTGGCGCCCAGCCCAGCGCGGTAGAGATGAAGAGAATGGCGATTTCGGCCACGTTACACGAGAGCAAGAAGTAAACGAACTTGCGGATGTTGGAGTAGATGATGCGGCCTTGCTCAATGGCGCTGACGATGGAGACGTAGTTATCGTCGGTGAGCACCATGTCCGCCGTCTGCTTGGTGACGTCGGTGCCGGTGATGCCCATCGCCACGCCGATGTCGGCCTGCTTGAGCGCGGGCGCGTCGTTGACGCCGTCGCCCGTCATCGCCACGATGTTGTTGCGCTTGCGCAGCGCCGAGACAATGCGCATCTTGTGGTGCGGCGCGACGCGCGCGAAAACGTCAACCTTGTCAATGGTCGCCGCTAACTGATCGTCGCTCATTGCCTCCAATTCTGCGCCAGAGACAACCGCATGACCCTCGCGCAAGATGCCGATTTCGCCGGCAATCGCCGCCGCCGTCGCCGCGTAGTCACCCGTCACCATAATGGTGCGCAGACCAGCGCCCTGGGCTTTCTGCACCGCCGGGAGGACTTCCGGACGCGCGGGGTCAATCATCCCTTGCAGGCCGACGAAGATCAAGTCTTTTTCAATGTCTTTGGGCTGCGGCTCGTCCGGCACTTCCGCCAACGGGCGATAGGCCACTGCCAACACGCGCAATGCCTGAGAAGCCTGGGCCGCGTTCGCCTCGAGGATTTCCTGGCGTTTGGCGTCGGTCAAGGGGGCCGGGCCATGGGCGGTCAAGATAGCTGAACAACAATCCAGAACCAGGTCCGGCGCGCCTTTGGTGATCGCCACGTAGTTGTTTTTGCCGCCGCCGGGCAAGGGGCTAAGGTTCTCTTTGCCCGCTGGTTCAAGGTCGTGGATCGTGGTCATACGCTTACGGTCAGCGTCGAAGGGGATCTCATTCACGCGCGGGAAGACCGCTTCCAGCTTATCGCGCCAGAGCCCAGCCTTCGCGCCGGAGACTACCATCGCGCCTTCGGTCGGATCGCCGATCATCCGGTATTTCGTGTCGGTGTGCTGTTCGAGAATGGCATCGTTGCACAGCACGCCGCCCCACAGGTTCGCTTGCAGCACGGGATGCTCATCCAAATTCAGCATTTCCGCGCCATCAAACATAAACTTGCCTTCGGGCGCATAGCCGCGTCCCGTCACTTCATAGGTGCGACCATCCACCCAGATGCGGGTCGCCGTCATTTGGTTCTGCGTCAATGTGCCGGTCTTATCGGAGCAGATGACCGTCGCTGCGCCGAGCGTTTCGACGGCGGGCAGGCGGCGGATCAGCGCGTGACGCTTGACCATTTCCTGCATCCCCAGGGCCAGACATATCGTGACGACGGCCGGCAGCCCTTCGGGGACAGCAGCGATCGCCAGACTGACCGCCAACATAAAGAATTCCTTGCTATGGTCAATCCAGTGTCGGAGGTCCCATCCTACCGTTTCGCCGGTGATAACAGGCCGCAGCATACCGACCAAAAACACCAGGCCGCAGATGGCAAGGCTGGCGATACCCAGCGTCTTGCCCACCGCATCAAGTTTGCGCTGCAACGGCGTGTCCTCTTCTTCGACCGACTGGATCAGCTCAGCGATGCGCCCGATGACCGTCTTCATCCCGGTAGCGACCACCACGCCTTGTCCACGCCCGTAGGTAATCGTTGTGCTCATAAAGGCCATGTTGTGCTGATCGCCCAGACCGGCAGCTGCATCTAGCGTGTGCTGCGCGTTCTTGTTGACCGGCACCGATTCCCCGGTCAGCGATGCTTCCTCCGCCTTGAGATTCATGCTCTGCACCAGGCGCAAATCCGCCGGGACGATGCTGCCGGCTTCCAGAAGCACCAGGTCGCCAGGCACCAATTCCCGCGAAGGCACCATCACGCGCGTTCCATCACGGATCACATGCGCTTCAGGCGCCGCCATCTTCTTCAGGGCGGCCAACGCTTGTTCGGCGCGGGTGTCCTGGATAATGCTGATGGCTGTGTTGAGGATCACGATAGCGATGATAGCTGCCGCTTCAACATAATCGCCCAGGATTGCCGAAATGACGGCGGAGACAATGAGGATCATCACAATAAATTCAGTGATGCTTTCCCACAGACGCTCAAAGAACGTTGGCGGCTTCTTTTCTTCCAGTTCGTTGTACCCGTAGGTTTCCAGCCGTTTCTTGGCCTCAGCGGTCGTCAACCCGCTACGGGTATCAGCGCCCAGTTTTTCGGCTGCCGCTTCAATGCTTAGAGCATGCCACTTTTCTTCAACTGCGCTCATGTAACCTCCTCCATAAAAGTGATATATAACACAAGATGTGGTCTGATGATGCCTTATAGATGCGCTTGTCCTTTGGGAATCACCATTAAAAAGCAATTTTAGCATACTCTCGCAGATGAGCAAACAGAAATCAGCGTCATTCTCGTTCCCTGCCCCCGGGGACAGGGGCAGGGAGCGAGATAAAGCAGAGAGCGAAGGGCTTGACATTTTTAGCGTTCGTGGTTAAATAAAGGCGTTAAAGGCTGTGATCGGGAAGAGTACGTATCAAAGCGAGGTTGCAGAGAGCCGGAGCAAGGTGTGAGTCCGGTACCAGCGCCAATACCGAATGGACCCAGGAGCCGCCCGCCGAAAGCGATTCACGTGAGTAGTCCGGGCCGGAAACGCTACCGTTACCAGAGCGCAGGGCATCGTCGTAAGACCGTGCTCGCAAGAGTGAGGCTGGCTTGATTCATAACGCGCTTTCACAAGCGCGTTTTTGTTTGAAAGCAAGTGCCTAAGCAGGGTGGCACCACGGGCAATCAAACGCTCGTCCCGCAGAGGGATGGGCGTTTTTTATTATCAGCAGATTTAGCAGATGAAGCAGATTCTTATCATTGAGCACAGAAAATCTGCTGAATCTGCTTAATCTGCTGTCAAACCTTATGCCTTTGAGGAGGACTTATATGAATCAGAAGAAACGCATTTTAACTGGAGACCGACCTACCGGGAAGCTGCATTTGGGACATTACGTGGGCAGTCTGAAAAACCGCGTGGCGTTGCAGGATGCTTACGAGTGCTATTTCATCATCGCTGACTTGCACACGCTGACCACGCGGCCGGAGAAGGAACACGTGCTGGAACTGCGGCAGAACATCTACGACGCGGTGCTGGATTATCTGGCAGTGGGCATTGACCCGCAGAAGAGCGTTATCTTCCTGCAATCGGCGCTGCCGGAGACCTTTGAATTGAGCCTCATCTTTGGGAACCTGGTGACGTTGCCCCGGCTCTCGCGGCTGCCGAGCATCAAGGATATGGCGCGCGCCGCCAATATGGACGACGAGACGGTGCCGTTCGGCTTGATTGGCTATCCCGTGCTCCAAGCGGCAGACATTCTGCTGCCGCGCGCGCACCTCGTGCCGGTGGGCAAGGACAATGAAGCGCACGTCGAGATCACCCGCGAGATCGCGCGCCGCTTCAACCGGCTCTACGAAGCGGAGGTGTTCCCTATCCCGGAGGCCCTCATCGGCGACGTGCCGACGTTGATCGGCACCGACGGACAGGCCAAGATGAGCAAATCGCTCGGCAACGCCATTATGCTCTCCGACGACGCCAAGACGGTGGAGGAGAAGGTGCGTACAATGTACACGGATCCCAACCGCATCCGCGCCGATATCCCCGGACGGGTGGAGGGCAACCCGGTCTTCATCTACCACGACGCCTTCAACCCCGACGTGGATGAGGTCAACGATCTCAAAGAGCGTTACCTTTTGGGCAAGGTGGGTGACGTGGAAGTGAAGCGCAAGCTGGCCCGCGCCATCAACACCTTCCTCGATCCGATCCGCGAGCGCCGGGCAACTTACGCCCAGCAGCCCGGTATGGTCGAAGAAGTGCTGGTGGAGGGCACGCGCAAGATGCAGGTCCAAGCGCGCCAGACGATGGCAATGGTCTACGACGTTATGGGCTTGACCGGTCCACGCCTGCGCGCAGCCTTGCAAACCGGCGCTGCGTTCAGTCTGCGCAGGGAATCTTAACCGCGAATCGCGCGGATTTTTGCTGATTTCTTCTAAAAGATTCGCGTAGATCAGCGAGATTAGCGGTTTTTTTGAGAGGAGATGGCGATGTACATCACCCAGGTGAAGCTGCATAGCGAATATTACCCGACCGACCGGTACTATCCGTTCAACATCCCCACCCTGCGCCGGACGGCGGCATTGGTCTTGAAAAAGCCGGTGGTCTTTTTCGTGGGCGAGAATGGATCGGGGAAGTCTACGCTGTTGGAGGCGCTGACCCGCAAGTGCGGCGTGCACATCTGGGAGACGCCAAAGCGCCGCGCCGGCTACGACAATCCCTACGCCGACCGCCTGGTGGATTTTATCGACGTGACGTGGGCCAATGGGCACGTCCCCGGCTCGCTCTTCCGTGCGGAGACCTTCCAGGAGATGGTCGATTTTCTCGACGATGCGGCGCTGTGCGATCCCGGACGGCTGGCTTATCAGGGCGGGCAGATGCTCAATACGCTCTCGCATGGGGAAGGGATGCTCGCCTATTTTAACGGGCGCTATCACGTGAAGGGGTTGTATTTCCTGGATGAACCGGAAGCCGCGCTCTCGCCGGCCAGCCAGATCAAGTTCCTCAAACTATTGCAGCTTTTGGCAACAGGGGGACAGGCGCAGTTCATCATCGCCACCCATTCGCCGATCTTGCTGGCGTATCCGGGCGCGCAGATTTTCAGCTTCGACGAGGGGCATATCGAGGAGGTGACATACGAGGAAACCGCGCATTATCGCATCTACAAACAATTTTTCACCGACCGTGGCGCTTATCTTGCCAGTAATCAGTAATGGGTAACGAGTAATCAGTAATCGGTAATCAGTAATCGGTAACCAGTTACCAGTTACCGATTACCAATCACCAAGCTAAGGAGGAGTCAAAATGAAACAGTATAAGTACGTGCTACAAGAAAGTGAAATGCCGACCCATTGGTACAACATCTTGGCGGATATGAAAACGCCGCCGCCGCCTTATCGCCATCCGGTTACGTTGGAACTGCTCGGCCCGGACGATCTGGCGCCCATTTTCCCGGCAGGATTGATCGCCCAGGAGGTCAGCACCGAGCGGTTCATCGAGATTCCCGACGAAGTGGCGGACGTGCTGAAGATGTGGCGACCCGCCCCACTCTACCGCGCGCACCGGTGGGAAAAGGCGCTGGACACCCCGGCGAAAATCTACTACAAGTGGGAAGGTGTCAGCCCGGCGGGGAGCCACAAACCCAACACAGCAGTGGCGCAGTGCTACTATGGTAAGCAGGAGGGGCTGGAGGGTTTTGCCACCGAAACCGGCGCCGGGCAATGGGGAAGCGCACTAAGCCTCGCCACCAACATTTTCGGTATGAAATGCAAGGTATTTATGGTGGCGGTCAGCTACCAGCAGAAGCCTTACCGGCGCATTATGATGGAAACGTGGGGCGGAACCGTTGTGCCGAGTCCGAGCAGCGAGACCCATGCGGGGCGGGCCATTCTGGCCGAGAATCCAGAATCGCCGGGCAGCCTGGGCATTGCCATCAGCGAAGCGATTGAGTATGCCGTTACCCATCCAGGGTTCAAGTATTCGCTTGGCAGCGTGGTCAACTTCGTGCTGCTGCACCAGACGGTTATCGGCCTGGAAGCGATGAAGCAGATGGAGATGGCCGGCGATTACCCCGACATCCTCATCGGCTGCGCGGGCGGCGGCAGCAATGCGGCTGGCCTGATCTTCCCCTTCATGCGGGACAAGCTCAACGGCAACAAACCGGACACGCGAGCCATCTTCGTGGAATCCACGGCTTGTCCGAGCATGACACGCGGCATCTACGCCTACGACTGGGGCGACACGGCCAAGACCGGTCCGGTGGCGAAGATGCACACCGTCGGGCACGACTTTATCCCTGCACCAGTGCACGCTGGTGGTCTGCGCTATCACGGCATGGCGCCGAGCATCTGTGCACTGCTGGAACAGGGGTACGCCGAAGCGCGCGCCTACCACCAACTCGAAGTCTTCGACGCGGCGCAGAGCTTTGCGCAGGCAGAAGGCACCATTGTCGCGCCGGAAACCGCACACGCGGTCAAAGCGGCGATGGATGAGGCGTTGGTCTGCAAAGAATCTGGCGAGGCAAAGGTGATCCTCTTCAACGCCAGCGGGCACGGTCACTTTGATCTGGCGTCCTACGATGCGTATCATCGCCAGGCGCTAACGGATTACAAGCTCGAAGAGGCGCAAATCGAGCGCGCGTTGGCAAAATTGCCGAAGGTTTCTGAGTAAGGATTCACGTCCTGGTCAGCAGATTGAGCAGATGAAGCAGATTTTTATGGCTGACATACAGCCAATCTGCTTCATCTGCTAACAGATATAGCGGAAAAGCGGCCTAGTTGTCGAGAGCCGTCAGGCGGCGGGTCTGCTCGTCGAGCGTCAGAGCTTCGATGAAGTCGTCAAGGTCGCCGTCCATCACTACAGGCAGGTTGTACGAGTTCAAGCCGACGCGATGGTCGGTGACGCGGTTCTGCGGGTAGTTGTAGGTGCGGACTTTCTCACTGCGCTCGCCCGTCCCCACCTGAGAACGACGCGCCGCGTCAATTTCGGCGTCCTGTTTGGCCTGTTCCATTTCGTAAAGCCGGGCGCGGAGGACGCCCATCGCGCGCAACCGGTTCTGCGTCTGCGAACGCTCGCTCTCGCACGTCACCACCATACCGGTGGGCTTATGGGTAATGCGGATGGCGGTCTCGTTTTTCTGCATGTGCTGTCCGCCGGGGCCGGAGGAGCCATAGGTATCTATCTCCAGGTCCTTGGGATCAATGTTGATTTCCACGTCATCTACTTCCGGCAGCACCGCCACGGTGACGGTGGACGTGTGGATGCGTCCACTGGACTCGGTGACGGGAACACGCTGCACACGATGCACGCCGCTCTCGTACTTGAGGCGCGAGTAAGCGCCTTTGCCCTGCACCGCGAACACAACTTCTTTATACCCGCCAATACCGGTGCGGTTCTCGCTAAGCAGTTCGGTTTTCCAGCCGCCCTGGCGTTCGGCATAGCGGGTGTACATACGCAGCAAGTCAGCAGCGAAAAGGCCGGCTTCGTCACCGCCAGCACCGGCGCGGATTTCTACGATGACGTTGCGTTCATCGCGCGGGTCCTTAGGCACGAGCAGTTGGCGCAACTGCTGCTCCAGCGCTTCGCGTTCCGCTTCCAAGCGAGTCAACTCTTCCTCTGCCATCGCGCGGATGGCTTCATCTGCGTCGTCCAACATTTCCAGGGCAGCGTCGTATTCCGCCTCAACTTGCTTGTAACGGTGGTAAATGCCGACTGTCTCTTCGAGATCCGCGCGGTCTTTGGCGTATTCGGCCACTTTCTCGTAATCTTGCGCGATGTTGGGATCGGCCAACAGGCGCGTCAACTCATCAAAGCGCGCCTCGACCGCATCCAATCGCGCCAACATGTGCTCGCTATCCATACAATCCTCTTTTTTTCTGACATAACAAACGGCCTGCGTACCGCCAGGCCGTCATCTACAATTCCAGTGGGCCCACCAGGATTCGAACCTGGAACCGACCGGTTATGAGCCGGCTGCTCTAACCCTTGAGCTATGGGCCCATGAGAGCGGGCGACGGGGATCGAACCCGTATCATTGGCTTGGAAGGC
>Ga0116184_10003611_pt1 | contig 12574 bp, 9 predicted proteins | sample AD_JPNNA5_MetaG_FD_89886 | JGI IMG/M metagenome (GOLD analysis project Ga0116184, IMG submission 89886) | Active sludge microbial communities of municipal wastewater-treating anaerobic digesters from Japan - AD_JPNNA5_MetaG | ecosystem: Engineered > Bioreactor > Anaerobic > Digestate | place... | reverse complement strand
GCCCTTTTTATTTTCATACTTTACCCTACTATTTAATCATTCCTAATTCTTTGCCCACTTTAGTAAAGGCGGCAATAGCTTTTTCGACATGTTCCATTTCGTGTCCTGCCGAAATCTGAACACGGATACGGTCTTTGCCTTTAGCAACTACCGGGAATGAGAATGCCGTAACATAAATGCCTTCTTCGAGCATCCTGTTTGCAAAATTAACAGCCAGTTTTGAACAATCGGGATATTTGCCAAACATGATAGCTACAATTGGATGTTCACCCGGAATAATATCAAAACCTGCAGCTGTCATCTTTTCACGGAAATATTTTGTATTACGTTCCAGTTTATCGCGCAATTCGGTAGATTTTGTCAATATGTCAATAACCTTAATCGTAGCGCCAACAACTGAGGGAGCGACGGTATTTGAGAACAGATAAGGACGGGCTTTGTTACGCATCCAGCTAACGATTTCTTTGCTTGAAGAAATACAGCCACCGGAAGCTCCACCTAATGCTTTTCCGAATGTCGTGGTGATGATATCAACTCTTCCCATTACACCACGGTATTCGTGTGTTCCGCGACCGGTTTTCCCAAGAAAACCTGTTGAATGGCTGTCATCAACCATTACGAGGGCGTCATATTTTTCAGCCAGGTCACAGATCTCATCCAGTTTAGCGATGTCACCATCCATGGAGAAAGAGCCATCTGTAGCAACCATGATGAAACGGCAACCTTTTTCGCGGGCTTCTTTCAGACAACGTTCAAGACCTTTGGCCATTTTATCGTTAGCCGGGTCAATCTCTTCGACATCGCGCATATCGCCGTGTTTGTAAATCCAGCGCTGGGCTTTGCAAAGACGGATACCGTCAATGATGGAAGCATGGTTCAATGCATCAGTGATGATAGCGTCGTGCTCTCCGAGAAGTGGTTCAAATACGGCACCGTTAGCATCAAAACATGAGGAAAACAAAATTGTGTCTTCCATGCCCAAAAATTCAGAAACTTTATTTTCCAGTTCTTTGTGTATATCCTGTGTTCCGCAGATAAAACGAACGGAAGACAGACCATAACCACGGTGGTCAATTTCCTTGTGAGCCGCTTTGATAAGTTCGGGATGTGACGAAAGGCCAAGGTAATTGTTGGCACAGAAGTTCAGACATTTTTTTCCTTTCACGATGATCTCTGCGCCTTGCGGACTTTCGATGATACGTTCGTGTTTAAAGAGTTTCTGTTCTTCCAGTTTTTTGAGTTCTTCAGCCAGGTAGGCTTTCATTTTTGTTTGCATACAAATAATCTCCTTTTAATACTTGTTTATAATTTATTGTTAGTGAATTAAAGTGAACCAGGGTGAGCTAAAGTGAGTTAAAGTTTTAAAGTTTTTCCGATGGAAGAAAAAATTGAAAGAAATTCTGAAGTTTATTTATTTCCTGAGTTTTTCATTGCTATCTTTCAGTTGAATTCCTTATTATCCATCCTATTCAACTTTATTCGCTCATAACTTTAGTTCACTCTAAGCACTTCCTAAATTAATCCTTTTTTATGTTTTTCGCCTATCACTTTCAGCATATCTTGTGTCATAGCATCAAGATCGTAGCTGGGTTTCCATCCCCACTCTTCGCGTGCAGCACTATCATCCACTGCATCGGGCCAACTGTCGGCAATAGCCTGACGAAAATCCGGTTTGTACTCAATAGTAAAATCAGGCATATATTTTTTAATATTTTCAGCCATTTCCTTCACCGAAAAACTCATTGCACCCACATTGAAATCGCTGTGGTGTTTCAGTTTTGAAAAATCGGCCTGCAACAGATCCACAGTAGCCTTGAGGCAGTCGGGCATATACATCATCGGAAGGCGGGTATCTTCTTTTACAAAGCACGAATATTTGCCATATTTAATGGCATCGTAATAAATAGCCACAGCGTAATCAGTGGTGCCGCCGCCGGGCAGAGTTTCGTTACTGATGATGCCGGGATAACGCAGACCGCGGACATCCAAACCGTATTTCTTTACATAATAATCGCATATCAATTCGCCGGCAACTTTAGTTATTCCATACATAGTTGAAGGCTTCAGCACGGTTTCCTGAGGAGCACAATCAAGAGGTGTTCCGGGGCCAAACACAGCGATAGAGCTTGGGCAAAGAACTTTTTCCATCTTCATTTCGCGAGCCAGTTCAAGCACATTGATTAAGCCGTTCATGTTGATATCCCATGCCATAAGCGGATTTTGTTCTCCTACTGCAGAAAGTATTGCAGCCAGGTTAATAATGCAGTCCACATTGTATTTTTTGCACACATCGGCCATTGCCTGCTTATTCAGGATATCAAAATATTCGAAAGGTCCTGAATTGCCAACGATTTCCGAAGGTTTTGTCTTCCGGGTACTGGCAATAACATTGTCGTTACCGTAAATGCTGCGGAGTTCCATGGTAAGTTCAGAACCTATCTGACCAACTGCTCCAACAATAAGGATTTTTTTCATATTGATTATTAAGTTATTAATTAAATAATTTTTTTAATTGGTAGCGCAAATTTAGTTTTTTTAGGTATACTATTTATAAACCAATAAACTTTTTTAAATAATATTTTTTTTTCAAAAAAAACTATCAGATTTTTCTTAATCAAACCTCGCTAAATGCTTATTTTTGAAAAAAAAACAGTTCAATGAAAAAAATATTTTTCCTTTTAATGATTGGCATCTTTTCACCCGCAATAATTTTTTGCCAGGAAGTAAATATCATCAGGTTAAGCCCGGCGCTTAATAATGTGATTGTATATATGACCGGTGCCCAAATGCGTTATAAGGTGACAGCAAACCTGGTTAAAGGAAGAAATACCGTGGTACTTAATGACTTCGCTCCGGGATTAAATCCACAATCAATAAAAATCAGCGCTCAGGACAATGTTACACTGCTTTCCGTTTCACATAAACTAGTATCTTCCACGGCAGAGGCTGAAAAGCTGAAAAGTAAAGCAATTAATGATTCTATTAATATACTTACAAAAAAAATTGCTGCTGTCAACGATCAAAAAAACGCGCTGACCATACAAAAAGATATGTTGCTTAAAAACCAGTCATTGGGCGGCCAATCAACAGGGGTTAACGTGGCTGAACTGCAAAAAGCTGCTGATTTTTTCCAGGTCAGGATTTTCGACATCAATAAACAATTAACAGATTTGACGGCAGACGCAGATTCATACTCCCTCTCTCTTTCTCAATTACAGCTTAAGGCCGCCGAAATAAACAGCAAACTAAAAACCTCGCATTCGGAAGTTACATTGCTGGTCAATGCCAATAGTACACAGTCGTCGGTACTGGAGGTATCTTACGTTGTCAGAGATGCCGGATGGATGCCCTATTACGATCTCAAATGCGATGATATCAGCCAGCCCATCACGCTGAATTATAGGGCCAAGGCTTATAACAACACAGGGGTTGACTGGAATGATGTTTCACTGGTTCTGTCCACAACAGACCCTTCCCTAAATATCTCCGTACCAGAGATAAAGACATGGTATCTAACAAATTACGTAAGCCAGGTCAACTATGACAAATCAGGATGGTACAACCAGGCTGTTACTGATAATCTGGAAAATAAACCGACCCAAAAAGCGGATGGAAAAATGCAACAACAATCTGTGAAAACAAAGCAAATTGAAGTCCCCGAATTAAGTTTCGATTTTAACATTAAAAACTATTATACTCTTCCTTCTGATGCACAGCCCTATATCATTGACATTGAAGAACACTCTGTCAAAGCGGGCTACCGGTATGTGTGTGTTCCTGTAGTTGAAAAAAGCGCTTTTCTAATGGCATGTATCAACGACTGGGAAGAATTGAACCTGGTAGAAGGTTATGCAAATGTTTATCTCAACGGAACCTATGTTGGACAATCATACATCAATCCCAACGAAATTGCCGACACTCTTCAAATTTCACTTGGCCGCGACAGCCGGATTCAAGTGGAACGGGTTAAACTGAAAGACTACAGCAGCAAAACATTGATAGGAAACAAACGCAAGGCAACTTATGTTTATGAACTTTCAGTGAAAAACAACCGCACGTCACCAGTAAATATTGAAATACAGGATCAGATACCCGTAAGTAACAGTCAGGAAATAGAAATTACTGTCGATGATGTTTCGGCGGCAGAACACAATCCTCTGACAGGTTTCCTTAAATGGAACTATACTATTGAAACGGGAAAAGTTCTATCCCTAAAAGTTGGGTACACTGTTAAGTATCCCAAAAGCTATTCCATACCCATGAAGAAAATGAGGGCGCTGGAATGCCCGAGCTTCTGAAGAGATAAAACAATTTATATATGCTTACTGTAAAAACCTTTCAATTCAACGATTTTGGCGTGAACACCTATGTTCTGGCCAATGAAAACAAGCAATGCATAGTCATTGATCCGGGTTGCTATACCAGCGCCGAGCAAAAATCTTTTGACGATTTTATCGAAACATCCCAGTACAAAATCGAAAAAATTCTTATCACCCACTGCCATATCGACCACATTCTGGGAGTAGCACATCTGGAAGATAAATTTGGTGTAGGGGCATGGATACACCCTGCCGGTAAAGAATTTCTGAGAGCCTCGGTGGGATATGCATCCGTTTTTGGTTTTGACCTCGACCGGGTGATTAGCCCTGCAGGCTTTGTTAATGAAGGAGAACAGATATTTTTGGGCTCCGATAAAATTGATGTCCTTTACACCCCCGGTCATGCCGAAGGTAGCGTATGCTATGTGATTCATGGGCAAAAAATAGTGTTTTCAGGTGATGTATTATTTCAGGGGAGCATTGGCCGCACCGACCTTCCTACGGGCGATTACGACCTTCTTTTTAAGAGTATCAGAGAAAAACTGTTGGCATTGGAAAACGATTTCACGGTGTATTGCGGACATGGGCCTACAACAAACATAGGATACGAAAAAAAGAATAATCCCTACTTATTATAATGGCTGTGAACATGTGTCGAAAAGTCGCTCGGGCAATGGGAATGATGTTGCTGCTAACAATTTCCGCAACGGGACAAAACTTTTTCAGAGGGGTACTGCTCAGCCGGCAGGACTCCACGGTTATACCCTTTGCCATAGTAAAACTGGCCGAAACCGGCAACTATGCGGAAACTGACAGCAAGGGCGAGTTTATGTTCGAAATTCCTTCAGGCAAAACGCTGTTGCATCTGGAAATATCTACTTTTGGGCTGCGCGAAACCATAGGTCATCAACCTGCTTTTAAAGGAACAGAAAAAATATATGTTAATCAAACCCCGCTTGTGCTAAATTCTGTTGAGGTAGAGGGACTTAACGCCGAAGAGATCGTAAAAAAGGCTGTTTTGCAAATCCCCGAAAACTATACTGATTCAAGTTTTGCAGCCTTTTCTTTTTACCGGCAATACGAAAAAATCAATGGCGAATTTAAAAACCTGATTGAAGTTCAGGCTGTTGTCTCGTTTATCATAAATTCTGTAAAAAACTATAAATCGGCGGAATATGGTTTTGCTATTGAGCACATGAGAAAAAGCAACCACACCTATATCATTGATGACCTGCAATATGACGATTATGATTTTTCTGCTTTGCTTCATCAAAATCCAGTTTATCATCTGGCTGAAAGTTCATTGAATCCCAATGCATTCAGTTTTTACGAATTCAGTTTTGATACCCTCGCTGAGCAAACCGATGATTACACAATCAACTATAAATGCGCCGATTTCTCCAGTGAAATGCACGGAGTAAGTAACCTCAGAGAAGTTGGATGGCAAGGTGAAAGCCGCGAAGAAGGAGTTTTTATCATCGACAGGAAAACTTTTGCTTTTAAAAAAATCGAAAGAAAAGCTTATCGAAACCCTTGGTATCATTATCCAAAGAACAATAATTTTTTACTGCCATCCAAACGCTATTACGAAGAATTTGTGAACGGACACCTGGTGGTTGAGTATCAGCAACAAAAAGACAGGTGGTTCCCCGCAAGCTTGTGTTACAACTATACCAATGTATTTTACAAATCAGCAACGGCAGACAAGGAATTTACCATCACAGATGTTTTTGAGTGGCACTGCGACAGCGTTTCTCATTTTATCCCGCAACCACTGGCCGATAAGTTTTACAAAGACTCTCCCCTGCCTCTGCATAAATACACATACAACGGCACCCACTGGAAGAAACCTTCGCCGCCTTTTTATTTTTTCACCAGAGAATCTGTTTATAAAGACCTTGAAAAACTAAACCCGCTTGAGGACCAGTTTATAAAAAATGGACAATAATCTGTTTCTTTTCACTCATTGACAGAAAAACAAAAAATCAATCAGCAGTGGCATTCACCTGATAACCCCGCTCATCTCTTTTCTCTATATAATTGATAAACGAGCGGTTTACTATTTTGTTCCCGCCAGGGGTTGGATAATCTCCCGAAAAATACCAGTCGCCGGTATTATCAGGGCAAGCAGCATGAAGATCGTTCACCGACTGAAAAATAATCTGCACCCGTGCACTGATATCTTCAGGCACAAGCAATTGTGTTATTTTTTCGGCAATACGTTCCGGGGTAAAAGGCTCATAAATTTCCTTCACGTAGTTGACCATATTTTCTTTCGGCAGGTGCTCCTGGGCTTTGCATTTTTTGTACACATGGTTGATAACATCGTCCTGTTTGGTTTCGTGCAACAGCGCAATGGCGGCTCTGAAGGCAATAAAATCATTTAATTTTGCCATATCAATGCCGTAGCAGTCGGGATAACGAATCTGCGGCGCCGAAGAGGCTATGATGATTCTTTTAGGATTCAGTCGGTCAAGCATGCGGATAATACTCTCCCGCAGGGTAGTGCCCCGCACAATAGAATCGTCTATTACCACAATAGTATCCGAAAAATCCTTGATAATTCCATAAGAAACATCATACACATGGGCCACCAGGTCGTCGCGGTCTTTATCCTGCGTAATAAACGTACGGAGTTTCATATCTTTCACGGCCACTTTTTCAAAACGGGGATGAAAGGCCAGTATCTTTTCCAGCTCTTTGGCTGTGATATCTTTTCCGGCCTGCAATATCCGGTCTTTTTTCACGCTGTCACAAAACTTTTCCAAAGCGCCCATCATGCCATAATACGCAACTGCAGCCGTATTCGGAATATATGAGAACACCGTATTTTCAATATCATAATCAATAGCTTTCAGGATGGAAGGCACCAGGAAACTGCCAAGTTTTTTGCGTTCGAGATAGATGTCCTTGTCGGTGCCTCTCGAAAAATATATGCGTTCAAAGGAACACGACATCTTTTTTACCGGCTGGGCAAACTGCGAAAGCCGGTAGCTGCCGTCTTTTTTCACTATTAATGCATTACCCGGCAGAATTTCTTTAATCTTTTCGATGGCTACATTAAAAGTAGTCATGATGGCCGGGCGTTCCGACGCAACAACCACTACTTCATCATCGGCATAATAATAAGCAGGTCGGATACCTGCCGGATCACGCATAACAAATGCATCGCCGTGGCCCATCATGCCTGCCAGCACAAAACCGCCGTCCCAATCCCGGGCAGAGCGGGTAAGTATGCGTTGGACATCAAGATGCTGAGCAATCAATGCCGATACATCCTTCTTGCTGACACCTTGTATTTTATATGATTGATAAAGATCTTCGTTCTCCTGGTCAAGAAAATGGCCTATCTTCTCGAGAATGGTAACGGTATCGGTAGTTTCTACCGGGTGCTGGCCAAGACTGATCAGCTTGTTGAACAGCTCGTCCACATTGGTGAGGTTGAAATTTCCAGCCAACACGATATTTTTGGTTTCCCAACTGTTTTCCCTGATAAAAGGATGGCAGGTTTCGATGCTGTTTTTTCCAAAAGTGCCATAGCGCAGATGACCAAGGTACAGTTCCCCGACAAAGTCGGCGTGATGTTTCAGCCAGTTTACATCGCTGTACAGCGAAGGTTTTGTTTTCTTTAATTCCTTCAGTGCGGTATAAGCCGGAGAAAATACATCCGTAATAGGTTTGGAAGAGTTGGAACGTATGCGGTTGATAAAACGCATGCCCGGCTCCAAATCTAGTTTTATACAAGCAATCCCTGCACCGTCCTGCCCGCGGTTGTGCTGTTTTTCCATCATCAGCATCAGTTTGTTCAGGCCGTAAAGGGGAGTATTATATTTTGAACGGTAATATTCGAGGGGATGCAATAATCGGATAAAGGCAATACCGCATTCGTGTTTTATCTGCTCACTCATACCGATGTTTTTTTTACAAAATTATTGTTTTGCAAGCAATTATTTCAATTTCCGCAGATGATTTATCAACAAAAGGAAGACTTAACCTCAGAAGTTTTTATTGTCGAAATTCACGGGGCGGTTTTCCTGGTTATATTTCTGGCAATCAGTCTCTACCGAAAGTTCTTTGGCAGGTCTTGAAAATCTATCCGAGGGAAGAATGTGCAGGGACTTATCGGCATACACCTTTTTCATATACAAAGCCCATATCGGAAGCGACATGTTGGCGCCCTGCCCGAGCGAAGTGCTGCGGAAGTGAATGCTGCGGTCTTCGCAGCCTACCCAAATACCCGTGGTAAGGTTGGGAACAAAGCCCATAAACCAACCGTCGGAGTTATTATCCGTGGTTCCGGTTTTGCCGGCTATCTGATTGGTAAGCGCATACTTGCCCCGCAGCCGTGCGCCGGTGCCACTTTCCACCACGCCCTGCATCAGGCTGGTCATGAGGTAGGCCGTTTCTTCACTCATGGCTTCCTGTGTCTTTGGAACAAATGTAGCCAGGGTATTGCCATATTTATCTTCAATACGGGTAACAAATATCGGTTCAATATAAACGCCTTTGTTGGCAAAGGAATTTATAGCTCCCACCATCTCATAAAGAGACAGGTCAGGTGTTCCCAGACAAATCGCATATACTTCGGGGATATCACTTTTAACGCCCATTTTACGGGCTACTTTTACCACAGGGCCGGGAGAATACCTTTTGATTAAAAAAGCCGATATCCAGTTAATGGAGTTGGCCAGGGCTTCTTTGAGGGTCACCATTTCTCCTTCCTTGTATTCGCCGGAATTGCGCGGTTCCCACTTCTGGCCGTTATCCAAATCGAAAGTTACAGGCACATTGGGAACTTTGGTACAGGGCGAAAACTCGCCTTCCTGCATGGCAACCGTATACACAAAGGGTTTAAAAGTGGAGCCTACCTGCCGTTTGGCCAAACAAACGTGATCGTACTGAAAATATTTGTAATTGATACCACCCACATATGCCCTGACATATCCGGTCTGGGGCTCAACAGACATCAGCCCTGCCAGTAAAAACCATTTATAATATTTCACGGAGTCCAGCGGTGTCATCACTGTGTCTTTGTCACCCCCCCAGGCAAAAACCTTCATATTGACAGGGGTGTTGAATATCTTCATAATCTTGTCGTCGGGGATGCCTTCTTTCTTTAAATTTTGATAGCGGTCCGAACGATAAACTCCCTGCATGATCATCTTATCAATTTGCTCGTTGGTAACACGCCAGTCATAAGGTGCCCTTTTAACACCTTTCCAGTGCCTGTAAAAGTCTTTCTGCAGTTCTTTACCCAGGTGCTCGCTGACGGCTTCCTCGGCATAGCGTTGCATTTTAGAATTGATGGTGGTATAAATACGCAATCCGTCCTTAAAGATGTTGTATGGAGTTCCGTCTGCTTTCAGGTTTTTGTTGCACCACCCATAGACAGGATTGTTTTCCCACTGGTCCAGGTCTTCTTTATATATTTTCTTATCAACATAATTCTCTTCTTCGGGTTTATTCCTTGTGAGCAAAATTCTCAGGTATTCCCTGAAATAGGTAGCCATACCCACAGTGTGATCCTGAATACGAAACCGCGACATATCTATTGGCAAAACCCTCACCGAGTCGTATTGTTGCTGACTGATAAAGCCGTTAATCTTCATTTGTTTCAATACCACTTCGCGTCTTTTCATGGCATTTTCAGGGTTTCTGACCGGGCTGTAACGGGTTGGAGCTTTTAACAAGCCTATGAGCATGGCAGATTCCTGAATGTTGAGTGAATCAGGGGTTTTATCAAAATAGGTGCGCGCAGCAGAATTTATCCCATACGATTGATTGCCGAAATCCACTGTATTAAGGTACATGGCAATAATCTCCTGTTTGGTATAATTGTGTTCGAGTTTTACGGCAGTAACCCACTCTTTGAATTTGGTAATTGCCACTTTCAAAAAATTCTGGTGTGGATCGCGGGGAAAAAGGTTTTTTGCCAGTTGCTGGGTAATGGTGCTGCCGCCGCCGGCACCTCGGTTCCCGGTAATTACACCAATCATAACACGGAAAAGACTGCGGACATCGATGCCGGAATGTTCGGTAAAGCGTGCATCTTCGGTGGCGACCAAGGCGTTGACAATATTAGGTGAAAGGTCTTCAAAATGTATATTGGAACGATTTTCAATATAGTATTTCCCTAAAACCACCTGGTCGGAAGAATATATCTCAGACGCCAGATTGCTGCGTGGATTTTCTAGTTCTTCAAAAGTGGGCATAAAGCCGAAAGCGCCTATAGAAATCAAGGTAAACAAAACAACAACCACCCCGATTATTGAAAAATATATGATCCAGAGTCGTTTTAAGTGTTTTTGAAATTCGCTATTTACAGCATGTTTTGCCATTTTATTTTTCAGTTTCAAATTTTTCTATCCGGATACCAAAATCTTCTATTCCCTGCAGTTCCGGCTCGCGCATGGCCTGTTCAAATTCAAAAGAGTAATTGCCTGGCAATTTAAACCTGATGCCCCGGCGAAACAAAATTCGGTTATCCACCACTTTTCCGCGCTGTTTACCAAGCCATTTACCTGCATCATCGGCCAAACGACACTCAATGGTATCTATTGAATACATCCTGTTTGGATACAATGTTTTCAGAAAAAGAAAAATATTACTATAACGGTAATCAGAAGCATTGCGAATATTTATATAAAAATTATACAACTGGGTGGTATCAGTAATTGCCACAGAAAATTTCACCACATCGCTGCTCTTCCAAACAGAATTTTCAATTTTTTTATTCCTGTCGACCAGCACCCCCGGCCCGCAAGAAACGATGGTAAATACCAACAAAGAAAACAGCACAATGAGAAGAATCTTTTTCATTTTAATCATCAGCAAATTTAGAGAGGTCTTCCTCAAAATGTTCAAATTCTATTTTCTTCTCCTGTTTCTGGGCAAAATCTTCGAGTTTTTCGGGTATTATCCCTTTGGCGTTGTCTCTGATGATTTTTTTAACCACATCAACGCTGATGGCGAGTATATTTGCCGGATCGTCCACATAAGAATACCACACAATTTTTTTTATCACATCAATTTTCTGGCATTGTGCGCTTCCTTTTTTTGTTTTGAGTACGGTGTCGGTATTCGGAAATTCTTTCAGGGCATCCACATAACAGTCGTATTCATAATTAAGGCAGCATTTCAGCTTAGAGCATTGTCCGGCAAGTTTCTGCGGGTTGATGGTCATTTGCTGAACACGGGCGGTATTGGTGGACACCGATTTAAAATCAAAGAGCCAACTGGAGCAACAAAGCTCTCTGCCGCAGGTTCCAATACCTCCCAGGCTGCTGGCTTCCTGCCGCACGCCAATCTGCCGCATCTCCACTCTGACACCAAACTGCTCGGCCAACACCTTGATAAGTTCCCTGAAATCAACCCTTTCCTCAGCAGTATAATAAAATGTAGCTTTGGTACCGTCGCCCTGATACTCAATATCGTTGACCTTCATGGACAAATGAAGGTTGCTGGTAATTTTTTTTGTCTTGTACAGGGTTTCGGTTTCGGGCGTTACCACACTCACCCATTTTTCGATATCAGAAGGCCTGGCCCGGCGATACACCTTTTTGATTTCGCGCGTTTCAAAATTCACGCGCTTCTTTTTCATTTGCAGGCGCGCAGCTTCTCCCATAAGGGTGATAATTCCAAGGTCGTGCCCGGGCGATGATTCTACTGCCACAATATCGCCCACCTTATAATCTGAATTTTCGGGAACCAAAAAGAAATCCTTTCGGCTATTCTTAAAACGCACTTCCACATAAGGAAAGGCCTGATAAATCTTGGGAGGATTAATATCTTTCAGCCAGTCGTAGGCATTGCGTTTGCAGCAGGAATGACTGTATATCTTATCGTTTTTCTGATGCGACTTAGGTTTGCTATCACAGCCCCGCGTAAGAAATTCGTTTTTTTCGTTTGTCATAGCATTTCATATTACCGCAAAGATAAATTATTTTGAGGGATATTTGCCAAAATTATGAACGCATAATATGATTAAGCCTGAACGACAAGTCCATAAACAGTACCTTGGGGTTGGCGTTGCGTTCAATATGATACAGTGCATTGTTAAACTCATCGGCAAAATATGGAATACGTTCAGCAGTCAATACGCCAGAAAAATCTTTAACAAATTTACTTTCTTCCTCCACCAATTTAATCAGTTTTTCGTTGCCATGATTGACCAGCGATGTGTTCCGGACGATTTTCAGTGCGTAATTAAAAAAAATCTTTTGATTCTCGCGGCCAATTTTCGAAATTTCTTCAAT
>Ga0116184_10003610_pt1 | contig 12576 bp, 9 predicted proteins | sample AD_JPNNA5_MetaG_FD_89886 | JGI IMG/M metagenome (GOLD analysis project Ga0116184, IMG submission 89886) | Active sludge microbial communities of municipal wastewater-treating anaerobic digesters from Japan - AD_JPNNA5_MetaG | ecosystem: Engineered > Bioreactor > Anaerobic > Digestate | place... | reverse complement strand
GGCAATCTCACCCCAGCCCACGAGGCACAGCCCCGCGATGAACACGCCGATTCCTCGCTCGACCCCAAGGGCGAGGATCAGGATCATTCCGGCCAGGAGGCCAGGGAGGGCCGTGGTCCATTCCACCAGACCCATCACCAGCCGGTCGAGCAGGCCTCCCTCGTTCCAGCCGGCCAGCATGCCCAGCGATGCACCGAGAATGATACGAGCCATGGCAATGAACAGGCAGGCGACAAGGGTGTTTCTGGTGCCGTACAGCAGCATGCTGAGGATGTCGCGTCCCCATTCGTCCGTGCCAAGGGGCAGGCCCGGCATTGGAGGAAACGGAGGGACGATGAATTGCCCATCGATGATCATCGAGCTGCGCTGCCCGGCGAGGTAAGGATCCTCCGGTGCCAACAGCGGCCCGAAGAGAACCAGCACAAAGAGCAGCAAGACGATGATGCCGCCGACGGCCAGCGGGGTGTTGATCTCGAGTCTGGGACGGCGCGGCCTAGCCCTGACGGGCGGCGGCTCGGCAGGGGCCTTCAACTGAGGCGAGTCGGACTCGAGCCAGGTCAGGTCGGGTTCAGCTCCGAGCAAGCGCTTGAGCCGGTCTAGCATGGCTCACCCCTGACGTGCTGGCAGAAGGCGGGCACGATACGCGAGCCGCGCCCGTGGCACCACAGTTCAGGTCGTCGCCGGGTCAAGAGGCCGCGGTCACTCATGGACGACCACCCTCAGGCGAGGATCAACAACGCGGTTCACCACCCCGAGCAGCAGGTTGACGCCCATGAAGGTGAGCCCCAGTGCCAGGGCTGAGGTCACAACCAGCGTTGTTTGCTGGGAGCGCACCGCCGTCAGCAGGCTCGCCCCCAGGCCAGGCCAGCCAAAGAACAGCTCGACCACCGGCAGACTGCCCAGCGAAAAGCGCAACGACACGCCCAATGAAGTGAGTATCGGCACAGCGGCATTGGGCAGGATATGTTCGGTCCACACCGACCGACCGGGCAGGCCTTTGGCGCGCGCCGTTCGCACGTAATCCTGCCTGGCGGCATCGGTCAGAGTAAGGTAGGTGATGCGCGCAATCTGCGCCAGAGGCCGCGCCGCCAGCACCAGCGCAGGCAAGACCAGGTGGGTATCCCAGCCAAAGCCCCCCACGGGCACCAGCCTGGTGCCGGTACGCTGATAGACGGTGATTTCCACCACCTGGAGCACCAGCGCCGTGAAGAAGGACGGCAGTGAGATGCCCAGCAGTGTACTGGTGAGCAGCGCCAGAGAGAGGGGTGACCCTTCCCATACGGCTCCCAGCATACCGGTGACCACACCCACCATGGAGGCCACGACCAACGATACCAACAGCAGTCCCATACTTTTTGCGTAAGTATCAGCCACAACAGAGCTTACCGGAATCGGGACTCGCCGGCGTCCGACCACGCGGTAGGTGTCGCCAAGATTGCCTCTGAGGATGCGCCCGAGGTAGGAGAACGTATCGCTCGCCGCGTCAACGAGCAGGCCGGGCAGGCTCCGCCCCGGGCTATGACGCATGAGGCGGAGGCCCAGCGAGCAGAAGAAAACAATCGCCAGGCAGATCAGCAGTATGGAAAGAAGGCGGCGCAAGACGATTTGGGTCATAGGCAGTCGGATTCGCGCAGTAGCATCCACTTATTATACCCGGCGCGACAGCAGACGGTTCATTGTGCGGCCCGGTTCTCGGACATCAGCCCGCACGGCCCTGCCCGAATTCCGGTCCCCCGAGCAACCCGATGAGCGCCGTCACCAGAGCATCGACGTCCGACGTGTCGTTGTAAGCCTGCACGGACACGCGGACGTACTGCCGCCCGTTACACTCGGTGATCGGCACTTCAATCCGAAAGCGCTCGTACAGGGCTGTCTGCAGGCGTGCGGCATCGCAGAAAGGCAGAGGAACGGCTGCCATCTGGGCGAACCATTCCGGCGAGTCGGGACACAACTGCTCAAGGCCGGATAGCCCGGCGATGCGGCGCCGCGCCCGGCGGAGCAGCTCGTGGCAGCTTCGGCGCACCGCGGGCCAGTCGTTCTCGGCCTGAAACTGAATCGCCGCTGGAACCGACAGGTAAGCAGAGACGTCGCGGGTGCCCTGCCACTCCTGTTCCGCCACCAGCCCGGCATGGGCGACAGTGCCGTCGCAGCCCTGTTCCTCGCGATTCCAGCCCCAGCTCACCACCAGTGGCTGCAACTCGGTCTGCCTGTCGCGGCGCGCATAGAGAAACGCCGAGCCTTTGGGCGCGCACAGCCACTTGTGGCAGTTGCCCGAGTAATAGTCGGCCCCCAGCGCCGTGAGGTCCAGCTCAATCTGGCCCGGCGCGTGAGCCCCGTCAATCACCGTGGTGATACGGCGCTCTCTGGCCCGGCGCACCAGCTCGGCCACGGGCAGGATCAGCGCCGTTGGCGAGGTGATGTGGCTGAGAAACAGCACTCGCGTGCGGGGGGAAACGCCGGCCCAGATGGCCTCAATGACCTGGTCTCGGTTCTCCAGCGGTAGCGGGAGCGGTTTCCTGACGTAGCGTGCCCCACGCTGATGGCATACGTAGCGCCAGGTGCGATCCAGTGCCCCGTACTCGTGGTCGGTGGTCAGCACTTGGTCGCCGGGGTCAAGCGGCAAGGAACGGGCAACGATGTTGAGTCCGGTGGTGGCATTGGGCACAAAGAGCAGCTCGTCCGCAGCGCAGCCCAGGTATTGGCCCAGGCTCTCGCGGGCCTCGAGCATCAGCGAGCCAAATCGGCGGCCGAGGAACTCGACGGGCTGGGTTTCCAGCTCGCGCTGCCAGGCCTGGTAGCGCTCGAACACCGGGCGTGGGCAGGCGCCAAACGAGCCGTGATTGAGGAATACGACGTCCGGCCGAAGCAGGAACTGAGCGCGAAGATGCGAGGAGCCTGATGAGGTAGCCATTGTACTCTCCTTGAGATTAACGCGGCGAGTATAGCAGCGTAGTGGCGCGTGGTCAACCGATTCCTGGCTGAGCGCACGCCCGCAACTGCAGGCAACAGAAAACCGCGGAGAGACTCACGTCTGTCCGCGGTTTCGGGGTTACAGAGTGCGAGCGAGCTACTTGCCGGCGGCGATGGCGGCCACATCGGCCTCAACGGTAGTGGTGGGCTTGAGGTCAAAGTTCTTGATCAGCACCTGGAGCACGTTGGGCGAGACAAAAGCCGGCAGGGTCGGGCCAAGACGGATGTTCTTGACCCCTAGGCTGAGCAGGGCCAGCAGTACGATGACCGCCTTCTGCTCGTACCAGCCGATATCGTAAGAGATCGGCAGCTCGTTGGGGTGGCTCACGCCAAAGGCCTCAGCCAGCTTGAGAGCAACGACCACCAGCGAGTAAGAATCGTTGCACTGGCCGGCATCGAGAACGCGCGGGATACCGCCGATGTCACCGAGGTTCAGTTTGTTGTAGCGGTACTTGGCGCAGCCAGCGGTGAGAATGATCGTATCCGCTGGCAGAGCCTTGGCCACGTCGGTAAAGTACTGGCGCTCCTTGTGCCGTCCGTCGCAGCCGGCCATCACCACGAACCTCTTGAGCGCGCCGCTCTTGACCGCGGCAATTACCTTGTCGGCCACACTGAGCACAGTGTCGTGCGCAAATCCAATCGGAATCGTGCCTTTCTCCAGCTCAAGCGGGCTGCCCGAGGCGAGAGCACTAGCGATCACGGGGCCAAAGTCCTTCTGTCCGCCAACCGGGCGGTCGGCAATGTGCGGAATGCCTGGGTAGCCAGCCGGACCGGTGGTGAAGAGGCGCCCTTTGTAGCTGTCACGCGGTTTGATCAAGCAGTTGGTGGTGAGAAGAATCGCTCCGCCGAACTTTTCAAACTCGTCCTGCTGGTGCCACCAGGAACCGCCGTAGTTGCCGACCAGGTGGGCGTATTTCTTGAAGGCGGGATAGGCGTTCGCGGGGAGCATCTCGCCGTGCGTGTAGACGTTCACGCCCTTGCCCTTGGTCTGCTCGAGCAGCTCCTTCAGGTCGTGCAGGTCGTGACCGCTGATGAGAATCGCCGGCCCGGGTCGGACGCCGATGTTGACCTGCGTGGGCTCAGGAGCCCCATACGTGTCGGTGTTGGCCTTGTCCAGCAGGGCCATAGCAGTGACGCCCACCTGGCCTGCCTTGAGCACCAGGGCAGTCATTTCTTCAACGGTCGCCTTGTCGTTGGTCGTCTCCAGGAGTGCCTCCTGGAGAAAGTGCAGCAGGCTGTCATCGCGGTGATCGAGCATGTACGCGTGGTGGGTGTAGGCAGCCAGGCCCTTGAGCCCGTAGATCAACAATTCACGCAGCGAGCGAATGTCCTCGTTCAACTTGGGATCGGAGCGTACGCCCACGGTAGCACCCTTGGCCACCAGCTCCTCGACCGTCCACTTGGAGGGCTTCCAGGTGGCCATCTCCGGCACTGGTCCTGCGACGCCAGCCTTGGCTCTGAGCTGATCACGCAGCGTGACCGCATGCTTGACCAGGGCCACGAACCGTTCGGGGTCAAAGTTGGCGTTGGTAATGGTCGTAAAGAGCCCCTCGGCGACAAAGAGGTCGGCCTCGGACGTATCGGCGCCCTTTTTGCGGGCGGCCACGCCGTAGAAGGACAGCCCCTTGAGCGTCCAGATGAGCAGGTCCTGCAGCGCGGCAACCTCTGGCTCTTTGCCACACACGCCTCGAACGGTGCAGCCAGTATTCTTGGCTGTCTCCTGACACTGATAGCAGAACATTTCCATAGTCGAACTCCTCTCCTTTGTAGTTGATACTAGCAAGCGGGCTGAATGCCGCTGACTTACTCGAGATCCTGGGGCGCCGCTGCTGGCAACGCACCGATAACCACCAGATTGCCGCTGGACAGGGCATCAAAGGCCGAGCCGGCCAGATCTCCATACACTCTGGTCTGGGCAAAACCGGCCTGCTGAAGCGCTGATTCGAGCTCGTCTCGCAACTGCGGGCGCAGCAGGGAACGGGAGACGCGCTGGCTCCAGGGTCCCGAGCCTTCGCGTCGCAACGTCAGCATGTTGAAACCTATCAGGCCGCCCGGCTCCCAGTCATAGAACCGAAGGAAGAGCCACTCGTGATCTCCCTCGCGGTGGGTCTGGGGCTCCAGCCATCTTTCCTTTCGTGTAACAACGCGGTCAAAGTTGCGGTTCTGGATGATGAGCAGTCCGCCCGGCCGCAAGCAGGCCACCATGTCGGCTAGGGCTTCCGTCAGGCTTTCCGGAGTGAGCAAGTGGGGGAGCGAATTGCCCAGACAGAGCACGGCATCAAAGCTGCCCCCCACGAGGGCATGCACCTGGCCAAAGGCAGCTACTTCAAAGCGCAGGCGTGGATGGCCGGCGGCATTGGCCCTGGCCACATCAATCATCGCGGTGCTGGCATCGGTGCCCACCACCTCGAAGCCGAGCCCCGCCAGCGCGATGGCGTGCTGGCCTGTGCCACAGGCCGAGTCAAGCACCCGGTGAGCCCGGTGCTGAGCCAACTGAGCCTGGAGAAAAGGCAGCTCCAGGGCCAGCCTGGATGGCCAGTTGACAAAGCGGTCATAGTCGTTGCTCAGCTCGTCGTACATCGTGGTACTCCACATATCATCCATCCTGCGAGTCGATGATGATGAACTCGCAGCGGATGGCATGGGTCGGACAGGCTGCTTCACACTCGGTGCAGTAAGTACAATCCGCTGGCCGCACAAAGGCCGGCCCTGTGGGGGTCATCTCGACTGCATGGCCGGGGCACAAGGAGGCGCACTGGCCACACAACGTGCACAGACTCATGTCGATGATGGGTAGAGCTGGACTTGACATATCTACCACGCACCTTGAACGCAAGTGGTATCGAACGCTGAGGTCAGTGTAGCAGGCAACTGCGGCGATGTCTACGACTTTAGTCGTACTACTGGGTTGACTCGAGCTCCAACCCCGACCGGTCGAGCAGCACGATGCGCTCGCGGTTGAGATCGATCAAGCCCGCGTCAGCCAGCCCGCGCAGTGAGCGGCCGACCATGTCGCGCACGGTTCCCAGTTGCGCTGCGATGTCGTCCAGGGTCCAGCGTCGGGGAACCTGGCCGCTCTCGGCATGGTCTAGAAGGAAGCGGGCCAGTCGGCCGCGGACGCTGCGCAGGGCGATGGTCTCGACCAGGTTGGTCAGATGGTCCAGCTTGTCCGCCAGGTCGCCCAGCAATGCCAGGCCGAGGTCGGGGAAGCGCTTGATCAGCTCGCGCAGGTCATTGCTGCTGATTCTGAGCAGGCGAGAAGGCACAGTCGCCTGAACGCTGGCGTGGTTGGTGCCGCGAGCGCGCAACGCCGGCACGAGATTGAACGGCTGCCCGGCGACGATTCTCGTCAGAATCTGCTGGCGTCCTGACGGTGCATCGCGAAAAACGCGGGCGGCGCCTTCGAGCACAAAGTAGGCCGCTTCACAGGGCTCGCCGCCCACAAGCAACAGTTCGCCTGCAGCGCAGGAGCGCACCGACATCGCCCTGGCTATGGCATTGCGGACCTGCTCGGGCAGGCTGGCCAACAGGGGAATACTCTGAAACAGGCGCGCATCACAGGGCATGGTGCACATTCTAGCTGCAGCGGGATGTCTGTCAAGGGTCTGGCGCCAGCATAGCTTTGACCAAAGCAGCCGCCTGGTGTAAACTGATCAAGAAACCGCCCGATGAGAGGTGACCTTGAGAGTGCGTATTGGCCAATTGATGGCTGTGTTCTGCTTGCTCCTGGCAGCGACCGCCTGCCGCTCACGGCCGTTGTTGTTTGCTGTGAAAGTCAGCCCATCCACCATCTCACCCAACGCTGATGGTGTGGAGGACGTGACGCGCATCAGCTATTCGGTGGGCCAGGTGGCGCGCGTGTCCATCTACCTGATCGATTCGGCAGGCCAGCACCACGCCATACGCAGCGACGCGGACCGGCCCGTCGGCGACTACGAGTCGCTCTTTGGCGGCGTGGTGAACAACCGGCTGCTGCCGGACGGCCGCTACACCTGCGTCGTGGAAGCAGTCTCGAGCGACGGGCAGAGGGCCCGCGTCGAGGCTCCACTGACGCTGCAGGGCGGAGAGCCGAACCTGATCCAGGTGCAGAACCTCAACATCTACCCGACGACCTTCACCCCCAATCGCGACGGCATCGCCGACCGGGTGACGATCGCCTACTACCTGACGAAAGAGGCCACCAGCGTTCAGGTCTATCTGGTGGGCGCCGATGGCAGCAAGTACCCCATCCCGGAAGACAAGATCCGACCGATGGGTGCGGCGGGCAATCACGAGCACGACTATGAAGGCGGAGTCGACCTTGGTGCCACTCCGCCGCCCGATGGCACCTATCGTGTAGTGGTAGAGGCTCAGGACGCAGTCGGCAACGTGGACATGGCCGAGGGCACACTGACCATCCAAGATGGCGGGGTGCCACGAGTGGAGATCGTCAACCGCGCGGCGCAGTGGTCCACGCGCGTGCTGCCCCTGGGCGACACGCTCACCTTCACTTGCACCGTTCGCAACATTGGCAACGTCGCCGTCCGCACCAAGGGTCCTCCTCCTGGTACGCTCTACACGACGGAAGAGAACTATAACGCCAAGCAGGCCTACGAGGAGCCGGGCATCTTCCGCCTGGGGATGGACTATGAGGGCAATAGCTCGGGACGCACCTATCCCTTCCGCTGGCAACTCGGTTCAAACGAGGAGCTGACCGTCATCGACGGCCAGAAGTATCTACTCCCCGGCCAGACGGTCCAGGTAGTCGGCCATCTGAAAGTGATCGACAAGCCGGTCAAAGTGGCACCGTACTACTGGCTCGGCTTGATACACGAACAGGTCTGGATCGTCGAGGACAGGGTCGAGCCAATTCCCGTAACCATCGGCTTCTAGATGGACCTCTCGGTCGTTGTCGTCAGTTGGAACGTCAAGAACCTGTTGGAGGCGTGCCTTCGTTCGGTAGAGTCGACGCTGGCGGCGGGGAGCCTGACCTGGCAGCTCTGCGTTGTTGACAACGCCAGCCACGACGACAGTCCGCAGATGGTGCGGGGGAGGTTCCCGCAGGTCAAGCTGATTGCCAACACCGACAACCTCGGCTACGCGGGTGCCTGCAATCAGGGCCTGGCCTGGGCCGAGGGTGACCACTGCCTGGTGCTGAACCCGGACACGGAGGTCAAACCAGGAGCGCTGGCGGCCCTGGTCGAGTTCCTTCGGAGTACCCCCACCGCCGGAATGGCGGGACCCCGGCTGATCTACCCTGACGGTTCGTTCCAGCATTCGGCCTTTGCCTTTCCCGGACTGGTCCAGGTCGCGCTGGATCTCTTTCCCGCTCCCGGGCGGCTGTACGAGTCGCGTTGCAACGGCCGCTATCCACGCTCATGGTACGCCGCGGGCAGACCCTTTCGCGTGGGCCACCCGCTGGGCGCCTGCATTATGGTGCGCAAAGCGGCACTCGATGGTGTCGGCAGGATGGACACTGGCTTTTTCATGTACTGTGAAGAGGTAGACTGGGCCAGGCGCTTTCAGGGTGCTGGATGGCAGGTCTACTGCGTGCCGGCGGCGGAGGTCGTGCACCACGCCGGGCGGAGCACCGAACAGGTCCGTCCGGAGATGTTTGCCGCGCTATGGCGAAGCAGACTGCGCTACTACGGCAAACACTACGGGCCGCTATATTCGGGCGTGGTGCGCCTGCTGCTGCGGGCCGGTCTGCGTTATCAGCGGAGCCGCGCCCGAAGAGAGGCTGCTCGGGGCCAACTGAGCCAGGAGGCGCTGGCCCAGCGTGAGAAGATGTACCGGCGGGCGGAGCAGATGCTCCACGAAAGCTGAGCGGGGTCGAGTGCATGCTGGCGGCGGTCGTACTGACGCGCAATGAGGAACACAACATCGCAGACTGCCTGGGCAGCCTGACCTGGGCCGATCAGTTGCTGGTCCTCGATTCGAACAGCACCGACGGCACGGTCGAGCTGGCCCAACGGGCTGGTGCTAACGTACAGCAGCGGGCCTTTGTCAACTATGCCGACCAGCGCAACGCCGCCCTCGACCTGGTACAGGCGGACTGGGTGTTCTTTGTCGATGCCGACGAGCGGGCCACTCCCGAGCTGGCCAGCGAAGTGAGGACCGCTATCGAGTCCTCAAGCATCGTTGGCTGGTGGGTGCCTCGCCGCAACCTGATCTGGGGCAAGTGGATCCAGCACGCCGGCTGGTATCCCGACTATCAACTGCGGCTGCTCAAGCGAGGGTCGGCCAGATACGATGTGGCCCGGCCGGTCCACGAAGTGGTGCTCCTCGATGGCCCGGAGGGCTGGCTCAAGAACCCCCTGATTCACCACAACTACCAGACCGTGGGGCAGTTCCTGCGCAAGCAAGACGCCTACGCCACGTTCGAGGCCCAGATCCTGCGGGAAAAGGCGGTTCACCCCCGCCCCCATAGTCTGATCCTTCAGCCGCTGCGCGAGTTCTGGCGGCGCTACGTGACGCTGCAAGGCTACAAGGACGGCGGCCACGGTCTGGCCCTGTGCTGCCTGATGGCTTACTATACTCACCTGGCCTACCGCCGCGCGAGATCTATCCCCGATGTCTGAGCTGGAGCTCACGCCCGAACAAAAGGCCATCGTCCTGGCACCGGTCGGCCAGCCACGCTCCCTCTTCCTCCACGGCCCGGCAGGCTGCGGCAAAACCACCACGGCCGTCGCGCGTCTCAGGTACCTGCTCGACATCGGAGTTCCGGGCAGCCAGATTGTGGTCTGGGTACTCCAGCGCTCACTCGGAAGGCCCTATGTCTCGGCCGTGCGCAGTGTCACGGCACCCAACGGCACGCCGGTCGACGTTCTGGGTCTAGACGGCCTGGCCCGCCGCTTGCTGGATCTGTACTGGCCGCTGGTAGCCGAGTCGGCCGGATTTGACCCCACACATCCTCCCGTGTACCTGACGCTGGAGACAGCTCAGTACTACCTCGACCAGGTGATTGAACCACTGCTGCAAGGCGGGGCCTTTGGCGATGTCGTGCTGCCGCGGAACAGGCTGCTCAGCCAGATCATTGACAACCTGAACAAGGCGGCCCTGGTCGGATTCCCGCATACCGAAATTGCCCCGCGACTGATCGCCTCCTGGGCAGGGCCCAGCAGCAGACAGCGAGTGTTCGACGCGGTGCAGACGGCAGCAAATGACTTCCGTGACCTGTGCCACTCCAAGAACCTGCTGGACTTTTCACTGCAGGTCGAGACCCTGATTCGCTTTGTGCTCACCAGGGAGGAATGTCGCGCACCACTGCGGCACTCCTACCGGCATATCATCGCCGACAACCTGGAAGAAGATATCCCGGTAGCCCACGACCTGCTGCGCGACTGGGTAGCAGGGGCGGACAGCGCGCTGCTGGTGTACGATCACGATGCGGGCTTTCGCAGCTATCTGGGCGCCGATCCGACCGGGGCGCTCAAGCTGGCCGAGCTCTGTGATCAGCAAGTGCGGCGCGATTCTTCCTACGTATCCTCGGCCGGCGTTCTCGACCTGGCAGCGGGCCTCGTGACGGCGGCACCGGACGCCGCTGCGCCAGCCGAGCGAGGAAAAGGCAAGTGGGAGGATGCGCTGGCCGTGGACCAGTGGCGGTTCCACACCGAGATGCTGGTCTATGTCGCGGACGAGGTCGAGCGGCTGCTGACGGAACCCCACACTCCGCCAGAGCAGGTGGCGATTGTAGCGCCCTTTGTCGACGACGCACTGCGCTTTGTTCTGGTGAGGGAGCTCGAGCGGCGTCGCGTACCGGTACGCACCCACCGGCCGTCACGGGCGCTGCGGGAGGAGCCAGCGGTACAGTGCGTGCTAACCCTGGCCCAATTGGCCCATCCGCACTGGCAACTTTGTCCACTGCCGCACGAAGTGGCTCTGGCTCTCACCCTGGCCATTGAGGACCTGGACCTGACCAGAGCCACGCTGCTGGTCAAGATGCTCTATGGCCAGAAGGATGACCAGCCGCAGTTGCGCGAGTTCGGCCAGCTCAGAACCGAGGCCCAGGAACGGATCACCTTTGTGCTGGGCGAGAGGTACAGCGGGCTGAGAACCTGGCTGAAAGAGTATGCGCTGGTGCCCGGCCAACCGCTGGACGTGTTCCTTTCCCTGTTCTTTGACGAGGTGCTGTCGCGGCCCGGGTACGGTTTTCACGGTGCACTCGATGCTGCGGCGGCCACAGCCAATCTGATTGAGTCGGTGCGCAAGTTCCGCCGGGCCGTAGACGCGGCCGATCACGATGAGCTAGGCCAGCGGTACATCGCTATGGTGCGCCGCGGAGTTGTGGCGGCGCAGTACCTGAACTCGCCCTCGGCTTCGGACAAGGCAGTCTTTGTGGGTCCTGCTCACACCTTCCTGGCCGAGAACCGCCCTGTGGCCTACCAGTTCTGGCTGTACGTCAACAGCCCTGCCTGGGGCAGGCGCATCTACCAGCCGCTGACGCACCCCTATGTGCTGACCAGACACTGGCCGGCCGACCGGCTGTGGACAGACGATGAGGAGCAGCAGACCAGTGACGATGCCCTGTCACGCATCCTGCTGGGACTGCTGAGGCGGTGCCGCGAGAGGGTTTATGCTCTCTCCTGCGACCTCAATCCGCGCGGCAGGGAAGAGCACGGGCCGCTGGCCGACCGCCTGCAACGTTTGTTGCGGTTAAGCCGCCAGAGCGCGGAGCAGTAGCGTGTTCAAGCCCAGAGAGTCGCAAAAACGCATTCTCGCCTACTCGGGCGGGCGGATGGGCGTTGCCGCCGTACCGGGCAGCGGCAAGACCGCCGTGCTGTCGGCACTGGCCGCCAGACTGGTGGCCACCGGCCTGGACAGCGACCAGGAAGTGCTCATCGTCACCCTGGTGAACTCGGCCGTGGACAACTTTGGCGCACGCATTCGCCAGATGCTTCGAACGGACTATCACCTGCTGCCCGGGATGGGTTACCGCGTGCGCACGCTGCACAGTCTGGCGCTTGACCTCGTGCGCGAGCGTCCCGGGCTGGTGGGGCTGGCCGATGACTTTGCCGTTGCCGACGAGGCCGAATGCACCCGGCTGCTCAACGAGGTTGTCCAATCGTCCCTGCGCACGCACGGCGAGCTGTTTGGCTTCTATGCCAAAGCAGAGTATGCGAGCTCCGCTCTGGGACGCCGCAAGTGGCAGGAAGACAAGGCGGCGGCAGTGGCCAAAGCCTTCATTCGCCAGGCCAAGGACCGCCAGTGGACCCCCGAGCTCTTGCAGAGCTGGTTGGCCGAACGTTCGGAGCCGCTGCCCCTGGCCCGCTTCTGCCTCGACGTGTTCGCCGACTATCAGCGCAGCCTGGCCTACCGCGGCAAGGTCGACTTTGACGACCTGGTCAGTTATGCCTTTACCCTTCTGCGCTTCGACGAGCAGTACCTCGCGCGCTGCCGCCGCCGTTGGCCCTTTGTGCTGGAGGACGAAGCCCAGGACTCGAGCCGCCTGCAGCAGGACCTGCTGGAGCTGCTCACCGGTCCCGGCGGTAACTGGGTGCGCGTCGGAGACTCGAATCAGGCCGTGTACAACACCTTTACCACGGCCGATCCGCGCCTGCTGAACGAGTACCTCGAGCGAGATGACGTTGAAGCGGTGGAGATGGCCGAGTCGGGTCGCTCCGGCCG
>Ga0116184_10003608_pt1 | contig 12577 bp, 13 predicted proteins | sample AD_JPNNA5_MetaG_FD_89886 | JGI IMG/M metagenome (GOLD analysis project Ga0116184, IMG submission 89886) | Active sludge microbial communities of municipal wastewater-treating anaerobic digesters from Japan - AD_JPNNA5_MetaG | ecosystem: Engineered > Bioreactor > Anaerobic > Digestate | place... | reverse complement strand
GCTGGGCTGCCTGATCGTGGGCGGCATGGTGATCATCAGCCTGAAGCACAAGTACGAGAAGATGTACACCGGCGAGGTGGCCGGGGTGTTCGCCCTCTACACGATCCTGATCGCCCTGTTCACAAATCCGGTGATCGAAGGCATCAAAAACCTGGTGGGGTAAGGAATCATCGTTCAGGAGACACGAAGGGAGGAATGGAAAAATGGCAACGATTCAACAGACAAAAAAGGCCCTTTACCACAAATACAACCCCGTGATGATCGTGAGCGCCTATGGATTCGTGATCGCCATCGCCTCCTTCCTGTTCCTCTGGCTGGGCTTCAAGATCGACCAGTACTTCGACACGGCGCCCAACTTCATGTTCGGGATGTTTTTTCTAGCCCTCTTCCTCTCCATCGGCCGGCTCTACCAGGAGGCATGGCGGAAGAGAAAAGAGGTTTGAAAAGGAACCCCGCCCGGGATATAAAGACACGTCTTTTAAAGATCTGTGTCCCAATTGAAAAGCCCCCTGATGAAACCGGTTCGTCAGGGGGCTTTTTGTGGGAGAGGATAATATTCAACAACTTGCCTATTCATTTGCATGTTTATTCCATAACAAGCATTATCAGATCCTTTTCGTGCCGGCATTTTATATGGGGAAGATGAATGGTGAGATTCGGCAAGAGCTGCCCGCTATCGTCCATGTAACGCCGACCGTAATGGCGGGGCTGGAAAAAAAACTAAGCCTGTCGCTGACGGATCACTTTTTCTTTTTCTTCATCTTTTTTATGTCTCTGATCCTGTCCATCACATCGCCTTCTTCATCAATATTACGATCCAGAGCCATTCTGTAGATCATTTCAGCTTTTTCATAATCAGGGACGAAATCAGGTAGGCGACCGAAGACGAAGAGATCACCCCATCGGCAGTAGACCCAGATATTATCGGAGTATTGCTTCTGGAGATCAGAAAACATGGCTTCCGCTTTATCTCTTTCGCCGATATTGAAATACCCTTCAGCTTCGGCCATCTTCATGTTCAGGATTATTGATTCAGGGCTCTCAGGAAACAGCTCACAGAATTCCCGACAGTAGATGATCCTGTCCTTGTGGAGATCAGCATTGCCCAATTCCACTTCGAGATCCTGAGTCCAGTTATGCAGGTTCTGATTTCCCGAAAAGACAATTTCAGCATCACGGATGGATTTCATCTCTTTCGTGAACCTGGGTTTGAGATGTTCCCATACTGTAAGCCAGAGATTGCAGGCAAGCTTATGTTTTCCTCTTTCAAACCCCTCATAGCCTTCCTGCATCAGTTGATCGATCCTTTCATCGTTTATTTTATGCGGCACCAGCCTTTCCCAGAGGATGACGGCAGCATAATGAACAAAGTCAGCCCCTGATACGTCTGTGCCAAGAGGGGTAAGCCAGCTATTTGCCAAGGCGGAAGCCGAATAGAATCGGTCAACATCCTGCAGGAAATGGTCCTGATCGGTCTTAATGCCCATGGTATTGAGTTTCTCAAAGATCTCTGCCGCGGACATGGCGCCGACCTTGTCGATTTCCCAGGTGGCAGTTGGAACATAGGCGACTTCATCCAGACAGCACTTCTTGTATTTCTTGCCGCTCCCGCAGGGACAGGGATCATTTCTGCCAATTTTGTGGCCCATGAATTGATGTTCCCTATAACCGAAAAATATTTAATGGATACATACCACTAATGTGCCTGATACGCGTAAGGCTGCTGACCAAAGGGAAGGCTTTTTGAAAGGTGTTGACCAAACGTTGACTGAACGCCCTCAAAAATAAAGGGGGGTTAACTGCCGAAAGTTTAACCCCCCTTCTTTGCTTAATGGTGCCGAAGCCGGGACTTGAACCCGGACGGGCGTGGCCCACTACCCCCTCAAGATAGCGTGTCTACCAGATTCCACCACTTCGGCGTCACTGTAAGTATCACTTGGTTCTTTCCTACATCCTCACGAAATTTTTGTCAATACGAAAAGCGCCCCTGTCCGATAAGGTTTGCTTGCTGTCGCTGTTCCCCCCTGGTCGTTTCACGCCCAAGTTTCTTTACCGGGCCTTCTGGCCAGGTTCCGAAACCGGGGGCTGTGTTGTTGCTGGCGCTTTTGCCGCCGGTGCCGGCAAGGATGGGGCCGACTTCTGGGCTTCCGGGGCGGCCGGTGCTGACGGCGCTGCCGGCAAGGGACGTTCCGCCGCGGGGCGGCCGGTGGCGCCTTTCATCAAGGCACTTCCCTTTTGCACGGACATGTAGGAAAGACCCAGAGATGTGAGCATGAAGAAAACGGCGATGGCCGTGGTCATCTTGCCGAGGAAGGTTCCGGGGCCGCTGCTGCCGAAGATGGTCTGGCTGGAGCCGCCAAAGACCGCTCCCATGTTCGCCCCTTTACCGGCCTGGAGGAGAACGACCAGAATCAGGGCGATGCAGATGACGATATGGAGTATTATGATCAGAGTGTGCATTTTTAAACCTCTTGGTAATTGACTATTTGTAAAAACGATTCGACTTCGAGGCTACCCCCCCCTACGAGGGCGCCGTCGATGTCCTCTTCCGCCATGAGTCTTCCCATGTTGCCGGGATTCACGCTTCCGCCATAGATGATCCGGATCCGCCGGGCAGTTTCCTCACCGTATCTCTTGGCGATCTCTCCACGGATGAAGGCATGCGCCTCCTGGGCCTGTGCCGGGGCGGCTGTTTTACCCGTCCCGATAGCCCAGACAGGTTCATAGGCGATAACGACGCCACCTATATCATCGGGACCGACATTCTTCAATCCCTCTTTTAACTGCCTGGTGATAACGGCCAGGGTGTAGTCCGCTTCTCTTTCCGCAAGGGTCTCTCCGATGCACAGAATGGGTTTCAACCCCCCGGCCAGGGCGGCGACAAGCTTGCAGCCGATGAGCTCATCGGTTTCATGAAAATGGGTCCGCCGCTCCGAGTGCCCGACAATCACGTATGAACAGCCCGCATCCCGGAGCATTCCCGCCGACACCTCGCCAGTGAACGCCCCTTGGGCCTGTTCATGGACGTTCTGGGCGGCGAGGGCGATCCCCGTTTCCCGGATGACCTGGGCTACCGCGGGAAGAGCAGGGAAGGCCGGGGCGATCACTACCTCGCGATCCACCGGCGTCGAGAGCTCTGCGACAAGGCGGCGGGCAAAACCTTCCGCCTCCCCGGGGGTCTTGTGCATTTTCCAGTTGCCGGCAATCAAGGCCGGCCTTGCAATTTTCATTTAGAGCCGTTTCCCGATGTAGAGTGCCAAATCCCGCATCCGGCAGGCATAACCGCTTTCGTTGTCGTACCAGGAGAAGACCTTGACGAAATTTCCGTCCACCACGTTGGTCAATGGGGCATCCACGATTGAGGAATAGGGGCTGCTGGTAAAGTCCACGGAGACAAGCTCTTCTTCACAGTAGGCCATGATATTCTTCAGTTTCCCTTCCGCTGCCTCCTTCAGGGCACCGTTGATTTCGGCGATCGTGACGTTTGTTTTCAGTTCCGCCGCCAGGTCCACGATGGAGACGTTGGGTGTAGGCACCCGGAGCGCCACCCCGTCCATCTTCCCTTTCAGATCGGGGATCACCTCGGTGACCGCCTTGGCCGCTCCTGTCGAGGTCGGAACAATGGAAAGGGCCGCCGCTCTACCCCGGCGGAGATCTTTATGGGAGCCGTCGAGGATGCGCTGATCCATGGTGTAGGCGTGAACGGTGGTCATGAGTCCCCGGGTCACCGTGAATTCATCATGGAGCACCTTGACCACAGGGGCGAGACAATTAGTCGTGCACGAGGCATTGGAGATGATGTGGTGCTTCCCGGCATCGTAGGTGTGCTCGTTGACACCCATGACAAAGGTACCGTCAATACCCTTTCCCGGGGCGGCGATGATGATCTTCTTCGCCCCCGCCTGCAGATGCCCCGCGACTTCGTCTCGTTTCCGGAACTTACCCGTTGATTCCAGTACTATATCCACGCCCAAAGCGGCCCAGGGTAGCTCCGCCAGGGTAGAGGTGACCTGGGTTATGGCAATTTTTTTGTCGTCGATCAAAAGTTCCTTATCCGTGGCGGCGATGTTGCCGGTAAATATTCCGTGCACGGAATCGTATTTCAGCAGGTGAGCCAGCACCGCTGGTTTCGCACGGGAATTGATGGCGACTATTTCGATATCTTCATGGCCGTGACAGGCCCTGACCAGGTAACGACCCACTCTTCCGAAACCGTTGATTGCGACTCTTATGCCCATTGTATACCTCCCTTATATTCAGCCATCGGTGATGGCGTTATTTTCAGGCTTTGGCAGGACGGCGCCCTTATAACCCTACAATGCCATTTAGTCAACCGGAATAATTATCTAATAATTGCAACGGACAACCGGCGGGGCACAGAGCGTTAATTCCTAACGGCTTCTTGTTACACCGATCCGGTCGCACCAGGCTCGTACCGGACAGATGCTGCAGATTGGAGAGACGGGCCGGCAGATCTTCTGGCCGAAAGCCACCAAAATGGTGTTATAGATTTTCCAGTATCTTCTGGGGAGCTTCTTCCGGAGGGCGGCTTCGGTTTTTTCCGGGGTTCCGGTCGTTACATATCCCAGGCGGTTGGAGATGCGGTGTACATGGGTATCCACACAGATGCCGTCCTTGTCGAAGCCCAGGGACAAAACCAGATTCGCGGTCTTGCGTCCCACTCCCTTGAGTTTCAAGAGTCCGTCGAGGGTGTCGGGGACGGCACCCCCGAATTCTTCCAGGAGCGTCGCGCTGATTTCCCGGAGCCGCCGGGCCTTGTTGCGGTAAAAGCCCACCGGGTAGATTGTTCGGCTGATCGTTTCTTCCGGTACGTTCAACATCTTCCCGGGTGTGTCTGCCAGCTCCAGGAGACGCGCGGTTGCGGAAGCGGTAACTTCGTCCTTGGTACGCAGGCTCAGGATGGTTGAGACGAGAAGCGCGAAGGGGGAGAATCTTTCTTCGGCCATGCGGGAAACAATGGGCAGGCCGCTCTCCAGGGCGGTTTCCTGCAGGCGTTGGATGACCTTCCCAATATCCCGGTCCTTCATTCGTCAGCGGGGCTCATTGGCGGCATTTAAATATAAACACCCGTAAGTGCCAGAATATTTTCATATATTTTACCTGCCCGGGGACATGGATTGGCACACCGGATAGCTCCGGCAACGGTCACCCCGCCGCTGTCTTGATCGCTTTCGCTCCGGCTTTCCGGCCCTTCAGTCGTAACCTTCCTCGGTGGCCAGCATATCCAGGTGCAGAGTGGTGATGTCCTCGATGTCGAGGTTGGCCTCTTCCTTCATCTCCCGGAAATCGACGATCTTGATGTAGCGTTTGCATTCGTTGCAGACATCGACACGATAGCGTTCGTCGTCTTCAACGGTGAAATAGGCCAGAGTCTGCTGTTCCTCGTTGCCGCAGAAAGGGCATTTAATCCGCAGGAAGGGCCACTCGATACCGCACTGATTACAGAAAAGATAGCGTCTTCCCTCTTCCTCCTTGATCTCTCCGATCTTGGGCTCCTTGCCGCAGATGGGGCAATACCCCTCCTTCCACTTGGATTTGAGAACGACGTCCCCGTATTTGGCGGCCACCCTTTCAAAAGCGGGACGAAGACATTCTTCCAGGAAAAGATCGATCAGATCGAATGTATCGTCGGCATCTTCCCCTTCCGCATCTTCCACCGCTGCCGTTTCATCGCCATAGAAGGCACTGAGGACCAGTTCCCGGAAATCCTCCTCGCCTTCCTTGATTTTCCTGGCCAGTTCCCTGGTTTCTCCCGGCGCACGTTTTTCGGCAATGCGGAGAAGATCGAAAAAATACTCCCGAGGCTGTGTAAGATCATAATCTCCCTGGGAGAGGTCGATCAGGGGCAGCCCGCCTTCGATCTTGGAGGTGATGAGCCTTTCATCCACGGGAAAGACATCCGCCGTCAGCTTGCGCCGGTATTCCTCACGAAGGATGAGGATCTCTTCCAGAATGGCAAGCAACTCCTCGTAATGCGGGTTCTGAGTCTTGTAAACCTCAATGGTTTTCAGTGTATCCTTAAGCATTTTTGCCATGCGTCCTTTTCTCCTTTAAGAACTGAATTTATTTGTGGCTGCTGTATATATAGTTTCCTGATCAACTTCAAGAAATTATTTCCCGGTTTTTTTTATTGACATCAAAGAGAAAAAAGGGAAAAAGGCCGCATGGATTTATTGACGGCGGCTGTCTTGGGGGTCGTGGAGGGCGTTTCGGAGTTCCTGCCCATATCTTCCACCGGTCATCTTATCCTGGCCTCTCACCTCCTGGGATTAGAGCATACAGATTTCCTAAAGAGTTTTGAAATCGCCATCCAGGTGGGGGCCATCGCGTCGGTGGTATTTCTCTACTGGCGTGACCTTTTGGTGGATCTTCAGACCGTGAAGAAGGTGATCGTTGCCTTCATCCCCACGGGGATCATGGGACTCACCCTCTACAAGCTCATCAAACACTTTCTTCTGGGCTCCGCCCATGTCGTCCTGTGGTCCCTCCTGATCGGCGGGATTCTGCTCATCGCCTTCGAGCTCTGGCACCGGGAACGGGAAGACGCCGTCAGCGCCGTGGGGGACATCTCCCTCCGCCAGGCCCTGATCATCGGTTGTTTTCAATCTTTGGCCATGGTCCCCGGGGTCTCCCGGTCGGCGGCAACCATCGTCGGCGGCCTGCTGCTGGGATTGCAGAGAAAGGTCATCGTGGAATTTTCCTTCCTTCTCGCCGTTCCCACCATGATGGCGGCCACGGCCTATGACCTCCTGAAGAGCGGCACCCGGTTTTCCCCGGATCAGTTCCAGTTCCTCGGCGTCGGCTTCATAACCTCTTTTGTCGTGGCCCTGCTGAGCATCAAGTTTCTCCTGCGCTATATCCAGACCCACACCTTCATTGCCTTCGGTGTTTATCGCATCGCCCTGGTGGTCTTCTGGTTTTTCGTCCTTGGCGGCTAAGAATCGCCTCCCGTTATTAATGCCGGATATTCTTCATCGTTATGGATCGTTTTACCGGTCTTGTCTTTCCGGAAATCCACCCGGATTTCAGCCCAGCCCCGTCCCGTGGGATAGGCGCCCGTGAGGAAACAGCGATAGTTGTTCGCGACGGGGATCCGCCCCTCCCGGTCCAGCGCGAGCAAGAGCAGGGGAGTGTTTTCCAGGACATAACCCGTCACGATGGCGGCATGATCCTTGTGCATTGCAGAATTTTCTCCAACTCAGGCAGGAAAGGAATATATTCTACGGATGAATAGCGGGTGATCCTTTCTATTCCTCCCCGGCGTAAGGCCTGCCCCCCCTACCAGAATGGGAAGGACCGGGGAAGCGGCCCGCACCATCTCGACGATCCGGATAAGGTTGCCCAGACTGAAGAAGATGGTCAGGGAGAGTCCGATCAGGTCGGGATGTTTCTCGTCGATGAGCTTGAGGTGCTTTTCTTCCTCTCTCCCGGTGAAGCTCATGGTGCCGGCGGAAAAGGATGTCCAAAGACAGCGGGGATTCCCGTGGTGTTTATTTACGGCGGTGTTTCATTTTTCGAAAGAAATGTTGACTTGCCGGGATAATTTGTTAATCTTCCCTGTATAATCAAGCCCCGGCGTGGTTATCGTGACGGCTGATACTATACCCCGCAAAACATTTAAGATCGTTGCACAATCTGCAAAAGGCAAGGGGAGGAAAGATTCGGAATGAAGCTCCAGCATCGGCTCCTGCTTCTTTACGTCATCAGCACGATCTTTATCCTGCTTGTGGTGGGTGCCGTTTTCTATAACCGGATCTGGGCGGATCGTCTGGAGACGATCCGTAAAGATATGATGAATGAGCTTCAGCATGTAGAATTCGCTCTCAACGGCTTTTTCGTCGATGTGGAGAACGATGTTCTAACCCTGGCGGCAGACGAAACGGTCCGGTCTCGAAACGACGGTGATTTCACCAATTTCCTCCATGCAGACGAGCGGAGCTTCCGCTACCGGATCGGGGAGACGGAACAGCAGATAATCTCGATTTTCAAGAACTATCTCCAAACCCATGCCTATGTGAACTCCGTTTATATGGGACGGGAGAACGGCGGTTTCGTTCGCTCCCACAAGCGGGAACGTCCTACCCGGTATGACCCCCGCACCCGTCCCTGGTACGTCCTGGGCAAGTCCAACCCCGGGGCGGTAATGAAGACCGACGCCTATCCATCCCTTACCACCAGTGATGTCAACATCGGTTTCGTCAAGGCCCTGGTCGATAAGCAGGGCGTGTTTTTCGGCGTCGTGGGCGTCGATGTAACCCTGGTGAAATTGACGGACTATATCGCCAACATCCAGATCAATCCCGCCGGCCGTATCATCCTCGTGGATGGCAAGGGGGTGGTCCTGGCGGGTTTGGGCAAGGATCTGCTTTTCAAGGATGTTCATACCCATTCCGCCGAGCTGGCGACAGCTCTCAAAGAGACCGGGGAAGCCCCGCGGGAGGTGAACATCCGGGATGAAAAATTCTATGTCTTTTCCCGCAAATTCGCCCGGCAGGGTTGGACGATTGCCGCCCTGATCCCGGCGGAAAATATCGAAAAAGAAATCATGGACCAGATCTTCGTCATGATTTCCGGTCTCGTCATCGGTCTCCTGCTGTTGAGTTCCTTCACTCTGATCGGGCTCAAAATGTATGTCGTCAGACCACTGCAACGGTTTATCGCGGAAACGGATCACATCGCCCGTACCGCGGATCTCGAGCGCCGCATCGATATCGATACCCGGGACGAGATCGGGCTGCTGGCGACCTCTTACAATCAGATGCTTCAAAACCTCCGGGCAACATACCAGGCCCTTAAGGATACGGAGCGGGATCTCATTCAACACCGGGATCATCTGGAGGAACTGGTGCGGGAGCGCACAGCGTCTCTGGAAGAGGCGAACGAGAGCCTGGCCATGGAGATCGGCGAGCGCGTGTCGGCCCTTCGGGAACTCGCCGCCGCCAAGGAACGTGCCGAAGCGGCGGACCGTCTGAAATCGTCGTTTCTGGCCACGATGTCTCACGAACTGCGCACCCCCCTCAACTCCATCATCGGTTTTACCGGGATCATCCTTCAAGGGATCGTCGGACCCCTCAACGAAGAGCAGAGAAAACAACTGGAGATGGTCCGAAACAGCGCCCAACATCTCCTTTCGCTGATCAACGATGTCCTGGACATCTCCAAGATCGAAGCCGGACAGCTGCAGCTCACCCCGGAGAATTTCGACCTCCGCCAGAGTCTGGAGAAGGTTGTGGAAAGTGCCCGGCCTCTTGCGGAAAGGAAGGGGCTCGATCTTTTCTGGAGCCTCGCGCCGGGTATTTTAGAAGTGTACGCAGACCGCCGGCGGGTGGAACAGGTCCTGATCAATCTCATCAGCAACGCCGTGAAGTTTACCGAGCGGGGGTCGATAGCGGTCGTTTGCGAAGCCTCGGGAGACCGGCTGATCTTCCGGGTCCGCGACACCGGAATCGGCATCAAAGAAGAAGACATACCCAAGATTTTTCAAGCCTTTCGGCAGATCGATACGGGGCTCAGCAGAAAATACGAAGGCACGGGATTGGGACTTTCGATTTGCAGGCGTCTTGTGGAACTAATGGGGGGGGAGATCTCGGTGACCAGCGTCTGGGGATCGGGGAGTACCTTCAGCTTCACCCTGCCGCTGTCCCTCAGAACTTGATCCTGGCCCCGACGGTGCCGACGTTGATATCCCCCACGGCGGGACCGGATTTCCTGTCCAAAGAGAAGATACGGTACTGCAGGTACAGTTCCGTGGCTAAACTGTCGAAGGACTGCACGGCCGCCGCCCCGAGGGAATACCCTTTGTCGTCGTTCGCCGGCAGATTCCGCGAGAGGGTATAATCCACTCCAAAGGCCGTGATGCCGAAGCGGTTCAGATTTGCCAGCCAACCGACCTTGGCGTAAAAATTGACCGCATCCTGCCGGTTGTGGATTTCCTGACGGCCGCCGGATACGGTGAGATTCAGCCCTGATCCGGTATGAAGGACGGAGAATGATCCGTCGTAACGGAGCCCGTTGTCGTCGAGACGTGGATTGGCCAGCGCGGCCGCCGCCGCCGTCTGGAATCCATAGCCCTCACCGCCCCAGAAGAGGGCCAGGTCGGAGCGCTGGTTGGAGACCAGGGAACCGGACAGGCCGAAGCCGAAAAAGCGGGGGCTGTCGTAGCGCAGACGTGACTGCCGTGACAGACCGTCCTGATCTGAAAAGGCGTCGGCGACCCTGACGGCCGTGAACGCTCCGCCGGCACCCTTTTCCCGGAACAGCATCCCACCGGCGATATCGGCGATACTCGCATATTGGACCACATCGGTCCGCGACAGATCCACCTCGGCGGTGCTGTTGGAAGCGGTATCCCCCTTCCCCAAGGAGAGTTTACCATATCTGTGGCTGGTCAGGGATACCTCGGCCCAGCGGGTGTCGAGGAAGTTGCCGGGAGACTGGTCGTTCTGGGAGACCTGGGTGGACATGTCCGGGGCCGCGGCTACCTCGAGGCGGCTGCCCAGGGAGAGATCGTCGGAGACTCTGGCCGTGCCGGCGAGGCGGAAGCGCGTGTTGCTGGCCGCATTGTCCACGTGATAGATTTTCGCGCTGTAGCCGTCGTCCACGAAGTTGACCGCCCGATTGATCTGTCCGGAGATGGAGAGCTTGATCCGGTCGCTGCCGGAGACTATCGTGCCGGCAGATGCGGCTTTCATGTCCGTGCCGGCGACCGGGGCCGGCGGGGGAGGGGAAGGAGGCGCCGCGGCGGCCGGGAAAGAACCGGCAGGGGCCCCCGGGGGGGCAGTCGCAGCCGCGACCGGCGGCGTAGCGGTCTTGACGGCCGGCCCGGCAACCGGTACCGACGGCCCGGCGGCCTGTTTCAGGGCGTCGAGCTGCTTTTGCAGGGATTCGAGAAGCTCCGCCTGGGCCTGTAACTGCCGTGCCTGTCTTTGGAGCTGCTCCCGCTGTTCCCGGATGGTTTCCTGAAGCCGGCGGAGCGCCGCCGGGTCAACGGACGCGGGCTGGGGAGTGACGGCGGCGGGATTGACAAGAAGCACCGCCGCGATCATTGCCAAGCAGATTTTTTTCATGAAAACCCCACTTTTCCAATCGCTAAGACCATATCATCTTCGCTGGGACGGATCAATTTTAAAAGTAAACCTTGACAGATGGAGAAGCCCGTCTCTATAATGCCGGCAATTCGAAAAGGATCAGTAGCCGGGTCCCGTGCAACGGCGGATTGTAAACCCCGTCAGGTCCGGAAGGAAGCAGCGGTAGCAATAACCGACGTGTGCTGCGGGGAAGCCCGGCTATCTTTATATGTTACGAGGATATGGGAAGCCCGGCTAAGGAAGAATATCTGGTCATGGCCCGGAAGTGGCGCCCCCAGGGGTTTGAGGAGGTTGCCGGCCAGGATCATGTCATCCGTACCCTCCAGAATGCGGTCAAACTCAACCGCATCGCCCATGCCTTCATCTTCAGCGGTCCCCGGGGAGTGGGAAAAACCTCGGTCGCCCGTATCCTCGCCAAGGCCCTGAACTGTGAGCACGGGCCTACCCCGACGCCCTGCCAGGTTTGTGTTCAATGCCGGGAGATCACCGAGGGGTTTTCCCTGGACGTCCACGAAATCGACGGCGCCTCCAACCGCGGTATCGACGAGGTCCGGGAATTGCGGGAAAACATAAAGTTCCTGCCTGCATCTTCCCGCTTCAAGGTCTATATCATCGACGAGGTGCACATGCTGACCCGGGAGGCCTTCAACGCCCTCCTGAAGACCCTCGAGGAACCTCCCCCCCATGTCGTCTTCATCTTTGCCACGACGGAGACTCACAAGATCCCGGCGACGATCATGTCCCGCTGTCAGTGTTTCGATTTCCGGCGCATCTCCCGCAGGGAAATTGCGCTGAACCTCCGTAAGATCGCATCCGGGGAGGGGATCGGGATAACGGACCGCGGGTTGGCCTGGATCGCCGCCGCCGGGGACGGCAGCATGCGGGATGCCCAGAGCATTTTCGATCAGATGGTTTCCTATGCCGGGAAAGACATCGCCGACGAACAGATCGAAGAGATCCTCGGCCTTACGGATCGGCGTTTCGTAATCGCCGTGGCGGGAGCCGTCCTGGATCACAACGGGGCGCAGTGTCTGAAATTGATCGATGAAGCCTATTACGCCGGCATGGATATGCAGGTATTCTACCAGCTCCTCCTTGAACACTTCCGCAACCTTGTCTTGGCCAAGGTCGTCCCCGAGGCCGAGGGAATAACGGAGTTGAGCCGGGAGGACTGGTCCCGCCTTGGAGAACAGACGGCGGCGGTCGACCGGGAGACCTTGCAGCGTCTCCTGGAGATGCTCATGGCCGAGGAGGAGACAATGCGCCGCGCCCAAAGCCCGCGTCTGGTGCTGGAAATGGCATTGCTGCGCATGGCGCATCTAAGTCCCCCGATTCCTATCGACGAAATCCTCGACCGTCTGGAAGCACTGGAGCGCCGACTGACATCCGCAGCGCCGCTGCCCCCGGCGGTGAGAGAAGAAAGGGTGCATCCGGAGATGGAGAGGGTGTCTCCGGGACCGCCCGGGCCG
>Ga0116184_10003604_pt1 | contig 12584 bp, 13 predicted proteins | sample AD_JPNNA5_MetaG_FD_89886 | JGI IMG/M metagenome (GOLD analysis project Ga0116184, IMG submission 89886) | Active sludge microbial communities of municipal wastewater-treating anaerobic digesters from Japan - AD_JPNNA5_MetaG | ecosystem: Engineered > Bioreactor > Anaerobic > Digestate | place... | reverse complement strand
CCACCAGTTAGTCAAGAAATAAGAAGACAAACTAAAACCCGGCAAAACAGCATACACTTTTGAAGATAAAAGAAAAGAGCATAATCCTGAAACAAAAAAACATATCAAAAAAGCTATTGCGCCATAAATTGCTCCTTGTATTATAAACGGCCCTCTTATAAACCAATCTGTTGCGCCAACAATTTTCATTGTGGTAATTTCTTCTTTGGAATTTTCTATGCCAAGCTTTACGGTATTAAAAACAACAGATATTGCAACTATTACCAAAATTATTCCCAAAATTAACCCAAACATATTTATATTTCTTGTAATAGAATAAATCTTTTCTATGGTGTCTTTTTTCTGAGAATAATCAACATTGTCTATTAGTTTGCCAAAATCAGACGTTTGCAAAATGTTTGATATTTCTTCGTATTGGGCGGTGTCTCCGTTTGTGGTTATGTTTAAAGACGGCAAAAACGGATTATCCCCCACTTCTTGCAAAGCCTTTGACAAAACATTGCTGTCTGAGTGCTTTTGATTAAAGTTTAAAAGAGCCTGGTCTTTTGAAACATATTCTATATTTTTGATATCTGGCGAAATTTTTAAAATTTGGTCTTTAACCGCCAAAATATCTTCTTCTGATACGTCTTCTTTAAAATAAGCTGTTATGTCTATTTTGTCTTGTATTTGAGAAGTCAAATAGCTGGTCATTCCCCGAAAGAAAAACAACCCGGTTACAAGCATAATTGTTACCACCAAAACAAAAATGGCGGCTATTGATATGCCTTTATTTCTAAAAAAATCCTGAATAGCAAAATTTAAAACTCTTTTTAAATTTGTGATCATTTAAAATTTAATTAAATTTTATTAAATTATAAATCTACCCTCTGCTTCGTCTCTAATAATTCTGCCACCAACTAGAGTAATAACTCTTTTGCCCAGTTTGTTTACTATTTCTCTGTCGTGGGTAAGCAAAACAACTGTTGCTCCGGCTTTATTTATTTTTTCAAGCAGGTAAACTACCTCATAGCTGTTGTAGGGGTCCAGGTTGCCTGTGGGTTCGTCTGCAATTATAAGTTTTGGGCTGTTTACCAGCGCCCTGGCAATTGCAAGCCTTTGCTGTTCTCCGCCAGAAAGTTCTTTTGGAAAACTCTCTGCCTTGTCTCCCAGACCTATAAGCTCTAAAACTCGTGGAACTTCTTTTTTAATTTTACCGTATCCCTTGCCCTCTACCTCCATTATATATGCAACATTTTCATAAACTGTTTTTTGTGGCAACAGCTTATAATCTTGATAAATGCATCCTGTTTTGCGTCTTATGCTTTGAATTTCAGAAGAGTCTGCTGTGCGTAAATTTTTACCTTCAAAAAATACATCACCATAAGTGGGCTCTTCTAAGCCCAAAATAAGCCTGGTCAAAGTAGTTTTTCCGGCTCCGGACTTTCCTACAATAGACACAAACTCCCCTTCTTTTATTTCAAAAGAAACGTCTTGCAAAACTGCGCTATTTGGCGGATAAATTTTTGTTATCTTTTCAAACTTTATCATATTTTATATTATATCTTCTTTTAAAACCTATACAACCTCTTGCTGATAACACTGCTCGCAATAAACAATCTCGGGCCTGTCTGGAGCATTGCAAGAACACAAATCACACTTTCTTCTAAAAAGTGTCTGATGATTTAGAAAGGACAGCCTTCGTTGGAGCCTGTAATCTGGGCAGAAGGTTGGGGGTGGGACTTTTATCTTTTCGTAGAATGCAAAGTCATCGGGCTCTATGGTAAAGTCTTTCTTGCAATTCTGACAAACTCGCACTGAGCTTGTCGAATGTGTTTTTGTTTCGCTTTGCATGGTTATTGTCTTTGTATGGTCTCTGCTAAATGGCTCACATGGACTGAGCCATTAAATTGCCAATAGAGGACTAAAAGAACCTTGGTGGGCGATGAAGGAATCGGACCTTCGACCTCTGTCTTATCAGGACAGCGTTCTGCCACTGAACTAATCGCCCTTATTTTTAAATTCTATCAAATTTTTGCAAAAAGTCAAAACTAGTGTTCCAAAAATACCGCCAAATTCAGGCGACAATGATGCTACAAAAAACAACAGAGCAAAATGCTCTGCTGTTTAAAATGTAGAGAAAACCATTTTAGCGGTCATTCTCTAAATTTGTTTGTTGAGTGCCAATTCACCAATTATTACATTTTTAACTCGGCTTCAATAAATTCATCAAGGTTGCCGTTTAAGACAGATTCTGCGTCTGAGGTTTCATATTGGGTGCGCAAATCTTTTACCATTTTATATGGGTGCAACACATAAGACCTTATTTGATTTCCCCAGCTGGCAGAAACCAAATCCCCTTTTATTTTTTTTATTTCTTCCTCGCGGGTTTCTTCTTTCAGCTGCTGAAGTTTTGCTCTTAAAATCTTCATGGCGTTGTCTTTATTTTTCTGTTGCATTCTTTCTGACTGCGAGGCAACAGAAATGCCTGTTGGCAAATGAGTTACCCTTACAGCAGATTCTGTTTTGTTTACATACTGCCCGCCGGGCCCAGAAGCCTTAAACGTGTCTATTTTTAAGTCTTCGGGTTTTATTTCAACTTCAGAATCGTTGTCTATTTCTGGCAATATATTTACCATGGCAAAAGAAGTATGACGAAGTTTTTGCGCGTTAAACGGAGAAATTCTTACAAGGCGGTGTACCCCCGATTCTTTTTTAAAATATCCATAAGCATAGTTTCCTTTTATTTCTATTGTGGCAGACTTTATACCAATTCTGCCTTCGGGCCCCCCGCCCTCTCCAAATGACTGGTGCAAAATTAAAAATTTGTATCCTTTTTTTGCGCAATACTTTTCGTACATTCTTAGCAACATTGCTGCCCAATCTTGAGAATCTTGTCCGCCGGCTCCAGAAAAAATTTCCATTATTACATTTTGACTGTCATACTTTCCAGAAAGAAAAAGTTTGTTTTCTTGTGCTAAAATTTCTTTTTCAAATTGCAGTGCTTTTTCTTCTGTTAAAAGATCATCCAGATTTTTTTTAAGTTTTTCAACAGAATCAATATCTTCTTTTAAGTTAGATATTTTTTGGGTTATTTTTGCGGCGTTTTCTGAGTTTTTCCAAAAATCAGCATTTAGGGTTTGCTTTTCTAACTCTGATACTTCTTTTTCTTTTGAACTAATGTCAAAGGCGCTCCACCAGACGGTGGAGCCTTTCTTTAAATTCTTCTGTTTTATTTTTTACACCTGCCATTGTTATAATCTATCATAATATTTTGCTGAGCCACTTGCAAGAATCGAACTTGCGTCTGCGGTTTACGATACCGTTGCTTTACCACTAAGCTAAAGTGGCGGGTATTACTCGGGTGTGTTGTTAAAGGCTTTTCTTATTCTTCTGGAAATTGTGGGCTTGCCACCATACAATATATTATCAATAAACTTATCAACATTATCGTAAAATGGCAAGATATCCCCTGCCCCGTTTTTCAAGCAATCTTTTATAAAATTTATATCTGATTTTTCAAAGGTTTTTTTTAGCACCGGAAAATTTTCAAGAAAGTTTTCTTTGGTAAGTTCTTTGAAATCAAGTTCATGGGACTCGTAATAATAATGGGCCAAATCCCACTCGCGCCTTACTCTTGAAATTTCTTTTGCCTCCCACATAAACCCAAGCTTGATTTTAATATAAAATATATAACCAAGCAAAACTAAAATAATTATAGATAAAGTAAATTCGTACATTTTTATTTTTTTAAATTTATTTTTAAATTGGAGCGAGTGAGGGGAATCGAACCCCCGTCTATTCCTTGGGAAGGAATCATTCTACCATTGAACCACACTCGCATATACTAACCTTGCTAAACTAAAACTTATCTTTTATTGCCTGCCACAAACCAGAGAGCCAACTGCTCCATGATTTTTTTTGTGCACCTTCAATGGCCTTGTCATCTTTTTGAGGATTTTGTGGCTCAATAAATGTTATTACTTTTTCTCCGGGCTTTTGCTGGTTTAACTGCTCGTATGCCACCTTTTCAAGATAATCTTTGTCATCTGCATTTTGAATTTCTTCTTTTAATGTTTGACTGCTTTTTTGAATTTCTTCTATTTGATTTTGATACTCTTTTATTTCTGCAACCAACTCTTTTTTTCTGTTCCACATTTTTATGTTGTCAAAAATAAGCACGCACACAACAATCAAAAAAACTATACCCAGCATTTGAAAAAGGATTTTTTCTTTTAAGGACCCTTTCTTTTGTTTTTTTTCAAATTCTGCTATCATTATAATAGAAATAAAATGAAAATAAAGAGAAAAACGCTATTTAAGGTAACGTGGATTGTTTTGATAAGCTTAGTTGCCTTAAGCACAATTTTGCTTTTAGTGAGCCAATCTTTGATTTAATCACTAAAAAATTTTAAGCCGTGCCTATGCCACTTATGGCTTTTTCGTATACATCCATCATCCTTTTTGCGTCTTCTTTGGAGAGTTTATAATTTGGGTCGTAAACAATAGAATTTCTTGCCTCGTGAGCTTTTTGAACATCTTTAAAAATGGGCTTAATAAGCGCCTCTGCCTTGTTTAGCATCTCTTCAAAACTTTTGCCCTCGTACCCCCTATCATCTAGTGTTTCTTCTAAAAAGTCATCGGCGTCTATGAGCGCCAATTTCATTTCAGATTCTCCGCCTTCGTCAATTCTTTTCTTTATTTTATCTAAACGTTTTGATATTTCTCTTGCCCCGTAAGCTTGCCACGAAAAAAATTCTGTAACATCTTCTAAAAATTTATACTGCAACCAAGAAGAATTAAGCATAAAATAAATTACAAAGGCCAGAAAAAATATAGAACAAAAAATAAAAACAAGCCTTACGGGAAAAAGCATTTCTTGTAATTGAGAAGAAGAAATGTAATAGATAAAGTCTTTTATTCCAAAAAGATTGTATAAGCTTTCCCAGTTCATATTATACTATTATACAACTTTTTACTTTTATTTTAAAAGGCTTTCCATTTGTTGAGCAATTGATAGAATTTTATTTTCTTGAAAATGATTCCCAATTATTTGCAATCCCACGGGTAAGCCATGTCCTGAGCTTGCCAAAGGGTTGCCAACTTCTCCGGCCGGAATAGAAATTCCGGGCAAACCGGCCAACTTCATGGGAATTGTATAAATATCTGCCAAATACATAGACATGGGGTCATCTGCTTTTTCTCCAATTTTAAACGCAGGAAAAGGGGAAACCGGGCAAAATATCAAATCTACTTTGTTAAATGCTTCTTTAAAATCATTTTTTATAAGCTGGCGAACCTCTTGAGCCTTTTTATAATATGCATCGTAATACCCAGAAGACAAACAATAAGTTCCTATCATTATTCTGCGTTTAACTTCTGCGCCAAAACCCTTGCCTCTTGTTTTTAAATAAACTTCAAGCAAATTTTGAGCAGGCTCAGACAAGCCGTACCTTATGCCGTCAAACCTTGCAAGGTTGGCAGAAATTTCAGAGGGGCCTATTATATAGTAGCAAGCCAAAGCATACTCAGAGCTGGGCAAGCTTATATCAACAATTTTAGCTCCGGCATTTTCTGCTTTTTTAATTGCGTTTCTAATTATTTTTTCAACATCTTTATCTATACCCTTAGCAAAATATTCTTTTGGAACCCCAACCTTTAAACCTTTTAAAGAAAAATCTTTTTCTTCAAAATCATATTCCTTAGTTGTTGCATCCATTTTATCCTTTCCGCAAAGAGCCTTAAAAACAGTTTTTGCGTCTTCAACATTTTTTGCTATGGGCCCTATTTGGTCTAAAGACGATGCATGAGCTATTAAGCCATACCTTGATACCGCTCCGTATGTTGGGCAAAGCCCCACAACTCCGCACAATGAAGCCGGCTGTCTTATTGAGCCCCCCGTGTCAGACCCAAGAGTGTAACAAGCCATATTGGCAGCAACCGCGGCGGCTGACCCGCCAGAACTTCCGCCAGAAACTCTTGTTGTGTCGTGAGGATTTTTTGTAACCCCAAAAGCAGAATTCTCTGTAGAAGATCCCATTGTAAATTCGTCTGTGTTAACTTTTCCCAAAATAACAGCGCCCTCTTCTTTTAGTTTTTTTACCGCAGTTGCGTTATAAGGAGCTGTATAATTTTCTAACATTTTTGAGCCGGCAGTACATTTTTCTCCTTCTACCAAAATTGCATCTTTAACTGCGCAAGGAATTCCGCAAAGCGTTCCAAAATCCTGCCCCTCGGCTTTACTCAAAGCAATTTTTTTATCTGCCCCTTCTGCCTGTTGCAAGGCCAAATCTTCTGTTATTAGCAAAAAGGCATTAATATCTTTGTTGAGGTCTTTTATTTTTTTAAGGTAAGCCTTAGTTAAATCAACAGAAGTAAAATCTCCGTTTTTTAACCCCTGATGGGCCTGTTTAATTGTAAGCGTTGTCAAATCCATTATAAGATTTGTTTTACTTTAATATAGCCGTCTTTTTTATTTGGGGCTAAATCAATTAATTTATCTTTTATATTAGAATTGCAAGATACCTCGTCTAATCTTAAGTTAGGTTTTTCGCTTTTATTAACTGTAGCCTTAACAGGGGGCGCTTTTTTAAGCAAATCAAAATAATCCAAAATTGCAGATAAATCTTTCTGCATTTTTTGGATTTCTTTTTCAGATAATTCCAACCTTGCCAATTTTGCAATTTTCTCAACCTCTTCTTTAGAAATCATTTTATAATGATAACAAAATTTTAGTTTATATAAAAGCAACTCTAAGACGGTTCTTGGCCATCTTCGTCTTTAGACATAACATCGTACAAGGTGTTGATGTTTTCTAAAGCAATTCCGGCTCCCCTCACCACAGAGGTCAAAGGGTCATCTATTATTCTGCAAGGCATTTTTGTTTCTTTGGCAATTAAGATATCCAACCCCCTCAGCAAAGACCCGCCACCGGCCAAATAAATTCCGTTTGTCATTACATCTGCCAAAAGTTCTGGTGGAGTTTCTTCTATAGTAGTTTTAATTGCTGATATTATTTGTTTTACAGACCTGTCTAAAGCGCGCTGGATGTCGTCGTTGAAAACAACCACTTCTTCTGGCAAACCTGTTACCAAGTTTCTTCCACGCATAGGCATTTCACCTTTTTCTTTTAAAGGCATAGCAGAACCTATGCTTATTTTAATTTGTTCGGCTGTTCTTTCTCCAATTAAAAGTTTATATTCTTTTTGCGCAAACTGAACAATGTCGTCGTTTAATTTGTCTCCGGCAAATTTAATTGACCTTGAAGCCACAATTCCCCCCAAAGAAATAACCGCCACTTCTGTTGTTCCTCCGCCAATGTCAACAATAAAATTTCCTCCCGGATCTTGTATAGGAAGCTTGGCTCCAATGGCAGAAGCCAAAGGTTCTTCAATTAAAAAAACTTTTCTGGCTCCGGCATTTTTTGCCGCATCTCTTACCGCCTTTCTTTCTACTTCGGTTACCCCGCAAGGAATTCCTATTATAACTCTTGGCATATATCCTAAACCAAACATTTTTTTACCGGCCAAAGTTGCCTTTTCAATAAAGTATTTTAGCATTTGCTCGGTAACTTCAAAGTCCGAAATAACTCCGTTTACCAAAGGTCTTGTAGCAGAAATGTAAGCTGGCGTTCTGCCAACCATTCTTTTTGCCTCTTCTCCAATTGCCAATATCTGACCTGTCTTGTTGTTTACAGCAACTACAGAGGGCTCGTTTATAATAATGCCTTTGTCTTTTACATAAACCAGGGAATTTGCGGTTCCCAGGTCAATTGCCATATCAATAGACAGAAAAGAAAATAGATTTTTTAGCTTATTCGCCATTTTTGAATAATTTTGTTAAAGATTTTATTTTTATCAGTCGTGCGGATTTTTTGTTTCTTTCTTTGACCTCAACAGAATTTTTTATCAATGTTTTTTCTGAAACAATAACACGGTAAGGAATTCCTATGAGGTCTGACTCCGCAAATTTTTCTCCGGCGGACTTATCTTGCCTATCATCATATAATACTTCGATTTTATTTTTTTGCAATTCTTGATAAATTTTTTCAGATGCGGTCTTTATTTTTTTGTCTTGCAAATTAACGGGCAACAAATGAACCGCAAAAGGAGCTATTTTTTCTGGCCACACAATGCCCTTGTCATCAAAATTTGCCTCAACAACAGCTCCCAGAGCTCTGCCCAAGCCTATGCCGTAGCAACCCATTATAACGGGCTTTTCTTCGCCGTATTTATCTCTAAACTTTAAATCAAACGGCAAAGAATATTTTGTGCCAAGCTTAAAAATGTTCCCCACTTCAACGGCCTTTTTTTCTTCAAAATCATCTGAACCGCATTTTGGGCAGGCCGGGTTTTCTTGTTTTATTTCTTTATTTATTGCCAGCTTACATTTTTTGCATACATATATTATGTCTTCTCCCACATCTGTTACCATTTGAAACTCGTGAGAATATTTAGAAAAACTTCCGCCAGAGGCCAACGTTAAATATGTTTTGCTTTTAATTCCCAGGTCCTTGAAAACATCAAAATAAACCTTTATCATTTTTTCGTAATACTTATCTAAGTCTTCTTGTTCTGAATGAAAAGAATAAAGGTCTTTCATTAAAAATTCTCTGGTTCTTAAAATTCCCGATTTTGCTCTTAACTCGTCTCTAAATTTTGTTTGTATCTGAAATATAGATATGGGCAAATCTTTATAAGAAAATATATTCTTTTTGGCCAAAGGAGAAACAATTTCTTCGTGTGTGGGCCCAAGGGCATACTCTTTTTCACCAGACCCTTTTACCTTAAAAAGAATATCAAGGTTGTTCCATCTTCCGGTTTTGAGCCAATTTTCTTTGGGCTGAAGAACGGGCATTAAAATTTCTTGCCCTCCGGCTTCAATCATATTTTTTCTTATTATTTCTTCTATGTTTTTTAAAACTCTATGCCCCAAAGGTAAAAAAGTATAAACCCCGGACATAAGCTGGTCAATAAACCCTGCTCTTACCAATAAATCGTGAGACAAGGACTCTGCGTCCTGCTGTTTTTCTTTAATTGTTTTATAAAATAATTTTGACTGCAACATATTTTTTTGAATTTATTATTAACGAGATAAACTTGATTTTAAAAATTCAGAAAATCTTGGAATGTCAAATTTTATAGTTATAAAAATAGACAAAGCAATCAAGATAAAAAAGCAAACTGCGGTTATTCTCTGCTCTACTTTTACAGAAACCGGCCTGCCTTTTATTTTTTCTATAAGCAAAAATATAAGCTTTCCTCCGTCTAATGCCGGTATGGGAAAAAGATTAAACACGGCCACAAAAACAGAAATCATTCCTATAAAATACAAGAAAAACCCTATGCCATAACTTGCTGCATTTGCAAGAAAAACCGTAATTCCTAAAGGTCCGGCAAATTCGGCCTGCCCGCCAATTCCCTTTCCGGAAAACAAATTAACAAAAATAGAAAACAGTCCCGCGACAGAAGAAACTGTTGTTTGCCAGGTAAAAATTATTCCTTGAACCGGCGCCCAATACCAAGGATATTTTTCAACCAAGGTTGCCATTCTTTGAAGCCCCACTCCCACCGGGCTTGCGTCTGATTCAGACGGCGTTAGAGAAATTTCTATGGGCTGATTTTGCCTGATTATTTCAAGTTTAATTTCTTTTCCCCTGTTGGCTGACGTAATCTCTTTAAATTGGCTTATTTCTGATATTGCGGTTTCTGCACCGTTAACTTTAATGCCGATCACGACGTCTCCGGCATTTAATCCGGAGTTATAGGCTGCCGAATTATCTAAAACTTCAACAATCATAACTCTCACGTTTTTTAGGCCATCAACAGGTCCGTCAGAAATTGGGAGATCTGTGCCCATCATAAACATTGCAGAAAAAATTATTATAGCGGCAATCCAGAAAGCAACAACTCCTCCTATTATAATAAGAACTCTTTTCCAAATTTTTAAACCCGAAAAACTTCTGTACTCATCGGCGTCGCCCTCTTCTCCGTAAATTCTTACAAACGCGCCCAAGGGGAGCCAATTTAAAGAATAAATAGTTTCTCCAATTTTTTTACCAAAAATTCTTGGAGGATACCCAATACCAAATTCATCAACCCTTACTCCAAATTTTTTTGCTATTATAAAATGCCCAAACTCATGAATGATCATTAGGGCTATCAAGCTTAAAAAAGCAATTATAAAAACAATTATACTGGATATCATTTTATATAAGCGAGCCAAATAAATTTAGAAAAGCGAGGAAAATAGTTTTTTGCGTATTTCAGGACACAAGGTGCCTGACGAAGCTTTTTTCCGAGCAGAGCGAGGACAAAAGCGTTAGCAAAAAAACTTTTTTCCGAGCGAAAACTTGATTTGACTAGCAATTATGCTAACTCGTTTTTTTTCTTGTCTACCAAATTTTTTATTTTTTCGTTGTATTCGTCAATAACTTTTTGAAGCTCGTCTTTTCCGCGAAATTTATCATCTTCTGAAATCTCTTTTGCTTTTTGAGCAGCCTGTATTTTGTTCCACGCGTCTTCTCTTTGCCTTCTTATTGTTTGTCTTGCCTGTTCTGCTTTTTCTCCCAAAGTTTTTACTAACTGGTCTCTGTAATCTTGGGTTAAGGCCGGCAAATTAAGCCTTATTAAATTTTTATCAACAACGCAAGACATTCCTAATCCCGAAGAAGCAATTGCCTTTTCTATTGGTTCTATATAAGAACCGTCCCAAGGCTGTATAACCAGTTGGCCGGTCTGCGGGCTTGAAATTGCTCCCAATTGTTTTAAAGGAAACTTTTGCCCAAAGGCATTAACTTCTATGTCTTCTATTAAAGCCGGGCTTGCTCTTGAAGTTCTTATTTTTGAAAGCTCTTGTTCAAAAAATTTAAAGGCTTTTTCAAATTCGGGCCTGGCTCTTTCTATAAAATCTTTATAACTCATAAATTTATTATTTTAAAAATTTAATTTAAATTTGCATTAACATTACCTCTAGGGCCAACTTGGAATTGGCGTTTGTAAAAGATATTTTTTCTGTTGCCAGCTCAATTGCATTAAGAGCAGACTGTAGCCTTTCAACAGAAAATTCTAAAAAGGGCTTGTCTATTTCTTCTGATTTTTCAACTCCAACCTTTACTAAAAGTACGTGCCTAAGATATTTTTGTAAAACCAGCGCAATTTCCCCGGCATCTTGTTCGTCAAAGTTAATGGATTTTACATATTGAAACTTTTCAGCCAACCCTAAATTTAAAACTTTAAATAATCCGTTTAAAATTTCTTTTTCTCTTTCAAGCTTTTTTTTGTTGACCGGAGTATCTTTTGATTTAAAAAACTTTACTGTTTGGCACCTTGAAGTAATTGTTGATAAAAGCAAATCGGGTTTTGAAGATACAAGAAAAATAATTGTTTGGCCCTTTGGCTCTTCTAATGTTTTTAAAAAACAACTTTGAGCCTCTTGGTTCATTTTCTCTGCGTCTTCTACAATAACAATTTTAAAGGTTCCTTGGTAAGGTTTTAAATTAAGAAAATTCTGGGCCTCTCTTATCTTTGAAATTTTAATCTCTCCCCCGTCTCCAAAAATTTGGTCTTTTTTTGTTGCGCGCAAAGTTATTACATCGGGAAAATTTTCGTTTTCTATTGTTTTGCAAGAAAAACATTTTTGGCAAGGAGCATCTTTTTCTTTACAGTTTACAAGTTTTGAGACTTCTTTAACAAAACTTTTTTTACCAATATCTTTTTCTCCTGAAAACAAATACGCATGAGACAACTGATTTGCTGTAAAGTTCTTTTTTATAAATTCCCACTGCTTTTTGTGAACCATAATTTAAGGAATTTAAGGCTCGTTATTTTTTGCTCATTACTACTTTTTTGTATTCTTCTAAGTGCTCTAAAACGGTTCCTGTGCCTTTAACAACACAGAAAAGGGGTTCTTCTGCCACAAAGCAAGGAACTCCTGTGCTTTGCGCCACCAGCTCATTTATTTTTGGCAAAAGCGCTCCCCCGCCGGACATTATAATACCCTTGTTCATAATGTCTGCAGACAACTCCGGAGGAGTTTCTGATAAAACATGTTTTGCGGCCTGAATTATTTCTGCCAACACATCAGAGATTGCTTCGCAAACTTCGTTGTTTGAAATTTTAATGTTTCTTGGCAACCCCAAAATTAAATCTCTACCTTGTATTTCCAAAAACCTTAATTCTTTTTGAGGCAGAGCTGTGCCAACTTTTATTTTTATTTCTTCTGCAGACTGGGTTCCAATTGCCAAATTATATTTTTTCTTAATATATTCTGCTATGGCTGAGTCTATTTTATCTCCGGCAACTCTTACAGAATGCCACGTTACAATTCCTCCCAAAGAAATTACCGCCACCTCAGAAGTGCCTCCGCCAATGTCAATAATCATGTGACCAGAACAAGAATTTATAGGAATGCCGGCTCCTATGGCAGCTAAAATTGGTTCTTTTGCAACATAAGCCGATTTTGCTCCGGCCGAAAGCGCTGCTTCAATAACCGCCCTTCTTTCTGTTGAAGTAATTCCGGCCGGCACAGAAATAACAAGCTCGGGTTTAAAAATTTTTAAACCTCCGGAAGTTTTGTTTATAAAATATCTCATCATTGCCTGAGTT
>Ga0116184_10003603_pt1 | contig 12584 bp, 10 predicted proteins | sample AD_JPNNA5_MetaG_FD_89886 | JGI IMG/M metagenome (GOLD analysis project Ga0116184, IMG submission 89886) | Active sludge microbial communities of municipal wastewater-treating anaerobic digesters from Japan - AD_JPNNA5_MetaG | ecosystem: Engineered > Bioreactor > Anaerobic > Digestate | place... | reverse complement strand
TGATACAATTACATAGTTCACCTTATTAGTTGCTATCAACAATGAGCTTCAAATATAAATTTTGAACAGGTGACCGGAAGAAGTTTATTAATAAATATTAGAACCGGACAGAAGTCAACTGTAAAAAATACGACATGCCTGTGAAAACAAGCAGGTAAAGAGCCATTAAATAGTAATATTTATGGGAAAAAGGGTGGTAAAGCGATCTATTTAGAAATAGAAACGCCCCTGTACGGATAGATACACGATATCCGCACAGGGGCGTTTTTTGTTTATATAAATTATTTATTTTCACAATGAAAAAAAACAGTTTTAATACGGTAGATTCTAAACCAAACTTTCCCCAGATTGAAGATAAAATTACTTCGTTTTGGAAAGAAAACGATTTATTTCGCAAATCAATAAATGAGAGACCTGTTGATAATCGCTATTCTTTTACGGATGGTCCACCATTTGTGTCAGGAATGCCTCATTATGGCCATTTACTAACTTCAATAGCAAAGGATGTCGTTCCTAGATATTGGACCATGAAAGGAAAAAGAGTTAGAAGAGTTTTCGGATGGGATTGTCATGGATTACCCGTAGAAGCAAAGGTAAACAAAAAACTAGGAATTAAAACAAGAAAACAAGTTGAAAACGAATTAGGTGTTGAAAAATATATAAAAGAATGTCGTTCATATGTTGAGCAAAACATATCCGATTGGAGATGGTATATAGAAAAAATTGGAAGATGGGTTGATTTGGATGAACCTTATTACACAATGTATCCAAAATTTAATGAGTCAGTAATATGGGCGTTTAAACAAATGTGGGAAAAAGGTTTGGTATATAAAGGTAAAAGAGTTTCATTATATTCAACCGACACAATGACTCCAGTTTCCGACTTTGAAGTTGCAATGGATCCAGATAATTATCAAGACACACAAGATTTAAGTGTATTCGTTAAATTTAAATTAAAATATCATAAGACAGGTTTGGGAGTAGGGGTTGTTATTGAAAATGAAAAAGGGGAAATCTTAACTGCACAAAGAAATGAGCCTGGGAGAGCAAAACTTATTGGAATTGTTGGTGGAAAAAAAGATGAAACAGATAAGGATTTATTTGAGACAGTTAGTAGGGAATGTCTTGAAGAAATTGGAATAGTACCTGAAGACATAGAATTAACCGGTTCATCCGTTGATATTTTTGAAGGAAGAATGTTCCATACCCATCACTTTAAGGCCAAATTAAATTCCAAAACAAAATTTACTACTTGTGATGCAATGACAGACCTAAAATGGGTCAGTAAAGATAAGCTTCCTTGGGACAATATGCATATTCCTACAAAAAATTGTCTATTAGATGTATTAGGATTAAAAAAATTCCCAAAGATTGAACAACAAAAGCCAGACGTATATCTTGTAGCTTGGACCACGACCCCATGGACGATTCCATCAAACTTTGCCCTATGTGTTAATCCGGATTTCGACTATGGAGTTTATAAAAATAACAATGAATTTATAATAGTATCAACTAAACGTGCAGAATATACTTTTGGAAAAGAATCACTTAAAGAAAAAAAGGATGTAAAAAAGTTCTATGAATTTAAAGGAAAGGAATTTGCTGGAATAAAATATGAGTCAATTTATGATTTTTTCAGTAAAGAGTCAAATGAAAACGACTATCAAATTTACAATTATGAGGGAGTATCAAATGATGATGGAACTGGTATTTTACATGTTGCACCGGCATTTGGTGAAGAAGACCATAATTTAGGTTTGGAGCATGATTTAAGCTCTCATTCCGATATTGATGAAGAGGGAAAAATGACTATTGGGGAATGGAAAGGCATATATTTAAGAAAGGCCTCAACATTAATAGCAGAAGACATGAAAAACAATGCGAAGTTATTTAAATCTGAAGTTTATACTCACAGATTGCCATATTACAGAGGTGAGAATCCTTTAATATATATGGCACAAGAGGCCTATTTCTTAAAATTAGACGACGTTAAAAAAAGAATGCTTGAGCTTAACAAAGATGTAAACTGGGTTCCCAAAACGTTTGGAACAAAAAGATTCGTTGAAGTAATAAAAACAGCACCTGATTGGTGTATATCTAGAAATAGATATTGGGGAACAATTATGCCACTTTGGAAATCAAAAGATGGTGAAGAACTAGTTGTTGGAAGTATTGAAGAAATGATGAATTACACAAAACAAATTATCAAAGAAAAAGGCGAGTATAAACTTGTAAAAAAAAATGGTTCTAAAGAGAAAATGATGTTACACAGAGATACTTGTGATGAAATAGTACTTACCAAAGATGGTAAAAAATATTACAGAGTGCATGAAATACTCGATGTGTGGCTAGATTCAGGTTCAGTACCGTTTGCAGAGCACCACTATCCTTTTGAAAATCAACAAGCTTTCGAACAATCATTTCCAGCTGACTTCATTGTTGAATATACTGCACAACTTAGAGCATGGTTTAATGTCTTATTTAGGGTTTCAACAATAATTTTTGATAAGGAACCGTTTAAAAATGTACTCTGTCATGGAACATTAGCAGGCAATGATGGAAGAAAAATGTCTAAAACCTATGGAAATTATCCAGACCCTGAAAAATTGTTAAAAACTACTGGTGGTGAAGCATTCAGGCTATATATGATGGGAATGCCAATAATGGCTGGAGAAGATTCAGATTGGTCGGACACATTATTGCAAGATCAATTAAAATTGACATTAATTCCTTTATGGAACGTATATAAATACTTTGTTATTTATGCACAATTACATAACTTTAAGCCACAGAATACGGAGTTTCCAAATAAAAATATATTGGATAGGTGGATAAAATCCTACATGGACAATATAACCATCGAATATTCAAAAGCAATGGAAAAATATGATATCCCATCTACAGTCAAACTTATTAGACCAGCAATTGATACAATTTCAACCTGGTATATAAGACGCTCCCGTGATAGATTTGTGAACGGTGATATTGATGCACTTCAAACATTGTATAGTACAATAGTACAATTAATAAAAACATTTGCTCCACAAATTGTATTTATTACTGAAGAAATATATCAAAATTTGGTTGTAGGAATATTACCCTCTGCGAGAGAATCGATACATCTAGAAGATTATCCTGAAATAGAAAAAAAGAAAATAGACAAAAAATTACTTGAAGAAATGGATACCGTTCGTATTATCTGTTCTGCAGGATTGAAAATAAGAGATAAAAATCAACTAAGAATCAGACAACCACTTGCAAAGGTTTATACAGAAATTGAAAATCCTGAATTAATGGCAATTGTTAAAGATGAGCTAAATGTAAAAGAGATAGCAAACTGGAAACAGTATGAAACACTTAAGTCTAAGAAAAACATTGATACTTCGGATGATAGTGACGTAAAATTAGCTCTCGATATCATGCTAACAGATGATTTAATAGAAGAAGGTATTATTAATGACCTTATAAGAGCAATCCAGCAACAAAGAAAAGATGGAGGATGCAAAGTCGGGGAATTAGTAACAATTAATTACTATTGTGAAGATAAAAAGTCACTAAAAATGATCGAAAATAATAAAGAATTTATTGAAAAAGAAACAAAGGTTAATTTGGTACAACTTCCAAGAGAACAAATAAGGGATAATAGTGTAAATATTGCGGGAGTGGTGATAAGTGTGTAGGCAGAAAAATTTATTACGTGATATGTGATAAGTGAGATAATTTATTCATTTCAACCGCAGGTTGACTAGCCTTACCTTTTTAAAAAAATAGGAGGACTAGCGTTCTTTTGTTAGCTCCTTCACTCATTAGTTTTTTCATTTTATCCCTTATCATCCCCGCCTGCCCCTGCCTGACGTCAGGCACGGTGTCCTTATTTATATGGCCAGGCGGGCAGATATCACGTATCACTTAATAAGAGTAATCGTTCTATCCTCGTAGGTAATTTTATAATTATTCGTCTGGGAATATTCATCGGCCATCAATTCAAGTGAAATATCAATATTGGTTGTTTCTGGTTCAGGTGTCAGCACCACACTACAAGCAATAGTGTCTGAATAATTAAATACGAAATTATTTCCCACTATCATATCATTCTTCAACCTATACATAGCCTCTTCAAAGCAACTTAATTCAGCCATCTTAATCTTTCTGCTATAATTCATATCTTTTAATACATATAACCCATCAACAGAAATATATACAATATTTACAGCCATTAAAACCAACACCGGCAACATCAAAACAACCACTAATAAAGCCATATAACCTTTTTTAGAATTACGTATATTCATTATTAGTATTTTAGGTTGTATAATTTAGAAAAATCCCTTTTAATCTCTCCATCTAATGATGCTAACTCGTAGGTTATTTGTATAGAAGACAGCTCGTCATATTTATCATATGATGGAACTATATTAAAACCAACAATTCGACTATTATTAATATTGATCCTATTTTCAATTCCATTGCGATTAAATAATATATTGCCATTTTCAATTCTATATCCAAACTGACTTTCCTCACAAGAAAAAGAAATACTATCTAAATTAGTAGAAAAATCACTACTAACCAAAGTAAACGAGGCACCACAATTTTCAACAACTTCAGAAGTGTGGTTAACAATATATACTAAATTTCTGTTAATATTCACTGTTTTACTTACATCATTAAAACCTTCATAGTTTACCAAAAAAAGCTTTATTAATACTACAAAAATTATTCCAAAAAGCGCTATGTATATTAAAGATTCCATCAATGTTACTGCTTCGATCTTTTCCTTATTCATAATAAAGTTTAACTGAATAAATTTCGGGAGCACTGGTAATATTAGTATATAACTCTGTTTTAAATTGAACGTATCGTCCACTAATATTCAACTCACTTATATCGTGATAAGCCATCGTTGCAAAATATGTATTTGAGGTTCCATCGGGACCAACCCATTCTGCATCATTTAACAGAGGATCATCACCTGTTCTTATCCAAAATCTCATTGACGTCCCCTGAGGAATAATTCCATCAATAACCAATGCATAAAAAAATGATTCCGTTGCAATTACATCTTTAATTGGGGAATAATAAACACCAACTGGAGCATATCCATATCCACCTTCACCACCACCACCAGGACCTCCTTCAATGATATGCATTTCTCTTGAAGAATCAGTGCTCAAAACATAAGATAAAAACCTATCATCTACTATTTCACTATCAATGGACAGAAGTGTTCCAGGAATATTTATTGCACCACAACCAGAAAGGCCAGAACTTCCATCCAGATTTAATACGACATAATTATTGGTTCCACTAGTTATAAGAATAATTTTTTCATCCTTCTCAATAAAAGAAACATCTTTAACAGTTGAACCAACATCGTAGCTAGAAATTACTTGAATGGACCCAGTTTTATTTGTAGTATCCAACATAAAAGCTTCGTTATTATTACTATCATCTGCACATCCAAGAAAAACTTGATTACCATCATCAGAAACCCAGACAGATGTACAATATGCACTATTTGCATTTAAATATCCAACGATACTCATATTGGAAGGATCGGATACATCAATAACAACAAAATCATTATTATTACTTGAAATAGCTCCATACAAATAATTTCCTACAACTTTTATGTCATAAATTTTAGTAGAACTTGTATAAACATATATTATCCCTAATTGTGATCTTGCCCCATTATATGAAGATAGATTGAAAACACTTATTTTATTTTCATGTGCAACATATCCTCGACCATTAGCTGCAAAAACTGAGCTTGAGCCCTTGTTTCCAATCGCATCAAAATATCCCACCTCTGTATATGGTTTATTAGCAATATCAACAACTACAACTTCTTTCGAATTTGTATCCGTAGCAACCAATATTTTTGGGTTATCTTCTATCAAAAAAACATCATTGGTCTTATGCCCATCAAACGTTCCATCAAGTACTAACGTTATTTCATCAACAGCGCTAACAGAAACTTTAGAAAATGACATTCCTGAAGCATTTTCTCCAGTTCCGGCGACTGCCGATCCATTAACTGCCGATACAGTTGCACAAACCCCTTGACCAGGTAAATCAAAGTTAACCATTAAATATTGTGGGTTACACCAATCAGGATAAAATTCAATACCAACACTTATATCCCCATCTTCATAGGAAACCACATCGGTGTTATCAAACTCTCCTGCCAAAAAATCCTCAACATTGTCAGTAACCCATACTTTAGTATTCCAATTGTTAAGATACACATCAAATGATTCAACATTATTATCTAAAAAGCTTGCATTCCAATCAATAGATACTGTTAATTTTACAGTGTAAGGATCCATAATTCCTCCTTCAGTAACAATATTGTTTTCTGAATCACGATACACATAAAAACTCTCAAAGAAATAAGAATAATCATCTAATACTGCTTCACCCACTGCTATGGTATATTTCTCATTCTCATCCATCTGCACATGAAATTGACCAGCACCAATGGTTTCAAAAACATTCATCCAGCTATCTTGTTTCACCAATTGTATCTTTTCAATTATATTTTCAATCTCAATCGTTTTTTCTGCTTTTTGAACAAAACGAGTAGTAGCTGTCCTTGAGTCAATCAATATGAAAATAATACTAGTCAGAAACAAACTTATTAATGCAATTGCAATAAGAATATCAACCAAACTGAATGCCTTTTTTGTAATAATTGTTTTTTTAAAGATTGTCACCATATTCAATTAAACCTTCCTCTGAAATACTAACATAATAGACATTTTCAATATTAACATAACCTTGATTTTCAGGAACGACAGAACCCTTTTTAAAAAGCAAGGTAGTATTATCAACCCCTGAGAAATTTGGACCAACTGCCAAAACTTTTGGAGGATATTCATAAGAGATGACTTCAGAATTACAAATAACTTGATAGCCATTACTTCCAAAAACAACCTGATAATCACAATTACCACTCCCAGCATAAGCATTACTCTGTATAACGTGTAATCTGGAAACCAAATCTTTAGCAAAAGTTTCCAATGCCTCGTTTTTACTAGTTCTTCCAGACAAAGGGACAACGAAAGAAGCGGTTACTGCTAATAAGGCAATAACCACAACAACCTCAAGAAGAGTAAATGCAGATTTAGATTTAGCCATTTATACTACCAATAAATTGATACATTGGTAAGATTACTGAAAGTCCAACAAAAGCTATAACAACGCCAACCAATATTAAGAGTAGGGGCTCCATGAAAGTTACGATGTTATTAGCAATTTCACCAACTTCATTATCATAATACTTATACATATACATAAGGCTCTCTTCAAGAGTCCCTGTTTGTTCTCCAACTTCTATCATTTTTACATAACTTCTGTTAAACAATTTTTCATTTTTACTCAAACTTGAGGAAATCTTATGTCCTAATTTTACATTTTCATATACCTCATTTATATAATCTGTATAAATACTGTTATTTAATGCAGATGCAGTAATTTTAACAGCTTTTGAAATATGAATTCCACTTTTTAATAACAACCCAAGTGTTCTTGAAAATGAACTTAAAATACTACTAATATATAAACGTTTCATTATAGGAAAATTGAGTTGAAGCCAATCTAGGAACCTTTTCCCTTTTTTGGTCTTTAAAACCTGTGACAAGATAATTCCTAACACTAAAACTCCAGCACCAAAATAATACCAATTAGTTCGAATATATCCCGCACCAGCAACCAACATTTTAGTAGTAGCTGGAACATTGGGAAAGGATTCAAATAAGCTATCAAGCTTTGGAAAAACAAAGAATATCATCAATATAACCTCTGCGAAAGCCATACCAAGAATAATCAGTGGATAAATAAAAGCACTTTTAACTTTTTTCTCTAACTCATACTGTTTTTGAAGAAAAAGTGATAAGAATTTTAAGTTTTTTTCAAGTGATTCGGCATATTCACCAGAATAAACTAGTGATACTACTACTACAGGAAAAACCTTAGGATATTTTTTCATGGCATCAGACAATTTTTCACCATTTATAAGGTCAATGTGAATTTGTTTTAATACCGATTGTAATTTCTGGTCAACTACCTGTCCACTCAAAATAGAGATAGCTTCTGAAAGCGGAATACTCGCTTTCATCATAATTGACAAAGATCGCAAAGAGTTGACTAGTTCAGTTTTAGAAACAGTAGTCTTTGATAATTGTTTTAACTTCTTTTCTTCTACCTTTGCAATCTCAGCAGAACTCAATATTTTTTCTTTTTTAATTTTTTTCTTATTAATATTTATATTTGCGTCCTCCACAATCAATTATATAAATTTATTTCTTCACTTTTCACTTTATATTTATTCTACTCTCTTATTGAAGTAACCTTTATTAACTCAAAAATATCTATTACTCCCATTTTTAACTTCTCAATTCCATCTTCAATTAATAACTTAAAACCATCTTCACGAGCTGCTTTCAGAATATCCTCAATATTTGTTGTTCTTGAAAGAGTATCTCTTAACCTCGCTGTAATTTCTAAAACTTCATATAAACCGACTCTGCCTTTATATCCAGTATTTCTACATTTTTCACATCCCTGAGCTTTATATAAAACATCACTATCTTTAAGATGCTTAGCAATATCTGGCCTAAGCTTAATCATTTCTCTCTCAACTGGGCTTTCCTTTAACTGAAAACCTCTTTTACAATTTGTACATAATCTTCTACCTAATCTTTGAGAAATAATAACATTAACTGTAGTCGCTATAAGAAATGGATCGATTTCAAGATTAAGTAAACGAGGTATTGTCGAAATTGCATTATTTGCATGAATAGTTGATAAAACCAAGTGTCCAGTCAAAGCTGAGTTAATTGTTATTTTAGCAGTTTCTGCGTCACGTACTTCACCAACCATAATTACATCAGGATCCTGCCTTAATATTGATCTTAATCCGCTTGCAAACGTCAAATTAGCCTTTGTATTCACTTGAATGTGATTAACTCCAGCAATGCTGTATTCAATAGGATCTTCAATAGTTGTAATATTTATCTCTGGAGTGTTTATAACAGATAGAATAGAGTAGAGTGTAGTAGTTTTCCCTGAACCAGTTGGACCTGTAGCCAAAATTAATCCATATGGAGCGGTATATCCTCTTACAACTCTTGATAAATCATCTTTTAAAAAACCTAATTCCACAAGAGTTAAAGCTCTATTTTCTTTATACAATAAACGCATTACAACTTTTTCACCATAACTAAGAGGTAAAATAGAAATTCTTGCATCAATTTTTACAACTTTATCCTCATTATTTAAATCTTCAATTTGAAAAAAAACTCTTCCATCCTGAGGAGAAAAATGTACATCAGTCCTTAATTTAGAACGAACTTTTATTACAAAAATTAATTCATCAACAACAGTACTTTTAACTGTTGCCACCTCTTCCAAAATACCATCAACTCTAAAACGTATCTTCATATCTTTACTTTCTGTTGGTTCCATATGAAGATCAGAGGAGTTTTGATAAAAAGCTTGAAGCACCAATTCATCTAATAAATCAGAGATATTTCCTTTTCCACTTGCAACCAAATCAATTTTTTTCTGAAGTGCTTCTATCATATTCTAAAAAGTAAATTCTTACTTAAAACAGATTAATGTCTGTTATTTAAAATTGTGCGGGTTTTGCCTGATTCCAGGCAAAACCCGCCCTAATGTTGAACTCGAAGAATCCAACATTATAAAATTACCTTCTTGAAGTAATTACTTTTCCATCCTCTGCACCTGGAGCATTCACCCATACTCTTCCTCCATCAGTTACACATATTTGATAACCAGCACCAGAAAGAGGGTCATCTGGAATCTCAATAATATATTCTTCTACAAGAATTGAATCCAAATCAATTTCACCCGTTCCTGTTCCAATTGTTGACCATTGTGGATTACCTTCAGCATCTTCACAATCAACAACACCTGCCAATACACCAGTCTCCCATCCAGCAAAATCTGGTTCAGAGGTATATTGAGTTACCGCATTTAAAATCTCAGAAACATCAGAGCTTCTTTGAGCATTTCTAGAATCTCTGAAATGTTTGGCTGGATTAATTGCGACAATTGTTATTGAAGCGAGAATCAACAACAATGCGACAACCAGAAGGATTTCTATAAGGGTGAAACCTTCCTTTCTGTTAGAAAATTTAACCATAAAAGGGTATATATTAAATTAAATCTACTTAACAATCTAACGCTATTATTACTTCTTGTCAATAGCTCATGACTTTTATTATCATTTACTACTATCTACGTATTTCTATCTATAAAAAACAAAGATTTTACACAGAGCGGGCGTGATAATATTGTTTGACACATAATACAATATTGTATTTTTGTTAACAATATGATAGTATTGAAAAAATAATAGTTAAGATAGTTTTACATACTTTGTTGAACAAAACTTCTGCCGAAAATTTTTCACAAATCTATGAATCAAATTTCAAAAAAATATATCGCTTTTTCTATTATAAAACAAATTCTATTCAGGACTCGGAGGATTTAACTTCAGAGGTTTTTATTGCGTTTGCAGAAAACATAAACAAAACCAATATTAATAATGATACTGCATTTCTATATGGAATTGCAAAAAACATTTTTTTTAATTATTTAAAAAGAAAAAAATATACCATTACAGTTGATTGGGACACTTTTGATTTTTATGAATATGTGGAAAACACATTCCACAAAAAAGTTAAATCACAAAGTCTTGATGAAAAAGTTAAGAAATATATTCCAAAACTTCCTACCAAGCAAAGGATAGTGGCAGAATTAAGATTTGCTCAAAAAATGAGCTTGATTGAAATTTGTCAACGCCTTAATAAATCAATGACATATGTAAAAACTACGCAAAACAGAGCAATAAAGAAGCTTAAATTTATAGTGGAAAATGAAGAACGTAAGTCGAAAAACTAATTTAAATTCTTTAATTTTTAATTCTTCACTTTTCGTTTGAATTGTATACCACCTTACACTAATATTGTAAGGAACTAATTTGATTAAAATAAGTTAATTGTTAGGTTCCTATGAAAGATGATAAAAACAATACAACCCAGGAACTTTTAGATATTTTTTCAAGTAAAGATGAACAGCCGTCATCAAGATTTGAAAAAAATCTAAGAAGGAATGTCTAAAAAACATCAATGGGAATAACAATAATTTTACTTTTTCTATTATGAAAAAAAGTAGTAAGCTACTTCTTTTAGGAGGAGCATTTGTAGTTCTATTAATCGCTATTGGATTACCAATAACATTTATAATGCTTAACAAAACTCCTAAGAATAAGACAATTGATGTTAATGCAAAACTTGCAGAAACAAATTTAACCCAACTTCTAGTAAATACTATAAAAAATAACAACGCAAATTTATTGTCGAAATCAACTAATTCCAATCAAAGAGCTGAAGGAGAGGATGCAATGCTTTCAACTGTGAATGTTTCCAATTCAATTAGTACAATTCCATTAAACGTTGAAATAGCAGATTTTAACTATTCAGAATGGAAAGAAAAAACAACTATTGGGCCAGCAATCAATAAATGTAACATATTGGGTTACTCTAGTGAATTAACAGATTCATTAGTTTATGAAGGTTACAGCTATTGGGATAATGAAGATTATTCAAATAGCAACTATAAATACATACTCAAAACTGGTGATGGAAAATTAGTTAATTATTCATTAACCAATGGTAATACTAATTTCACCTATCGTGGAGGAAAATATGCTTTACAAGAAATTACTATAAATTATGATATTGATGATTTAGATCAAGAACTTGTAACTGAAAGTGATACTGCCGAAGAAATTATAGCTGAAAATTCAACAGAATCATTGTCTCCAGAAGAAATGGTTGAAATGTATTTTGGAAAGGATGCAAAACTAATCAATTATGAGCTTTATAATGGAGAATATTATTTTGTAGTTCAATGGACACAAGAGGTAAATTGTTCATCAGATGCATATCTTGGAATGCCAAGAACTGATATTGGAAATGATATTGATACCTCAAAAATTATTTTCCAAACATGGATAAGAGAAAGTGATCAAATGTGGAGTAAAAATGAACAATACTTAGAAAAAGTAAGTCCAGAAAACTTAATTTACCGATCAGAAACTCAATCTACAAACAAAAAAGTAACATATGATGAAGTTTCAAATAAATTCGATAACGACTACAAGGATGTTAATGTAAAAGAGATTACATTGGACTATTCGATAATGTTCGGTACAGAAGCAGAAAAAAGTTCAATTAAAAAGAAATTAACCGAAGATCAAGTTAGTATTATAATTCCAGAAAACACCAATTTGGATTATTTGTATTCAAAAAACATATTCGATGAAATATACTTCTCTTATGGAAGTGAATTATGCAATCCTGATTTTTATCCCACAGGGGAGTATGGAACCAAACTTAAGGAATATCATTGTGCTGGATATCTAAATACTTCTACTGCTGAAGAATCTGACATAACACTCAATAACCCAGAATATTACTACTTAGTTTCATTTGAAGATGATGAAAACAAAATTATAAACATACAAGTTTATAATAAGGAATTACTAAACG
>Ga0116184_10003596_pt1 | contig 12597 bp, 8 predicted proteins | sample AD_JPNNA5_MetaG_FD_89886 | JGI IMG/M metagenome (GOLD analysis project Ga0116184, IMG submission 89886) | Active sludge microbial communities of municipal wastewater-treating anaerobic digesters from Japan - AD_JPNNA5_MetaG | ecosystem: Engineered > Bioreactor > Anaerobic > Digestate | place... | reverse complement strand
AACCCAAATCCGTCATTAGGGGTAGATTTTCTAATGACGGTCATTAGGAATAATTGTTTATAAAAAGTTGATTATTAATGTTTTTGAGGTTTGATTTTATGCTAAAAAAGTGATTTTTTTGTTGTAAGAAATTCTTACCGGTAATGAATAATTTAGTTATAGAATTTACAGACAAAGAAATCACGCCATGGTCAGGTATGGTACTTTTTAAACAAATGCTTGACAAGATTGATTTTTGCTCAGCTCTGGCCAGCATAGGACTACCGGAGCAAGGCTCCAATCGGGGTTATCCTCCAGCCCAGCTGATCACAAACTTTTTGGTAAGCATATGGAGTGGCGCTAACTGTTTTGAACACCTGGAGGTAACACGCAACGATGAGGTTATCAGGCAGATATTTAACTGGGAACGCATGGCGGGACATCGGGCATTCAAGCGGTATTTTCAAAAGTTTGACCAAGCAACAAACCAGCGGGTGTTTACATCACTCTACCAGTGGTTTTTTGGCAACTTACACTTCGATAATTATACCCTTGACTTTGACTCATCCGTACTTACCCGCTATGGTAATCAACAAGGGGCTAAGAAGGGTTACAACCCGAAAAAGCCGGGACGTTGCTCTCATCATCCTTTGATGGCTTTTGTGGCCGAAAGCCGTATGATTGCCAACTGCTGGCTACGTCCGGGTAACAGTTATACGACCAACAACTTTCTTGGCTTTCTGGAGGATACGTTAGAAAAGCTCAAGGGTAAAAAAGTTAGTCTTATACGGGCAGACAGTGGTTTCTACGACAAAGAGGTGTTTGATTATCTTGAACAGAAACAGCTATTCTACATTATAGCCTGTCGGTTGTTTTATCCTATTAAATTAAAATTAGCCTACCATAAGCCCTGGTTAAAGTTGGATGAGGGGATAGAAATAGCAGAGACCACCTATCAGGCTGAGGATTGGGATGCCCCTCGCAGGCTGGTGATGGTAAGGCAGCAAATTAATCAGCGGCCACAGGCTGCAGGCAAACAGCTGCGTTTATTTGCAGATGAGGATATTTACAGAAACTACCGTTACAGTTGCTTTATAACTAATCTTGATTTTTCAGCCAAGACAGTGTATGATTTGTATCGTAATCGTTCTGATGCCGAAAACAGAATCAAGGAGATTAAATACGATTTTGGCTTCAACAGCTTTAACTGCAGGGATTTCTGGGCAACTGAAGCGATGTTGAATTTTGTAATGATGGCCTATAATCTGATGAGTCTTTTCCGACAAGCAATTCTGGGAACAAAAGTCCATCATCAGATGAAAACGCTTAGATATAAAGTTTTTGCCATAGGTGGTTATATGATAAAAAATGGTAATAGGCGTGTGCTTAAGTTATCCTTACAAATGAAAAGACGAGAATGGTTCAAAGGTTTATGGAGGGCAACGGAAAAATTAAACTGGCCTTTTTTGGTACCAGGCTAAATTTCTAATGACGGATCCGGGTTTATTTCACTTTCAATACAAAACCAGGGATTGATTTCTTACGAAAAAAAGTGAGCGGGCTTTTAGGCCCGCTCTCTTTCAAAATGAAAAAATCAAATATTGAACCAGTCAGATACGGTTTAGGCTTATCAATAATATGTAAAAGTAAACACCTCTTGCCAGTCGGCACCTTTTCGAATCATTTTGGTGATTCTGTTTTTGGCATCAAACTCATAGGTGATATCGGTTCTTCCCTTTACAATGGGGTCTTGTCTCGGATCCCAGTATTCAAGATATTGCACCAGTTTTGCACTTGGTTTGCCAAACAGGTTACCCATGGGCAGGAATGTATTGTCAACAAGAGATGCCTGGAAAATACCAAAAACATTATCTCCGGGGGTGTAAAAAAACTCCTTTATTCGGGTTACCGTAACCCCGTCGTCTGCATACCTTGTATGCCTTATAATATTCCCGTTTGTAATATCCGCTTTATATTTTAAATGATCAGCATCACCCCAATGTTCAACAATAGTTGACAGGAATCCATTAGCATCATAAGTATACAGGGCGTATTCTCCTCCTCCCCAGTCTTCTTTGCTAACCATACCCTGGGCATTCAGCTCATAGCTTCTGTAATTGGATCCGCTGGTAATGTTCTTAATAGTCAGCTTACCTGGTACGGAATAATCATATTTGAGGATTTTGTCAACCTCATCGTTCCAGTAATCATAAATAGTATCAATTCGTTTATTTGCATCGTAAACGAACAGATAGGTTTCAACACCATCGCCGTAATCCACTCCAATAGTTTTAATGAGTGCCGCTTGGACTTTGTTTTCATTTTCATCGTCCTTGTCCTTTTTACAGGACGCAGATGTAATTGCAAGTAAACCTGCAATAACAAAAAAATACATCATCTTTTTCATAGCTCGGAAATTTAAAGGTTTAACAATTAAGGATTGGGTAATATTTTCGTAAACTCAATTTCATGGCGTAGGGGAATAGCAAGATTCATTCATTGCAACTTTTTATTTGTGAATTTTGGTCGTGGCATATTGAATATATTCGGGTAGGCCTTCAAAAAACCACTCAAATCCTCCTGTGCCTTCTCTGACACGGTATTCATGGTAGATTTCCTTTTCCCTGAAGTGGATATGAAGGTTTCCGTAAAAGCGGTAGTTACACCCAGCTGAAGGAGCATCAAAATAATACCAAGCGAATGCAAGGTCTTGTTTTCCTCCCTGGATTTGAGTTCTGCTTTCATCAGCGGCTGCAAAGCGGGCATCACTCAAAATAAAAGCAGTAAATGATTCAGGAACCTGCATAGTTTGGATTACGACAGAGGACCCGCTGCCGAATCCGATAATTGCTCTGAATCGCTTACCGGGGCGGATTCTGAAGTTCTTCTCCATTTCCGTAACGGTTTCTGACAGAAAATTACCCTGGCTTCCATCAGAAAAAACAAGAATGCAGGGAGGAATGCCGGGATTAATGATTTGCTCATGAAAAAAGGCACTTATTTTTTTCATCTGAATAGTGTCGAATTGCCCTACAAAATAAAGGACAGGATAAAGCCTAGTAGTTTCACTATATTCCGGCGGGAGTACAATAATGCAATTCCGGATTCTGATGAGTTGTTCCTTATTAATTGCTGGTTCATCCAAACATACAAGCGGAGAAAGTTTCTGGTCTCCCCTGTATGGTTTATTTTCGAACGCATCGCTGATGAACCGCAAAGCATTTGGAAGAGCTTCCCTCCAATACAAGAATTCATGCCCACCGTTGCGCACTCTGAATTCATGCCGGATACCTTTGTCCATCATCAGCATGTGCAATTCTTCATTGCTTTTTGCGAGAGTTTGTTCATCATCTCCGTTATCAATATATATTTTCAGTCTGCTGATCTTCTCTTTGCTTAGGAGATAAAAAGGACTGTTTTGTTTGTAGAATTCAGTTATTCTCTCCTTTCCTGATTTTCCCTCGGCACCAAATAACCTGCCCCACTGTTGGTCCCATTCTTTCTGAGGTGCTTCAGTCATGTACTGGCTATCTGTACGTACCGAAATGCTCAGGGGGACGCTAATTGAAAAAACATCAGGATATTTCAGCGGTAGTACCAGGGCCCCGAACCCGCCCATGGAATAGCCCATAATGGCACGATACCTGCCATCAGGAATAGTTCTGTAGGCAGAATCAATATAGGGAATGAATTCTTTGATGAACATGTCTTCATACCGAAACTTACCCAGATAATCATTGATGTAATAGCTTCGAAATCCCTGAGGCATAATATAAATGGCAGGGATAATTTGTTCTGTCCTTCTCTCTTCGTCAATATACTGTGACAGGTGCCCGTATTCCAGCCAGGACGATTCATTATCTCCCAGACCATGAAACAGGTAAACCACAGGAAAAGATTTTTCACTGGAAAAATATTCGTTGGGCAGAATGACGGAATACTTAACTTCCTTCCCCAGCACAGCGCTATACATGGATAGTCCTTCCATTATGCGAAAATAACTTCCGGCAGCCGCTAATCCCGGTAGCAGAGTCATAATGAAAGGGATGAGTATATACCGCAGTTTCATTGGAAGGTTAATTTGAAAGTTTCAGATACATGTCGTGTAAGGAATAATAAAGTCCGGTCTGCATCGCCACGGAAGAAATCATACGCTTGTGTACCCTGTATTCAAAAGACAGGTTATTGTATTTAAGCCATTTATACATTTTGTTATATCCTGCGCAAAAAGTGTTATCGTCAGTCTGATCCAGATAGTAGAACAGATCAGGCGCAGATTCACTAAAGGAATCGGGAATATTAGCGTTGTAAAGAAAACAACTGCCAAAATAACCAGAGGACAAATTGATCGTAGACAATGCTTTTGCTCCTGCGTTTCCGAATCCAAGAATAACTCTTTTGCTGGGAGAATCAATGGCGTGAAATAATGAATCTGTTCCGGCAATAATAAGCTGAATATTTTCAACAAGGGATTCATCTGAGAACTGGGGAATGTTTACTAAAACAGAGGGAGGTATTTTCCCTTTGATCATTGCATCATTCAACAGGGCAAACCGCTCAAGAGACTGTTGTGAAATTCCTTCCGTATCATCTTCTGTGAAGATATAGATCGACGGGTACCTCTCAGTTTCTTTGTAGGATGGGGGTTTCATAATATGCACAACTTTACTGCCGTTTACAGGTGCTAGTGAATCAAACTGTACGGGGGCCGGATAAGTGAGACTATACTGGATTTCAGGGTCATTGGATATGCTTTGCTGATTAAATCCATCGGCAAGAAAACAAAATGCTTCGGGCAATGATGCGTGCCAGTAATCCCAGGAGTGGGCACCGTTTCGAACCCTGTAACTATGAGGTAAATTTTGCTGCTGCATAAGAACATGCAGATCGTCGTTTGTGATGTTCAGCTGTTCTTCATCATCACCGCAGTCGATCAGGAAACGCCATTGGCCGTAACGGGTCAAATCCTCATCTTTAAAAAGATAGAAGGGGCTATGCTCTCTGAAATAATCTGTAATACGGCCATTACCGGCCATGCCTGTTCCGCCGAAAACAGCACCAAACTGATAATCAAATACACTCTGAGGTTCTTTCAGATACTGCTCATCAGTTCGGAATGACATACTCAGGCAGACACCTGCCGAAAATGTTTCAGGATGTTTTATTGGCAAAATCATTGCTCCGTACCCCCCCATGGAGTAACCCATTACTGCCCGATAAATGCTTCCTTTCCTGGTTCTGAATAGTGAATCGATTGTGGGCACGAGTTCATGGACAAACATATCCATATAGGGAAACTTCCCGTTGTACCGGTTGACATAGTATGAATTAAAGCCGTCGGGCATTACGTAAATTACTGAACCGGTAACCGAAGCATATGTTTTAGCATAATATTCAATGTTTCCACCCAGTTTCCATGCGGTATAATTATCGCCAAAACCATGGAGGAGATAAACAACAGGGAAAGAATCATGACCCGCATAATACTGTTCCGGTAAAAGAACAGCATAATTAATCTGTCTGTTCAGAAGCCGGCTGTTGATTGTAGAAACCTGATAAAGTTCAGCAGATTGGGCAGGTTTTTCTTCTTCTTTTTTACACATAAAAGCAAAAAGAAGGAAAATGCCTGAAAAGACCAGTGTTGTGCATGAAGGTTTTATATGTGACAGGGACATGTTCATTCGTTTATTCTATGTATCTCTTTTAAAAGAGGATTCCTTTGAGGAATAAATTACCACGTCCTTAAAGTTGATTCTGAAATCCGGATCAGGATTTTTCCATTCAATTTTCAGGGTGTGGGTTCCTTCCGAAAGCTGATATTTATGCCATATATCATATTTTCTGACTATATAGTCAAACGGCATTCTGACCTGTTCAATAATCATATCGTCAAGGTATATATACAACAAAGCAACATAATCCGGATTCGGACTTGAGGCACAGGGATTATTTCTCACAGCTCCCATGCAAACAATTCCGTTTCCTTCAAAACTTAGTTCAAAGCTTCCGGATTCAATTTCCTTATTAAAATTTCTTCTTTCTCTCGGGAACATTCCTTCAAATGATTGTTCGAATGGAACGCTTACTGGATTCTGAATATAAAGAATCAAATTGTTGTTTTTAATCGTTCCTCCATTTTTAATGATATGATTTAGGGAATGCTTTAAGCTGATCTCACATGCTTTTTTCAGGCTGGTATGGGTATAAGGGAAATCCATCTCTTCAATTTTTTCAACCGATGGCTTCCAGTAAGAAGGTATTCCTGAGTAACCCAGAATGACCCCCAGAATTCCTCCAGCTGTAGAAGGATTGCAATCAGAATCCTGTCCGGCGCGTGTTGCAATATCAATTGTTTTGGAAAAATCTTTATTTCCATACAATAAAGCCATTGTTACATAGGCTGCATTCAGAGATGCATCAATATTAAAAGCATTGAATACTCCTTCAGGGCAGCCTTTTTCGGAGGTATGTTTCTTTTCAATTTCAAACCAACATTGTTTCCAGTCATTTGGATTATGGCTGTGCCATAAGATTACATCTCTTATGGTTTCATGGAACCGGGTATTTTCAGGAATGGTTTTAAGCGCTTCGCTGACAATATAAGGAGTATCATCACTTATAAAGGCGAATGAATATAGTGCAGCTATAAAAACTCCTCCGTACCATCCGTCGCCATAGTTCATGATATGTCCAATTTTATCGCACAGAGCTGTGGCTGTATTTACCATTCCTGGACACATCATCCCGATAAAATCAGCTTCAATCTGAAAGTCGATATCATCGGCATGGGGGTTGTTTAACCAGTTTCCAGAGGCCGGAGGCATGAGGCCGTTCAGGATATTGTATCTGGCTGCCTGGTTGGCATGCCAGAGTTTATATTTGCTTGTGGCAAAGGCAATGGCAAAAGAATCAGCAGGGGCTTCCGATCCCAGACGATCATATACTTCCATGAATGTAAGATCCATGTAAACATCGTCGTACAAACCGGGATCAGCTTCAAAGGTTTCCCTTATATAATCATCGTACCATAAAATAGGCTGGTAATCCTGGATCATGGAACCTCTAAACTTGAATTCAGTAGGACCACCGTACGTACATCCAATTGTTTGCCCGGCCCATCCGCCCCGGATCTTATCCTGCAGGGTGCTCAGGTTCAAGCTAAGTTTACGGTTTTCATGGTGTTCAGATTGTTGCTGTTTCCCGCAACCTGTCACCAGAATTACTACCATTATAAGAATCAATGATCTTTTCATCTCTACTTGTTTTTATTCTGCAGGTAGATTGCTTACAGGTGGGTTTTGTGAATAAATTATCAGATCGTTAATGCGCACTGCATAATCAGGATGTGGATTCACCCATTTGATTTTTACCTGGTGATTTCCTTCCTTCAGCAGATATTTCCATGAAGGTTCTAGGCGTCTGGACGTGCTTTTTATGGGCATTCTGACACGCTGATCCAATTCATTATCGATCCACACTTCCAGTTTTGCCACATAGGGGTCGTCCATTTCGGCCAAAGCAAAAGCTTCTGTTCCATACTTCAGAGCTATTCTGTTGAAATATTCCTTTTCTATTCCGGTGCATTTTACAAGGTTGCCATAAAGAATGTAGCCATTTCCATGAAAAGAGAATGAGAAGGTATCGGTTATGGTCATGTCGATCCGTTCTCGGGCAACAGGATAGGTGTGGATAAAATTTTGTTCAAAAGCAACAGGGTTGGCTCCTTTGGTTGGAATACTTACAGTATTTGAATCGATTTTTCCTCCGGCTATTTGTATACATTCTGTAGCATGCTTCATGCTAAGGGAATAAGCCTTGGTAAGCGACATATTGGTGCCTTTAAAATTAAGGGTTTCAATTTCACGAAGTGGATTTAACCAGAAATCAGGTATGTTAGAATAACCCAGCATAACACCTAAAACCCCGCATGCAGTAGATGGATTGCAGTCGGAGTCCTGTCCGCAACGTGTGGCAATGTCAATGGTTTTTGAGAAGGAACCCTGCCCGTATAACAGAGCCAGAGCTACATATGCTGCATTGATTTTTGCATCAATATTAAAAGAGAGAAATACTCCTTTTGGACAACCTACATCTTTGTTCCATTTCTTATGGAGTTCAAACCAGGTCCACTGCCAGTCATCAGGGTGCTGCCTGTGCCAGTTTATTACATCAGAAATACAGGAATGGAACTGGGTCCCTTCGGGAATGCTTTTAAGAGCTTCCTTAACAATGAACTGTACGTCGTTGGAAACAAATGCCAGGGCATAGAGGTTGGCAACATAAACACCTCCGTAGAAGCCATCTCCGCTGGTCATAATATGGCCAACTTTATCTGCTAATTCGTTGGCTTTGTCAGGCATTCCTGGCGTCATCAGCCCTATGAAATCAGCTTCAATCTGAAAATCAATATCATCAGCATGAGGGTTGTTAAGCCAATTCCCTGATAACGGTGTACGCATCCCATTGCGGAGGTTGTAACGTGCCATCTGGTTGGCGTGGGCAAGATGAAACTCTGTTGCGGCAAAATGCGAAGCAATAGTATCAGATGAAACATCAAGTCCGTATTTCTCAAAAACCTCTGCAAAAGTGAGGTCGTTGTAAATATCATCAAAAAGTCCGGGCTTTTTATCCCACCAATATTTGACAAAACCTTCTCCCCACTTTATAGGCTGATAATCCTGTATTGTAGTTCCCTGAAATTTGAATTCTGTCTGAGCGCCATAAACTACACCGATAGTCTGTCCTGCCCATCCGCCTTTGATCTTATCCTGCAGGGTTTCCGTGGAGATTTGGATGCATACTGGTTCACCTGTGTTCCTGTACTTTTGGCATGCACTGATTACAACCACAGAAACCACTGCAGAGAAAAGAAAAATATTAAAGAAATTACTGTGCATTCTTTCATGGTTTTTGATAGGTTTCATAAACACTTAGTTCTGTTATGGAAGTAAAAGAAGAAACTGCATTGGTGTATTTATGCCAGTGATTCTGGATAGCTGCATCTCCCAGGATGCGGACAGCTTTGGTGCGAACCGGACGGAACGTAAGCAAATATTCAACATTTGGAGCCTGATGAAAAACATCTTCGTTTTTAGGTAATGGCGGGGTAATCTGAAGTTCTTCCACCGGGACCCATTTGCCTTCATCGTTCTGATACTGAACATTCAGAGAAGTGAACCAGCCACCGAATTCTTCTAGGCATCCTGTATGGAAGGATATCAGATCAACAGTATGTTCTTCTTTCCAGCCGTAACCATAATAATCGACCTTAGGAATTTTAGCTCTGGCTGCTAGGCTGATAAATGTAGATCCTTTGCCATACAAAATACCATCGCTAAGTGCATCAATATTTTCAGCATAGGCTTGCTTACCACATGTGCACCAAGTTGAGTCAAGAACATTATGGTTAATGGCTCGAACATTGGCAAATATCGTATCAGCAATGGGGGCGAGGTTTATGTTCCGCACCCATAGTTCAAAATCTTTTACAGCTTTCTCTTTGCCGTTTTCAAGTTGCAAGGTTATAACATATCTTCCGGGCCGTGATGGAATTCCCAATAATTTTCCGTTTTGAAATGTCAGCCCTTCCGGCAGATTTCCCTTAATAAGAGACCAATGATAATATTGGTTTGATGGAACATAAAAGTTAAATTCAACAGGTTTGCCTGCTTCCATCAATGGCATGGGACCGATACAGAACTCAACCGGAGGATAGAACTTAGCTTCCCGATTTACGTATACCATTTTTTCCCCACGATCAAAAGAAATTTTACCTCCTTTTTTCTGAACCAGCATAAGAGTTTGTTCCAAAGTGCGATCAATAATGTTGCTGATTCTTGCATCCGGAAGATCAAACCGGGTAATATTAACATATCGGTCATTAAAAGGTTCTTTCCATTCCTTCAGGGGGAGGTACAGGTCAGGAGGTAGTTTTTTAAATCCGTGAATTACACCAAGGAGGCCACCGAGTGTTGCGGCCTGGTTGTCAGCGTCAAATCCCATAGCACATGCCAGGTCAAGTGTTTTCTGGAAATCACCTTTTCCATAAAGAAGAGCCAGTATTCCGCAAGCTCCGTTCAAGTTTGCATTCCAGATGGATTTAGTTTCAGGTGGTTCTTTAATGTAATACTCCTCAGCCATTTTCTGACGTGCCTTTTGCCAGTCGTTCGGGTATTTTTCGAAAAGGGTCAGCATGGTTTTAACCGTATTGGCAAAACGTCCTTCCTTAGGCAATTCATTCAATCCAATAGTAATGAGAGTTCGGATGTCCTTTTCAAAGAAAGCGGCAGCATACATGGCTCCATACAACATGGTTGGTTCAACAGCCCAGTCATCACTTGTTATTCTTGCAGCCCATTCTGATTTCTGCGCGGCATATTTTGCCATGCCAGGAGCAGTGTAGCCCCAGATTTCATTAATAAGTTGCGGATCGATCTGATACCAATGCGGATTGAATTGTTTGTATCCTGTAAAAGGAGGAGTATAACCGTAATGCATCAGTCCCAAGGCAGCCCTGTTAGCAAGCCACACCCTGTCGCGCACATGGTATGTCCAGGCATCTTTAAGATTTTGATAGGAGGGTTCAGGACCAGTTTTTCCCATTAAACAGAGATACATGTATTCAATGTCGGTATCATCATCAGAAAACGCCCCGTTGTATGTAATGAGTTTGTTCAGACTTTTGGTATAACCATAGGGCCAATTTTCTGGACCGGCTTCGGCAATATATTTATTTTCATGGGGCAAACCATATATATTTCCTATGATTTGACCAATCCATGCTCCGGCAATTTTGTCACGCAATTCATCAAGTGAAATACTGGAATCCTTCCTGGTCTGAGCAGAGGCTAATAAAAGGCTGCAAATACAGCAAAGAATCAGGATAAATGTGGTACGTTTCATTGAGGATTCTGGATTAGATTAGGATTGGTATTCAACGCTGTTTGTGGGATCGGGAAAAGCTTAGCATTCGGGCCTGAAGTGGGTTTGTTCCACCAGGGATCACCCCATTTACCGAAACGTATCAGATCCTGTCTGCGTCTTCCTTCCCAGGCAAATTCACGGGCAAATTCATCCAGCAGCTCCGCATCATTTAAGTCATTAGCAGTATATGGTGCCAGTCCGGCCCGGATGCGGATCTTCTGGAACTGAGGATCAGACAACATTTCGCTTGCACGTCCAAGCCGGTAAAGCGCCTCAAATTTGGTGTATAATACATCCGCATAGCGAAATATGGCAAAATCATTTTCCATGTCATTCACATAATATTCCAGCTTTGGCTGGTATTCATATTTGCAGATCCTTGCTCCTTCCCATCTTTTTCTTGACATGTAATTGTCAATGGTAGGAGTATAGATAAACCAGACAGTATCCTGCGCGGGTCCCTCAATAAAGAATATTTTATTTCCGTTCTTGTCATATTGCTGACCTGAAAGGAAAGAATTTCGTCTCAGATCGTTTTCCCCAAATTTGGCAACAAATGGGGGTTCAGCAACAAATTCATCCCACATCTGTCCAACGAAATCAAAAGTAGCTCTGCTGGCATCATTCAGTGTTAAAGTATACCAGTAGAAACGATCTTTAGTATAAACAGAGTGAAATGGAATCACAAAAATGTTTTCAACCGAAGATTCATTATGTACTTTGAAATTGGCGAAGAAATCGTCTTCAATGGAATATGCACCGGTTTCAATAACTTTGTTGCAGGCCTGAACCGCTTCCTCCCACATTTCCTGACCAATCCATTCATGGGCATTCAGATACAACTTGGCAAGCAAGGTATATGCCATACCCTGAGTTACTCTTCCATAGTATTCTGAAGTTGGCTGCGCCTGAAGTTTGTCTATATTCGAGGTAATTTCATTTATCAAAAAGTTGAAGACAAAGTTTCTGTCTTTTTGTACAGGAAGCTTTTTGTCGGTAAAGTCAACAGTGAAAGGGATGTTGCCCCAGTTGTCTATTGCCCAGTAATAAAATAATGCCCGCAATATTTTTATTTCAGCTATGACTCGCTCTTTCCCTTCAAAATTGATTGGAGTTGTTTCTGTTTCATATAAAACCTCATTACAGGCACTTATTCCTTCAAATACCGACTGCCAGGCGAGGGTAAGAATTTTGTTGTTTGCATTGAAACGATGGGTATGCAATTCATCCCAACGGCCGTTGTCCCATACAAACCCGTCGTCACGGGCGGGTGCAACCATCTCGTCTGAGGAAATTTCTATCAGTGTCCATAGGCTGAATTCCTCAGTGAATCGTTGCAGTTTCGTGTAAGCCCGTCCTGCATTCATGAGGACATCTTCCTCGGTCCGGAAAAACTTATCGATGGGTATATCGGAATAAATTTCTTCCTGAAGGTCGGTACATGCTGTTGATCCTGCCAGCAGGCATGCTGTAAAGAACAAAGGAAGAATCGTTTTCATAATGTTCATTTTTTTGTTAGAATGTCAGATTGATGCCAAAAGTGATAGTTGTGGTTCGCGGATAGTAGGTTAATCTTTCTATGCCAGGTTCCAGTCCCAGGAGGTTTACTTCAGGATCAACACCCTGGTAGCCCGTTAGGCAAAACACATCCTGTGCGGTTAGCATAAGGCGTGAAGCAGAGATATATCTGATTTT
>Ga0116184_10003595_pt1 | contig 12599 bp, 9 predicted proteins | sample AD_JPNNA5_MetaG_FD_89886 | JGI IMG/M metagenome (GOLD analysis project Ga0116184, IMG submission 89886) | Active sludge microbial communities of municipal wastewater-treating anaerobic digesters from Japan - AD_JPNNA5_MetaG | ecosystem: Engineered > Bioreactor > Anaerobic > Digestate | place... | reverse complement strand
TGGCATGCTCGCCCGACGCAGCCACATCCGGCGAGCACCCGATCGTCGAGGCACGACGGCTCCTCGCGAACGCGGTTCGCCTTCTCGCTCCGGAACCGAGAGTCAGGGTGGACGCTCCGGTGACGGTCGAGGTGGTCGTTCGCGACGACCCGGAGCGACGGATTCTGCGGGTGCACCTGATCGGGTACTCCGCACCCCCGCAGACACTCCCCGCCCGCAACCGCCCGTACGTACTGCCAGGCCTGATGGAGGAGCCGCCAATCTACGAGGCAACCGTAACTCTGCGCGATAGGCCCCGAAGCCTGCGGGTGGTGGGGCGGGCTGACCCACCCAGGCGCGACGGGCGCCGTATCGCCCTGACGGTCAGAGACACCCACGCCGTCCTCGTGGTCGGCTACTGAGCGCGCGACCATGGCCTGGGGGCCATCCCCATCCCGCCGACCCTGAGCCGCCGCGTTCACGCGGCGTGACGAAGGGCGGCGGGACCGCTGCCCAGCGGTCGGTGTGCGGGAAGGCCGAGGAGCGCCTCGGCAACCAGGGCCATGGGCCGACATGACCCCAACGCCCGGCCAGTGCCCCTGGCCGCTCTCCCCTCAGTACGCGTACCCCTGCGACCTCAGGTAGTTGCCCACATCTGCGCGATGCGTGACCGCCCGTGGCGCTCCGCCGCCGGCGACGGGCTGCAGCCAGATCTCCCGCACCAGCCCCGGCGCGTCGGTCGTCGACGATAGCACGCCAGACCCATCCCACGTGAACGCTGGGCCAAACTGGTCCACGTCAGGCACCCCGGGAAGCTCGCGGGCCGCACCCCCGGTCGCGCTGACGAGCCCGACGCGATACAGGCCACCGCCCGTACGGATCGTGCACGCAATCCACGTGCCATCTGGCGACCACACCGGATGCAGGTACCAGGAGTCGCCTTCCGGGCTCAAGCGCTTGGCCCCCTGGCCGTCTGCCGCCATGGTCCAGAGGTCGTAGGCCACCCCCTCGGGCGTTTCCCTCTCACGGACGAACGCGATCGACTGTCCGTCCGGCGACCAGCACGCGTCCTCCTCGCCGGCCGGGTCCGCGGTGAGCCTCTTCACGTTCGTCCCGTCAGCGCTCATCGTGTAGATGTCGCCAGGCCCTCGGGTGGTGTCTTCGGCCACCGGGCGCGCGTCGAACAGGATCGTCCGGCCGTCGGGCGAGAACGTCGGACGGTAATACGCCATCCGCGGGCTCTGCGCGATGATGCGCCGGTTCCCACCGTCGACGTCCATCAGTGCGATGGCCGAAGGGTTGTCCGCGGCCCCGCCCGTTTCGAACACGATGGCCTCCCCGTCTGGCCTCCAACAGGGATGAAGACCCTCGTCGAGACGTGCATCATAGCCTTCAGGAGCGTCCGCCACATTCGGCGTCAGGTTCCTCGGGTTCGAGCCATCGGCGTCCATCAGCATCACGTCGTACTCGCTGTCACCGCCGTCTTGCACCGAGTAAACGATCCGTCCGTCGGCGTGGCACGCCCCGTATGCATAGGGGACCACATGCACGTCGACCGTGTCCGTCTGCCCGCCCGCAGCCGCCGACAGGGTCCCGTGGGCGCGCCGGGGCCCCGCCGTGAAGGTCCCGTCGGGATCGATGGAGCCGATCGGGCCCGCGACCGTCCAGGCGGGCCTCAAGTTCGGGTCGGCCGCGCCCTCGAACTCGATCCGGGCGCTCATCGACTGCCTCTGGTTGATGTAGATCACCAATGGCTTCGGCGAGACCACGATCGCCCGGACCTTCGCGTCGGCCTGAGCCAGGCAGTGGGACGTGGGGACCCAAGTCAGCAGGAAAACTGCGACCGACCAGATCAGACCGCCTTGGCGGAGCGAACTTGGCATGGTGAACCTCATTCCTATGGGGTACGCACCTCGGTGTTCGCATCGCGGATCACCACGGTTGCGCCCGGTGGTACCGAGCTGAGGATCCACACGCTGCTGCCGATCACCGCGCCCTTACCGATCACCGTGTCGCCGCCCAGGATGGTCGCGTTGGCGTACACCACCACGTCATCCTCGAGCGTCGGATGGCGCTTGATCCCCTTGACCAGCGTCCCGTCGTCAGCAACCTTGAAACTCCGCGCGCCCAGTGTCACTCCCTGGTACAGCTTCACATTCCGTCCGATCTCGCACGTCTCGCCAATGACCACACCCGTTCCGTGGTCGATGAAGAAGCTCTCGCCAATCTCGGCGCCCGGGTGGATGTCAATTCCCGTGTGCGAGTGGGCATGCTCGCTCATGATCCGGGGAATCAGCGGAACCTGAAGCCGGTAGAGCTCGTGAGCAATGCGGTGTGTCGTGATGGCCTTCAGTCCCGGATAGCTCACCATGATCTCCGCATAGGTGGTCGCCGCCGGATCGCCTCGATATGCGGCCTCCACATCTTTCACCAGCATAGCGCGGATCGCCGGAATGCGCGTCAGGAACTCCGCGGTGATGCGATTCGCCTCGGCCCGCGCGTCAGACATCGGTTCGGTCTTCCCCTCCGATGCCGCCAGGGCCCCGGTCCAGCGGAACGGTAACGCCTTCTCCACCTCGACCAGCAGGAGCCGGTACGCCTGGCTCAGCCGCTCCTCGACGAAAGCCTCCAGACTGGTCTGCTCCGTCAGCTCGGACGACATTCGCCCGGGGAACAGCACGTCTTGCAGGCAGTGCAGCGCCTGCACCACGTGCTGGAGCGACGGGATGCGGCCCGAGGCGCCCATGGGCACGTCGGAGCCGTCCTGCACGTAGCTCGGCAGCAGCGCCGTGGTAACCTCACAGATGCACCGCGCGGTGCTGTGCCTCAGGCACTCCACGGGCGCGCAACGCACTCGAGTGGTCGGCAACTCACCGGATTGATCTCCCATCGATCCTACCGCCTTCGTCCCGCCAGATTACCACCGGCTGCTCGGCCAGCCGCGAGGGCCGCTTTCGGCCACCAACGCGGCCCCGGAGGCAGGAGTTCCTCCGCCCAGGCGATTGGCGGAAGCCGATTGTAGCCACGTGACGCCTCGACACACAACAGGGGCGGCTACGGGGCAGGACGGCGATGGCCTTTCGGCGAAACCAGTCCACGGAGGTGCGTCCCATGCGCGTGTCTCGGCTCATCTGGACCGCGGCCGCCGTCGGCCTCGCCCTGGGCGTGCCCGGCACCTCGGCCCAGGCTCCCGGCGATTCGGCCCCCGAGCGAGTGCTCTTCGCCGAACCCTTCGAGGACGCCGACTGGGCAGCGAGGGGCTGGTACGACGGCCCCCACATGGAGCTCACGGCGGACGAGCACGCGCCTGGCAGCGTCCACTCCTGCGCGTGGCACTGGGCGGAGGCCGGCGCCGTGTCTCCGCGGGGCGGTGGCGCCCGGGTCCGCCTGGAACCCGTCGACAACGTCACGCTGAGCTTCTGGATCAAGCACAGCGCAAACTGGGCCTGGACCGGGCTCGGGTGGCATCCACACGAGTTTCATTTTACCACCACAGAAGATGATGAGTACGTCGGTCCCGCCTATACTCATCTCACCTTCTACGTCGAAGCCGTCGATGGCAAGCCGCGGGTCGCCATTCAGGATGGCCGCAACATCGATCAGGACCGCATCGGGCAGGACCTGGTCGGCATCACAGAGCATCGCGCCGTGGCCGGCGGCAACGGGGACAGCGACGGCACCGGGGCCGGGGACCACTACCGGAACGGCGACGTGTATTGGAACGGGAAGAGCTGGGATGCCGATGGCATCTACTTCGGCGACGAAGCTGGCCCCCGCTACAAGGGCGACTGGCACCATGTGAAGGTCAGGCTGAAGCTGAACTCAGTGGTGGACGGCGTCGGTCAGAAGGATGGGGTGTTGCAGTACTGGTTCGACGGCGAGCTGCTGATGGACCATAGCCGGCTCGTTTTCCGCACGGGGCAGCACCCGAACATGAGGATCAACCAGTTCCTCATGGCACCGTACTATGGCCCGGGTGTGCCGCACGCTCAGACCATCTGGGTCGATGATCTCACGATCACCGCCCAGTAGGCCGTCGTCACGGGCGCGCCTGGTATACTCACATGCTCATATGACCAGTCGCATGCCTCCGAGAACAGGAATCTCGTCCATTTCCTTACCATTCGGGGCCCGAATCTAGCTCGCGAGACGTACGCGAGCATAGCGAATGGTATGGCTCTCTCCGGGGCACTCGCCGAGCAGATCCAGGGTGTACGAGGGGGGCGAACCGGCCCGGACAGTGGCTGTGAAGAATGAAGAAAAAGGATACTCTAGGGGCACTCGAACGGCTGGCCCCGCCGGAGCACCGTCCCGCAGCTCGAGGAGCCGATCCTCGGAGAGCCCCTCGCCCGCCGCGTTCACTCCGCTGACATAGCCGAACACGAAGAGGCGGCCATCGGGGGTGACCTGGAATCGATGCTGCCCGGGCACCTCACCGCCCAGACCCTCGCCGGCTTCGAGCAGGGTTCGCCGGTGCGTCACCTGGCCATCGCGGACGATGGCGTACTCCAGTGCGTGTCGCTGCTTCGCCTCGGGGAAGAAGCGGTCGCGGAGCCGCTCGTCGATGGCCCGTTCGGTCCACAGGACATGGACGGCGCCGTCTGGAGCCACGTAGAGGTCGCAGGGCGAGATCCATCCGCAGGTCTTGTCGCGGCTGGCGATCTCGACCCACGGCGTGAACCGGGCTGTTCGGATGTCCGGGCACGCCGTAAGGAAGAGGCGTCGGAAGTCGTAGTCCCATTCGCGTCCAGTGAGCTCCCGCTTGAAGTCCCGCCAGACGTGGTAGGGCTCGACGATGTCGCTCACGCCGCAGAAGTAGACGGCTCGGTCGCGCAGGGCGACGTTGGGGTAGCACACCCGAATGGGCTGCGGATCGTCGTACTCGGCGCCGAAGGGCCACTGGAGCTTGCCGGCTGCGACCCACTGGCCTGAGCGGTCGCGGAAGGCCCACTCGGCATGGGTGTAGCCGATGTTCTGGAAGAGGATGAGCTCGCCGTTGGGTCCGTCGGCGGCGAAGCTACGGTAGGAGTGCTCGGTGAATGCCGGCTCGCCCTCCCATCGCGGTTCGAGGACCGTGGGAGGCGCATCGGGCGCGATGGCGCGGAAGGCGAGGATCTGAGGCTTGGCGGGTCCGCCGCCCTCGGTGCCCGGGGGCGTGAGTGTCGGGTTCACCGACAGGAAGACCTGGCCGCCATTGAAGGCGGTCATGGGGCTCGGCTCGCGCGTGCGTCCGCCGTCCTTGGCAATGAGCCGCCAGCCCCCGTCGTAACGGGTGTAGAGCGTCCACCGCACGTTATTGAGCGGCTGGGCGCCTTCGATGGTTTCCTGGCCCGAGGCGAACAGCCGGCCCCCGGATCGCACCAAGCAGGTGGAGCCGAAGCACCACATGGGCCCCGCACCGTTGTTGGGTGCGGTGTAGGTGTAGACCTCCTCTTCGACCTCAACCACTGGCGAAGCGAGGGCCACGATCGCACCCATGAGCAGCAGATCGGATCCGAGCATCATCCATGCCCCCTTGCGGCACTGCTGGGCGCTGCGCGGACGCGATTCGGTGCCCGGTGTCGGAGGACCTTGGGACCATCGAGCTCGGGCGGTTGCAGGTTCTGGCGTATCCGTCTACGGGCCAGCCGCAGTCTCGGGCAGGTCGGCATCCGTGATGGCAGGGCCCGCTGCCTGGCGGCGGGCCCTGCGGATTGACATGTGGATGGAGTCCGTGGGGCATCCCTGGACGCAATCGGCGCAGACCACGCACTCGGTCGTACCGGGCACGGTGTGCTGGATGCACTCCCTGGGATAGCGTCCGCACCCGGTGCAGCCATGGGGGTCGCGAGCGATGCGCCACAGCGAGATCTTGTTGGCGAGTCCGAGGAGCGCCCCCAGCGGGCAGAGGTAGCGGCACCAGCCGCGAAGCACGAGCAGGCCCAGCACAACGGCTGCGGCCAAGACCCAGAGGCGGATGGCGTAGTGGGGTCCGCCGAGGGCCAGCGCGATCCAGATGGGCTCGAGGCTGAACGTGTGCGGGGAGCGCACGACGTAGGGGTAGGGACGGGCCACGTCGATGCTCTCGGAGATGGCGATAGCGGCGACGGCAACGAGGGCGGGATAGCGGAGCCAACGGAGGGCCGAATCGATCTTCGGCCACCCGCGTTTCCACGCCGATCCCTCTGTCAGGCGGCGCACGAACGATGGACGCGGAAGGGAGCCGAGGGCTTCCTCGACGAGACCCATCGGGCAGGCCCACCCGCAGAAGGCCCTCCCGACGAGGAGGACCGACGCTCCCAACACCCAGATGAACCACCACTGGATCCAGGTTCCCCAGCAATCGGCGAGGGGACACGAGGCGCACCCCACGAAGGGGACGGCGAAAGGGCAGCGGGTCCAGCCCACGTAGAGCCACTGGCCGGTCAGCGCGAAGAACGCCAGTTGGGAGATGCGGCGCGGAATCGTGATGGGCTGTATCACCGGGCACCCTCTCGAACCAGAACGGCACGCGCCTGTTTCGCCCAGCGCGATCTCGGCCAACGGGAGATGACGTCATTGAGCGTGGCGCGAGCCCCCTCATCGTCGCCACGTGCGAGGAGGCACTCCCCCAAGCGACACGTGGCCTGGGCGGTGATGTCCCCCGCATTCTTCAGCTTCTTACTGGGAGCGGCAACGGTCAGGACTTTGAGGAACTCGAGCAGCGTATCGTCATGTGTCGCCAAGCCGGCGGTATGGAACTCCTGGGCGATGCGAAGGCGAACGAGCGCATCGTCGGATTCGGGCTCGTCCTGGTCCGGAAGAGGGCGTCCCAGCCGGGAGGTGCGATGGAGCGCTCTCAGAGCGGCGGCGGCTTTGGGTGACCACGGGGAGCCCGCATGAACCGCCGCGCAGACGTGCCACTGCCATGCGGCGCTATGGGGCCACCCGGCCGCCACCGAGGCGACTCCGGCCCTGTAGCGGGCCTCGGCCTGGTCGCCGTCGGTCCCGTACTCGCCGGAACAGAGCTTGATGAACTCCTTGAGGGCGCCCTGGTAGAAGCCGAGTTCGTAGAGGCGCATGGCCAGAGTCATCCCGCGTGCCCAGTGGGTGTCAAACTGCGGCGACCACGGGGGCATGGCCACGGGAGAGGACGCCACAGGCTCCGGACTGCCGTGTTGTTGCATGAGCGCCTGGATGGCGCGCTCGGCCGCCGGCATTTCGGTGCTGGGGTAGTTGAGTGTGCAGACTTTGAGGTAGTCCTTGACGGCGGCTTCAACATACCCGAGGGATGCGAGCCGCTCGGCCAGCGCCATCTGCCGGGTGCCCCCTTTGGGCGGGGCGCTCTCATCGACAGGCCGCCAGGCGGGTGGACGGGTGCCGGTCGCGCCATCGCGGGCGAGCCGATCCCGGGCCACGGATGCCCAGTGGCTGTCGTCGTACCACGCGATACCCGGGACGCCGCCCAGGCACTGGAGGGCATCGGACGAGAACTCGTTGGGCAGGGGCCTCGGGAGGATCTCGGCCGCATGGGCCCAGACCCGGTGGCCGGCGTCGGTCTGGCCCTGGGCGTGGAGGAGGTCGCCCAACTCGCACAGGGCCCGGCCGTCGTATATCGAGGGCCCGAACAGGCAGACCGCCACCAGGTACCGGCGCGCGGCGGCGGGGATGGCGTTGTGTTCGACGAGCATCTGGGCGAGGCGGACCTGCCAGCCAGGCATATCGCGGGGCGCGGAGAGCTCAAGCATGGGCCGGTAAGGGTTTGCCTCGGGTGATGCGGTGGGGATGTAGCCCGCCCGCTTCAGGAGTTCGGCCGATCGGGGATCGGCCAGTGCAGCGACGAACCGCGCGGCGGCCTCTGGCCTGGTGCTGGTTCGCAGGGCGGCGGCGCACTGGGGCATTGAGGCCCGGCCCTCTTTCATCCGGACCAGATGCCGGGGTGCGATGGACACGATGCGTACGGTCCCTTGGGCCGTGGCAGAGGGCGTCAAGGAGAGAGGGACCACGGCGACATCGGCGACTCCCTGGCGGAGCGGATCGAGCAGGTGGCGCCCGCACTTGGGTGAGTCAACCATGTTGGCCTGCCACCGCTCGACAAGGCCGGGGCTTTCGGCGGCACTGATCGAGGCCATGAGCTGCCCGACGACCTTGCCCTTGGGGCGCATGGCCGCGGGCGCAGCAGCCACGCGTACGCCGGGCTTCCCGAGGTCCTCGATGCAGGTGATGGGCTGAGCGCAACCGGGGTTGACGGCGATGACCATCGGGTCGACCGCGAAGAACGTGGGCTCGGCCGCCAGGAGTCCGCGCTTCTCGAGAGCCAGCCAACCCGGCCCACCGCGCCCTACGATGACATCGGGCTTCCGGGGGCCGCGCAGTGTGAGATCGAGGAGATACTGCACCGGCGCAGCGGTGTAGCAGACGCGAATGCCGTGCGCGGTCTCGAATCGCCTCACGAAGTCTGACAGGAACTCGTAGTTTCCGCCACAAGACCAGACCACAAGAGCCTTCCGGTCACGGAGGCCCTGGCCGGCCAGGAGTACTGTCGCGGTCGTCCACACCACTGCCAACGCCGCCGCGTTAGCCGCGCGGATCTGTCGCCGGCTCATGGGACCTCCTGCGAATCATGCCTCACTTGAACTGGGTGGTGGGTTGCTGCACCAGGAACTTGGCATGCCCGTCGAGGTACCCAACAACCATGGCGCGACGGTGACCGACATGCACGGGGTAGGCCGTTTCTTTGTAGAAGTAGTCGGAGACGATCCAAGTGGTGGGTTCCCACCCGTCGGTAACCTGCCGGGGCTTGTTGCCCCAGTTGTTCGGGTTCGTGAGAAACTGCTTGTCGACCCACTGCATGGGCAGTACGCCGGTACTGGGGAGTTCAGAGAAACAGAACCAGTAGTAGCTGATGTTGCCTGCGGCCTGGTTCTGCTCGTTGCAGACGATATCGGCGACCTGGGCGGCCGGTGCGCTCGGACAGTAGTAGATGCCCATGGCCTTGGTGTAGGGCCAGAGCTTGCTGATGAGGAGGGCATGGGGATTGCCGGCGTGGTAGTCGGACGGTAGCTCGCCGTCGTAGTCGGACGCGTACATGAGCGCGCCGTAGAGCAATTGCTTGCAGTTCGAGATGCAGGTGGCCACACGGGCCTTATCCCTGGCCTTGGCGAACACTGGGAAGAGAATGGCCGCCAAGATGGCGATGATGGCGATGACGACAAGGAGTTCGGTGAGCGTAAAGCCTGGTGAGCGAGTTCGGTTGGCCACCTCTGCACCTCCGGTTGACCCGCGAAGGGCTTGCATCTATATGCAATTCGCATTGATATCAGGATTCCTGACAACGGAATCTGGGAAGCACAGGTATACGCGAGGCCGGCTGGTGGGGGCACTGCGCCTGTGGCGAACGAATGAGGCGAGCGAAGGCAGCGGATTGGAGTCGGCGAACGCGAGGGAATGGGGCGGGAAGCAGGGGCTGAGACGGTGAGGCGGACCGTGAGCGGACCCAAAGACCCAAGAGGCGCATGGGCGGTAACATAGGGCCTTTGGCCGGGCGGCTGGGTCTCGCGAAGGTCGCGCGGAACGCCCGCCTGGTCTTTCGGAGGGGCCGCACAGGGGTGCGCCCAGAGGGCGCGGGGCCCCTGAGCGGCCCGAGGTTGAGGCGTGCAGATCGGGCGCGTTGGGGGGCCCACCACGCTGGGAGACGCGTGGTTCCCCCCATGGCGCCCCTCCGCAACCAGGCTGATGGGCCACTGGAGCCCTCAGTTACCGCCAATGCCCAAGAGGCGGGACCGGCATGGCCCCGCCTCTTGGGCGTGCTGGCGAACTGAACAGCGCCCCTCAGTCCCGCCCTCTCCGGAGAGGAGAGGGGGAGGACCTAGAAGTCGTCGTAGCCGCCACCACCGGGAGGGGCGGGCGGGGGCGTCTTCTCGGGCTTCTCGGCGATGAGCGCTTCAGTCGTGAGGACCAGCGAGCCGATGCTCGCGGCATTCTCGAGAGCGCATCGAGTGACTTTGACGGGGTCGACGACGCCCGCTTTGACCAGGTCCTCGTACTTTTCGGTGAGGGCGTTGAGGCCGACCATTGGGTCCTGAGCATCGCGGACGGTGGCGGCGGCGATGGAGGGTTCGAGGCCCGCGTTGGCCGCGATCTGGCGCAGGGGTTCCTCCAGCGCGGCACGGATGATCTCCACGCCCGTTTTCTCGTCGCCCGAGGCGCGGACTTTGTCGAGGGCGGCGATGGCGCGGATGTAGGCGGTGCCGCCGCCGGGGACGATGCCCTCCTCAACGGCCGCTCGAGTCGCGGAGAGTGCGTCCTCGTAGCGGTGCTTTTTCTCTTTGAGTTCGGTTTCGGTGGCGGCGCCGACCCGAATGACGGCGACGCCTCCGGCGAGCTTGGCGAGGCGCTCCTCGAGCTTCTCCCGATCGTAGTCGGAGTCGGTGGTCTCGATGGCCGCGCGGATCTCTTTGATGCGGCCCTGGACGGCTTCGGGGGTCCCGGCGCCGTCGACGATGGTGGTTTCGTCTTTGGTGACCTTGATCTGGCGGCAGGACCCGAGCATCGAGAGATCGACATTTTCGAGCTTGATGCCGAGATCCTCAGAGATGAACTGACCACCGGTCAGGACGGCCATGTCCTGAAGCATGGCTTTGCGGCGGTCGCCGAAGCCCGGCGCCTTGACGGCCACGGCGCGGATGGTGCCACGGATGTGGTTCACGACGAGCGTGGCTAGGGCTTCGCCCTCGACATCCTCGGCAATGACGGCGAGGGGCTTGCCGGCCTGCACGCACTTCTCAAGGAGAGGCACGAGGTCGGCGACGGCGCTGATCTTCTTCTCGTAGAGCAAGACGTAGGGCTCATCGAGGACGGCGGCCATGGTCTCCCGGTCGGTGATGAAGTAGGGAGAGAGGTAGCCTTTGTCGAACTGCATGCCCTCGACGACCTCGACGGTCGTGTCCATGCTCTTGGACTCTTCGACCGTGATGACGCCGTCCTTGCCGACTTTTTCCATGGCATCGGCGATGTGTGTGCCGATCTCGGGATCGTTGCCGGCGATGGCGGCAACGCTGGCGATCTCGTGGCGCTCGTTCACGGGAATGGCCTGGCTGAGCAAGGATTTGACGGCTGCCTCGACGGCTTTGTCGATTCCCCGCTTCAGGCTCATGGGGTTGGCGCCGGCGGCGACGTTCTTGAGACCCGCCCGGACGACGGCCTGTGCCAGAACGGTGGCGGTGGTGGTGCCGTCGCCGGCGACATCGTTGGTCTTGGAGGCGACTTCACGCACCAGCTGGGCGCCGGTGTTCTCGAGGCGATCCTCGAGGTCGATCTCCTTGGCGACGGTTACACCGTCTTTGGTGATGGTGGGGGATCCGTATTTCTTGTCGAGCACCACATTGCGCCCTCGGGGGCCGAGTGTGACTTTGACCGCGTTGGCGACGCGGTTCAGTCCGGCCTCGAGCCTACGGCGCGCGTCCTCGCTGAACACGAGTTCTTTCGCTGCCACAAAGACTCACCTCCTACAGGGATACCGCGCGCTACTGGCGGATGGCCAGCAACTGGTCCTCTTCGATGAGGATGTACTCCTCGCCGTCGATCTTGATCTCGGTGCCACCGTACTCGGAGAAGATGACGACATCGCCCTCTTTCACGCGCATGGGGGCGCGCTCGCCGTTGTCGAGGATCTTGCCCGGCCCTAGTGCGATGACCTTGCCCTCGTGGGGACGCTTCTGAGCGCTGTCGGGCAGGAAGATGCCTCCGGCGCTCTTCTCTTCCTCCGTGCTTGGCTTGAGAAGGACCCTGCTCCCAAGCGGCTTGACCATGCTGCGACCACCAACCTTGGTTTGGAGAAGTGCCCGCCGGCCAGTATGAAACGCCAGCACACATGGGCTGAGAGCATTAGCACTCGCATATCGAGAGTGCCAGAGCGGAGTGTACACCGCAAGAGGGGCCATGTCAACGGGCTGGCGCTGGCTGTGCTCTGTGTTGCGGTTGGCGTCATCGTGAGGAACGGCAGCGACGAAGGATCTCGTCCAGCACCAGGTTCCGGGCGGCCGCAGGCGCCGACGGCCCCGGGCCCCTGGTCGCCGAGATCCCTCGCTTCCGCAGATGCTCCGCTCAGGATGGCACCCCGCCCAAAGCAAGGCCGCAGTCTGTCACCGTGCCGGCGCACAAACGGGCCGGATGGGGCCTTACCATCCGGCTTCACGGGACGGTCCTCGGTCCTGCGGCGCCGTCTCGGGCCTAACCGAGCGCCAATGCACCCCGAGGGGGAGGATGGCAGACCGCTCCCGGAAGAGCCGTAGGCGCTGAGGGCTGTTCGCTTCACGGGGGGAAGGGAGCGAAGAGAAGGAAAGTGGTCGGGGCACGCGGACTCGAACCGCGGGCCTCTGGCCCCCCATGCCAGCGCGCTACCAAACTGCGCCATGCCCCGACCAGGACAGTACTACAGGGTACGCCACCCCCCAGGCTCTGTCAACCCAGGACTCGGGGGACGGCTGCAGTGCAAACGGTAGGTATGGCTCGCGGTCGGCGCCGGCCCTGGGGTGTCATCCTGAGGACCGGAGGGACGAAGGATCTCGGCTAGCACCAGCTCCCGGGCGGCTGCTCCAGCCCGGTGCCTTCGGTGGATGGCTGGTTCTGACCGAGATCCTTCGCGCCGCAGGCGCGGCACT
>Ga0116184_10003591_pt1 | contig 12606 bp, 8 predicted proteins | sample AD_JPNNA5_MetaG_FD_89886 | JGI IMG/M metagenome (GOLD analysis project Ga0116184, IMG submission 89886) | Active sludge microbial communities of municipal wastewater-treating anaerobic digesters from Japan - AD_JPNNA5_MetaG | ecosystem: Engineered > Bioreactor > Anaerobic > Digestate | place... | reverse complement strand
GCCGAGTTCGAGCGGAGCATCTGCGTCGAGCGGACCAAGCTCAGGATGAGGTCCCGAGCCCAGGCCGGTCGGTGGAACGGCGGCATGGTGCCGCTGGGCTACGACTATGACCGCGAACGCCAGCTCCTGACGCCGAGCCCTACCGAGGCCGATGGCATCAGGGCCATCCTCGACCTCGCCATCGAGCACGGGCAGGTCAGCGTGGTCCGTGACGAGGCCAACGCACGCGGCTACCGCACCAAGATCCGCCGGGCCGCCGAGGCGACCCATCCCCAGCTCGGCGGCAGGCCGTTCACGCACGATGGTATCAAGGGGATCGTACGCAACCTGATCTACGCCGGACTCATACGCTGTGGTGAGGAGCTGTTCCCCGGCGTCCACGAGCCCCTCGTCACGGAGGAGACGTGGCGGGCGGCCAACCATGCCATCGACTCGGCGGCCGACGGAAAACGACGCATCGGCAGCAACGGCCGTGACGTGCACGTCCACCTGCTGAAGGGCCTCGTCCGCTGCGGCCACTGCGGGTCCACCATGACGCCGTTCCCGTCGGGCAAGACCGGGCCCTCGGGCGAGCGGTTCCTCTACTACCAGTGCAGCGAGGTGGTCAAGCACCCCCAGGACTGCGACTGCCCCGTCCGCCGCCTCCCGGCCCGCAAGCTCGAGGAGGCGATCGCACAGATCCTGATGGGCCTCGCCCGAGACCCCGATCGCCTTCGGCAGGCGGCGGAGCGGAGCGACGCCGACGCCAACAGGGAGCCGGAGTCGTTGGAGCGTCGCCGTACGAAGCGAAGCTCCGACCTCCAGCACCTGGACGCCCGTCTCCGTCGTCTGCTGGACGTGTTCGGTGGGGAGGGGCCGGTGCCCGAGGTGCTCAAGGACGAGTGCCTGCGGCGGGATGCCCAGCGTGGGGAGCTGCTCCTGGAGCTGGAGAGGCTGGACCGTGAGGTCGACGGCCTGCGGAGCAGGTCCGTCGACCTCACGGGGCTGCGGACCTCGCTGGTGGAGTTCGCCAGGGCGTACCCCGGACTCGACCTCGCCGGGCGGAAGCGGCTGATGGGGTCACTGGTGACGGCGATGGTGGTGGAGTCGTGCGAGGGGGTGAACGAAAAAGCCCCCGCCGAAGCGGGGGCCTGGAGAGGCGAAATACGAACCAGGACCTACAGGGTGAACATCTGGCTGGCCGCGAGGCCCGTAGGATCGGGCCCTGTTCACCCCCGGCGGCTGGTTCGTGATCAAAGGAGTGCTGGCTCGGGCGGCTGGACTCGAACCAGCAACAACCTGGTTAACAGCCAGGTGCTCTGCCATTGAGCTACGCCCGAGCGTCGGGTGGTTGACCGGGGGTCAACCGTAGACCTAGCGCCCCGTGAGGGGCGCTAGTAAAGATAATCCCCGGCGACGTCCTACTCTCCCACACCGTTACCAGTGCAGTACCATCGGCGCTAGAGGGCTTAACTACCGTGTTCGGAATGGGAACGGGTGTGGCCCCTCCGCTATGGTCACCGGGGAAAGCGCACAAGGTGACCGAACGATGCATGGGATGTGCGCGAAGGCGTCTGAGCCGAAGCTCTTGCAGCCCAGTGCTGCGAAAGAGCAATCAAGCCGTTCGGGCGATTAGTACCGGTCAGCTCTGCCGGGGACAACCCCGGCCACGTGTTACCACGCTTACACTTCCGGCCTATCAACCAGGTGGTCTACCTGGGCCCTTATCATCTCGATGGATGGGGAAGCCTCATCTTGGGGAGGGTTTCGCGCTTAGATGCTTTCAGCGCTTATCCCGACCGAACATAGCTACCCAGCGTGTGCCCCTGGCGGGACAACTGGTACACCAGAGGTTCGTCCACCCCGGTCCTCTCGTACTAGGGGCAGCACCCCTCAAGCTTCCAACGCCCACGGCGGATAGGGACCGAACTGTCTCACGACGTTCTGAACCCAGCTCGCGTACCAGCTTTAACGGGCGGACAGCCCGACCCTTGGGACCTGCTTCAGCCCCAGGATGCGACGAGCCGACATCGAGGTGCCAAGCCTCCCCGTCGCTATGGGCGCTTGGGGGAGATTAGCCTGTTATCCCCGGGGTAACTTTTATCCGTTTAGCCACGGCCCTTCCACTCGGAACCGCAGGATCACTAGGCCCAGCTTTCGCTTCTGCTCGACCCGTCGGTCTCGCAGTTAAGCTCCCTTGTGCCCTTACACTCGACGCGCGATTTCTGACCGCGCTGAGGGAACCTTTGGGCGCCTCCGTTACTCTTTGGGAGGCGACCGCCCCAGTCAAACTACCCACCTGATACGGTCTCCGTACCGGAATGATGCGGCACGGGTTAGAATTCATGACGAGCCAAGAGTGGTATCTCACCGTCGACTCCAGCGGGTCTGGCGGCCCGCCTTCAACGTCTCCCACCTATCCTGCACAGGGCTTGCACGAACTCAATACCAGGCTGCAGTAAAGCTCCACGGGGTCTCTCCGTCCTGCCGCGGGAAACCTGCATCTTCACAGGTACTTCGATTTCGCCGAGTCCCTCGCCGAGACAGCGCCCAAGTCGTTACGCCTTTCGTGCAGGTCGGTTTTTAGCCGACAAGGAATTTCGCTACCTTAGGACGGTTATAGTTACCGCCGCCATTCACCAGGGCTTCGGTTCACCGCTGCACCTCCGAAGAGGGTGACAGTTCCCCTTAACCGTATGGCATTGGGCAGGCGTCAGCCCCTATACGTCGGGTTACCCCTTCGCAGAGACCTGTGTTTGTGGTAAACAGTCGCCTAGGCCTGTTCGCTGCAACCTCCGCGTGCTCAACGGGCAAGCCGCATCACACGTACGAGGCACCCCTTCTCCCGAAGTTACGGGGTGAATTTGCCGAATTCCTTAGCGAGGGTTCTCTCGCGCGCCTGAGGATTCTCTCCTTGCCTACCTGTGGCGGTATGCGGTACGGTCTCTGGCGTTCTCCCTAGAGGTTTTTCTGGACGACCCCTCTACCCAGTAGCCATTTCCGTTAGGTCCTGGTTCTAGGTGCTCTCGGGCCAAGCCGGGTCTTTTAACCCCCGACACCCTACGACACCCCACGTGGCACCACTCAGCACGTTGGGCTTATGGGCCGTGTCACCCCATCGGTAATAGCGTTCGCCAGAGGCGCGGGACTATCAACCCGACTACCCATCGCCTACGTCTTTCGACCTCGGCTTAGGACCGGCTAAACTTAGGAGGACGAGCCTTCCCTAAGAAACCTTAGGCTTTCGGCGGGGAAGATTCTCACTTCCCTTTTCGCTACTCACACCGGCATTCGCACTTCCGTCCGGTCCAGGAGTCCTCACGGTCTCCCTTCACTCCTGACGGAACGCTCCCCTACCATCGCGCAGAGCGCGATCCGCAGCTTCGGTACCAGGCTTGAGCCCCGTTACATTTTCCGCGCAGAGCCACTCGACCAGTCCGATATTACTCGTTGTTTAAAGGATGGCTGCTTCTAAGCCAACCTCCTGGTTGTTTGCGCAGCTCCACATCGTTTCCCACTTAGCCTGATTTAGGGACCTTAGCTGGCGGTCTGGGCTGTTTCCCTCTCGACTACGAAACTTATCTCCCGCAGTCCGACTCCCCAGGTCCAAGTGACGGCATTCGGAGTTTGAATGAGTTTGGTAGGCTTGTAGGCCCCCTAGCCCAGTCAGTGCTCTACCTCCGCCACTTAAGTCTGGAGGCTAGCCCTAAAGCTATTTCGGGGAGAACCAGCTATCGCCAAGCTCGATTGGCGTTTCACCGCTACCCACAGCTCATCCGATGGTTTTTCAACACCAGCTGGTTCGGCCCTCCACGCGGGGTCAGCCGCGCTTCAGCCTGGCCATGGGTAGATCGCTTGGTTTCGGGTCTACGGCATGCAACTATGCGGACAGAAGTCCGCGCGCCCATTTCAGACTCGGTTTCCCTACGGCTCCGGGGCTGAACCCCTTAACCTCGCTGCATACCGTAACTCGCCGGTTCATTATGCAAAAGGCACGCGGTCACGCATTCCCGAGGTCGCCAGGCCGAAGCCCAGCCGTTTCGGGCATAGCGCTCCCACTGTTTGTAGGCACACGGTTTCAGGTTCTATTTCACTCCCCGCCTGGGGTGCTTTTCACCTTTCCCTCACGGTACTGGTTCACTATCGGTCGTCAGCGGTACTTAGCCTTAGAGGGTGGTCCCCCCGGATTCCCACAGGATATCACGTGTCCCGTGGTACTTGGGGTCGATCATAGGGAGCCCTAGCCCTTTCGCCTACGGGGCTGTTACCCGCTGTGGCTGAATTTTCCAAGACAATTCGGCTAGAGCCAGGGTTTCTGACTCCCCGGTGGGTTCGCAGACCCACCACAGACCGCCCCACAACCCCTGATGCGAAACGGCTGCGACCTATCACGCGCATCAGGTTTGGGCTGATCCCCTTTCGCTCGCCACTACTCAGGGAGTCGCGTTTGCTTTCCTTTCCTCGGGCTACTAAGATGGTTCAATTCGCCCGCTTACCCTCCGCAGGCTATGTATTCACCTGCGGATGCCGCGGGTTGTCCGCGGCGGGTTTCCCCATTCGGGCATCGCCGACTAAGCTTGCTTGCAGCTGATCGGCGCATATCGTCGCTTGCCACGCCCTTCCTCGGCCGCTGACGCCAAGGCATTCACCGTATGCCCTTTGTAGCTTGAGAAAGCCCTTTCGCAGCACTTGACCGCAAAAGGCTTCATCCTCAGACGCCTCTACGAAACATCCCTTAGCATCGTTCGGTTTTCAAGGAGCACGGCCCCGGGGGGCCTGATCGAGCAGAGCGCTTCGCAGAAGGAGGTGGAGGTGAGCGGGATCGAACCGCTGGCCTCCTGAATGCAAATCAGGTGCTCTCCCGGCTGAGCTACACCCCCACGTTTTCACGTGAGAGGTGGGCCTGAGTAGAGTTGAACTACTGACCTCACCCTTATCAGGGGTGCGCTCTAACCGACTGAGCTACAGGCCCACGCGGCACGGTCTCTCCGTGAGGAGAGCCCCGGGCCCCACGAGCGCCTTAGAGACGACAGGACCCACCTCAGAAGCCACATGGCCTCAGATGGTGGGCCAGCGGAGCTCAAGCGCTCAGTTCTTCTTCTTTGAAGTGCCCGGATCTCAAGGATCATGCCGATCCCTGGAGACTGAATAGCGCGGGGAAGATCGTGGACTCGATCGACCTGGAGTTCTCGGCCGGAGGGGCTGTGACCCCGACGGCTTCACAGAACTCCTTAGAAAGGAGGTGATCCAGCCGCACCTTCCGATACGGCTACCTTGTTACGACTTCATCCCAATTGCCGGGTTGAGCTTCGACGACTGCCTCCTTGCGGTTGGCCCATCGGCTTCGGCCCCCACCGGCTTTCGTGATGTGACGGGCGGTGTGTACAAGGCCCGGGAACGTATTCACGGCGGCGTAGCTGATCCGCCGTTACTAGCGATTCCAACTTCATGGAGTCGAGTTGCAGACTCCAATCCGAACTGGGACCGGCTTTATGGGATTAGCTCCACCTCGCGGTTTGGCGACCCTTTGTACCGGCCATTGTAGCATGTTTGCAGCCCAGGCCGTAAGGGGCATGCCGACTTGACGTCATCCCCACCTTCCTCCGGATTGCTCCGGCAGTTCCGACAGAGTTCCCGGCTTTACCCGCTGGCAACAGTCGGTGAGGGTTGCGCTCGTTGCGGGACTTAACCCAACATCTCACGACACGAGCTGACGACAGCCATGCACCACCTGTCTTTGGGTCCTTTCGGAAGTCCGTTTTCACGGATGGTCCCTCGATGTCAAGGCCTGGTAAGGTTCTTCGCGTTGCGTCGGATTGAGCAACATGCTCCACCGCTTGTGCGGGCCCCCGTCAATTCCTTTGAGTTTCAACCTTGCGGCCGTACTCCCCAGGCGGAGCACTTATTGCGTTAGCTGCGGCACTGGGAGGGTCGATGCTCCCAACACCTAGTGCTCATCGTTTACGGCTAGGACTACCGGGGTATCTAATCCCGTTCGCTCCCCTAGCTTTCGCGCTTCAGCGTCAGTAACGGTCCAGGCAGCCGCCTTCGCCACTGGTGTTCCTCCCGATATCTAAACATTTCACCGCTACACCGGGAATTCCACTGCCCTCTCCCGCACTCAAGCCTGACAGTTCGGAGCGGCGTTTCTGGGTTAAGCCCAGAGATTTCACACTCCGCTTATCAGGCCGCCTAGACGCCCTTTACGCCCAGTAAATCCGGACAACGCTCGCCACCTACGTATTACCGCAGCTGCTGGCACGTAGTTAGCTGTGGCTTTCTTGGGTGGTACTGTACAGACCCCGCCTGTTCAGCGAGGCTCTCCTCCCACCCGACAGGAGTTTACGACCCGAAGGCCTTCGTCCTCCACGCGGCGTCACTGCGTCTGGCTTTCGCCCATTGCGCAATATCCCTCGATGCTAACTCCCGTAGGAGTCTGGACCATGTCTCAGTCCCAGTGTGGCCGGTCGCCCTCTCAGGCCGGCTACCCATCGTCGCCTTGGTAGGCCATTACCCCACCAACTAGCTAATGGGCCGCAGGCCCATCCTTGAGCGGGTCAAGCCCTTTCCTCCACCGACCGCAGTCGATGGAACGTATCCGGTATTACCCCCCATTTCTGGGGGCTATCCCAGACTCAAGGGTAGGTTACCTACGTGTTACGCACCCGTTCGCCGCTTTCAGGCCAGCCGAAGCCGGCTTTCGTCGCTCGACTCGCATTCGTTAAGTACGCCGCTAGCGTGTGTCCTGAGCCAGGATCAAACTCTCCAGTAAACCATACACGGCGCGTGTCGCCACGCACCGGTTTTGACGGATCTCGCTCGCATTCACACGAGCGGGCCAGGCCATGCCTGGCACCTCCGAGCCCACGGTTTACCTTCACCCACGCTATTCAGTTTCCAAGGATCGACCCGGCTCCGGGGGTGTCTACCCCCGACCGGCAGAAGCAAAGTCTACCGGCCCGGCTGGGGCGTGTCAAGGGGATTCTCCAGAATCTTCCAAGAATCTTGTTGGGCCGGCGCCACGGGGCGCCAGGCCCTTGTTCTGAGCCGGTCGAAGGCCCCGATCGGCCGCATGGCCGACGGCTCGTGCCCGAACGTGACTTTGCGCCGCGTTCGGGGTTCTGGAATGGGCGGGTTGGGGGCCCGCTGCCACCGGGCCCATGGGCCGCCGGAGCCCTCGCTTGCCGCCACTGGCCCATAGGGGGGCGCCGGGCAGCCTGGCCGGGAGCGGCCGAGAGTCCCCCGTCACCGCCCATACTCTCTCCGGCCGGCCCCGCGGCCGGGCGTTCTTTGGCTACCAGGCGGAGTAGAGGTCCTGCTCGTACTGGCTGCAGGTGGCGCTGAGTTGCCGGAGCAGATCGTCGAGCGAGTCGGAGGCCAGGGTCACGAGCCTCGACGCCTCCCGGACCCGCTCGGCGGCGTCGGGCGCTTCGTCGAGGACGGCCCGGACGGCTTGTTGGGTAGCCGCCTGAGCTGCGGTCACCGTGTCGCGGTCCGCCTCACGCTCCTCGGGAACGGCCACGGTCCTCCACGCCTCAGCCTGCCGCGGCAGGCGGTCTGCCCACTCGGCCAGGTAGGCTGACCTGGAGGGTTCGCGCGCGACGTCGGCGGACTCACCGTGCGCGCAGAAGCCAAGGGCGCTTCGAGCGCCGTCGACGGCGGCGGAAGCCAGAGCATGGAACTCGACGGCCCGCCACACCGAGTCCGGCCACCCGCGGCCGTCGACGGGCACTCCGTAGAGCCGCGTCGCGCCGGCGGACAGCAGGTCGCTGCCCAGTGACAGCACGCGGATCAGGCCCCGCGCTGCGACCTCGGGTTTGTCGACGAACCGGCCGAGCGCGTCGCGATAGAGTCCGGTCTGCTGCAGCACAATCGACTTGGGGTTGAGGGGCGCCGCCTCGGCCTCCTGGGGGATGGGTTGGGCGATGTGCGGAGCCGTGCTCATCCTCCAGACACCGGGTGGCTTGGTGAGCAGAATGCCGACCTCCTTCCCGTCGCAGACCAGGAGGCAGTCCGCCCACCAGGTCTCGCCGGCCACGTCAGGCAGCCGGGCAGTCAGAGCCGGCAATCCACCATACCGGCAGGGCGACGGCTCTGCCTCGGTCGGCGCGATGACGAACTGGCCCCACAGGTCCCACAGGGCGTCCGCCACCGACGCCGGGGCGTCCGGCCATGGGTCCGGCGCGGCCGGTCCGATCGTGCGCAATCCGCCCGCAGGGCCCCGGAGCGCTTCGGGAATGGCGGGCGTAGCGACGGCCAGGGCCACGGACGGGAATCTCGCGAAGACCGACACGCGAGCGCCGTCTAGTTCGTACTGGGCCCAGAGCACGTCCCGCTCGAGCCCTTCGAGGCCCGGCGCCGCCTCACGCCACTCGAACATGTCGTCGAGGCGCGGGTGGAACCACCGGGCGTTGATGGCGGGGGATGCGTACTGGTAGAAGGAGCGGCGGATCTCCTCGGCGAGCGCGGGCGAAACGGGATCGAGTGCCTCCCGCGCCTCGACAGGTACGGTCCACGGGCCCTCTAGCTGAGGCGGGACGGCTGCGACGGCAGACAGCCGACCGACGGATGCCTCAGGCCCCCTGGCCAGCCACCCGGCTGCCCCGAGCGCGCCGACAGTCAGAGCGGCGAGCCAGGGGAGGGACTTCGGCTGCGTCCGACACCGCCCGGCCGGCGCATCTGGGGCGAGGCACTCGTGCTGCGGGCTCGCCAATGTCAACACCTCCCTCGGGGCGCCGCCCGTGGGCGCCGCCCCGCTACTGCGTCACAGGCACCGGAGCCGCCAGCGCCTCGGCCTGGGCTTTCGTGACCAGTGTGCTCCGCAATTCGCGGAGGCTCTTCCGGGCCGCGCGCGCGGACCGATCCAAGCCTGGCAAGGCATCGCGGAAACGCGCAAGCACCTGGTCGAGCTGCTCGGCGGAAGCATCTTCGAGCCTCGCCAGTAGCCCCGCGACATCAGGCCAGTCAGCCATCGCTGCAGATATCGAGTCAGCGACGGCCCCGCGCGTCGCCTCGAACGTGGGTGGGACAGCGGCGCGGCGGTAGGAGTCGAGAGCGCGCTCGAGGTCGGACCGCAGAGCGGCGACCCCGACAGCACTCACGCGGGCTTCCTGGCGCGACCAGGGATCAGGCGGGAGCTGAGCGCTGGACCAGATGCAGGCGAGGGCCGAGTCGATGGCGCGGAGGCTAAGTGCGTAGAACTCGCACGCCTGCACGGTCTCGGTGGAGACCGACCCTTCGGGAGCCGTGACGCGAAAGGCGGCCACCGGGAGGATCTGAACCGACTGGTCCCAGAAGGCCGACCGAGTATCGGGCGGCCGCAGCACCACATAGGCGGTGCCCTGACGCCCGCGCTGTGGTCCGCCTTGGTCCATCGCCACAACGATCTCGTGGACGAGGCCGGGGTTCATGGGCTCGAGCCCGGGCCCGGGGGGGCGGGCCAGGTCCGGCAGAGGTAGCGCACATGCAGAGACCGAGAGCCCAGGCGACTCGCATGACACAGCCTCCCTCCGGCCGCGCAAGGGCGCGGCCCGGTCAGTCAGGCCGCTGGCCCCACAGGCCGCGGACGGCGTCCGCGACGGCATCGGCCGTAACGGCCGTGGCGGCGAACTCATACGTGCGGACGATGACAGTCACGCCCGCAGTGCTGTCGGTCTCGAGCGTCTCGGGTAGGTGGTCACCATCGGTGAGGGGTAAGGCCGCCCAACTCGCGGCGAGATCCTCGCTGCAGATCACGGGTTGGCGAGTGGCAGCGGAGACCGCATGGAGCCAAGCGCTTTCGCCGTATTGCGCGGCCGAAGCGGTCTCCAGTCCGCAGAGGGAGAGGACGACCGATGTAACCAGCGTTCGCACTCGGGCTATGGTCACTGGCGGCCTCCGTCTCACCAAAGACGCCGACCCCACCCGTACCTCCCCGCAGCCTCATCTAGCCTGAGCTCTCACCCGAAGACCTGTCGCGGGGCTGGCCCAAGTACCGATACAGATACTACCCCCCCCGTGGCTCTGTCAATACCAATGTGAGTTATGATTACAGGGGGATCAGCCAGCAAGATCTCGGCGGCGTTCGCAGCGGGCTCATCTCGCGTGTCGCCCACAGGGTGTGGTACTACCACTGCGCGTTCAGCCACGGGCCACATTGGCGGCTCAGGGACGGCGGCGTTGCGGAGTTGGCCACCAAGGGGACAGAGCCCGTTGGCGCATGGGGGCGCGGTAGTGCGCCGGCGCGCAGTGGCAACGTGCTCAGTCCCGGGGGGCGTGATTGGCGCCGTCTGCAGAGGTCTGTTGCGCCCGTCCTGAGCCTGTCGAAGGGCGGCGCTCCCAGGAAGGGCGACGGCCCACCGCACGTCAGGATCCCTCGTCGCCCTGCTCCCCGGGATGACGGCGTTGGGGAGCGGGAGGGCTACCGGCCGGGGCTTGTGCCGGCTGAGACCCTTCGCTTCGCAATGCTTCGCTCAGGGTGACACCCTTGGCGGAGGCGGTGCGGCTGCGGGGGGAGGGCGTCGGCCGGCCTGGTGGCCGGCCGTCAGGCCTGTCGAAAACGGTTGTCACGTTTGCCCGAGTGGGTGCGAAATACAGGTACTGCCCCAATGGGCTCCGAGGAGCGCTATAGTGGTGGCAGCGAAGGGATGTGTGTCGACTTGGGCAGATACCGTGCGAGGTGCGGGTTCACCCTCATCGAGTTGCTCGTGGTCATCGCCATCATCGCCATACTGGCAGCCATTCTCTTTCCGGTCTTCGCCCGGGCGCGAGAGCAGGCGCGCCGGAGCTCTTGCCTCAGCAACCTCAAGCAGCTCGGACTGGCCTCGATGATGTACGCTCAGGACTACGACGAGGTGCTCCTCGTAGCGCCCACCCAGGGCAACCCGATGCCGAACGTGGTGCAAGGCCTGCTGCCGTACGTCAAGACCCGCCAGCTCTTCTACTGCCCGTCGATATCGGGTCTGGTCCCATATGATGGGACTCTCGACGATACCGAGGCCAACTTCGCTCAGGGGAACATCGGCTACTACTACTGGTCGATGCTGGGGATCCACCCCCACACGGGACCGTTCATTGCCCAGCATCCGCCGCGGCAGTTGACCATGGCTTCGGACCCGGGTCTCTGGATGTGGAGCGATGTGTTCGGGCAGTTCTTCTGGAGCCAGAACGCGCCGTTCCTGCACCAGATGCCCAAGTGGAGCTTCACGAACGTGGCGTTCATGGACGGTCACGTCAAGGCCATGAGCGGCCGCCCCGTCACCATCTTCAAGTAGACGCTCGCACCGCTGACGCAAGTGGAGATGGGGTGTGCGATTGCGCCGCGTAGGTGTGTTCCGTTGGCCGCTCGGGCGATGTCGTCTCGCGCCGGCCGCTCTCTTTGCCGTTCTCGTTGTAGTCTCCATGACCGGTTGCCGGAGTGGTTCCGTGGAGGCCGATGCGGACGCGCCGGCCCCGGCTTCCCCCAAGGCGGTGGCGGAGACGGCCAAGGCGCCGGAGCTTGAGGGCCGCCTGCTCTTCCATGCCGGGACGGGGCAGCGGGCGGCGCTCGATGAGATCTCCGAGCTGTTCAGGGCGAAGCATCCGAAGGTCAAGGTCGACTTCTCATATAAGGGTTCGGGCTACTTCCTGGCGGACATCATGGCCTCCCGCGAGGGCGACCTCTATATGCCGGGCGAGGCGTTCTATGTCGACCAGGCAGCCGAGCGCGGGTTCGTCGAGGAGTACGAGCCCGAGAAGCACACGGCGGCCTACTTCGTGACGGTGATCGCGACCCCGAAGGGTAACCCGAAGAACATCAAGACGATCGAGGACTTCGCGCGGCCCGGCGTGCGGGTCGGTCTCGGTGACCCGAAGGCGTGCGCGGTGGGCGAGTGGCATGAGCGCATCTTCAAGAAGGCGGGCATCTTCGATGCCGTCAAGAAGAACGCCATCCAGAACGCTCAGTGCATCCCGGAGCTGGGCAACGCCACCAAGCTGGGCGCCATCGACGCCACCATTATCTGGACGCCCACGGCGGCGGTGTACCTCAAGGACATCGAGATCATCCCCATGCCCGAGGGCACGCGGGCGGAGATCCCCCTTCCCGTGGTTGTGTTGACCACGTCGAAGAACAAGGCGGTCGCGAAGGTGCTGCAGGACTTCGTCCTATCGGACGAGGGCCGCGCCTGCTTCCGCAAGCACGCCTACGTGCTCGATCGCGACCGGGTGGAGAGCGAGGTCGAGTGGCTCGTCGAAGCCGCCCGGGTCGCCAAGGATCCATCGGTACCCATCAATGAGGAGACGTGCGGTCATCTCGTCGAAGAAGTCCGTAGACAGCGGCACTGACGCCGGCACCCGGCGTGACTCCGAGCCACTAGAGCGGGTCGCGATCTCGCGGCCCGTTCCGTTCCGTGTCGATACCGCCACCTGGCTGTGGCGGACGGCGTTGGTGGTCCCGCTGGCGGCGCTGGTGGGCTTCGTTCTGTTCATCCTCTACGCCAATGGCGCGTACCTCGGGTTCTCGGAGTTCATCCACTACCTCAAGCACTGGCGTACGTGGCGGTGCTTTGGGCTATCGATCGCCACGGCGAGCATCTCGGCAACGATCTCGATGGCGGTGGCCATACCCGTCGGCTACGCACTGGCCCATCGCCGGATCCCCGGTGGCCG
>Ga0116184_10003590_pt1 | contig 12608 bp, 7 predicted proteins | sample AD_JPNNA5_MetaG_FD_89886 | JGI IMG/M metagenome (GOLD analysis project Ga0116184, IMG submission 89886) | Active sludge microbial communities of municipal wastewater-treating anaerobic digesters from Japan - AD_JPNNA5_MetaG | ecosystem: Engineered > Bioreactor > Anaerobic > Digestate | place... | reverse complement strand
CGGGATCGGACAGGGCCGAGCCGTCCCAGGCCTCGACCGTGTAGAAGTAGGCCACCTGGTTCTGGACGGTGTCATCGACGAAGGCGGCCACCCCCGAGCCCACCGTGCCGACCAGATCGGGCTGCGATGCCGAGCTCGCGCCGCGGCGGATCCGGTATTCCTTCACATCCACGGCATCGTGCGCCGAGAGGCTCCAACTCAGCGTGATGGAGCCGCCCGAGTCGTCGGGGGTATCCACGGCCTTCAGGTTCGCCGGCGCGCCCGGCCGGATGTTATCGGCCGCGATAGCGCTGGCTACGTCGGAGTCGGCTGACTCCTGCGTCGCATCGTAGGCGCGGACCATGTAGTACTGAAGCACACCCGTGGGCGCCGTGGTGTCGAGATAGGCCGTGCCGCCTTTGGCTACGACGCCGATTGGGGGCGGGCTGAAACCGTTGGCGACGTTGGATCGGTAGACGCGGTACTCGACCACATCGCCGCCCGGGACATCGTCGGGAGACCGCTCCCACGACACAGTGACCGAGCCACCGTTGTCGGGCTGGACGTCCACGGCCGACACAGCCGATGGCGCGCCGGGGGGGATGTCGTCGGCTGCTGCCACCGGGCCGGCTTCGTTGGAGTCCGCGGACTCGATGGACCCATTGAACGATCGGATCGTGTAGATGAATGAGACCTTATTCGTGGCCGCCATGTCGGCGAACGAGGTTGTGCCGCTGGGAACCGTGCCGATCCGCGAGGGAGACGACGAGCCACCGGCCTGACGGCGGTAGATGTGGTACTCGATGACCGTTCTGCGCCCCGCTCCGTCGTCGCCCGAGACAGTCCAGGAGAGGTCCACACGGCCGCCCTGGTCGCTCGGATGGTCCCTCGCGAGGACGGCGGTGGGGGCCAGCAGGTCCTTGTTGTCGACGGCCGAGACGGGACCGGTGACCCGGGAGGGATCCGACAGGAACGTCCCGTCCCAGGCCTCGATGACATAGTAGAAGGGCGTCTGGTTCGGCAGTCCGTCGTCGACAAACGTGGTGACGCCCGCCGGCACACGGCCCGCAACATCCGGCTGGCTGTCGATCGTTGTGCCCCGGCGAATGCGGTATTCGACGACGTCGACACGGTCGTCGGGCGATGCGGTCCAGGTTATGGTGATCGAACCGCCAGTGTCTGAGGGTGTATCGATGGCCTTCACATTGGAGACGGCACCGGGCTTGATGTTGTCCTCGGCGGTGGCGGAGGCAACCGAGGAGTCGGATGACTCCAGGCTCCCGTCGTACGCGCGCACCATGTAGTACTCGGGCACGCCATTGGGGGCTGTGGTGTCGACGAACAAGGTTGAGCCCTTGGGCACGGTTCCCACGGCCGGGGGGGCGAAGCCGCTGGGCACTGTCGACCGGTAGATACGGTACTCGGTCACATCCCCGCCGGTCCTGTCGTCGTTGGAGGGGAGCCATGTCACGCTGATGCTCTTGCCGTTGTCCAAGGGGGTGTCGGCCGCGGCGATGTTCGTGGGAGTGGCCGGCGGGATGTCGTCGATGGGACTGATCGGCCCCACCACGTTGGCATCGGGGGATTCCGCAAGTCCATCGGAGGCCCGCACGGTGTAGTCATACTGCTTCGTCTTCACTACGGCATTGTCGGTGTAGGTCAGAGTCGTCACGGGGAGTGTCGCGACCAGACCAAAGACTGAGGTGCCGCTCAGGCGACGGTATACCCGGTATTCGGTAACCAGGTCGCGGCCCCCGGCCCCCGGGGCGTCGGCCGAGCGGGCCCAACTCAACGTCAGCGCGGTGCCCTGATCGCCCGGGACGTCAGTCACCACCACTGTGTTGGGGGGGAAGATGGGGCGGTTGTCCACCGCCGTCACCGGTCCCCGTTCGGGGCTCGAGGCCGACTCGGCTGTCCCGTCGAAGGCCCGGATGACGTAGTAGTAGTCGTGGCCCACGGCCGTGGTGTCCCTGAACGTGGTGCTGCCGGCCGACGAGGTGCCAATGGCGGGGTCGAGGTACACACCGGGCGTTGTCGTTCGGTAGATGCGGTACTCGATCACGTCCCTGGCACCGGCGCCGTCATCGATGGACAAGGCCCAGGTCACATCGATCTGGCCACCGGAGTCGCCGGGCGCATCGGCCACCGCCGGTGACCTCGGGGCGCCGGGAGGCACGTTATCCACGGCCACGGCGCTGCCCTCGGTAGCGGAGTTGACCGACTCGTTGACGCCGTCGAAAGCCCGAACCCGATAGTAATAAGTGATCCCGTTGGCAATGTCAGTGCTCGAGTCAATGTAGCTCTGGATGCCAGCGGCGACGGTGCCCACCAGGACGCCTGCCGGTCCCGGAGCCACCGACCGGTAGATGCGATAGGTCTTGACATCCTTGACGCCCCCGCCGTCGTCCACAGATAGCTCCCATGACACGACGAGGGCGTGGCCGTTGTCGGCCGGCCGGTCCACCGCGGTGACGCTGGTTGGGGGCGACGGGGCCAGGTTGTCCAACGACCGCACGGGCCCGGCCATGTTGGAGTCGGCCGACTCGACGCCGCCGACCACAGCCCGGACCGTGTAGTAGTAATCGATGCCATCGGTCGATGCGTCCAACGCGGTGGTGGCACCGTCCGGTGCGGTCCCGCGTAGCACGGGGAGCCCTGTGGGAGCGGTCCGGCGGTAGATGCGGTATTCGTCCACCGGTTTGCTGACGGACTCCGTCCAGCTGAGGGAGATGGCGCCGCCCTGGTCGGCCGGTGTGTCGGCGGCCGCCACGGATGTGGGCGGCGAGGGCACCTGGCCGCTGGCCGGAGCCATGAACAAAAGCCACAGCGTCACACACGCGGCAGCCCAGGCCACGAACCGGAGAGCCGGCTCGCCCACGTGCCGCGAGTCGCCCTGTGCATGGTCCCCTACCGCAGTCACGGCCTGTCTCCCAGCCGCCCCCGTCTCAGCGGGTGCGGGCAGCGTCTCGTGCCTCGACCCGAGTCTGAACGGGGCTCACCCGGTCATTCGGACGTGCCCCAAGTCCGCTCGGACTCGGCACCACCACGCAAGAGAGTTGTGCCACAGTGGGGGCTTCCCCTTTGGGGTATCGGCTGGAATCGCCTCGGTCCTTAGTCCTGGAGCGAACTTCCGGCTGCGGGGCCAGCGGAGACCGCCATGGGCTCGTCGGCGTAGCTGCCGGGCTCGTCGGCAAGGGCCGCGGGGGGTGCGATCAGCTCAGGTTCGGCCTCCAGGAACTCGAGGAACGCCCGACCGACCGCCGGGTCGAACTGAGACCCGATCCCGGCTTCGATGAGGCGCAGGGCCTCGTCCAGGGCCAGGGCCGCTCGGTAGGGCCGGTCACTGGTTAATGCGTCGAAGACATCCACCACGGCGAGCACCCGGGCCACGAGGGGAATGGTGTCGCCCGACAGCCCGTCAGGATAGCCTCGGCCATCCCAGCGTTCGTGGTGGTAATACAGCAAGTCGCCCTCGACTCCGAACACGCCCAGCGGGTCGACGATCCGCTTGCCGATCACCGGATGGCGCTTCATCTCCTCGTATTCCGGCCCGGTGAGCCGACCCGGCTTGTTGAGGATATGGTCGGCGATGCCGATCTTGCCGACGTCGTGTAGCTCTCCCGCCTTGCGGATGGCGTCGCGCACCTCGGGCGAGAGGCCCAGGTGATCGCAGAACGAAAGCGCCAGCCGCGCCACGTTCACGCAGTGACTACATGTGTACGTGTCCTTGGCGTCCAGCGCGTTCATGAGTGTCTGCTGACTGGCATAGAGCGTATCGCGGAGGTGCCGGTTCTCCTCGTCGGCTTGGACTTTGGCGGCTGCCTTGCCGACGACCGAGGCCACATTGTCGAGACGGAAGGGTTTGGTTAGGAAGTCATATGCTCCCGCTTTCATGCAGGCAACAGCGGTCTCCACATCGTCTTGGCCGGTGAGAACGATGGCTTCGACGGGGCCGGGACACTCCTTGCAGCGGCGCAGCACGGTGAGTCCATCGACGTCGGGCATGACCAGGTCGGTGATCACGACATCATAGCGGCCATTGGCCAACGCCGAGAGCGCTTCGAGTCCACCATAAACTGGGCTGGTCTCATAGCCCAGATCGTTCAGCATGGTGCAGAGCAGAGAGACCAACGGTTCCTCGTCATCGGCCACCAGCACCCGTACGCGGCCGGTGCTCATCTCGCACCTCCTCGCCGCTTCCCCCAACGTATCCGCCGTGCGGCACTCCCAGCTGCACAGTACGCCTTGCCGATTCTAGCCTTCCCTGCCTCCCGGTGCACGAGTGGCACCGAAGTTTGAAGTGTACGAGACCAGCCGTAAGGCGAAGCGTGCCCTCATTGGTACTCGACGGGCCACCTCAGTCCTTCGCCGCGCGCGCCTCGGCGACCTCCAGGTAGCGCGCGTAGAGGGTGTTGAGACGAGCCGTGAGGTCCTCATACTCCAACGAGAGACGGCGCACTCTCTCGCCATCGGCATACACCTGGGGAGAGCCCAGGAGTTGGGAGACCTCGGAGATATGGGCCTCAGTCTCCGAGATGGCCCGCTCGATCTCTTCGGGTCCTGGGCCAGCCGGCTGAGGCTTGGCGGCAGCCCGGGGCGCGGCCCGAGCTCGCTGCCTGGCGACGCGTCGCGCTTCGGCGCGCCGCGCCATCTCAGCCTCTTGCTGGCGCCGGTGTTCCGCCTCGCGCCAGGCCTGGAGTGCCGAGTAGTTGCCCAGGAACACCTCGGGCGGGGACTCGCCGAGGATCAGCAGCCGGTCAACGGTGCGGTCCAGGAAGTACCGATCGTGAGATGCCACGAGAATGGTGCCTGTGTAGTCGACGAGCGCGTCCTCGAAGACTTCACGGGATGTGGTGTCGAGGTGGTTCGTGGGCTCGTCGAGCAACAGGAAGTCGGGCCGCGAGAGGATGAGGAGCGCCAGGGCGACCCGGCTACGTTCGCCCCCTGATAGCGCCTCCACGGGCAGGAACACATCATCGCCGAAGAACAGGAAGCGAGCCAGGTAGTCCCGGATCTCCTGTTTGGAGAGGTCCGGCCGGGCATGCCCGACGTGGTCCATGATGGTCAGGGCGGGATCGAGCTCTTCGCGGTGCTGGGCGTAGTAGCCCACCCGGACCGTGGGCGCGAGGCGCAGCGTACCCTCGGAGGCGGTTTCCTCGCCCAACACCATGCGGAGGAGAGTCGTCTTCCCGGTGCCGTTGGGGCCGACGATCCCCATGCGGTTGCCCCGGTTCAGTATCAGATCCAGGCCATGGAAGAGGATCCTCTCGCCAAACCGCTTGGCGACACCGGCACACTGGAGGATGTCATTCGTGCCTGACGTGGGCTGGGCGAACTGCAGCAGGGGACGGCGCCGCTGGAGGGTTGGCCGCTCGACCCTCTCGAGCTTGGCGATCATCCTGGCTCGGGACTGGCCGACCCGCACCGCCTTCTCGGTCTTGCGCTGCATCATGCGCCGGATGAACTCCTCTTGGCGCCTCAGGTAGCGCTGTTGGACCTCGTAGGCTTTGGCTTGGGCCTGCAGTTCGCGGTCCTTGGCTTCGGCGTACGCGGTGTAGCCGCCGGCGTGTTCCGAGAGCACGCCATCCTCGACCTCGGCGATCCTCTCGGCGACGGCATCGAGAAAGTAGCGGTCGTGGGAGATCGTCACGAACCCACCGTCGTAGCTGCGTAGGAACTCCTGGAGCCACTCCATCGCCTCGATGTCGAGGTGATTGGTGGGCTCATCGAGCAGAAGAAGGTCCGTCTCGTCGACCAGGACCTTGGCCAGCGCCACACGGCTGCGTTGTCCCCCCGAGAGATGCCCGAGCGGTACGGTGTGGTGGTCGGCTGGTAGACCGAGCCCCGCCAGAGTGCGGCCGATCCGGGCCTCGAACTCCATGCCGCCGGCGCGCTGATATGATTCGATCGCCTCGGAATGAATGGTGAGCAATCTATCGCGAGAACGGTTCTTGGGGTCGAGTTCCGGCTCAGAGATGAGGGCCGCAAGCTCCTCGATATGACGCTCGCACTCGCGAAGATCGGGCCGGCAGAGAAGCATTTCCTCGTGTGCGCTGCGTTCGAGGTCGAGTTCCGGCGATTGCGCGAGGAGGCCGATGCGGATGCCACGGTGCAGCGTAACGGTGCCCCGGTCCGGTGTGCAGGCGCCTGTGATGATACGGAAGAGCGTGGATTTGCCGACGCCGTTCTCGCCCACCACTCCGATCTTCTGCCCCCGGTCGATCTGCCAGGTGACGTCGCGGAGCACCTCATTCGCGCCGAAGCATTTGGCCACGTTCTGTAGACGCACCAGCACCATTCGGAGACCGCCCTTCCCCTCTTACTGTATGCGCCGGCGGCCCCGGCACTCAAGGCGAGGACGATGTCGGACGAAGGGCAGCGCTCTGGGTGGATCGAAGGGACGTCCCAGACTGGAAGCTGGAGACCTGGCCCCATGCCCCTGCTCGAGATGCGGCAGATCAGCAAGAGCTACCACGGTGTCCCGGTACTGCGCGAGGTCGATCTGGAGGCCGAGGGTGGCGAGGTGCATGCCTTGGTCGGCGAGAACGGGGCCGGCAAGTCCACGTTGATGAAGATCCTCGACGGAGCCGTCCGGGCTGACCAGGGGTCGATCCGGCTCGGCGGGGAGCTCGTGGACATCCCCAGTCCGCGTGCGGCCCAGCAGCTTGGAGTGGACGTGATCCATCAGGAGCTCCTGCTGGCCCCCTCGCTGGATGCCGCCGAGAACATCTTCCTGGGCCGCACACCCTCGCGGGGTCGAGTGTTCGTCGATCGTCGGACGCTCTACCAGCGCGCCGAGGCCGTCCTGGCCGAGTTGGGTGCCGATCTCGATGTGCGCGTGCCGCTGCGCCGCCTCACCGTGGCCCAACGCCAGATGGTGGCCATCGCTCGGGCGCTGTCAGCTGAGGCGCGCATAGTGGTGATGGATGAACCTTCGGCAGTACTGACTCGGAATGAGCTCGAGCGCTTGTTCGAGGCCATCGGGCGGCTATGCGCTCGTGGCGTGGCCGTGGTGTACATCTCCCACCGGCTCGACGAGGTCTTCCGGCTGGCCGCCAGAGTGACCGTGCTCAAGGACGGCCAGTCCCAAGGCACGTACCCCATTGGCGAGCTGACACGGGCCAAGGTGATCCGGCTGATGGTGGGGCGCGACATCGAGGTAACGGTGTCGCGCACCGATCAGAGCCGGCCGGTGGAGGCGCTCCGCGTCGAGGGGATGCGCAGCGGGCGCAGGGTCCGGGGGTGCGATCTGTCGCTCCGCCAGGGCGAGATCCTCGGCATCGCGGGGCTGGTGGGCGCGGGGCGCACCGAGCTGGCCCGGGCCATCGTGGGCGCCGACCGGCGCGATGCGGGCCAAGTCTATGTCGACGGGCGGTCGGTGCACATCGGTAGCCCCGCGGAGGCGATCCGGCACGGGATCGCGTACATCGCTGAGGACCGCAAGACGTGCGGCATTTTCCCCGAACTTGGGGTGGCCGACAATGTGTTGCTTCCCACTTATGAGAACGCGTCGCGCTGGGGCGTGGTCGGCCTTGGGTCTGCGCGCCGGACCGTCAGGGCGCTGGTGGAGCGCCTGGACGTTCGAGCCGCAGACCTGGCGCAGCGGGTGGTCACGCTCAGTGGGGGCAACCAGCAGAAGGTCGTCCTCGCCCGTTGGCTCAACCGGCAGGCCCGGATCTTCATCTTCGATGAGCCCACGCGCGGCATTGACGTACTGGCCAAGGAGCATATCTATGGCCTTATGAACCAGCTCATTGATGGTGGAGCGTCGATTGTGATGATCTCATCGGAACTCCCCGAGTTGTTGGCCATGAGCGACCGCATCCTGGCCATGCGCGAGGGGCTTATCGTGGGTGAGATCTCCCGGGCCGAGGCCACAGAGGAGCGCGTGCTGGCCATGTGCATGGGGCAGATGCAGGTGGCGTAGGCGTGCACGGGGCCGGCCGGCCCGGCCCGCTGGTCAGCCCTTCTCCTTCAGCACCTTCAGGCCCCGCTGCGCGATGAACTCGGCGCAGAGGCCGAAGGCCTTCATCAGCACCCAGGGATCGCCCGATTCGCCGAAACCACACACGCCGATCTGATCGATGAGGGCGCCGGCCGACGCGGGGTGCCGGCTCACCACACCGGCCACGATGTTCCCCAGCCCGCCAGCCTGGTGCTCCTCGCAGGTCACCAGGGCACCCGTGTCGGCGGCCGCGCTGACGAAAGCGGCTTCGTCGAGCGGCCGAATGGTGTGTACGTTGAGCACCCGGCACTCGATACCGTGCTCGGCTTTCAGGATCCACGCGGCCCGCATGGCCTCGGGGACCATGGGGCCGCAGGCCACGATGGCGATGGACTCGTCTTCACCCTTGTAGCTGTCGGCCAGCATGGTGTCGAATGCGTCGACAAAGCGGTCTCTCTCGCCGCGAAACCGGATCACATTGGCCTTCCCAAGCTCGAAGGGCGTATCGGGTGTCGTGACAACCGGCGTGGCCTCCCGGGCATAGCGGATGTAGGCGGGTCCATGGACTTCGAGGATGGCGGCTTCGGAGGCCCGCGCGGTCTCCACCGAGTCACAGGGGACGACCAGAGTCATCTCGGGGAGCACGGCCATGCATGAGATCTCCTCGAGCGACTGGTGTGTGGCGCCGTCGGGGCCGACGGAGATTCCTCCGTGGGCCCCAGCGATCTTCACGTTCAGCCGGCCGTAGCAGATGGTGGTGCGGATCTGGTCCCAGCACCGTCCACTGGCGAACACGCCATAGGTACCAGTGATGGGGATGTAGCCGCCCAGCGCCAGTCCGGCCGCCACCTGCATCATGTTCTGTTCGGCGATCCCGACGCTGAACACGCGGTTCAGGCGTTCGGGGTGATCTTTCTCGAAATCGGTGATACAGATCGAGTTCGATATGTCGGCGTGGAGCGTGACGATGCGCGGATCGTCGCCGATGCGCGCCAGGCAGCGGCCGAACCCCATGCGGGTGGGGTCCATGTCGACTCGCATGGTGGAGCCGGTGTTCCACCAGTAGTCACGCGAGAAGCGCGGTACCAAGTCGTCGACGACGGCTGCGGTGCGCCCGGCGAAAGCGTCGGACGCCGCGATGAATGCGTCCACCACGTCGGCCGTGAAGCCTTCGGCGCCGACATCGGCCAGCGCCTGATCGAGTTGCTCGCGGGTCTTCGTCGGTACACCGTGCCAGCCGGCCTGGTCCTCCATGAAGGACACGCCTTTGCCCTTCACCGTGTTGGCGACGATGACTGTAGGCTTGCCCTTGGTCTTGGCCGCCTCGTCGAAGGCGGCGAGGATCTGGCCCATGTCGTGGCCGTCGCAGGTGACGACATGCCAACCGAAGCTACGGTACTTGTCCTCGAGAGGCTCCAGGGACATGACATCCCGGGTCCTGCCGTCGATCTGCAGGCCATTTCGGTCGACGATGGCGCAGAGGTTATCGAGGCCGAAATGCCCGGCGGCCATGGCGGCTTCCCACACGCTGCCTTCCTGTTGCTCGCCATCGCCCATGATGCAGTACATGCGACTGGGTCGTCCGGCCAGCCGGGCCGCCAAGGCAGCACCGACGGCGATGCCGAGCCCCTGGCCGAGAGAGCCGCTCGAGACCTCGACGCCGGGCGTCTTCAGCCGGTGAGGGTGCCCCTGGAACATGGAGCCATAGCGGCGGAAGCTCATGATGTCCTGAACTGGAAAGTACCCGGCGTGGGCCAGTGCGGAGTAGAGCGCGGGTGCCTTGTGGCCGGCGGAGAAGAAGATGCGGTCGCGGTCCTCCCAGTCCGGTTTCTGGGGGCAGTGCCGAGCTACGTTCAGGTACAGCGCGGCACAGATATCCATGATCGAGAGCGACCCGCCCGGGTGCCCCGAGCGTCCTGCGTGGATCGCGCACAGGGCTGCCGCCCGCATCGATCGGGCGGACTGCTCCAGTTCGTGAGTGTCTTGTCGCGTCTCGGTGCCACGGTCCAGATCCACAACACCCATTGCGCATCCGTCTCCTGCTGCCCAAGAATGCCGAGGCGCTAGCGCGACTCGCCCAGCACCTCGTTGATCACCCGGTCCGCGTCTCGCGGGAGTCCCGCCGAGCTGAAGCGGATGATTCCGTTGCGGTCGATCAGGATGTTATAGGGGATGCCGGTCAGGCCAAAGCCGTCTTTGGCCACCGTCTCCTCTGCGTCGCGCAATACGTCGTATCGAACGCCGTGCTTGGCCATCCAGGCCTGAGCAACGGCAGGGGCGTCGCCTTCGTTGATGCCGATGACACGGAGCCGGCCGGCGTAGCGGGTGCTCAGCGCGTTCATCAGCGGGACTTCCTCGGGGCAGTTGTGGCACCAGTCGGCCCAGAATGTGAGCCAGACGGGCGTGTCGAGCAGGTCGCCGAGCGCGCGCACCTCGCCCGTTGTGGGGTCGGACCAGGTGAACGAGCACGCGGGCTGTCCGACCTCGGCACTGCCCGCTGAGGTCTTGGCATCCAGCGAGATGGTGGGGAGCCCGGCGAGGGACACGATGTCCGGGGTTGCCGTCGCAGGGGCAACCGCGGGGGGAGGCGGCCGGACGGCTACGGCCGCGGCAGCCAGATCCTTGGCTCGCTGCTCGCCGGCCTGGAAGACGAACACGCCGGCGAGGACGAGCATGGCCCAGCCGAAGGCGTGCTTCACCTTCTCCATCGCGCTGCCGCGCTGCATCACGGCAGTGATGAGCCCGGTGAACGTGCCCAACAGGACAAACGGGAAGCCCACGCCGAGCCCGAAGCAGAACATGGCAAGCCCGCCCTCGAGTACTCTCCCGCCCCGGAACAGGACCAGGGCGATGGTGCCCACGACGGGTGCGAGGCAGGCGTAGGCGAGGAACGCGAAGGCGAAGCCGGAGAGGAACACGCCCAGGTAGCCGGATCGGAGCCGCTGCCTCGACTGCAGCCCCTGCAGGAACCCGGGCATGGGGATGGAGAAGCGGTCGAACATGGCCAGTGCGAAGAGCACACAGACGGCTCCGACTCCGAGTCGGACCAGGTAGTGAGCGGCCAGCTTGCCCAGACTTGCTCCGGCCGAACCGGCGATGGCTCCGACCAGTCCGCAGTTCAGGCCGATGCCCAGGGCAAACAGCAGGGAGAGCACCAAGGCGCGAGCGCGGTTTCCTCCGGCGTAGCCCCCGATGATGGTCACCGTGACGGGGGCCATAGGCAGCACGCAGGGCGTCAGCGAGGCCAGGATGCCGCCCAGAAGAGCCAGCACATACGCAACGGGAGAGCCCGACTGGAGGCTTGAGGCGAACACGTCGTTGAGCGACGCGGCGAGTCCGGAAGCCCATTCGTACACGGCGGGATGCCCCCTGGTGATGGCTACTCGGTTGCGGCGACCGATGCGAAGAGGTCGCGCAAGCGATCCTTGGGGACGAGGCCGACCGACCGCTTGACTTCCGTGCCGCCCTTGACTACAACCAGTGTCGGTACCGACATGACGCCAAACCGCGCGGCCATCTCGGGGCTCACGGCGATATCCACCTGGTAGGCATCCACTGAACCGGCGAACTCCTGCGACACCTCGTCGAGAATGGGTGCCAGGGCCTTGCACGGTCCGCACCATTCGGCGCCGAAGTCGATGATGACCGGGCGGGGCGCGTGGGTGACTTTCGCCTCGTATTCCTGGTCGGTCAGCGCGGGCACGTTGGCCATGGGTCGACCTCCTTGGCGTGTGGCGAACACCGGGCCGGGGGGTAGTCCAGCCGCCTGACGGCCCAGAGGGCGGACAGGCAGACCGGAGTCCGAGAGCCCGGGCATTATACCAGAACCCTACAGAGCGGCCGGAGCGTTCCGAGCGGGTCCGGCCGGCCCGGGGTAGTAACGGCTCGGCGCGCAGGTAAAGGTGGGAGACGAGACCGTGGCAGACCGGCTCGAGATTCTGCGCACACTGGTAGATATGAGCCGTCGGCTGGGCGACCCGCTGGCGGCCAATGTGATTTTGGGTGAGGGGAACACGTCGGCCCGGATCGATGCCGAGACGTTCTTTGTCAAAGCCAGCGGCACCCAGCTGCCGACCATCGGTCCCGACGGCTTCTGTGAAGTGCGTACCGAGCCACTCCTCGCGCTCCTCGACGGACCTGACCTGGATGACACCCAAGTGAAGGATGCGTTGCAGGCGGCATGCGTCGATCCGGAGGGCCTCCGGCCCTCGGTGGAGACCATCTTGCACGCCAGCCTGCTCTCGCTGCCGGATGTCCGCTTCGTCGGCCACACTCACCCCGAGGCCGTGAACGCCATTCTGTGTGCCCGGGATGTCACGGAGGCCCTAACCGGCCGGCTGTTCCCGGATGAGATCGTCGTCTGCGGCCCGGCATCGGTTTACGTGCCCTATGTCGATCCGGGGCTCCCCCTGGCCCGTGTGGTGCGTGACAAGGTGGCCGAGTACATCAGCGCCTGGGGCATGAACCCGAGGGTCATTCTCATGCAGAACCACGGCCTGATCGCCATCGGCGCCAGCGCCCGCGATGTGGAGAACATCACCGCGATGGCCAGTAAGGCGGCCCGCATCCTCCTCGGCACCCACGCCCTGGGCGGGCCCAACTTCCTGAGCCCCAGCAGTCTGGCGCGGATCTCGGCGCGGCCCGATGAGAAGTACCGTCAGGCCATGTTGTCTGGCCGCTAACT
>Ga0116184_10003583_pt1 | contig 12619 bp, 15 predicted proteins | sample AD_JPNNA5_MetaG_FD_89886 | JGI IMG/M metagenome (GOLD analysis project Ga0116184, IMG submission 89886) | Active sludge microbial communities of municipal wastewater-treating anaerobic digesters from Japan - AD_JPNNA5_MetaG | ecosystem: Engineered > Bioreactor > Anaerobic > Digestate | place... | reverse complement strand
GATGGTGATGGTTCTGTCCTTGCGCTCGAGAATTTCGTATGCCCAAGCCGCCAGACGCGGCACCTGGCATCCGCGGACTTCCCATAAAAATGACCGGATGTTTCTGTCCTGCTTCGTGATGTTTTCGTTGTTCTTTTCCATGGTGCAGCCCTCTTTCTTTAATTCTGTAGTCACATATTACCTCTGAAGCACCAATATATCCACTCATTTCTAAGCATATATGTACCAAAGTTCGACCTGCGTTATTGTGTAATATATACCCTGGTTTATCTCGCTTTCTCCTTTGTTTTGAAAGCGGATTCGTACAGGGCTTCTTTCGGCAATCCGGCCTCTTCATATCCCTGCGCGATGATATCCAGGTAATAGCGGCTCGGGCTGCCGGCCGTACGTCCTTCATTCATGACGTAGACCATCGCTTGGATGGCGCCGCCATCGGTCTGGACATCTATCGTTTCCTTTCGGTAGAGGAAAGGGTAACCCTCATACCGGTCAAGCGCCGCCTCGTCAATCGGTTCTATCGTCCAAAGCACAACCGGTACGCGGCTGCCTTTTTTCTTTTCAATAGTAGCCACGGCGATGTTCCAGCCGCCGCGGAATACCAACTCATAATCCTTGAGGTACCCGATATCGAGAACCTTCGCGGCCGAACACCTGTCCGCCATTTGAGCCAGGTTCATGTTGCTTCCGTAAGCTGCGTAGATTTTTTCATTCATTGTCCTCTTGTCCTTTCGTTTATCTCTGCACACAGGGGCTCGTGTTGCCTTTGTGAGCCCCTGTGCGCTTGTCGTTAATTATCAAGCTGCTGTGTGAAATCGCCAGGCGGCCGAGCCGCTTAATGCTTTCGTTAAGTGCTCTCTGCAGTTTTTAAACTCGTCGCCAATCAACCCGACTCTGTTCAGGTAGGTTCTCATCGCGAACTTCTCGTTCTCGGTTTGCGGCTTTCTGGCGCTTGCGCTTTTCTGCGTGAGCGCTTGGTGGTTCAGCCCGAGGGCAAGGACAATGTAGCTTCTGACCTTTCCGGCATGCAGCTCGCTGTTGAAGCCCCTGAGCTCCACCGTGTGGCAGCCGTTGAAAAAGCTGTGCAGGTTCAGGAAATGGTAGCGGCTGTCGTGGTAGTGCGCGCTGCGGCTTTCGCGGTAGCCTTCGTACCAGAGGTCTTCGATGGCTCTCATGGTGTTCGGCTTTCTGCGGTTCATCTTTTCAACCAACAGGCTGTCCATCTTTTTGCAGAAGCGCATCCTGCCTTGCTCAATCTCAAGGGCTTTGTAAAAAAGGTCGTTCTTGCTGGCGACGATGTTGATGAAGTTCCGGATGCTTCTCGGTGTGTGGTCTGCTCCGTCGAGGTGCACGTGAATCCCGCAGGAGTCGTTTGTAAGTCCGCCCGCTTTGCGAAGCTTGCGAACCAGTTCCTGCAAGGTGTCGATGTCTTCGCGGTAGGTGAGGATGGGGCTGACCAGCTCGACGCTGTAGGTGCTGTCGGCGCTGACCGTCCTGCCGTATTCCTTCTTCTCTTTGCGGATGCTGCCGTCGCTCATGATTTTCCAGGCGCGCCCGTCCGGGGTGTGAACCTTGTGTGTGTCGTAGTAGTCGTGAACCTTTTCCACAGTGCCGTTCAGGAAGTCCGCGGTAACCTTGGCTGCCTGGTTTCTGGTGATGCCGGTGAACTCGATTTCGATTCCAAAGCGTGTTGTTAACATTGTGTGTGACCTCTTTTCTTTAATTCTGTAGTCACATATTAACTCTGAAACACACATATATCCACTCAATTCTTGTCATAATAGTGACAAAGATTAAGCGGATATTTTGTGTGTTTTATGGCGCTTTATACCGGCTTGCAGCTGTCCTCTCCATAGACAATTCCGAGGCTGGAACCGCAGTCCCAGGACGTATGGATGGTGCCGATATCATCGACGGTCACCACGGTTCCCAAGTCGCCCGGTTTCAGCTTGGTGTTATACGGGTCGTTCATCCGGACGAGCTCGACGCGGGTGCCGGGTGGGTATTTCTGCCGGAGATGTTCCAGCGCCTCTTTGGATATCATTCCGTACATGCTTCGGCATCCTCCTTTTTGGCGCTGCCGCTTTTAAAGGCGGAACTTCCGGTTAACCTGGACAGCAGGATTTTGCGTTCGGCTTTGAAATCGTCCCCGATAAAACCGAGCCGCAGCAGGAAACACCGGAAAGCGAACTTCTCGTTGTCCACCGGTTTCTCTTTGGCTGTGATACGCTTCTGTGACTTTGCCATTTCCATCAGCTTGCCGATGAAGCGCGCATAGACATTAATCTGCTCCGGTGCCGGTAGCCTGTCAAACCACGGAAAGCTGATTTTTTCCTCACCGGTTTCGATGTGAAGTCTGTCCGCGTCAAGAGCCTTCTTAATAAGCGAAGCCTTGCTTTCCACCAGCCGCTTGAGGTTGTTGAGCGCTTCCTCGCTGACGCCCTCGCGGGGCAGCTCGATGACTAACCGGTCGGCGGCTTCCGCTTCCTGCGCCTCGAACCCTCTGTCATGGAGGCTTTCGATGAGCCTTTCAATCTCCTCGCTGTCGGCGCGGTCGTCGAACGAGAGTGTGCCTTCTTTGTCGATTGTGAAGTAGTCCGCCTCATAGGCGAAGGTCGGCGGCCCCATGTACTTTGGCGTGACCTCGAGGATTTCACCGATTGCCTTGACCAGCTCTTTTCTGGCGCTGCCGGCTGCGTTGAATTTGATTTCCATTTTTCTTACCACCTTTCTTTTGGTAGTAACATATATCGCTCTAACTTGAAGGAATAGCAAGTCAATTCTACGATGTTTTTGACATTTGACCTATTACACAAAAGACGAGTGTTTAATTGTGTTATTTGTTACCAATAGGCTTCTGCAAGGACTGGATTCTTTCGTTTATGAGCGCCTCGTAAGATGGCTGAATATCAATCCCAATGAAATCCCGTCCTTCCTGCAAGGCGACGAGGGCTGTAGTACCACTTCCAATAAATGGGTCCAGCACGACGCCACCAGCGCGGCTTCCGGATAATATACAGGGACGAATCAACTCCGGCGGGTAGGTGGCAAAATGTGCCTGCTTATATGAGTGTGTGTTCACATGCCAGACATCGCGTTTGTTTCTGCCAAGAGCATTGACAAACCGCATCCCCATTTTATCCATCTGACCTAAACCACCGTAATTACCTGTGCCATCTGAGCCTTTTCCATGCCAGCCATATTTTGCCCGCGTGAGGCTCACCGGCGCGATAGGCTCTTTGATGGCATCAGCGTTGAAATAATAACTACGCCTTTTTGACAGCATAAAGATATATTCATGTGCTTTGGTACAGCGGTCTTTCACACTTTCAGGGAACACATTTCCCGATTTGTCCCATATAATATCCGAGCGCAGGAACCAGCCATCGTCGCGAAGCGAGAAAGCCAGCAGCCACGGTATGCCAATCAGGTCTTTGGGTTTACAGCCCGACGCTAACGTTTTCCCAAGCAGACCGTTAATCTGTCCTTTGTTGGTGCCTGACTTGCTTTGATAAACACTATCATTAATCTGTCCGTCTTTATTCCTGCCTTTTCCGCTGCCGCAATAGCTGTCGGCAATGTTCACCCAGAGCGTACCGTCAGCTTTCAGGACACGGCGCACCTCGCGGAATACCACGACTAATCTTTCTATATATTCCTCTGGCGTTTGCTCGTTACCAATCTGTCCCTCTGCGCCATAGTCGCGTAATCCATAATATGGCGGCGAGGTAACGCACATATCTACACCTTCATCGGGTAGCTGTGCGAGCCCCTCCAAGGCGTCTGCAATAATAATCCTGCCCATTAGCTTAACTCCGGCAAATCGCCATACTTAATCTCCGAGCCGTCTCTTAAAAGAAACACGCGCTCGCTTGAACCCACCTGCTCGATGTACCGGTTAACGATAACGTCGCAGTATTTGGGCTCCAGTTCAGCGGTATAGCAACTCCGGTTCATCTGCTCGCATGCCATGAGGGTAGAACCGCTGCCGCCGAACGGGTCCAACACGATGTCGCCCTCCTTACTGGAATTCGATATGAAATAACCACACAAGCCCACCGGCTTCATCGTGGGATGGACATCGTTTTGTTTCGATTTCTCATAGTGAATCAGCGTGGTCTGTTTCCGGTCGCTATACCAAGCATGACCAGCGCCGTCCTTCCAACCATAGAGTACCGGTTCATGTTGCCACTGATAGTCTTGCCGGCCCATGACCAGGGAACTCTTTGCCCATATCAAGCACTGCCGAAGGGAATAGCCGGCGGTCTTAAACGCACATCGGCAGTTGTAGCCTTCACTGTCGGCGTGGAACACATAAATCGCCGCGCCTTTCTTGGAATGCTCATACATTCGTGTAAACGAATCAATGAGGAAAGTCAGGAACTTCCCGTCTTCCATATTGTCGTTCAAGATCGTGTTTGTGTTTCTGTGCCCCTTATCGTATTTGCCGAACATCTTCGCCTTGTCTCCATAGTTGACGTTATACGGCGGGTCTGTCAAAACCAGGTCGGCTTCCGCCCCATTCATCAATTGTGAGATCGTATCGCTGGAAGTGCTGTCGCCGCAGATAAGGCGATGCTTGCCGAGCAGCCAGACATCCCCCAACTTTGATACAACCGGTTTTTGGAGCTCGGCGTCAATGTCGAAGTCGTCTTCTTTGACATCCTCGATCCCGCTGAGCAGTTTGTTGAGTTCCACATCATCAAACCCAAGCAGCGAAACATCAAAGTCCGCGCCTTGCAGCTCGGCCAGTTCGACCGACAGCATTTCCGCGTCCCAGCCGGCGTTCAACGCGAGCCGGTTGTCAGCGATGATGTAAGCTCGCTTCTGGGCCTCGGTGAGATGCTCGACAAACACACACGGTACCTCCGTCATGCCTTCTTCTTTCGCAGCGATGATTCGGCCGTGTCCGGCAATGATATTCAGATCCTTGTCGACGATGCACGGATTGACAAAGCCGAATTCCCTCAGGCTTGCCCGGAGCTGGAGGATCTGTTCCTTCGAGTGGGTGCGGGCGTTTCGGGCATAGGGAACCAGCTTATCGATATTCACTTTCTCAAAGCGTTCGGTTGTTATCATTTATATTTACCGTCCTTTTCTGCCCGTAAGAAGGGCTTCCATGATATCGTCCTGCGGGTTGCCCACAAAAGCCGTGGTGCAGTTCTGTTTGACAATATCGAAAATCTCATACCATAGCAGATTGGCCTGCTTCTGAAACGACTGGCTCATCTGTACGAACGGGCTGGAAATCGCTCCGCCGGTCGTTGGGTGCTTCCCGAGCAGGCCGTAGGTGCTGATGGCTTCTTCGCACTGGATGTATCGGGTGAATGCTTGCGCGTATGCTTCGATGAGCCGCGGGTTGATGAACTTCTCGCATCCCCGGTGCTTGAGCCATAGCCAGGTCTCCTTGAACAGCGCGTCCGCGCCGAGCGGTTTTCCATCCTTCTGCCTCGCGCTGAGGTAATCACTCGGCGCCGGCATATCCTCGCCGCGCAGTTCAGCGGCTCCCTGCAGCTCCTCCGCTTGCAGTATTGCCGAGGGCTGCAAGTCCGGTGCCTCCAGTATCTTTGCTGTCCTTCCAGCTACGATTTTATCGTTTAAAGGCTGCGGTTTGTCGCCTGCGCGCACACGCCTGCCGCCCCTGTTTGTTCCGTCTTTGGCCATGTTTCCGCTGTCTCCTTTTGAATAAGGGGTTAATACCCCGTTTGAACCGTGATTTTCTAACGCAAGCCCCTGCGCCGCTGTCCTATTATTCGTACACAGAGATAAAGACCGCCCCTACCCCCAGCGTTCACCGCTCTCTGCGGTAATCCGGGAGTGGCAGGATTTACACAAGGCCATAAGGTTCTCTGTCTCATTGCTCCCGCCTTTTGACAGCGGAACGATGTGGTGTACCTCTTCGGTTGGCGTCAGACGGTTCTGTTCTCTGCACTGCTCGCACAATGGATGTGCCTTTATGTATTGATAGCGGATGCGCTTCCAGCTTCTGCCGTAACGTTTGTAGGACTCAGGGTCGCGCTCGTACTTGTTATAGTTCCTGTTGGCTGTCGCTTGGTGTTCGGCGCAGTATTGCTCCCGCACGGACAACCGGCCGCAGCCGGGGTATGCACAGGGACGCTTGGGTTTGTAGGGCATTGGTTCACCTCGTTAGTGGGTAGAAGAAAAGCCTTTGCAGATAAAGCTGCCAAGGCTCGACTAAAATATTTATTGAGTTCGACAAAAGGATTTGCTATAATTAATAATCAAATGTTGTAAAAAGTAGTAACCGAATAGTCAAGGCTATCCTTGACTATTTAATGGCTTGTTTAGAAAATAATATACAATTTGAACCCTAATAAGGAGTGATTATTATGACGGAATTAGAAAAGTACTATTTGGACAAAGAGAGAAAGACTGCAATTACCAAACAAGCAGAAGAAAAAGCCAAAGTCTCCATTTATAACAGAATAATCTCAGAAACAAAGCCATATATACTTACTGAATATAAAAAAAATCCACCTGAATACTACAGTTGGTTAAATGTTAATGGGAAAAAAACTTTAGTATGGCGATTTGATGGATATATAAGACGTGGCCGTGATGATTCCGATTCCTTTTCTTGGTTTTTAGATGAAAATGGAAACATTTATCAGACAAACACAATATATAGTTATGAAAAAAGAGATTTTGTTTCTGTAGATTCACAAAATGTGGACTTCTTGTATGTTTGTAGCGGAAAATTCGCTGAAGTTGCGGTAATGTTTGGAGCTCCCAAAAATAAACTTATTGAATGGGGGGCTGCATTAAATAGAGATTTATCATCCTACAAACCATATACTTGGTTTGATAAACTTAAAAGAAAATGGTACGAATTAACATAGTGCGTATAAGCCCTTACACACATTTGAAACTCGAAAAATCGAAAGCCTTCACAGGAACTCTCCCGTGAAGGCTTTCTTTGTTTCTATTCTGCTGACTATATCATAGCACAATGTACCCTGTGCAAAAAAGTGCAAAAGTGTGTCAAGTTTTATGGAATCACGACTTTTTTGAGCGCTTTGTTATGAAGGATGTGTACGTTGCGTACCCGGTACCTCATATCCACAGCAATCTGCTCCCAGGTCTTGAAGCAGAGGTACCGCAGTTCCAGAAGCGTCTGGTATTCCGTGTTGTCCACCGCCTTGATTGCCCTGACCATGTCGCGCTTCAAATCCACGAGCGCGTCAATGTCGCGGTTGATTTCCGCCTGCAGGTCAACGATTTTCGCAATGACATCCGACATGGCGGAAGTACCGTGGTTGGGGTTGCGGGGCAAACCCGTGAGGTTGTATGTGCATTTCATTGCCAGTTCATTCAGCTTGGCCACCTGATCCAGCTTGCTGTTGATGCGCTGGTCTAAACGGTAAGCCTGTCCGAGGTATTCCTGTGCGGTCATCATGCGACCTCCTTTTTCAGTTCACGTATCAGAATCGCCGGGTCAACGGAAGTGAGCTCGGCATACCAGCGCGAGCGGAAAAAGCGCTCGACTTCACGCTTTGTATATATGGCAGGGCTGTAATCAGGATTGCTCTTCAGTTTTCTAAGTGCACGGCGGTAATCCTCGACGGCCTGCAGCACGATGGCGTTGGCCAGCATTTCGTATGGTTCACACATGGGTTGTTCCTCCTGTCGGTAAATTTGCCTTGACCGCGTCAATCAAGGCGGATTGTGTTTTGTCTTTCGTCCGCAGGGCTTTCATGACCTGTTCGTCAATCGTGCCTTTTGCGACGATGTGTTGAATGACGACGGTGTCTTTCTGTCCCTGCCGCCACAGGCGGGCGTTGGTCTGCAGATAGAGTTCCAGGCTCCAGGTCAAACCGAACCATATCAGGGTGGAGCCGCCCGCCTGCAGGTTCAGCCCGTGTCCGGCCGATGCCGGGTGGATGACCGCCACCGGGATTTCACCGTTGTTCCAGCGGGTAATGGACTCGAAACTGTCCAGTTTTTCCGACGGGAAGCGTTTCTGAATCCGTTCCAGGTCGTGCTTGTACCAGTAAGCGATGAGAACAGGTTTGCCGTTCGCGGCTTCTATCAAATCCTCCAAGGCGTCCAGTTTGCGGTCATGCAGATGCGCCACGCTGCGGTCTTCATCGTAGACAGCGCCGTTCGCCATCTGTAGGAGTTTCCCTGAGAGGGCGGCGGCGTTCACGGCGTCGATTTCCTTTCCTTTCAGGGACAGAACCATTTCTTCTTTCATCGTCCGGTATTGCCGCATCTCGTCCTCCGACATCCGGACAGGCACTTCGTTGAAGACAAGATCCGGCAGCTTGAGGTAATCGGATCCTTTCATGCTGATGGTGATATCCGAGATCTGCCGGTAGATGGCCGCTTCGGCGCCGGGTTTCGGCTTGTAGGAAAAAATCACCTGGGTGTTACGTTTATCTGGTTCAAAGAAGGCGCTGCGGTACTGTCCGATAAACCGGCCAAGGCGCTGCCCCAGATCCAGCAGGCGGAACTCAGCCCATAAATCCATCAGGCCGTTGCTCGACGGGGTTCCCGTTAAGCCTACGATGCGCTTGAAGCCGGGCCGGACTTTCAGCAGGTACTTGAAGCGTTTCGCCTGGTGGGATTTGAAGGACGACAGCTCGTCGACTACCACCATGTCATAGTTAAAAGGCAGTCCGCTTTTTGATACCAGCCACTCGACATTCTCGCGGTTGATGATATACACCTGCGCGCGCTGCATCAGGGCGGCTTTGCGCTCATGTTCGTTACCGACAGCGACGGTGTATGTCAGTCCGCGAAGGTGATCCCATTTCTCAATTTCCGCCGGCCAAGTATCCCTGGCGACTCTCAACGGCGCGATGACCAGCACTTTGCGGATAAGGAAACTGTCCAGTGTCAGGTCGAAGATGGCGGTAAGGGCGATGACGCTCTTACCCAATCCCATATCAAGCAGAATGGCGGATACAGGATGTTCCAGTATAAAATCGGCCGCAAAGGTCTGGTATTCATGAGGACTGTATTTCATTTAAAATCCCTCCAATCCGGTCTATGCTATCCAGGCAGAACACTAAAAACCCTAACGCTTCCAGTTGTCGTTTTCGTTTTTCCTGCAGAGGCCGCGGTGTGCATCCCGGCGCTTTTACCTCGACAAATGCCAGCTTTCCATACGGCAGCAGTACCAGGCGGTCGGGCACTCCGTCAAAGCCTGGAGATATTAATTTGAGTGACATCCCACCGTTTTCTTTCACGGCGCCGGTGAGTTTCTTTTCTATCTGTTTTTCTCGCATTTTTACTCCTATTGGGACAAGTGGACAAAAAAGACAAGTTTTACTATATGCGCGCACAGATGCGTGTTTTCACACGCCTGAAGCCCTTTTTCTATATATTTTTAAACTCATCATAGAAAACCTTGTCCACTTGTCCATTTAACCCCTTTAACCTTTGATTTGATTGACTTTTGGTAAAGGACAGCAAGACAGGACAATGTTTTGGGCTGTCCGTTTTGTCCGTCTGTATGAACGTTGTCGTCCGTAAAAATCGAAGCTTTTCCGTTCGGACTTGTCCCACTCTTCCATCTTTTCCATGATGGCGCCGATCTCGTAGGAATCCGCCTTTTTGATCGAGGATGAATCCTTCCCGAAACATTCGCACCAGATTTCCAGGTTGCAGACCACGTCGCGCCGGACGCTGCCTTTCGACCCGCTGTCAAGAACGTCTGTGCCGTTCAGGAAACTCCGGCGTTCATACAAATCCAAGGTATGCCAGTTCTCCGGCAACAGGGTGTCCAGGTACTCGCGCACAAGCCCCTCGCGGTCGTCGCTTTCCATAGCGTTGCGCTGTTCATACGCGGCAAGCAGGGCGGCGTCGCCTTTCAGGAAGAGTTCCTCACCCGCTTTAAGGTGTACCAGGGATTCCGCCCATAGCTGGTCAACAACCTCTTCAGTCAAATCCCATGGCCGTTTGACACCTTCTCCGCTGACGCGGATCGGCCAGAAGCGGCGGTTGCCGGTGACGTCCCGCAGGAAGCCGGCGTCGTTGTTGGTCGTGCCGATGATGATGCATTGCCGCGGATGGCTCTCCACCACGCGTCCGTAAGACGGGCGGTACTTGTCGTCGACACGGCTCGCAAAGGATTTGACAATTTCCACGTCCATTTTTTTGATGCCGGCCAGTTCGGACAGCTCGAGTATCCAGTTGCCTTGCAGTTTTTCCGGCGCCGTCTTGTCCTTCATGTCGGAAATGGAGAGGCTGTCGGAATACCACTCTTTGCCCAGCCGGGCAACGAGCGTGGTTTTGCCGATTCCCTGGTTGCCGTTGAGCACAGGGATGCTGTCGAACTTGATACCGGGATATTGAATACGCGCTACCGCAGCCGTCAGGGTTTTGCGGGTCACCGCGCGTGTGTACGGCGTGTCTTCCGCGCCAAGATAGTCGATGAACAAGGTATCGGTTCTCGGCGTTCCGTCCCACGGAGGCAGGCGCTCGAGGTAATCGCGAACAGGATGATAGGCGCGGTCGTCCGCGACCTTGGTGAGCGCGAGCTCGTAGTTGCGCGCGGAGAACTCGCCGTAATTCGCGTCGACATATGAGACGAGCTGCGCAGTATCCGCGTCACGCCATGCCGGCGTTAATCTGACCCAGGGCAGGTGTTCGGCGTAAATCTGGTTCGCCAGCCGGTTGTAACGGATACCGGAGAGGGCTTCGTCACAGGTGAAGATAAGAATGAGATTGCCCAGGGTGTTTTCCAGACGTCCCTGCCGGTCACGCGTCAGCTTTTTTGTCCAGTCCTCGTCCCGTGCGAACTCCGCGGCGGCTCTCAGGCGATGTTCCTCAAGCAGCCGCGCACTCACAGCTTTGTCTTGAAGGGCCAGCTCGTTCATGGCCTTGCAGGATGCCTTATCCTCGAGATGACCGAACCGGTGGATGCGCACGAGGTCAAAGGCGTTGAGCAACTGCCCGCAAGCCGGGTCGGTGGCGTGATGGCTGTAAGCGAACTTGTCGTCGTATATCACCACACCGGCGCTGCTGACGCCTTGAATATAGTCGTAACGCCCGTCTATTACAGAAGGCTCGTAGATATCGGATAGAAAGGTTTCGATGGCATCTTGGATGGAATAGGAACGGCAGAAAGCGCCGACCACGCCGGTCTTCTCCAGCGGATCCTGCTGTTGCCTGCCGGTATTCACCCGGACACAGCTCTCCCGCGAGGAGGTCGGCAGCAACGAGCAATCCCGCCAGTTGGGGCGGGTTGACAGATATTCGTCAGGATCGAGCCACGCTCCCTCCACACGCCGGAACACATACACCCCGTTGGCAGGCGTTGTCGGCCAGTACATCAGCTGATGGGGACGATAGGAGCATTCATCGAACTGGTCGATACCCCACTCCTCGGCAAAATACCGGGCGATGGCTGCGAACTCATCCGGGGTGGCATCCCTTGTGAACGGTACGATGATTCGTACCCGGGGGGATTCCGGTGTATGGCTGTGCGTGGTATACAGGCAGGCAGCGTAACGGCAGGCGCCGGTAAACCTGTCGATGAAGTCAGTATCTGCGTGGTCTGCGTTAAGGGTGAGCATGGAACGGCAGACCACGTTTTCTCGTTTCCGTCGGTTGTCGTGAAGCAGCCCGCCGACAAAGCCGCCTTTGTCCTTGATACGGTCGCGTTCCGCTTTCGGCAGCTTCGGGTACTCTTCGACCGACTCGGTGGTGCGGACGGTCTGATCAAGCCTGGCGCACAGCTCTTCGAATGTAACCGTCTTGTTCGTTCATGTCTTTGCGAAGCAGCTGTTGCCATAGGCAATGTTCAGGTTTCGCATGGAGATACCTCCTCTCACTTTTCATTGAAGTAACGGATCGGGATATGGCATCTTTGCGCCAGGTTGATTTCCATACGCATCCCTGCGGTCACGGTTCCGAACACCCACACTTCCCGGCATTTCTGCAGAAACACCAGGCCCATGCGGATGCCGAGTTCCCTTTGAGCCGGATCGTTCTCGTCCAGGAACTGCGGAAAAAGCAGGTGCGGAGCATACGGGATCCGATTTTCGCTCACTGCGAATTTGCAGTACTCACAAGCTTTCACGATGTTCTTTTCCGTCTCTCCGGCATAAGGAGAGCAAATGAAAACAGCGGTGCCGTTGTAATTGCTGATTTTCTTCCTGTGTTTCTTGACACTGGTGATACTGGTTAATGCTTCATAGGCAGTCGGATCCGCATACCTTTCGGCATTGTAATAATTAACGCTCATACTTTCTCCTCACTTTTTCATATAGAAGTCGCAGACATAACCGTCCGCATTTAAGTGGAGTCCTTTCGCCCAGGACGGTGTCCGGCTCATTTGCTCACACACCGCTTCAAGCGACATTCGGGGATCGGCTTCCAGAACGATTTTATCGTGAACGTGAAGCACGATGCGGCAATGACGGAATGTCTGCATGGCGTAGCATAGAATATCGCGGCTAATAGCTTGAACGATGTTTTCCACGAGCTTCGGGCCATAGGATTCGATTCGTTCCCATTTTTTTGTGCCGCCGATGCCCTCATAGGTAATGCAGTCCGAGCCGAACCGGTTCTCTCCGATGCGCGGTTTGACATAAGCCAGACGGCGTCCGGACGGAAGCGTGATAAACAAAAACCCACTGCGGTATTCGAACAT
>Ga0116184_10003580_pt1 | contig 12621 bp, 9 predicted proteins | sample AD_JPNNA5_MetaG_FD_89886 | JGI IMG/M metagenome (GOLD analysis project Ga0116184, IMG submission 89886) | Active sludge microbial communities of municipal wastewater-treating anaerobic digesters from Japan - AD_JPNNA5_MetaG | ecosystem: Engineered > Bioreactor > Anaerobic > Digestate | place... | reverse complement strand
TCTGGTATAGCATCCGAATCGATCCAACGAAAAAGGGATTTTCTGAATTGCGAGCGGGCAAGGATTTCTCTAATTTTGTCCAATTTGTTTGAGGGATTCATATGTATATTCTCCTTCAATTGAACTGGTCAGTGATTAAAATTATAGCGTTTTTATTATAATAAATAGAGAAGTGATTCGCAATTATTAAAAGGATATTATGTATCTATGAAGTTAATCGTAACATCGGGAATGATATGTTTTGATGGATAGTCATTTAGTATTGGGTCGTTTTAACTATGAGGATTACCGATTGTAATCTTGTATATAAATCGACAGCGAGTCATTAAGACTTACAGGAAGAAATCTGCAATAACTAACACCAAATTTTCTTTTTCTATTCAGCAGGATAACGGTACAGAACGCGGCCACCGGAGATGGTTAATCCGGCGCTGTGATAGAAGCCTTCGTTCACTTCCATCGGCATCAGTTGCTGCAATTCCCGGTTGAACTGCCCCGAAAACCGGACATCCGCATCGCCCTTCCAGATGTCATCCACTTCCAGGCTGGCAATGCTGGTGGCGATTTCATGGACCACCGCTTTAGTCGGATCTTCGATACTCGGGAAATGGCGGAGGAGATAGAATTTGACCTTGGGCAGGGCAGATCGGTCAACTTTCTCCTTAAGAATCACCGATCCCTCGACAACCCTTTCACCGTTGGCCTCGCAGATGCCCTTCAGCCTGGCGCCAGGCAGTCGGCCACCGATTTTCGGGTTCAGGGCATGGAGTTTGGTCATGTATATCCGGCCGAGGACTTTCGGGAATCCCTGGATAAAGCCCCGGACAAGGGTAAAATCGTTGTCCACCCAGATGAAGGGAACGAGATACCCGGGTTCACCCTGGTAGCTGCACTGCAGGAGCACGATGCATTCCTTGTAGATGGCCCGCTCCGGATTCTCGAAGGCCATGTCGGGATTAGAGTCACTTACGGAAATCCATTCCACGAACCAGACAATCCCGCTACCGGGGTCCGGCCCCAGTTCCAGAGGCGCGGGAATGAAGGCGCGCGCTTTTTCCGGATCGGTCTTGAAACATAACTGCATCAATTCGCCGCCGTAATACCAGGGCGGTGCATCCACCAGGGAAGACCTGCCTTCCGGCGTCAGGGGCAGGCAATAACCTTTCAGAGAACAGCCTTTGTTTTCCATATGACCTCACATCTGGGATTTTGATGATGGATATAGTGAACAGAGAGGGGTTATGTCAAGCAAATCCAGAAGTTCTTAAATTTGTTCATCCCAAACCGGTCATCATTTTTTGGTCATGACCCAGGTCCCGTCCCAATGTTCGGGTTTCTCGGCAATCAACTCCCGGCATTTTTCAACGTATGCGCGTGCCGGTGCATCCTTCTGTTCGATGTTCAGAAAAATATCCAGGGCTGCAGTGAAATCTCCCTGGTAGTAGAAGTGTAAACCCTGATCAAATTTATCATAAATATCCTTATTTGCCTGGTAATCTTCCATGACCATGGGTTCATAAACCGTGACGGACTCTTTTTTCCCCACAACACGAACACGGGAAAGCTCGCGGACAGGAAAGGCATCACCTATTTCGTCCCGGGTTGCCTGGGAAATCATGGTATAGGAACCGAATTCCTTGTTAATCCCTTCCAGTCGGGAAGCTAAATTCACGGCATCCCCCATCATGGTATAATCGAAACGTGATTTCGAACCCATATTGCCTACAACCACAGCTCCCGTGTTCATGCCGATCCGCATTTTAAGGTCGCGCTGGATTTTCTCGCGGAAGCCGCTTCTCATCTCCGCCAGTTTCTGCTGGCATCGCAAAGCGGCTCTGACGCAACGCACGGCATGGTCTGCCTGCATAAGGGGCGCATTCCAGAACGCAATAATGGCATCCCCTTCGTACTTATCCACCGTGCCGCCCTCTTCATGGATAATCTCGGTCATCGCCGAGAGGTATTCGTTCAAAACGGAGGTCAACTCTTCCGGAGATAATTTTTCGGAAATACTGGTGAATCCTTCCAAATCAGAAAAATAGATCGACAACCGACGTCTTTCACCGCCCAGCTTCAGTCTGTCCGGATTTTGAATCAACTCCTCGATTACCGCCGGACTTAAATACTGCTGAAAAGCATTCTTGATGAATCGTTTCTGCCGTCCTTCCGTGTTGTAATAAACCACACCGGCACTGAAAAGGGTCAGGATGACCGCCGTTTCGGGCACCACGAGAGGCAGCCAATAGCCGTTTTCATACGCAACGGCACACAAAACAAAGGGCAACAGCAATGCAAAACAGTATATTCCCGCCGTTTTGAAGATATTCGAAACCAGCGATGAGGATATGCCGGCAAACAAAGCCAGCAGAAGCGTCACACACCACAAAACACCCGGTGATGACTCCCGGATGAAGGATTCGGAAAGGATGTTTTCAAGCATGGTGGCGTGAATCATCACGCCGGGGTAGATGCCGGACAATGGTATCGAACGCAAATCAAGCAGTCCCGGGGCGGAGAAGCCAAAAAAAACATAGCTGTCGCGAAATTCTTCCGGGTTAACGATGGGTTTCTCACCCTCCTGTATCTTCAGCTCACTTTGAATAATCGAAGCGGCGCTGTATGGATGCATCAATGTGGAAAGTCTTTTAAAACAGAGAATCGCCCTGCCCTGCTGATCGAAGAGGATTTTCACTTTATCAATCCGCATGGCATTCCGGTCGATCTGCACACGCTTCTCAGGATGAGCAGTCAAAAAGACCCCCAGACCCAGTGCCGGCACCCATTGCCCGGAAAAATAATGAAACAGAGGCGTCCTGCGGTAAACGCCATCCGTATCCGGGTCGATATGCACATTGGCAAGGGAGAAAACATGATGGGCTATTTCGGGAACGGGATAAGAGGCCCGCGGATAGGTCATTTCCTTTTGAAAAGCGTGGTATCGGTCTGCGTTTGCATGATGGATGGAAAAGGGATTCTTCGGGGCAAACGGCGGCCATGCCGTAAATTCTCCGGTTTTTTCGCCTAAAAATATGGCGCCGGTGTACCTTTGGAAATCACGAATCGACGTTCCAAATGCCAGGTCGTCTTCAACCCCGTATTTGGACGGCTCCGTGAAAAGAACATCAAAACCGACGGCTTTAACACCGCCGCGCCGGCAAAAATCGATAATCTTGCCGTAAACCTCCCGGGGCCAGGGCCAGGCAAGATCATTGACCTGTTTTCCCCAATCCAGGCTGTCCTGGTCCAGTAGAATGACGCGAATTTTATTATCGGAAACCTGTGCGGGAAAAACATCCGCCAGTAAATTCACACGCCAATCCCAACTTTTGAGTTCCCACAGATCCAGCCAACCGGGTAACCACAGGAACAGGGTTAAAACCAAGCCGACGAAAGCGGCTAGGATGCCCTGGATCAGACGGCGTATGCCCGGCCATTTCATGATGGTTTGCCTGAATGATTGCATCAAAGGTTATTCTTTGCCTGCTCCAAAAATCTTTTCTGCCGGGCCGAATTGATCGTATACAGGCTGCTCACCGAATAGGATTTCGATATTTCGGCAATTCTGCTCTCCGGCTTCGGATGCGTTTTATTAAAGTCGTGTTTATCCGGATTAAATCGCTGCCGCATGTTCTGCAGAACACTGATCAAAGCCCCCTGACTGTAACCCAGTCTTCCCAGAATGACCATGGCCCCCTGATCGGCTCTGAATTCCTGGCTTTGTGAATAGCCGTTGGTGATGAGGGTGGTGGTAATGTCCTTGATTGACCCTTCAAAGAGATTGGCCAACTCTGCATTTTCAAGCATCTGATCTTGTAGCGCCTCTTTGAGAACTGCCGTCACGATATTGGTCACCCGGTCCTGACGAATGGCCTGCAGACCGTGTTTGAATTGGACGTGGGCAATTTCATGGGCAATGACCGCGGCAATTTCATCTTCCGTTTTACAGCAGCGCAGCAGTCCTTTCGTCAAAAAAATCAAGCCACCCGGCGCGGCAAAGGCGTTGATCTCGTCCGAATCAAGCGCAAGGACGTGATAACCGCCAAATGTTTCCGGGCGCGTGGAAACCAGGGAACATGCCTTCCCAATCAAATTCAGGTAATGCGTTAATTGCTGATTATCATAAGGCTTATACTGCGACAGGATATTTGCCGCGACGGATCGGCCGAGATAATATTCCTGTTCCGGTGTTATATCCTCGAATGTTTTGGACAGGCTATCCACGGTCTTTTTAATGTTTCCGGCCTCTTGTTCGTCAATTTTACCTGACATGACGCCAATCTGTGTTGCCACTTCCGCGACATGCTGTACCGTTTCACAGGAAAAAAGGCACAGGCATAAGACAATCAGCAGCGCCAAAATGGAAGCCTCGCTATTCCTTATCAGCTTGTGTTTATTCATCTGTACCTCCCTCTTCGAGCGACAAACTTCCATCGATCACGAATTTCTCCAATTCCTCGATATCGGGAGATATTTTTTCCATTTTATCCACCCATGCATAATCCAAATTATGATGATCTAAAGCGTATTCTCCCTCAATTTTCTGGTTGAATCCTTTTCCGGCAAGGGCAACCTCTTGGGCTGAAGACTGCCATGACTTCGCTTGATCGCCGGATTTCAGGATTACTCTTACCGGCGACAGGGCTGAACCGTGCATCCAACCCTCGGTCCTGACGGCGGTATTTCTTTTCACCTTCATCCATCCCTTTTTTTCCGTCAGAACGGTTACTTTCTCGCCGTATGCAGGCCTTGCCATAATTTTAGCCAGAAATGAAGGCGTAGAGCGAATTTGCGCCTGTTTCACCTGAACGATCATGGTTTTCTGGGCCTGAACCGGAGTTATCGGCATCAACGTCGCCGTAAATATAACAAATACAAAAACGGCTAAAATAGACTTGGTAGGTATCATAATTTTTACTCCTGAATTCTCATCGTTGCCTTCTATTTCCCTTGACGAACCACCGTAAAAAGATTAACTAGTCGCTATATTGTTTAGCGGATTGAATGAAGACCAATACCATCACATACATATATTAACCATGCCGCACTTTTTCTATAGTATCACATCTTACCCATGATTCAACTTTTCCTTCATCCTTGTCTGTGATGATTATATGATCGATAAAAAATTGAAAGACCGTATATTTCACCGCATCGATAGCTATGTCGATGACATGATCGATTTGCAGATCAGTTTAACCGCGATTCCCGCCCTGTCTCCAGATAACCAGGGCACCGGCGAAAAGGAAAAGGCCGATTTTCTGCGTCAATATCTCATTCAAGCCGGTTTTCCTGAAGTGGTTGAAATCAACGCTCCCGACGAGCGGGTGCCCTGCGGGTATCGTCCCAACCTTCTGGTCCGTTGTCCCGGCAGAAATACACAACGAAAAATCTGGATCCTGACCCATACGGATATCGTTCCTCCCGGGGAAATCGGTCTTTGGTGTGATGATCCCTATCGGGGCTATGTCAAGGATGGTTGTGTTTACGGCCGCGGTACGGAAGACAATCAACAAGACTTAGTGGCCTCGCTCTTCGCCGCCAAGGCTTTTCTGGATGAGGGGATTGCGCCCGAGCATTCAATAGGTTTGGCCTTCGTTGCCGACGAAGAAACGTCAAGCCGCTGCGGGCTCGATTATGTACTCCAGCATCCCCAAAATCCTTTTTTGAAAGAAGATTGGATTGTCGTCCCGGATTCCGGCGAACCGGACGGCAGCGCCATTGAAATTGCGGAAAAGAGTATTCTCTGGCTCCGCTTTACCACGAAAGGTGTGCAGTGTCACGGCAGTCGCCCCGCGTTGGGGAAAAACGCCTTTCTCGCCTCATCATACCTGATTGTCGCATTGCAGTCGCTTTATAAAAAATATCCGCGCCGGAACCGTCTTTTTAACCCACCGGAGAGCACGTTTCAACCGACCAGAAAGGAAACCAACTGCGCCAGCGTGAACACAATTCCTGGTGAAGATATTTTTTTCATGGATTGCCGTGTCCTGCCAGCATACGATTTGGTTGACGTGATGCAGAAAATTCGCTGTCTTGCCGATTCGATCGCCGAACGCTTTCAGGTTACAATAGATATCCAACCCGTGCAGTATGTTCAAGCACCCTCACCGACGCCAAAAGATGCGGCAATTGTCCAGGCCCTCACCAAAGCGATTAGAGATGTCTATCACGTCCGCGGGAAAGTCATTGGTGTCGGCGCCGGAACGGTGGCCGCCGTTTTTCGGAAGTATGGTTATGAAGCCGCTGTCTGGAGTAAGTTGCGATACAAAGCGCACCAACCGGATGAATCCTGTCTGATCAGCAACATGGTCGGCAATGCAAAGGTCTTCGCCCATCTGATGCTCCAAGCATCGACCCCATAGGCCACCGGAAAATCGATCGTAATAAAATAATAAAACATATAAGAATGATTGCAAACCACAAAACGCTGTTATAAAATTCGGCATAAATATCTGATACAAAAAGATTTATATTTCTTCGTAGAAGGAGACCATCACCATCACGCCCATAAATGTCGCTGGATCGACAGCAACCGAGACCATCGATTTTAACAACAATCAAGACTTAAAACTTCTGCTCGGTGAACACGACGCCAATATCAAGCTGGTTGAAAAACTTTCACAGGCGAAAATAGCCGTCCGGGGCAATCATGTGTCCATTCAGGGGGACGGGGAAGCAGTCAAGAGATCCTCTTCTCTGTTGAGACAACTTTATGTAATCATCCAAAAGGGATATCCTGTTTTTCCCGCAGATATTGATTTCGCCCATCGCATGCTGCAAAAAGACAGTTCACTGAATCTGGAAAAGATTTTCCTTGATACGGTGTTTATTTCCGCCAAAAAACGGCTGATCACACCTAAAACGATCAATCAGAAACGGTATATCGACGCCATCAGAAATCATGATATGGTCTTTTCCATCGGTCCGGCAGGAACCGGCAAGACCTACCTGGCCATGGCGGTCGCCATCTCTTATCTTTTAGACAAAAAATTCAGCCGCATCGTCCTGGCAAGGCCGGCGGTGGAGGCAGGTGAAAAATTGGGTTTCTTACCCGGCGACCTCTCCGAAAAGGTCAATCCCTATCTGCGGCCTCTTTATGACGCCCTCTTTGATATGATGGATTTCGATAAGGCCACAAATCTGATCAGCAAAGGGATTATCGAAGTGGCCCCCCTGGCTTTTATGCGGGGGCGTACCCTGAATGATTCGTTTGTCATTCTGGATGAGGCTCAAAATACCACCTCCGAACAGATGAAGATGTTTCTGACACGCCTGGGATTTGGTTCGAAAGCTGTTATCACCGGTGATGTGACGCAAATCGATTTGCCCTTTGACAAGATATCCGGCCTGGTCGAAGCGGAACACATTCTCAGGCGCATCAATGAAATAAAATTTATCCATTTTTCGGATCTTGATGTGGTCCGTCACCCACTGGTACAGGAAGTCATCCGCGCTTACAACCACCTTGACCAGTCACGAAAGCATCATGGCTTAAAAGGAAATGAAAAAGTACGAACTGACTCCTAAAAAATTCAACAGTAACGTTCTCCAGAATATCAACGACTATTTCCGAGAGAAAACGGCTCGGGAATTATTGAGAGATTTCCTCGTTCTCTTTTTACTGACTCTGATCTTCGGTACACTGATTTCACCCTCTTTCTTTTTTGGGCAATCCGAACATCGCGCAGGTACCATAGCCGTAGAAGACATCAAGGCGGATCGTGATTTTCTCATCGAAGAAAAACTGTCCACCGAAGCCAAGCAGTCGGAAATGATTAAAATTACCCCCGCGGTATTTGACTATAAACCGGACCTTTCTCTGTCGCTCCAATCTCAGATTATCCAGCTTTTTGCGATGATATCGGATGACATGACTCGGGCCTCAACAAAGAAAAGCAAATCACTGGAAAGTGCTGTCATTGAAAAGCAATCTCATTTCGGCATCGCCCGTAAATATTTGAACACTTATTTTGATATCGACATGACAGATGCAGAGTTCAATGTATTTTACAGAGATAAATTTTCCAACCATTCTGCGCGTGCGATCTGCAAACTGATTGATAAAATCTACTTCGACAGCTACATCATCGGCGATCTCCTTTCGAAAACAGACCACGAACGCGGCATCATCGTTCGAAACATGAAAAATCAGGAAGAGTTCCTGATTACTAATTTCAATAATATCAGAGAGCTCCGTGTCTTAAAGGATGGACTGACCGCCAAAGCTGAAGACATTCTGGCCCACCAGAATAAGGATTTCAGATGGGCTGCAGTGTCCCTGGTAAAAAAAATCATCACGCCCAATCTCACACTTAACATCAAAGCAACCGATGCCAAGAGAGAATCCGCCTTAAAAACCATCAAGCCTTCTTACTTTCAGGTGCTCAAAAACGAGATGATTGTCCGGGAAGGCGAAAAAATTACGCGATCCATACAGGACAAGCTGGACGCTTATTATGCAATTAAAGGCGGGAAAAGCAGAATGAAAGATGTTGCTGCTTTTGTGGGTATTGCTCTGATTGTGTTGCTGATGGGTATTGCCTGCCTTTCTCCGATAAGAAAATGGAATCCTAAATCGCAGGACTTAAAAACCACGATCGTCTTTCTGGCCACTCTGGTGTTACTGCAGTTTATCCTGATACGCTTTGGTTTAATCATTTCCGATGCCGTTGCGCGTGCATTTCCCGGCTTGGACGCCCAGGACTGTTTTTACGCGATTCCCTATGTCATGGGGTCGATGTTGGTCACCGTATTGATTAATGATCGAATCGCCGTCATCTATAGTGTTTTCGTCTCGCTCTTGCTCGGATTTATTTTTGACGCCAAGGTCCTGATGCCGATTTTCTCTCTCGCGGGATCAATTTTCGTTATTTATCAGATCTACTTCACCCGTCAGCGCTCCGCTTTTTTTATGGCGGGATTTCTGCTGGGATTCGTAAACTGCATCATCATTTTTGCCATCGCGCTCATCGCGGATACTATTCTGGACTGGATATTGCTGATTAAATTATTCATGGGCTTTATCGGCGGTTTGGCTTCCGGCATTATCGCAGCCGGTCTTTTGCCCCTGTGCGAATCACTGTTCAAGTTTACCACAGACATCAGACTGCTCGAACTGGGCAATCTTAACCAACCGATTTTTCAGCGCATGATTATTGAAACACCCGGCACCTATCACCACAGCATCATCGTCGCATCCCTTGCAGAATCTGCGGCGGAGGCAATAGGCGCGAATGCGCTTCTGGCGAAAGTAAGCGCCTATTATCACGATGTCGGAAAATTGGTAAAACCGCACTACTTTATCGAAAACCAGCCGGTGGGAGAAAACAAGCATGACAAACTCTCGCCAAAAATGAGCAGTCTGGTTATCATTTCACACGTCAAAGATGGCTGTGATTTTGCTCAGCAGTTAAATCTGGGTAACCGAATCACCAATATCATCCGTCAGCACCATGGCACGAGCATGGTTACCTTTTTCTACGATAAAGCCAAAAAGGATCCGGATTCGACTTTCAATAGCCTTTCGGATTCCGATTTTCGCTATCCGGGACCGAAACCGCAAACCAAAGAAGCAGGTCTGGTGATGCTGAGCGATGTGATCGAAGCCAGTTCCCGTACGCTCGATGATCCCACACCTTCCCGTATCAGCAACCTTGTTCATGAGCGAATAGAACGGGTGTTTTTGGACGGTCAGCTTGACGAATGTGAATTGACATTAAAAGATTTGCATAAAATCGCAGACAGTTTCATCAGAATTCTGGCTGGGATATTTCACCATCGAGTCAATTATCCGGAACAGATTAACACAAAAGACAACGTTGTCTTGAAGGTAGTATAGTGCCGTTACTGATTGATAACCGACAGAAATTTATCAAGCTCAATATCAGACAGGTCAGATCCGATCTGTTAAAAGTACTGAAATATCTCCAACGCCAGGATCATGAAATCAGTTTGAGCCTTGTTGACGATAAAGCCATTCAGGCGATAAATCTCGAATATCTCGGTCGAGATAAACCGACCAATGTGATATCGTTCGGCATGCACGAGGGAGACTGGGAGGCTATTCAACCGACGGTTCTGGGGGACATTGTGATATCCGTCGAAACAGCCTGCCGTGATGCTCTTGCTGGGGATATTAACGTTTACGATGAAATTCTTTTCCTGTTTATTCACGGGTTGCTGCATTTACTTGGTTTTGACCATGAAAGAGGCGGAGAAGAGGAAGCTATCGCAATGAGACATAAGGAAAAAGAGATTTTTGAAAAACTGAGGAGTTATACCCTGGACCGAAGTTGAGCAAACAATCAGGTAAATCAAGCACAATCCTTTTTCCCCTAAACGCTGTCTGAATAACTGAATGCAAGGCGTTTTGATCATTTCTTTACTTTAGAATTGGCAGTTCGTTTTAACCTCAGACTCTCATCAGGAGCCGGTTTCTAATCCACATGTTATCCCAAAGCATGCACACACTATTTTAACTCTGAGAATTTTGGGATTTCCTGACGTTTGATCCACAGGTTTTATTTTGTTACCTTCCTTTACCTCTTTCATCAAAACAAACTTATTAACCGGCCACACCTTCAGCCCAACGTCCATAATTTCCAGATAAGCCCACCTGAAACGAACGGATAAAAAAGGAGGGACAGTTTTTTATTCTGTAGTATCATCAACACACTGATTTTATAAGTTTATATCATAACGACGCAAAGAAGTACAAAATCCGAACAACACACTGACGCACTGAAAGGGAGGCCGGAAAATGAGGAAGGCACCGGTAAGAAACGGCGGCGACGTGCTCTTGGAACTTTTTCAGATGAAGGGTTTCGAACATATTTTCTGCTCCCCCCTGTCCGTCTGGGCGCCTCTTTGGGAAGCTCTGGCCAGACAGAGAGAAACCACAGGTACGGAATCCCCCCGATATATCAACTGCCGCCACGAAGTACTGGCGGTCGGCATGGCCTCCGGCTATTACAAGGCGACCGGACGCCCTCAGATTGTTCTGCTCCCCACAGGCATGGGTGTATTAAATGCCGCGATGGCGATTCGGGGCGCCTACCAGGAACGAATCCCCATGATCATCCTTGCTCCGGATTCCTTTGGCCTGGGTGAAAATCCCCATCTAGATCCCGGGCCGGAATGGCCTTACCTGCTTTCGGACCTCGGCGGGCCGGTCCGGTTTTCAGAAAACATCGTGAAATGGGGAAAAGAAATTAAAAACCCCCGTGATCTGATTTCGGATTTTATGCGGGCCTGCTACTTTGCGGAAATGGTCCCCCGGGGTCCGACGCTCTTGAGTATTCCCTTCGAACTGCTGATGGCGCCGATGGATTTCGCACTTCCCCCTGACATCACCCCCCAGCCCCTGCTAACCGCCGAATCCTCGTTGAGAAGTCTTGCGACAACGCTCCTTCAGAGCAAAAATCCTATTATCATCACTGAGCACGCCGGCCGCAACCAGGAAGAGATCAATTTGCTGATCCGATTCGCGGAGCTGACGGGTGTGCCGGTGTTTGAATATCCCTACCCCATGTACAAAAATTTCCCCAGAATGCACCCCCTTCATGGAAGTTACGCGGGAGAAGACATTTTGCAGCAAGCCGACTGCATCCTACTCGTTGGCTGCAACGCCCCCTGGCACCCGCCAGGCGTTGATATGCCGGAAACCACAAACGTCATCGTCATGGAAGAAGATCCCCTCCGGCCCCGGGCGCCTTACTGGGGCTATCAGACGGATGTTTGCATTGCGGGGGATATCCGGGCGAATCTGGAAAGTCTTTGTCGATATATTGAAGAAATAATTATTAAAACGCCCGGCAAAGCGGAAGAGATCGACGCGCGCGCAAAACATTGGCATGAGTGTAACGCCAAGAGCCGACAACCGGTAAATTTATCAGAAACGGCCTCGGGGATGGTCGCCGCGGCACCCCTTTTCCGCATACTTGCGGAAATCCTTCCCGATGATACCGCCATTGTCGATGAAATCATCGCCCAGGGGATGCTGATGATGCAGCATCTCTTCACAAACGATTCCTTCCGCCACTACCGCGGCGCGGCCGGCGGTCTGGGGACCGCCGGCCCGACGGCCCTCGGAATCAAGCTGGCCGATCCATCGAAAACAGCTGTCTGCATTATCGGCGACGGATCGTTCAACTATGAGCCCGTCCTTTCCTGTCTGGGCTGTTCGCAGCAGTATAACTTGCCGATTCTGATCGTGATTTGCAACAACCAGGGATTCGTCTCCCAGACGTGGAACACAAGAAAGTATTTTCCTCAAGGATTCGCGCTCAGGACCGGCTCTTTCTACGGAGATGTCATCGCACCCACGCCGGATTACTGGAAGATAGCAGCGGCTTTCGATGCATACGGAGAACGGATAGCAGAATCGGAAAACCTGAAAGCCGCCCTTGAACGGGGCATGGCGGCCGTCAGCCAAGGGCGTACAGCTGTCATCGACGTTATTTTGGAACCATAAAAATGGAGGCGCCGGATTTATAACACAAATAAATCCGGCCCCTTTTGTCTTTGGCTGCTAAACCCGAATATCCAGATAAGGCTTGGTTTCGGGTTCACCCATGAATTGAGCGCGTTGATATGCCAGAAGCGCTGACTGATACGGGCTGC
>Ga0116184_10003579_pt1 | contig 12623 bp, 10 predicted proteins | sample AD_JPNNA5_MetaG_FD_89886 | JGI IMG/M metagenome (GOLD analysis project Ga0116184, IMG submission 89886) | Active sludge microbial communities of municipal wastewater-treating anaerobic digesters from Japan - AD_JPNNA5_MetaG | ecosystem: Engineered > Bioreactor > Anaerobic > Digestate | place... | reverse complement strand
GTGCGCGGCACGTCATGTCGGACGGCCCGTGGTCACTGTGGCCATCGACTCGATGTCTTTTCATTCGCCCATCTTTGTGGGCAATCTGGTCACAGTCAGGGCTTCACTGAACTATGTCGGCCGCACATCGATGGAAGTGGGAGTGCGGGTCGAGGCCGAGGATGTGCTCACCGGCGCTTGCACACACACCAACTCGGCCTACCTGGTGTACGTCGCCAAAGACGAGAACGGGGAGCCGGTAGAGGTCCCTCCCCTGCTGGCCGAGACACCCGAAGAAGAAAGACGAATGGCCGAGGGCAAGCTGAGGCAGGAGGAGCGAGTCCGGCGGCGTCGCGCCAGGGAGTCGCGCCAGCAAAGCTGACCGCAGACACGGACGCAGTTATTGGCCCCGGCTTGAGTGCCGGTCTCTACCCAGGTGCGCACCGCGGAGCAAGCAAACGCCCGAGCGAACCAGTCGCTCGGGCGTTCATCGATGCCAGGCTCGCACGCCCACAGCCCTGTGGCATCACCTGCGATTCCTACGGGACAGACGATGGGACAGCACACGGTCAGACGACTAACCCTAGTCTAGCCGATGTGAGTTGCTCTGTAGTTATCGGTCGGTAGCAACTTGGTCACAATGTGACCAAAAGGTTCGCCATTACCGATGGACCAGACGGAATCCCCTTCACTACCTCGTCGACGTCCGCGCCTGGCCAGAAGACTCCTCCACTCGGAGCCACCTCGCCTTCGCTCTGTCTCTGCTTGCCGGGCAGCGCGAGGCCACGCTTGCCTGGCAACAGCCCTCGCTCCGCGCTGGCCGCGTCGTAACCGCGCCGGCACCATCGTCCACGTTGCGAACTGTCGCCTGCCGAACAAAGCGCTCACGCCCCTCGCCGCTGGTAAAACCATCGCTTCACCAGCTCGGACGCCAGCACATAGGCAGCGGTAATGCCGATGATGGTCAACAGCAGCGGCAAAGGCATCGGCACAAAGCCAAGCGGCGCTCCCAGTGGCGAATAGGGCAGAATCAGCGCCAGCACGACGACCAAACCAACGGATAGGGTCAAGTAACGGCCGGGCTTGCTCCTGAAGAAGGTCCGGCGTGTGCGCAACACCAGCGTGATGAAGAGCTCGGTCAGCAGCGACTCGATGAACCAACCAGTGCGGAACTCCTCCGGCGACGCCCTGACGATCTTCAGTAGGATCAGAAACGTGGCATAGTCAAAGACCGAACTCACCAGTCCAAAGGTGACCATCGAATCGCGAACGAACTTGATATCCCACCGGCGTGGCTCTTGCGTCAGTTCCGGGTCGACATTGTCCGTGGCGATGGTGGTAGAAGGCAGGTCTGACAAAAAGTTGTTGACCAGTATCTGCTTCGGCAGCAAGGGGAGAAACGGCATAAGGAGCGACGCTCCCGCCATGCTGAACATGTTGCCAAAGTTGGCGCTCGTGGTGGTGAACACGTACTTGAGGCTGTTGGCAAACGTGGTCCGCCCGTAGACGATGCCCTGACGGAGCACGTCCAAATCCTGCTTGAGCAGCACAAAGTCAGCCGCCTCTTTGGCCACGTCGACTGCCGTGTCCACAGAGATTCCCACATCGGCCACGTGAAGAGCCGGGGCGTCGTTGATACCGTCCCCCATAAAGCCCACCACATGGCCGGTCTTTTGCAGGGCCAGTATGAGTCGTTCCTTCTGGTTGGGATCAACCTCCACGAAAAGGTTAGTCCTTTCCGCCGTGTACCACAGGGCTTCATCCCGCAGGTCGTCCAACTGCGGACCGCTCACGACGCCGGTCACCTTCATGCTGACGGCATCAGCCATATGCTGCGCCACGAGCCTGTTGTCGCCAGTAATGATCTTGACCTGCACTCCCAACGCCGCCAGATCACCAAGGGTCTTTTGGACCGCCGGCTTGGGCGGATCGAAAAACAGCAGAAAGCCGACAAAGGTCAGTCCCCGTTCCTCTTCCCTCGGGTAGACCTCCCTGAGCGGCACTCGTTTGATGGCCACACCCAAAACGCGGTAGCCTTGAGAACCCCACTGAATGAAGCGTCCCTCAATCTCTTCCAGTTGCTGCGCACTCAGCGGGGTCGGCACGCCATCCTGAAGTGCATCCGAGCAGACGTCCAACATGCTCTGCAGCGCACCCTTCGTCACCAGCAATGCCGACTCGGGTGTGGCTCCGCCTTCTGCCGTGTGCACTGCCACGCTGAGGCGTTTGCGCACAAAGTCGTACGGGATCTCATCGGCCTTGTGCACTCCGGCCACGAGCTTGTCGCCTTCTCCTGCGGCTGCCGCGATGATCGCCTCATCCAGAGGATTGGCCAGTCCGGTCTGAAAGTGCGCATTCCAGTAGGCGTAGCGCAGAACGTCACGGGATGGCACACCATGCACGTCAAGCGCGCCGTCCAGCTTGACCACACCCTCGGTCAGCGTTCCTGTCTTGTCCGTGCACAGCACGTCCATGCTCCCAAAGTTTTCGATTGACGTCAGCCGTCGCACGATCACGCCGTGTTTGGCCATCGTCTGCGCTCCCTGGGAAAGCGTGATGCTGATGATTGCCGGCAGCAGCTCAGGGGTCATTCCCACCGCCAGGGCAACCGCAAACAGGAGAGACTCTACCACCGGCCGGTTAAAGTAGACGTTGATGGCAAACACAGACAGCACCAGCAACAACATTGACTGGGTAAGCATCGCCCCGAACTGACGGATGCCCCGCTCGAATTCTGTCTCGGGAGGGCGCAGACTGAGTCGCTTGGAGATCTCTCCGTACTCCGTGCGCGTTCCAGTGCGCACGATCATCACCCGGGCGGTGCCTGTACGCACACTGGTCCCCATAAAGACACAGTTGGTGCGCTCGGCGAGCGATGCTTTGGGGCCAACCTGGCCCGGCCGCTTCTCCACCGGGAACGTCTCACCGGTCAGTACAGCCTGATTGACGAAAAAGTCCTTCGCCTCGAGAACGACGCCATCAGCCGGAACAAGGCTCCCCGCCGAGAGCGAAGCAACGTCGCCCGGCACCACATCTTCAGCCGGAATCGACTGCGATTGTCCGTCGCGCAACACAATCGTCTTGATGGTCACCCGCGCTCGCAGCTTCTTCATCGCCTCACTGGCATTATGCTCTTGAACAAAGCCCAGAATGGCACTGATGAGCACCATGGCCAGCACAATCGCTGCATCAACCCACTCGCGGAGTGTGGCGGAGACAATCCCCGCTATCAATAGAATGAGCACCAGTGGGCTTTTGAACTGCTCCAGGAATAGCCGGAATGGAGTGAGTTCCTCTTTCGCCTCCAGCACGTTGTGGCCAAACCGGTCCAGCCGGCGCTCGGCCTCAGCGCTGGCCAGGCCGCCCTCGGTCGTCTGCAGCTTTGCTTTGATGCTATCTGTTGCTTGACTCCAGTACGACTCGACCAGGTAAGTGTCTTCCGTCATACACCCTCCAGGCTCAGCAGCTCTCCGCGCCGGAAGAGGCGCTCAGCGCGCTCGTTAGCCGACCGCGTCCATCATTCCGTGTCACAGTTCCAGTGTATGAGCCATCTTACTACTCCCCTCGAGGCAGGTCAATGGCTGTAGCCGCACTGAGATGTATTGGGTATTTGCCTATTGACAAATCACCAATAGCATGCTACACTGTAGGTGCAGTGACTCAGCAATGACCGCATTCTGGAGCGCAAACAGTGCAAGCAGGACATCGGGGACGGGGATGGCGCTGGAGAGGCTCTGCTCGGCAGACAGTGCGCTTCGTGGAGCCGGCCTTGCTCCTCTTGCTTCATTACGGTCCAGCGCACGGCTACACACTCATCGAGCGTCTCGGAGAATTCGACTTGGCCAACATGGACCCCAGCGCCATCTACCGCGTTCTGCGCGAGATGGAAGAGAGGGGCTGGCTCAGATCAGCCAGGCAGGCAGAAGGAGCACAGGGTCCACCTCGACGCGTCTACCACCTTACGGAACTGGGCAACCAGGTTCTTGCCGGCTGGACACGCGACCTGCTGGACACCCGGCAGGTGATTGACCATATCCTCGCCGAATACGAGCAACATATGGAACGGGGTCAGGGCGATTACCATCAAGAACGAGCCAAGAGCGGAGCTGTTGGCAGGGCCGGAACAGGCGGCGCCTAGCGCCACCACAAACCAACCAGGGAGGCAAGGTACACGTGAAAAGAGTCGGCATCATTATCTGCAACCGCTATCACAACTGCGCTGGAGGCAAGTGCCTGCGTGCCTTGCGCAACCGCGAAGGTGCCTTTGCTCGGTACAAGGGCGAAGAAGTCGAGTTGGTTGGCTATACCACTTGCGGGGGTTGTCCCGGTGGCAATGTGGAATATGCGCCGGCAGAGATGAAGAAAAACGGCGCCGAGATCATCCACCTGGCGACTGGTCTGGTGGTGGGGTATCCGCCTTGCCCACGCTTGCAGGCATTCTGCGACCTGGTGCCGACCAAGTACGGCCTCGAGGTCGTGGTGGGGACCCATCCGATTCCGCAGAACTACTTCCTGACCCACCAGAAACTGGGTACCTGGAAATCGCCCCGGTGGCAAAAGCTCATCGCTCAAGTCCTGACGGATGAGGAAACGCGCCGCGCCTATGACTGATAGGGCAACGACCCGAGCTCAAGACACAGGAGTGTGAACGGCCGCAGCTACGAGCTGTGAACGTGATGCGACCATCAGTAGAAGGAGGTGAACGAAATGCCCGGACGAAACAGAACTGGCCCTGGGGGCAGAGGACCTCTCACGGGGCGGGGAATGGGCTTGTGCAGTGATGTGCCACTCCAGGCCAACCCCGGCCGCGCCTTTGCCATGGATTGGACTGCAGGCGGCGGTTGGGGCCGTGGCTGGCGCCACCGCCACTGGTACTATGCCACCGGCGTCCCTGGCTGGGCACGCTGCGGCGGCGCCCCGGCTGTCCCGCCCACGCGAGAGCAAGAAGTGGAGACGCTCAAAGGCCAGGCCGAGTGGCTCAAGCAGCAACTCGACTCTGTCAACCAGCACCTCGAGGAGCTAGAGAAGAAAGAGTAGCACACGAGCCAGCTCGCCCCGCACCAGATCACGACTCTGCTTTGCTCGAGCTCCAGGAGCTCACGTACGGCCCTCTGGACTCCGCAAATCGCCGTGTTGGCAACGCGAGGTGCGGTCTTGCACCCTACGGCGCACGAATGGTGCGGGGCGGCTGGTTTCTCATTCACCAACCCCGGTTCCCGCCCCTCTGCCCAACTGGCTGACGGCCAGCCCGCACCGCCCTCCCGGTCTAGACCCTCACCATTGCCAGCACACCATGGCTGTACAACCCACGGGCAAAGCACTCGATGGCGATGTCGGTGCCCGCGGCAAGATGCGTCAAGATGCTGCGATTCCCCACCGCTGCGCTTCGACCGCCGAAGCGTCGCCCGATCGTCTGATTCGGCATCTCTTGAAAAACCCCCGAGAAGGGATAGGGGGTGTCCTCGTTCTCAAATAGCTCGAGGCGGTAGCCTGGAGGATAGGGATAGTCCACAAAGTGCTTGCCGCTGGTCAGGGCCAGATACTGCCCGGGGCCCATGCAGTAACGGTACCAGTGCAGGTGGTTGGACAGGCGCTGGTAAGGCAGCGGGAACGACTCGCAGCCAACGGCCTCTACCAGAATCAACGCCGTCCTGCGACTGGTCAGGCTCTGCAAGATCATTGCCGGCACGTCGATGATCGTGCTGCAGGTGCCAACGGCGGAGTAGAGCGGGATCTCATCCGACGGTTCAGGAACGTTGTAAAGTGTGCGGCAGCTCACGTTCACTCCACGGAACAGATAGCCCGGTTGCGCCAGCACGAAATAGTCCGGGGATGTAGCGTAAAACGCGTCGCTGCCGCCGAACTCGGCCCGGAAATCCTCGCGAGACACCACGCGTTCTACTCCCTCGCGCTCGGTCATAACGCCCAAGTCTCGCGGTGAGGGAGCGAACATGCCGGCAAACCGGGTGTTCATCCCGGAGGCAGAGGCCAGCCCATCGAGGTCGATGGTCTCAATCCGGCCTCGCAGCGGCATCAGGCCTCCCAGGCCCACAATCACTGGCTCGAACCCGGTCGCATCGACAAAGCGCTGTATTTCAGCAAAGAGAGCCGCAACCTGAGCTTTGTCTCCAGAGCCGTCTTTGCGCTTGAACAGTGACTGCAAATACATGCTGGCATAGTCAAGAAAGAAGAACTCGGGTTCGTAGCGCGCATTCAGGTCCAGGGCAGTATCAGTCACCCACCTGGCCCCATCCATGGTCATATCGCCAGGATAGGGGTGGGCCGCGCACACCTGCGCGGCGATGTCCAGCCGCGGATGTTGAACAGCAACCGGTTGCCCGGTGCGAAAATCAACCCTGGTCTGCCATTCTACGACGTCAAGCAAGCCGACTTCCATGTCTACTCTCCTCCCGCGCCCTGGTTCGGGGGATCACCCTCGATCGGCATCGGCCGACCGCAGGAGGCGCACTTGCCATTCTTGAGAGAGTAGGCGCGTGGTCTCGAGCCGCAGCCACCCAGATTGATCCGTTCGATCACTGCGTTATGACAATCCGGGCACAGGGTGCTCACCCACTGCGAGCCGACAAAGTTGGCGAAATACACGAACGGCAAGAGCTGCCGCGCCTCCTCCAGAGCCGCATTGACATCCTGGATGCGCGGTCTTTCTCGGTCGGCCATCTTGTACTCGGGCAGCAAACGAAAGACGTGCCACGCCATCTCACCGTCAACCGAGGCGATGAAACGCGCGATGGCCGGGATGTCGGCATCGTTCAGCCCCTGCACAATTGGTGTGCTCACCTCCACGTGGGTGTGCCGGCGCAGAATCTCGATGTTGCGCATCACCACTTCACAACTGGGGACCCCGGCGCGTTCCTGATAGAAGGAGTCCGTGATCGCCTTTAGACTGACGTTCACAAAACGACACGCCTTGCCCATCTCCACCGCTACATCGCTACTCATATAGCCATTGGTCAGCACGCCCAGCGGATAGCCTGCCTGCTCCGCCACTGCCGACAACTCCCTCAGTGTGGGCCAGGCCACCGTCGGCTCGTTGATGCCAAAGGAAATGCTCTTGCAGCCATACTGCCGGGCGAGCGCCACCACCTTCTGCGGCGAAAGATGGTACGAAAGCAGCGGCTCCGGGTCAGAGCGCGCCACGTAGGCGTTGGAGCAATACTGGCAGTCGAAATTGCATCCTGCGCCGCCCAGGTTCAGCGTCCATGTGCCTGGCATAAAGTGGTAGAACGGAACACCTTCGATGTGGTTGACAAACTGGCAGCTATAGCGATGCGAGAACCGCTCCACAGTCTGCTCTCCGTCCCAGGTGTACGTCTGGCAATAGCCCTTTCCACCCACTTCGAGCCGGCATCGGCGCTCGCAGAAACCACAGACACCGCCACTCATGGCCAGTCACCTTCTTTCCCCAGGTAGCTCGCAGCAACATCTCGTGGCCCGGCGGACGAGCGCAGCAGCGGGATCGCCGAGCGCACCGGAGCAGCCCTGTCTGCCACGTTGACTTGAATGATCTTGACCTCAATGCCGTACAGTTCCCGCAGGTTCTTTTCGGTCACCACCTCGTCCGGAGCGCCGCTGGCCACAAAGCCGCCGGCTTTCATCAGGGCCACCTGAGTGGCAACGAACAGGGCATGGTCAGGGACGTGTGTCGCCATCAGCACTGCCAGACCCCGCTCCCGGGCCAGTCGCTGAATCGTTTCCAGGATCAGGGTCTGGTTGCCGAAATCGAGGTGTGAGGTAGGCTCGTCAAGCAGCAGGATATGCGGCTCCTGGGCGAGTGCCCTGGCAATGAGCGCTAACTGCCGCTCGCCGCCGCTGATCTCGGTGTACCGCTTCAGGCGCAGCCGGCCAATGCCCACCGCCTCGATCGCCTCCTCAGCAATCTGCGTATCGCGCTGCGAGGGGACTGAGAACAGCCCCAGGTGCGGCGCTCGTCCCATGCGCACCACGTCGAGAACAGTGTAAGGGAACAGGACGTGGTGCTCCTGAAACACAAAGCCCATGATCCTCGCCCGCTCGATCTCGCTCAGAGAGGCAATGTCCCTGCCCAGCAGCACGCGTCCTTCCGGCATGGGCGACAGCCCGCTCACACAGCGCAGCAGGGTCGTCTTCCCGCAGCCATTGGGCCCCAGCAGACAGAGGATCTGACCTCCCTCCAACTGCAGGCTCAGCCCGCGAAAGATCAGATGATCGCCGTAGCTAAACGCGGCGTTCTCCAGACGGATACACGCCTCCATCTAGCTCCACCCCCCCTTTGTCCGGCGCAGCATCAAGGCGAAAAAGGGCGCACCGATGATGGCCGTGAGGATTCCCAACGGGATCTCGGCCCCCATGAGCGAACGAGCCACGTCGTCAATCAGAGTCAGGTAGATGGCCCCCAGCGCCAATGACGCGGGCAGCAGCACTCGGTGATCGGGGCCCACCAGCATCCGGCCAATGTGTGGTATCACCAGGCCAACCCACCCGATGACGCCGCAGACGCTCACGCTGCACGCGGTGATCACGGTCGAGGCCACGATGATGATCGTCTTGAGCACCTCGGTGTTCACCCCGAGCGCTCGCGCCTCCGCATCGCCCATGGAAAGCAGATTGATCCTCCACCGCACCAGGAGCAGCGCCAGCATACCCACCAGTACCGGCGGGGCCGTCGACACGACGTCGGACCGCGACACTGTGGCCAGACTGCCCATCAACCAGAAGGTAATGGTCGGCAGCTTGTCCCGCGGGTCAGCCACGTATTTCGCCAGCGACAGCAGCGCCGAAAAGATGGAGCCAACCACGATTCCCGCCAGAACCAGCATCAGCGTCGGCGTGGTCTTGTAGACGCGGCTGATCAGGTAGGTCAGTACGACCGCAATGATGCCAAACACAATGGCCGAGAGCTGGATCATCGCTGCTCGGCCCGACAACAGGATGGCCAGCGCAGCTCCAAAGCCGCCGCCCGCCGTCACGCCCAGGATATCGGGGCTGACCAGCGGGTTCTGGAACATGCCCTGGAAGGCCGCCCCGCAGATGGACAGACCGGCACCAACGCACATGGCCAGGATCACGCGCGGAACGCGGATGTTAAAGATCACCGTCTCTACCGTGGGTCCCCAGTCACGGGCGATAGGTAGAACGCGCGAAGCCAATGCACGTACCATAGTCGCCGGAGAGACCGGATAGCGCCCCAGGAACAGCGAGCCAAAGCCCACGGCCAGTGCGAGCGCAAAGAGGACAACCAGTGTGGATCGGTAGGTTTTCTCCATTCACACTCCATGGATGGGCGGCAGCAGGGCGCAATGGGCCCTGCTGCCGCCCATTGGTAGGTCCGGAGAGCCGCCGGCGCAGCGTCCCTGTTTCACCAGAGGGCGCTATTGCGTCAGCGACGGGCCAGTATAGTCCACTCCAAACACCGTCTGGTAGAACTCGTCTGCCGAGGCCTCAATGTCGACATCGGCAAAGCGTTCCGGATAGAGCTTGGTGGCCAGCCATTCCATACAGAACAGAGCGCGCGGCGAAGAAAAGTCCCAGCTCGCCTCCGGCAGCGAGTACACGCGCTTGTTCTTGATCGCCGAGACACCAGCCACTCTGGTATCCTTCAACACCGCCTGAACATCCACTCCGCTCAGCATGACGATCACCTGCGGATCCCAGATCAGCATCTGCTCGGCCGATATCTCAGGGTGCCAGCCAGTCAGTTCCCGCGCCACATTGATGCCCCCCGCTACCTCGATCTGAGCGTGCTCAAAGGTATCTGGCGTGTAGATGTGGTAGATGTCGTGCCCGGCGTACATCACGCGGATCTTCTTGTCCTCGGGGATACCCTTCACCCTGGAGCGCACATAGTCAATCTTGCTCTGCAAGTACTTGATCAGTGTCTCGGCTTTTTCTTCGGCATTGACACACTGCCCGACGATACGAATATCGTCCATGTAGTGCTCAAGCGTCTCAAAGTGGGCGATGACTACCGGCAGCGTCGGTGCCTGCTTGCGCAGCGCCTCCGCCTGCTTGATCCGCCCCAGGCCACCGTGCAGCACCAGGTCCGGCCCAATACGCAGCATCTCCTCCACACTGATATCGCCGCCGGCAAACGGCGCTGGCAGCCCCTTCAGCTCAGGATGGGCCTTGCTGATGAACTCGCCATAGGAGAAACCTCCCGAGACCATCTCCTCAACCGCGACGATCTTTTTCTCCTGGCCCAGGGCACAAATGATCTCCGTAATCCCCGAGCGCATCGAGGCCACCCTGGTCACCTTCTTGGGGATTGTGACCTTGTTGCCCAGCGAATCAATGATCACGCGCGAGTTGGCCTCGTCGACCGGCTTGGGTGTCGGCACAGGCTCGGTAGGCGCCTTGGAAGTATCGATCTTGGCGATGAACTTGACCCAGCCGCCCTTGTCCGTTTCCGGGAGAACCGCGTTCACGCCACCCACGTCATTGTAGGCCAGAATGCTCTGGTCGGTCATCTTCTTGATGTTGGCCTTGCCCTGGTAGCCATCGCTGGCCATCATCTGGGCCACATCCGCGTCAGCCGCACCAGCTGCCTTGAGCAGGTCGAGGAAGCGAATACCCTTGTACTTGGTCCCTTCCACCTCGATCTCCACCTGGGTCATGGCTCTGAAATCGGCCATGGTGAAGGGCTTGCCGTTCACTGTTAGCACGGTGTCCTTGGGCAGGGGAATAGTGCAGTCGATCTTGATGGTATTACGAACCCACTTACCCTTGCTCTGACCCGGTATTACCGAGTTGAGGGCGTCCTTGTCGGCGAAAGCGAGTATGCTCTGCTCATTCAGGTCCTGCACCGCGACGTCGGCCGAATAGCCATCGCTCGCCACAAGGGTGATGGTCACTGCTGCCGAGGCGTCAGCCGCTTTCAGCAGGTCCAGGATGCGCACACCATTGTAGCCCGTACCATCAACGTCGATCTTGACCTGAGGTAGGGCCTTGACATCTGCCAGGGACAACGCCTTGCCATTCACTGTCAGAGCCGGGCTGGCCGAGGCAGTGACCTGGATGGCTTCCACCTCGCGGACCCACTTGCCTTTGCCCTGGCCGGGGATGACCGAGTTGAGCGACTCCTTGTCACCAAAGGCCAGGATGCTCTGCTCATTCAGGTCGGCGACGGCCACCTCTGCGGCATACCCGTCGCGGGCCACCAGCGAGATGGTCGTGGCGCTGGACGCCCCCGCTGCCTTGAGCAGGTCGAGGATGCGCACACCATTGTAGGTGCTACCGTCAACCTCCACCTTGACCTGGGGCAGGGCTTTGACCTCGGCCAGCGAGAATGCTTTGCCGTTGACCTCTACGGCCGGCTTGCCTGCATCCCCACCGGCAGAGAAGGCAATCTTGACCAGCATCTTGACCCAGACGCCCTTGCCCTGTCCGGCGATGACCGTCTGCAGCGAGCCGTCCGCACCGATGGCCACGATGCTGTTGCTGTCCAGCTTGCTAGTCGGCAACTCCGCGGAGTAACCGTCGCTGGCGGTCAGCGTTAGTATTCCCTCCCCGGACACCCCGCCCGCACTAAGCAAATCAAGCAGGCGAACTCCGTCAAACGCCTTGCCGTCTGTTTCGACATGGGCGGCGGGCAGTGACCGCAGCTCTCCCAGAGTAAAGGCCCTCCCATTGACCTCGAGGACTGCCGGCTCCGGCGTTGGCGGCACAGGCGTGACCGTAGGCGGCGGCACAGGGGTTGCCGTGGGCGGAACAGGCGTGGGTGTTGCCCTGGCACAACTGCCAGCAACTACAGTGAGCAGAAGCAAGAGCATTACAAGGCGCGACTTGACCATACGACCATCCTCTTGTCCAGGATGTACCGCGCAGCATCCGCGGCGCACAAGGAAAGGCGCTGTCCCTCACGGGGAACAGCGCCTCCTAATGCCAAATGAATAGCGTTCCCCTTTCCAAATGCGGGAGGTGCGAGGGTTTTCCCTCACGCCCTTGACCGGGCCAGGCACCGGTCGGCGCCCGCCAGCCATAGCAGGAAGCCTTAGGGCAAGCGGGTCGGAGAACTCGACGAAAACCGGGCCATTTCATTGTATCTGCGCATGCTCGCGCATGTGCAGGTCGTAGGTTTCGAGGAAATGATGCAAGACCCGGTCCGTCTGGCGCAGACCGGCCACCCAGTGAGCCAGGAACTCGTCGCCGGCTGACGTGATCTGGTACAGCCGTCGCGCTGGTCCCCCTCCCTCTGTGTCCCAGCGGGAGATCACCAGCTCTTGCTCCTCGAGGAAACGGAGAATCCGATACACCGTGCTCAGGTCAGCCGGACTCTCGTCAAAGCCGAATTCGTTCAGCTTGTCCAGCACTTCGTAGCCGTAGGCCTCGTTGCAATGGAGGATCAGCAACAGGCACGGCTCCAGAAAACGCTCAATTCGCCGCGGGCAGGGAGGGCCGCCCTGTCGACGCGGGCACTGTTCACCTTGTGGCACAGTAGCTATCCTTACCGGCTCTATATGTGCAGGCCGAAACTACGATACCACGGGTCCGGCACCGTGTCAAGTACGGATAACAGAGAGTGTGGTAAAACCGGGCGAGAGATGGGAGCACTCTGGCGCCTGTGCCTGGTAGTGCCAAGACTCCGGGCAACTACAGACCTCGATAGGTTCGTAGTACAGGCTTTAGCCTGTCCCCACCCACTGACGCGG
>Ga0116184_10003576_pt1 | contig 12630 bp, 7 predicted proteins | sample AD_JPNNA5_MetaG_FD_89886 | JGI IMG/M metagenome (GOLD analysis project Ga0116184, IMG submission 89886) | Active sludge microbial communities of municipal wastewater-treating anaerobic digesters from Japan - AD_JPNNA5_MetaG | ecosystem: Engineered > Bioreactor > Anaerobic > Digestate | place... | reverse complement strand
GGGAATACTTTAAAACTAACCTCATCCACTGCCTTAAAAACCGTTGGCGGCCGGAACCATCCCCGCTTCATGGTATAATGGGTTCTGATGTTGATGGCTTCCAGTATGGGTTTGTTTTTATATTTGGCATCAAGTAACCGCTCATGTTCTTCAGAAGATATTTCTTCAAAGATACCGTCAAGTTCGTTTTTCATAAATCGTTCCACGGTAGGCAGTTGTTTGTAACGTACTCCCAGTTTCGGACGGCAGGCAAGTAATCCTTTGGTATAGGGATGTTGCGCGTTTTTAAAAATGTGGTCCACAGTGCCTTGTTCAACTACTTCGCCCTTGTACATTACCAAAACATAGTCTGCTATTTCGGCAATAACACCCAGGTCGTGCGAGATGAAAATTATACTCATCTGGTATTTCTGTTGCAGGTGTTTCATCAGTTCGATGATGTTTTTCTGGACGGTTACATCTAAGGCGGTGGTAGGCTCATCGGCTATCAGCAGCGAAGGCTGGCAACTCATAGCTATGGCTATCATCACCCGCTGCCTTTGTCCGCCCGACAATTCGTGAGGATAGGAACGGTAGGCCTTTTCGGGGTCGGGCAGCATTACTTCTTTGAACCACTGCAGGGTTAAACGCTTGGCTTCTTTTTTATCCACGTCCTGATGCAACATTATTGTCTCGGCCACTTGTCGGCCGCATTTATACACAGGATTCAGCGAGGTCATGGGTTCCTGAAAAATCATGGCCAGTTCGGCCCCTCTGAACAGTCTTCGTCTTTTTTCGGGCAACGCCAGTATGTCAATGATGTTTCCTTTTTTATCGGTAAACAAGGCCTGCCCGGAAGCTATTTTTGAGATGCCGGGCGGCAACAGGCCCATCAGCGTTAGCGAAGTTACCGATTTGCCCGATCCTGATTCGCCCACTATGCCAATAGTTCTGCCTTTTTCAAGAGTAAAGGAAATATCTTTTACGGCATGAACAACGCCGTTTTCGCTTTTAAAATCAATACTCAGATGTTGCAGGTTGAGCAGGGGCATAAGTGTATAAAAAAGCCGCAAAATAATTGCGGCTGTTTGGGGTTAAAATTGTTAATGAGCGCTGCCGCTTTTCACTTTGTAACGGTCGCCGGTTTCTTTGATGATCATCCGGTACCAATCGTCGCTGTACCTGGGGTGATCCACGTTGGATGATTCCTTGGTCTTCCCGGGGTATTTTACGTTGCCGTCCATATATTTTGTGAAGAGGTAGCCATACAACTGTTTCCAGCGGGCCACCAGGTTGTTTCCGGTTTTCACAGAATACTGTGTAATTAAATCAATAGCCTGGGCCGGATTTCCTTTGTAAAGTTCCGCAGCCTTTGCATCTAGTGCAGGAACTTCGGTCTGAATGTATTTTGTTTCCAGTTCTTTTTGCAGTGTGCGTATTTCGGGGATGATGTCGCAATAACGGGTGTAAGCAAAGTTCGAAACCTGGTTGAATACCCAGAATGCAGCATTGTCGTTAAAGGTTACCATATCGCCGAGCCCGACAGCATAGGATTCGGGGACTTTGGTAATGCCGCAGTACATTGGTGCATACACTGTGCTGTATGTGTCGTCCACACCAAACCAGATGATACCGCCTATAGGATCCGGCATCCAGGCACGGCACTGGGCAACAAACGAGAAACCGGTCTGCTGTGTGGAGGTGGCTCTTTCATGGATATAATCTCCGCCATCCTGGCTCCAGGTCATAGGCCGCCAGCGGTAAGGGCATTTAAAGGGGCCGGCGCCGAGGTCTGTGGTCATATCCATAGGGGTGCCTTCGTAGTGGTCGCGCATAATTTCCATCACATCATAAACCGAGAGTTTCCTGTCGGGTTTTATCCATAAAGGGAATCTGTTTTTCAGGTTTTCGCCCATGGCATAATCCTGGTATTGGTCCATTTCCTTATTGAAACGTTTAAATCCGGCCCATACACGGGCTTCGCAAAAACGGGCAGCGCCAAAATCTACCGGGGCGTAAGCATCAGCAAAACTGAATTCGGCATCTTTACCGGTAAAATAACCTTTGGTGCGGGCAAATTCAATAACGTCTGAAGAATAGATACATTCAATAGCTGGCAGGTCAATTTTTTTGTATTGCAGATTGGTAATAGAAGTTTTGCCATCGGCCAGCGGAAAAGTAGTAATACGTGCCTGGTTGGCATGGCCGCTGATATAGCCGTCGGGAATACGCCTTGCTACCCACACGGCGCCCTTATTTCCAACCCCTTTGCCTATCATTTCAAATATCCATGCTTCATTTTTATCACAAATGGAAAACGATTCTCCGGAACTGCAATAACCGTATTCGGCAAGCAATTCGCCAATAAGTTTTATGGCTTCACGGGCTGTTTTGCATCTTTGAAGGGCTATGTATATCAGGCTGCCGTAGTCCATAATTCCTGATCTGGTGGAATCTTCCAGTTCAGATCTGCCGCCATAGGTAGTTTCGCCAATGGCAAGCTGAAATTCATTCATATTGCCTACCACGGAAAAAGTATGGCGGGCTTGTTTTATTTTTCCACGGTATTCGCCGGTATCCCATTCATAAACATCCATCAGGGTGCCTTCGGGGTAATCTTGTGCCGCGCGGAAATAAAGTTCACCATAAAGCTGGTGCGAGTCGGCGGTATAGCAAATCATCACCGAGCCGTCGGTGGTAGCTCCCTTGGTGATGATAAAATTAGTGCATGCATAAGCGGTTTGTTGTAAAGCAAAAGCAGCGATAAAAAAGCAGGTAAAAGCAACAAAAACTCTTTTCATAAGCAGTGTGGATTTGATTAATAACTTTGATAATTCTCTCCAAAAATACTTATTTTTTTGCTACGGAAACGATGAATTTTTATTTTGAGGATGTGGTACCTGGCTATCTGTGGTAGTGTCGGAGAAATTATTCGGGGAACCAATATACATGTTGTACAAATAAAGTTTATTATTAATGATGGCTAAATGATTTAAAATTAACTCAAATATTTTATATTTGCCGATTATGCAAAATGCTATACGACATATTTTTTTGGTATTGATTTTATTATGTAGCCATGCTGCCTTTGCGCAGCATTACAGTTACCGGCATTATACGGTGCAGGATGGGCTGGCGCAAAATCAGGTAACCGTGTTATATCTCGACAGGCAGGGATTTGTGTGGGTGGGGACCAAAGGCGGTGCCAGCCGTTTCGACGGGGTGAATTTCAAAAATTTTACTATGGATGACGGCCTGTCGGATAATTTTGTTCTGGGTTTTGTGGAAACGCGCAACGAATTGTATTGTTATAGCGGAAAGGGCGTTTCGGTTTTGCGTGACGGAAAATTTACTGTAATAGCGAAATTTCCGAAAAAGGATTTGCATAGAATAGTGCTGTCAGCCGATTCTACCAGAGCATATGTTAGCTATGGAAGAAAAATTTTGATGACTGACGGTAAAAACACTGAGATTATCTATACTCATGATTCACTAGAAGAAATAATGCGGTTAGATGTTGAACCAGGCACGGATAAAGTGTTTTTTACAGTTAATCATCAGGTATACCTACTCGACCATGGAAAAAGAACCCGGATAAAAATTGGTGAATCATGGATTAAGCTTTTTAAAGATAATCACCATATTTATTTAATTCAGGAGCAAAATATGGATGATGTGGATAATTTGGGCGTTTATAAACTGGCTAATGGACAGCCGGTGAAGATCTACCATACAACACGTCCTACAATGGCAGATGGTTATTATATTTGTAAAAATGGCCACCTCTTATTTTTTACTAATTTTTCAAGCTGGGTGGAGATTGATACCGCGGGGCGTGTGATTGACAGCGATTCTTTGTACAATAAGGTTTTTACCTCATTTGTATGCGACAAAGAAGGTAATTACTGGATGGGGTCCGAAACAGGGCTTTTTTGTACCCAGTCATTTGCGTTCAGAAACTTTGCCGAAAAATCCGGTGTGCCCCCTTATATTTGGAGTATCCTGGAAAACCCTGACAGTTCCATTGTTTTTGTAGGGTATAATGGAGAGTTGTGCACACTAAAAAATAATAAAATTTCTGTTATTCCCAGAACAGCATACCCTTTTTCGCGAGGTGACTTCTTTTATATGAACGGGTTGTGTACCAGCAGGGGCGTGTGGATGTTGCCAACCGGAAACGGTTTTGTGATGACCTATGACGGGAAAAAATTTGACAAGATAATCTTGAACGTCAAAGACGACCATCCTGCAATTTTAGCTGTGCACGAAGATACTGCGGAACAACGGATGTACTTTGGTACGACAAAGGGATTGATAGTTTATGATTTAAACAAAAAAACCTATACTGTGCATCCGACCGGAGGACATAATGTGTTGTTTATTGAAAGCGACAAATATCAAAGGAAATGGATTTGTACCAACGCGAAAATATATTTGTTTGAAAAAGATTCCATCCGGGAAATGGATTATCCCGGTTTTAAAAACGAAATCGGGGTGGTATCATGTAAAAGAGATTCCCGTGGCAATATGTGGGTGTCTTCCAAGACTGGCCTTTATCTTTATACATGGAAAAATTATATTAAAATTGCTGACGGGGAATATTTTTTTATCAGCCTTTATAACAACCGCTATATAATAGCCGGAAATGTTAATGGTTTTCTGTATATCGATCTGGATGCTTTTTATTCTTATAATCCCGATTGCTGCAAATTTTTCGATCGTAACAACGGCTTTGCCGGGATAGAATGCGGACAAAACGGAACCTGTATCGACAGGCAGGGCAATGTGTGGATACCTACCTCCGAAAGTGTGGTAAAATTTATGCCCGGGCGGCTTGCAAAAAATAAAGTTCCTCCTGCCCTTATTCTTTATTCTTTCGAAATATCCGGAAGAAATCTTGTGTGGGAAATGGCTGGCGATGAGTTGTATGATGATGACCAGGCCATACAAATAGATTATACATTTCGCAACATCAGGATAACCTACCGAGGCGTTTCGTATTCGTGTCCAGAAAAAGTACTTTACAAAACAAGATTATTGGGGTTTAATGACACCTGGTCAGCACCAACCGCCGAAAATAGCGTGGTATTTACCAATCTTTCGTATGGGCATTATGTATTTGAGGTTATGGCATGCAATGCCGACGGAGTATGGACGGAAAAACCTATGAAGGTGCATTTTGTGATAAAGGCAGCTTTTTGGCAAACCGAGTGGTTCATTACGATCATGTCGTTAATTCTCGCGTTTGTGATAGGTATCGTTATTTATTTAATAATGCGGGCCAAAAGAAAAAAAGAACTTCAGCAATTGGCAATAGAAAAAGAACTGATCAGTTTGCAGGTTAAAACGATAAATGCCCAGATGGATCCCCACTTTGTATTTAATGCCATCACCGCTATCGGCGCCGAAGTGCAGGAAAACAATGTGGAAAAGGCCTATACATATTTTGTTAAAGTGTCTAATTTGTTGCGCACTTCATTGCAAAACAACGAGAAAATTCTTCGTCCGCTGTATGATGAAATAGATTTTATTAATAATTATCTTACCCTGCAGAAATTCAGGTTTGGCGAACACTTTGATTATACGGTAAACGTTTCGGACAACATCGACATGAGATTTGAAATTCCCAAGATGTGTATACAAACTTTTGTTGAAAATGCTTTGAAACACGGGTTGGAGCATAAAAAGTCGCACGGGCGCCTGAAAGTTGAAATTACTATGGACAACCGGTATCTGGTAGCTGAAATTACCGATGATGGCGTTGGAAGAGAAAAAGCGGGGCAATTGAACACGAAATCTACCGGCGTTGGGTTAAAAACCCTGAAGAAGTTTTTTGATATATATAATTCATACAATACCGAAAATGCCTGCTTTGAAATCACCGATTTGTTTGATAAGATGGGAGAAGCTGCCGGAACCACGGTGAAACTAACCATTCCGCTGAGCTATAAATTTGTCGTTTAATAATAAAGAGAAAGTAAAACGCAGAAACAATGCGTTTACCTCAAATCAGGCATCGTCTTATCATCGTGTTTCAGCCAAACACCACATCTGTTTTGTCTGCAACGGAAAGAGTTATTTTTCGTCCTAAAATCAGTGCGCGGTTGTCGTCAAGATGCCCGGCGGGAAACCCGAAACACACCGGATAATCATAGGCTGACACATGTTCGGCGATGATTTCATAGGCCGTTTTTCCAAAAGGTATGGTGTTGTCGTTCATATTATTCATCCCGCCAACAATAAGCCCTGCAAGGTTTTGCAGCTTGCCGCTGCGTTTGAGCTGCACCATCATCCGATCGATGTGGTAAAGGTATTCTTCCAGGTCTTCGATAAACAAAATCTTGTCTTTGGTGTCTATGTCTGAAACAGAGCCGCTCAGTGCATACAAGATGGATAAATTACCGCCGGTTATTATTCCGCTGGCAGTTCCTGTCTTATTCAATTCATGGCAGGGTGCTGAATAGGCGATGGGTTCACCTGACAAGGCTTTTCTCAAACTTTCTAAAGCTTCCCGGGTATTGTTTTCAAAATTCAGCGGCATGGTGCAATGCAGGGTTTCTGTTTCAAATAGGTTTTGGAGGTGCGAATGAAACACAGTAACATCGCTGTACCCGGCTATCCATTTAGGTTTTTTTTTGAATTCTGAAAAATCCAGACCGTCAATTATACGCATGGTGCCATAACCACCCCGTGCGCAGATGATGGCTTTTATTTCATGGTTGTCCAGCAGCTCCTGAAAACCGCTGCGACGTTCGTCATCGGGGCCTGCATACTGGTTATCACTGCAAAAAAGGTTGGAAGCAAAGACAGGCTCCATGCCCCAGTCCTCAAAAGTATCTATGGCGGGACGAAGCTCTTCTATGCTGATTTTCCGGGCAGGGGCGGCGATGCCTATTTTGTCGCCTTTACTGAGATAGGAGGGTGTTTTCATAATGTGTACATATTAAGATGTCAGGACTAAAGTCCTTAGTTAAGGGGTTGCCTTGTAGCACCGGCCTTAAGGCCGGTGCTACAACAATACGTGGATTAGCGGGCTTCAGCCCTGAAAAACTTTTCATATTCCTGAGCAAATGTAACTTTATTATGATGGGCTTCCTGGCCATTAATATACCTTCTTACGTTCGCCAGGCCTGATTCACTCACTGATACGGCGTAGTATTCATCAGCCCATTCAAACTTTGTCCTGATGATTTTTTGATCATTAATCCAGTGAGCCGACTCTCCTTTAATAAGTTGCATTGCTTTAGCAATACTCATGTCTGCATTGAGCCCAAATAAGCAATGCAAATGATCCGTATATCCATCTAATGTGTCAATGAATAGTTTTTTATTTTTCGCGTTTTCTTTGATATGAGCAATTACAATATTTCTGATTTCATTTGTTAAAAATGGATGGCGGTATTTTGTTCCCCAAACGGCAGGTATCATAACTTTTACGTATGGCATTTTGATTTTATTGAGTTACAGGATTCAAAACTAATACTTTTATTATTATCATAAGTCATCAGGACTAAAGTCCTTGGTTAAGGGATAGCTTTGTAGCACCGGCCTTAAGGCCGGTGCTACATCAATATGTGGATTAGCGGGCTTTTGCCCTGATATGTACATTTGAGATGAAAAGATAAACCGAATTAATTAATTTTGCACATTCTTAAAAGTAAAGGAACCCAATGGAAAAAAATTATAAACGCACCACCATAACGTCTGCGCTGCCTTACGCCAACGGCCCCGTGCATATAGGCCATCTTGCCGGCGTATATGTGCCTGCCGATATTTATGCACGCTACTTACGCTCTAAAGGCGAAGATGTTGTTTTTATCGGCGGCTCCGACGAACACGGTGTGCCTATCACCATAAAAGCCCGTAACGAAAAATGTTCGCCGCAGGATATCGTGGATAAGTATCACCACATCATTAAAAAGGCTTTCGAAGAATTCGGAATTTCTTTTGATATTTATTCGCGCACTTCCAATAAAATTCATCACGAAACTTCTGCAGAGGTTTTTAAAACGCTTTATGATAAAGGCGAATTTATTGAAAAAGTTACTCAACAGTATTATGATGAAGAAGCTAAACAGTTTTTAGCCGACCGCTATATTACCGGGACTTGTCCGCATTGCAATAACGAAAGGGCTTACGGCGATCAGTGCGAACAATGCGGCACCTCGCTCAACGCCACCGACCTGATAAATCCCAAATCGGTGTTAAGCGGCAATCCGCCTGTGCTGAAAGAAACCAAACACTGGTTTCTGCCTCTCGACAAATACGAACCCTGGCTCAGGCAATGGATATTGGAAGAACACAAAGAATGGAAAACGAATGTTTACGGGCAATGCAAATCATGGCTTGACCAGGGTTTGCAGCCACGGGCCGTAACCCGCGACCTCGACTGGGGCGTGAAAGTGCCTGTAGAAGGCGCCGAAGGCAAAGTGCTGTATGTATGGTTTGATGCGCCTATAGGCTATATATCCGCAACAAAAGAATGGGCGGAAACTAACGGAAAAAACTGGGAAACTTACTGGAAAGACAAAGAAACCAGGCTGTTGCATTTTATCGGTAAAGACAATATCGTGTTCCATTGCATAGTATTTCCGTCAATACTGCATGCCGAGGGCAGTTACATTCTTCCCGACAATGTGCCGGCCAATGAGTTTTTAAACCTCGAAGGCGACAAAATATCAACCTCCCGCAACTGGGCGGTATGGCTGCATGAATACCTGGAGGAATTTCCCGGGAAACAGGATGTGTTAAGATATACGCTGACTGCCGCAGCGCCGGAAACAAAAGATAACGACTTTACCTGGAAAGATTTTCAGGCACGCAACAACAGCGAACTGGTGGCTATTCTCGGTAATTTTGTAAACCGCGCGCTGGTACTCACCCACAAATATTACAACGGCGAAGTGCCGGCCAGTGCCTCATTTACTGATTACGACAATCAGGTTCTGGACGAGATGTCAAAATTCCCGGCAACTATTGCCGGGAGTCTCGATGTGTTTCGTTTTCGTGAAGCGCTTGCCGAAACTATGAACCTGGCGCGCCTCGGCAATAAGTACCTTGCCGAAACCGAACCCTGGAAGCTGATCAACACCGATGCCGAACGTGTGAAGGCCATTATGAATATTGCACTTCAGATTTGTGCCAATATGAGCATTGTAATGGAGCCGTTTTTACCATTTAGCGCCAAAAAACTTTGCCACCTGCTTAACCTTCCACAACACAGTTGGAATGATGCGGGAAAAAAGGAATTATTAAAGCCGGGGCACAAAATCAACCAGCCCGAATTGTTGTTCGAAAAAATTGAAGATGATGTTATCGACTTTCAATTGAAAAAACTCAACGATACCAAAAAAGAAAACCAGGCAAAAAACATCGTTTTACAACCGGCTAAAGAAGTGATACAATACGATGATTTTACCCGCATGGATCTGAGGACTGCCACCATACTGGAAGCCGAAGTTGTGCCCAAAACAAAAAAACTTTTAAAGCTGAAACTTGATACCGGTCTTGATATAAGGACAGTGGTTTCGGGTATTGCCGAATATTATCAACCCGAACAAATCATAGGTAAAAAAGTGGTGATGCTTGCCAACCTTGCCCCGAAAGAAATCAAGGGAATTCCTTCGCAAGGCATGATACTGATGGCTGAAAACAGCGAAGGTAAATTATGTTTTGTAATCCCTTCGGAAGTTTTTCATAACGGTTGTGTGGTGAAATAAATTATCTTTGCAAAAAATATTGGCCCCGTAGTTCAATGGATAGAACGGAAGTTTCCTAAACTTTAAATACAAGTTCGATTCTTGTCGGGGCTACTTGATAGGACAATTTAGTTTTTTTACTGAATTGTCCGTTTTTATTTCTGCTGGAAGGCTCATTAATACTGCGCATTAGCTCGGCAACAGCATTTACTCTTATGGTTCGATATTGATTTTTAAAAAATGAGAACCTCAAACTATCAGGCACCCATTAATTGAAATACCAACATAATCGGGGATGTAACTTGGTCCATAATTCTTGGAATCATGATATAGAATGTATGTGTTAGGATATTCCTCTTTCAATTGTGCTTCATAGGAAATTTTAGTTTCATTCAGGGAAAAAGAGTTATAGCTTTTCCCATCCTGAGCATGATATTCTGTGTTTCCGTTTTCATCGATACTAGTATAGGTTTCACCCATATACTCCCAGTCCATTTCAAAGGTGTATTTATAATAATCAGTGCTGTGCGGCACTACAAATGTATGAAGGTTTTGAATTAATTCGCCCATGAAACAAACGTTTATTTTTTGTAAGTTTGTTAACGTGAAAAACCATAAACTCTAAAAATCCATTACTAAATTATTGTTATGAGAAAATCCATTATCCTGATTGTATCATTGTTCATCTTTCAGATGACTAAGGCCAGCCCCGGAGATTCAATTTTTAATATGACGTACATCCATGATCTTCATATTACATTTCCTTATCCGAATTTTTTCGATTCCCTGATTTATACGAATACTACCGATGAATATATTCCTGTCGACATAGATTTTAACGGAGAAATGTACAGCCAGGTAGGCATTAAGGTAAAAGGCAATTCATCATTCAATAACCCAAGCCAGAAAAAATCCTTTAAGCTAGATTTTAATACGTTTGTCCAGGGGCAGGATATTCACGGGCTTAAAAAACTTAACTTCAACAATTCTTTCAAAGATCCGTCATTCATGCGCGAAAAGCTCAATAATGATTTTCTGATTAGCCATGACCTTCCGGCCCCGCGTGTTACCTACTGTAATGTTTACATGAACAATCAGCTTTGGGGGCTATACACCATTGTGGAAGAGATTGATGATGAGTTTTGCAAACAGTGGTTTCACAGCAACGACGGCAACCTGTTTAAAGGCGACCCACATGGCACACTGCAATGGAAAGGAAGCATGAACCAGACGCTGTACGAATCCGATTATGAACTTAAAAACAACAGCGCTGTAAACGACTGGAGCGACCTGATATCCCTGATCAATGTTCTCAATAATACGCCTGATGCCAGTTTGCCTGCATCCTTGGATCAAAAGATGAACACGGCAGATTTTATACGACACTGGGCGGCGGAAAACATTTTTGTAAACCTTGATTCCTACCTGGGCAGCGGACATAATTACTATATTTTTCATGACACGGTTACTGATAAGTTTCAGTGGATTGCCTGGGACAGCAACGAATCATTTGGAAGCTTCAAGATGAACCTCAGCAGTAACCAACTCAAAAATCTCGATATGTATTTTGTCGGGCAGACCGGCGCCAGGCCGCTTTGCGAAAAACTGTCAGCAAACTCCTATTATAAAAATCTTTACGATATGGCTTATTGCCGGCTGAGGGATGATTTTACCAATACAAACTTCGATCCCATCATTGACTCATTGCGGCCGGTAATACAAGGCAGCGTGTATGCCGACCCGAAAAAATTTTATAGCAATGCCAAGTTTGATTCCAGTTTTAACTATGATGTGCAGTTGCCGGAAGGCATTGTTGTCTTTGGGTTAAAACCTTTTATTGCAGCTCGCAGTGCGGCTATCCAGAACATTATTACCAGCCATGGCGTGGATTGTTCGCTGCAGGTGGCTTACGGCACAAGCCCGTTGCAGGGAATAAATATTTTTCCTAACCCTGCTTCAGCCGTGTTGTATATTGAAGCGGAAATACCCATTGAAAAAACCATACTTTATGATCTGCAGGGACGCATGGTGCGGACTTATGATGCAACCCCCGGATTTATTGATATAAGCGGCTTTAGCCCGGGTATATATGTGCTTAATATAAATGATGTCCTGTACGGGAAAATAATTATTAACTGATTTTAAAATTTTTTTCAGGGATTTATTGGCATAAAAAAAACAATGAATTTTCTGAAACAAAAAAAATGTCATAATTTTGTCCCTGATTAGTTATCTGAAATAGTTTATAAAACCATTCGGCCCCGTCTTCTAGTGGTTAGGAAAATAGATTCTCAGTCTAAAAACATGAGTTCGATTCTCATCGGGGCTGCAAATAGCAATTCAAAAGGAAATATTTAAAAATTCGCTAAGGCGATTTATTACACAAAGTGCAAATATTCCGACAGTTCCATGAAGAACTTTCCGCCTCGCAGGAGAATTGTTTGAGCGGTATTATCTAATATCATATTCTTTTTTTAATGTTTCAATAAGGCAGTCGGCATGTTTTTTTGCTTCCTCTAATCGCCTTATATAGAACATCACTATGCCCTGAAATATTTTTGCTTTGTTCCCGAACTCAATGATTTTTGTTTTATCCTGTGTGATAAGTTTTGCCGATGACAAAACTGCCGGATCTGATTCCCATCTAAATGTCTGGGGGTTAAAGGGGAAGTATCTCATATTAAAAACCTGCTCGGTAACAACTAATAATTCCTTCAGATGTAAATCGTAATAATCCTGCTGATTCACTACTTTTTTAAAAATGTCATCATAAAAAATGATATTGTCCGTAGCGGCAGTTTTTTCTATCAACCGCATTCCCCCGGCATTTTTAAGTTGCGACATGGTTCTTTCAACGGGACTTACAAAATCGGGATGTTGTATGCAGGCTATTATCAGCCGGTATAGCGAAGCATCGTCATTTCCCGGGGTGCCATAATTAAAACATCTGTTT
>Ga0116184_10003574_pt1 | contig 12645 bp, 11 predicted proteins | sample AD_JPNNA5_MetaG_FD_89886 | JGI IMG/M metagenome (GOLD analysis project Ga0116184, IMG submission 89886) | Active sludge microbial communities of municipal wastewater-treating anaerobic digesters from Japan - AD_JPNNA5_MetaG | ecosystem: Engineered > Bioreactor > Anaerobic > Digestate | place... | reverse complement strand
TACTTGGAAATGCTTTCCGCGCCGATCTTCAAAAAACAATTGCTTTACTTGAATCAGAACAAGAAGCGATTCGCAAGGAAGCATACAGCATCGCAGAACGTTTAGTAGGTAAAATGCCTATCATCTATTGCGAAGCACGTTACGAAGGTGTGGCAGTTCGTTTACGTCAGCAAATCAACGAAAATAGCAAGATGTTATGTTGGCATCATGTATTGCCTGAAATGAATCACAATGAATTAGTTGGCTGGACAGAATCTCATCCTGATGCGGTTGTGTTGATGCTAAGAAGCGAAGATGATTATGCGCGTACTCAAAAACGCATGGACATCTGCTCTGAAGTATTCAAAAAATATGCTCCGGGCTATATTGAAATTCACTCAAAAGGAACAAGTCAATTACAACGCTCTATTTACCTTCTTCACTTAGGAGATTGGGTAAGCTGGTACATTGCAGAAATTAAAAATATCGATGCTACCGAAGTAAATGTAATCGACTATTTGAAAAATGAACTTTCGAAGATCTAAGGTAAAAATTCGAATTGTTTCACAATAATATTCAAAAGGAATCTATTAAAGATTCCTTTTTTTATTTATACTTGTTGTATGAAAAAATCATTGTTTTCGATATGCCTTTTCTTTTGTTGTGCTTGTGGTTCTAAAAACGAATCAAAAGTGGTAGCTATTGATGCCGATTCGGTGATTATTTCCTCAGATAGTTCGTCGATTCATACAGATACAATTGCTACTGCTTCTCCCGACACGCAAGCACAAATTCAAGTAATCGTTTTTAAAAATGATGCAGCTACTAACGGTTACGGATATGATATAATGGTAAATGGCAAAAAGATGATACATCAGCCTACTATTCCCGCCATTTCAGGTAACCATGGATTCCATTCAGAAAGTGACGCTTCAAATGCAGGCGCATTAGTAAAACGAAAATTGCTGAATAATGAAATGCCGCCTACTATTTCCATCGACGAGCTTAACAGTTTAGGAATTCACTAATATTATTCTAATTAAAAAACCCCGCCCTGAAAAGTTCAAGGCGAGGTGGGATTGTGTGAAGTGAATCACAAAAAATAACGGTAACCTCTATTGTAATTTCACCGACTTGGTAACGGCATTTTCATTGATGAAATAATATTTTTTGCCATTCAGCACTTTTGATTCTATTGAATAAGGTACGATTTCTGCTATTCCTGTTCCGGAGCCCAGTGATGTGAGTTCCGCAGAGGTAAATGTGGTACTTGTTGTTCCGGGTCCTTTAGTTTTCATTACATTTCCATTCGGACCGGCTATCATAAATATTACAGAGTCGCTGTTTGTAACTGCACTCGAAGTAGCCAATGTATAACTTGCTCCAACATTAATTGTTGATGCACTCGAAATAGAATCTAATTCAGGAAACCCAATAGTAGTTGTATAGTTAAAAGCAGCAACAGCACTATTACCTCCTATTTCCCATTTTGCATTTCCGGTATTGAATGATAATCCGGTAGCATTATATCCGCTAGCTTGAAATAAATAGTTATTGCTGCTATTACGCACCAATAAAGTATCGTCACATTTAACAGTGCCGGCATCGATATACGTTGAAGAACCCGTTGCATCTGAAATTACTCCTACCGCAGTTCCGTAAGGAGTATTGATAGCTCCGATAAATGGAACCGAAACCCAATTGTTAGTAATGATGGCTGCAAAAACACCATCGGCATCCGATAATTTAGGTACAGTGCTTCCTGCTGTTGCAGTACTTGTTGAAGATGGTGTTGTATCATCATCTTTCTTGCAGGAACTAACCATGAGTGCTAACGCACTAAATAAGTAAATAATTTTTTTCATTGGTAGATGATTAATAATGGCAAAGCTACCTCGTTGTTACACTACAGGAAATACTCCGAAATGGGGATTTTATATACCCTACAATGGGTATTTCTCAACTTAAAATATTAAAATAGTTACTCGGATTCAGGAAGTTTGTCCTTTGCTTTTGCCTGAAAATAATCGAATACCACTTTCGCCTTTGCAGCTCCTAAAAGAGCAGTTAATTCAGCCAATGAAGCTTCACGAATACGCTTCACAGATTTAAAATGACGAAGTAACGTTTGAGAAGTTGCTTCCCCTACTCCCGGGATTTCACTTAGCTCTGTTTTGATTACGCCTTTACTACGTTTATTACGATGGTGTGTAATTCCGAAACGATGTACTTCATCGCGTAATTGCTGGATAATCTTTAAAGTTTCACTTTTTTTATCGAGATACATCGGTAAAGGATCGCCGGGATAATAAATCTCTTCTAGTTTTTTAGCAATTCCGATGATACTGATTTTCCCTCTGAGGTCGAGCTTCTGTAAACTATTCAGAGCAGCACCAAGCTGTCCTTTACCGCCATCAATTACGATAAGCTGAGGCAGAGGCTGGTTTTCTTCTAAAAGTCGTTTGTAACGTCTATAAATGACTTCTTCCATCGAAGCAAAGTCATCCGGACCTACCACTGTTTTGATATTGTAATGTCGGTAATCGCTTTTCGAAGGACGACCATTTTTAAAAACACTCATGGCAGATACTGCATAGTCGCCTTGGAAGTTCGAATTATCGAAACATTCAATGTGATAAGGCTTTACCGGTAATCTTAAATCTTTTTGCATCTGCTCCATTAGTCGTTCGATGCGATGTTCCGGATTTAATTTATCGGCTTGATCTAATCGATCTTTCATGAAGTACTTAGCATTCTTTTCACTTAAATCGAGGAGATGTTTTTTGTCGCCGATTTTAGGAACAACAAATGTTACCCAAGGAATTTCGATTTCGGGTTCGAAAGGAACTAAGAATTCGCGCGAGTCGCTATGGTAACGTTCACGCATCTCCGCAATTGCTAATCCCAGGAGTTCTGAAGGTGATTCGTCGAGTTTCTTTTTTAATTCCAGCGTTTGCGACTGCACAATTGAGCCACTCATCACTTTCATATAATTGATATACGCTGAATTCGATTCCTCCACGAATGAATATACATCTACATTATGAATATTCGGATTCACTACTACACTTTTGCCTTTGTAGCGTTCAAGGATGTCGATTTTTTCTTTGTATTGATGTGCCATCTCGAATTCATACTTCGCAGCATGATCTTTCATTTGCGTTTCGAGATGTCCGATAACGGTATTGATATTCCCTTTCAGGATTTCTTTAATAGCCGCAATCGATGCGTTATAGTCTTGTTGTGTTTGATACGCTTCGCAGGGACCTTTACAATTCCCGATATGATATTCGAGACAAAGTCTGAATTTCTTCTTGGCAATATTATCGTCGGTAAGATTCAACGAACACGTTCGCAGTTTATACAACTGATGAATCAAATCTAACAGTGTATGCATCATAGTTCCGGATGCATAAGGTCCAAAATATTGTGAGCCGTCTTTTATAAATCGTCGAGTAGGAAATAAACGAGGGAAAGGTTCATTCTTGATGACAATCCACGGATACGTTTTGTCGTCTTTTAAGTTGACATTGTATTTTGGTTGATGCTTCTTAATGAGATTATTCTCTAATAACAAAGCATCGTATTCTGTTTCTACTACGATGTACTTGATATCGGCAATTTGTCGCACCATAATATTTGTGCGTGCCGTATCATGAACTTTATTGAAATAGCTATAGACACGTTTACGTAAACTCTTAGCTTTCCCAATGTAAAGCAGTTGCCCTTCGGAAGTAAAATATTGATATACCCCCGGGCTATCAGGGAGTACTTCAAGAATATTCTTTAGGTGCTGCGATTTTACTTCCATTGTTGTATTGATGCAAAGACCATCGTAGGTGTAATATCTGAGATACATTTACAACTTGCTGCATTACTCTTGCAGTTGTTGCATGTTTTATCGACACAAAGATAATTTGCTTTAGGGCCGATTGGTTCCCAGCGTCCGGGGTGAATTGGACGAATAGGAGGAAATAATCCAAGTACAGTTGTTCCCAGAGCCGCAGCTATATGCAAAGGGCCTGTTCCTGCAGCGACTAATCCGTTGCACTGTTGAATAAACGAAATATATTCTGAGAGTGATAATTTACCTGTCATATTTACTACATGCGAAGGAAGTTCATTCAAGAACTCTACCATTGTTGCTGCCTCTTCTTTTGTTCCCGTAACAAAAACGGAATATTTATCGGCGGGCAATAAATCGATAAGCTTTTTAAAATTTTGCAATCCCCATTCTCTTCCCGATCCTCTGCTGCGTGGATGTAAGATTACTTTCACCTTCTCTGTATTTAATACATCAAAAGAAAAAAAAGAAGGAGGAGTTAAATATGCTCCGAATGATTTTAGTTCCTCCACTGTAGGAATATCGATTCCGAAAGGAGAAAGTAATTTTATATTGAGTTGCGCTTCATGTAAGCTACTATTCTTTCTACCTAGATTAATCAGCTGATTACATGAAAGCCAATGAAAAATACGATGAGAAGTGCCGATCCTGTTTTTTATTCCTGCTTGCTTCGCTGCCTTTGCAATTTCTTTTCGCGGGAAAACATGAACAATAGCATCGGCGTTTAATGACTTTAATTGATTTACGCGATCACTATCCGACAATTGCATCCACTCATCGAAATTGATAAATCCGTTGATGTATGGAGCTGCCTTAATAACATCATGCGTATATGTTTTCCCGAACCAAGTAATTTTACAATTCGGGAAATTCTTGCGCAAAGCTAAAGCAACCGGCAAAGTAAGCACTACATCACCGATAGCATCCGTCCTGCTAATGATAATATGTTCAGGACTTTTTATCATGATGCTCTTTCAGTCGTATTTCGCGTAAAAAAACAGCATGTGCCGAAATCTTAGCAATCACCAATCCGTAGTAGCCATCCATCCATCCCGACTTAAAAATATAATCGCGAATAAAACGAATGCACGGCTTAAAGACAATTTTGAGTAAAGAAGTTTTTTTACCTCGATGGAATAAATCGCCGGCGATGATAGTCGAAAATTTATCTGCTTGTCGAATATGTTCTCCGAGATCATTATACGTATAATGCAGAATATCGCCCTTCAGCGATCCGCATTTTGCTCCCGACTTCAATTCAATTTTATCATGGGGATTAATACCGGCCCATTGTGCTTTAGTACGATCAAATAATCGCACTTTACGATCGGGGTACCATCCGCCATGTTTAATCCATTGTCCGCAATAACTCGTTAACCTCGACATCGTATAGGCGTCGGCGTTAGTATTGCTTTTTACGGCAAGGATGGAATTCGCTAACTCATCAGTAAGTGCTTCATCGGCATCGAGCGACAGCACCCAGTTATTACTGCATTGACTAAGGGCGAAATTTTTTTGTTCGATATAACCTAAAAAAGGCTGTGAAACCACCTTAGCACCGAATTCGGCAGCGATAGCGGTAGTAGCATCGGCAGAAAGCGAATCCACGACCACAATCTCATCGGCAACCTTTTGTAAACTTAAAAGGCAACGGCGGAGGTTAAGTTCCTCATTAAAGGTAATAATGGCGGCAGATAATCGGGTCATAATCGGTACTGCAAAATAAACGGAAAAAGGGATGCAAACCGAACTAAATAAAAAAAGCATCCCGCCATTCACGGGATGCTTTCATTAAAAACCGATCAACGATAGCCTATTAGTGCTGTACCGAGATCCTTGTTGAGGATACTTGATCCCCATTTCTCAATTGAACGAGATACAGACCTGCAGGCCACTCTGCTGTGTTCAGAGTTACATCTTGAGTTCCATTGAATTTAGAACTATAGAAGCTTTTACCTTCTGTGCTGTATACCTCTACTAAAACCTGAGAAGAACTGCTTGTATTATATTTTACAGTAAACTGATCGTTAGCCGGGTTAGGGAAAGCTATTACCGATGTTTTCTTATTTGCTTCAAACAAACCAACTGAACCCATACGGTTACTGTTTACGCTATCGCACCATGTAAGTACGTTACCACTATTATCAAATGCTGTTACGCATACATAGAACCAACCACTTGCATTGTAAACGTGTGTAGGATATAAGCCGGTAGCTGTAGTGCTATCACCAAAATCCCAGATATATTGCCAGTTACCGCTAGAACAATTGTTGATTAATCCGAAGTAAACTACTCCATTACCGATTGTAGAATCAGGATAAGCATAGAATACCGGAGTACAAGGACCAGCACCATTACCGATAGTAATTGAATCGCAATAAGAAGCTTGACAACCTGTACTATTGTAAACAGTTAAACAAACTAAGTATGTACCTGCTGTAGCGTAATGGTGAGTCGGACTAGTAAATGTAGAGCTATTACCATCACCGAAATACCAGTATGAATTAGTGAATAATCCACTAGACAAGTTAGTGAAAATTACATTTCCTAAAGTATCAACTGAAGCAGTGAAGTTAGCGTTGCAATTAGGAGTTCCGCCTACAACCAATGTATCACAGTTAGTACAAGTCATACCTTGGTAAGCAATCGTTAAGCAAGGGCCATATGTTCCAGGATTTGCATAAACGTGAGTTGGAAAAGCTAGATTAGATGTTGTACCATCACCGAAATTCCAAGAATAAGTTGCACCTGAGGCAACATTTGGGATGAAATAGTAAACGCCCATTGAATCATAAGCAGTAAATGCTGCATTACACCCGCCACCACTGTTTACGTTAGTGATAGTAATGTACTGGCAATAAGTATCCCAGCAATTGTTTAATGAATCAATTACTGTTACACATGCGTAATAAGTTCCGTTAGAAGTGTAGTTATGGGTAGCGAAATATCCTCCGGATGTATTTCCGTCGCCGAAATCCCAAACGTAATCGTAAAGGACTCCTGTTGAAGAAAGATTAGTAAAGCTTACTAATCCATTTGAACCTTGAGTATATGAATAGTTAGCAGTACAGTTTGCTCCTGTACCTGTAACAACAGCTGTAAAGTAAGCTGTATCCCAGCATCCTGAACTAAAGCCTGCCATTAAATAGCCGCTATAAGTACCTGCAGTTGCATAAGTATGAGTTGGTGCAGCTGCTGTAGAATAAGTTCCGTCACCAAAATACCAATTATAGGTAACTATAGATCCGGGAGCACCTACTGCACTGAAATATGCCGTTGATGCACTTGTTTGCAATGAGATTGATGCTTGGCAAACAGTAGTGTTTCCAGTAACCAATACCGAATCACAGAAAGACGATTGACATCCTGTAGAATCCCAAATCGTTAAACATACACTGTAAACACCTGCAGTAGCGTATTGGTGAAACGGACTAGTTTGTGATGAACTTGTTCCGTCGCCAAACGACCAGGTAGAATTGTAAAACCATCCTGCGCTGGTATTCGTGAAAGTTACACCATTGGTGGTGTTTGAACTCGCCGTGAACGTGGCTGTGCAAGCTTGAGCTTGATTAGATGCCGACAACATGATCGCCATGAAGAGCACTAATAGTTGATAGATAAATTTTGGTTTCATAATATTTTTGTATTTGTCTTGGACTTACTTAACGATACAAATGTACTCCAAGGTTGCTATTTCCCATACCCCATTTTTGTTGGTTCTTACGCATCCAAATAGCATATATTGCATCGATTTCTTTGGATTTTAGCGAGATATTTTCTCCCTTTCTAATATCCTATCGAGCCAATTCGGATAATCGATAATTACATTATCGCGGTCAGTATTATTACGCGTCCAGTCAATAAATCGAACGATTTTATCTTGCAATTTCTTGTCGTTTTTGATGCCTGCAGTGTTTTGTAGATCCCTGATTATGCTCAAAAGTTCCTTTTCGGTGCCATGGGCTTCCTGGCTTAAAAGCTGCTTATAGTCCTTGCGAATCTGGGCCAGTTTATATTCCAGCACGTCATATTGGTTAAGTTCGTAGCGGGTAATGACCTCACAGATATTGATTTTCATCCTCAACGAAGCATCGGCATTTTTGTAGCCATCGAGGAGAGAAATGCGGGTAAAATGTCGGATAGATTCTTTGTATTCTTGAGCATCGAAGCGCAATACGGCCAAATTGAGGTAAACGAAAAGCTGGTAGAAGGAATTCGACTTAATGGTATTGTTTTCGCGTAGATCCTCCAGTATTTCGATAGCCTGCACCGGATTAATCACCGAATAATTAATCACTAGGGCATTATAATAGAAGAAGAAGTATTTATCGAACAGCAACTGGTGGAATTCCTCCATCGCAGCTTTCAATTTATCTGCCCATTGCAAGCTTTGCTTCATCTTTTTATTTTTGAAAAGGGAGTTCACAATATAGGTGAGCATTTGCAACTTAGTATCATGATTATTCTTACTGAAGAGTTTATCACGTTCGAATTCTTTGTAGGTTTTTAAGAGGTATTGTTCGAGTGATTTATACTCGTGACGTTGCAATAATATCTGACTAACGGCAGCGTAGATACGAAAACGTAAGACGGGACTATTTTTCAAGTCTCTATCCTTGATAAAATCATCGATGGTGCTCTTTAAAAGATCGAGAACCGGGTTCTCATCGGTTGAGAAGTTCTGAGTCGTTTTTAATCGGTATGATACTACTGCCAGTAAATCATCGATTGCTCTTACCGCTTCTTGTTCGCCTTTGTTTTTGCGACGTTTCTCAATATAAAACTCGGGATTAATATTGAGTGTTTCGTGGCTATGCTTGATGTACTCACCATAAATAATATCGAGGAGTTCGAAATGCTCGATAGATTCTGCATCTTTTTCTGCGCGACGAAGATAGTAACGAGATTCTTGCAGCATATTTCGACTTGAAAAGTATCGATACAATGCTATCATATGGCAGGCATGTATAAAATCGTCTTCTTCGTAATGTAAAGTTGAGAGTGATTTATTTACCTCGCTAAGCAAACGATTCTTTAAACGGTACCAAGGGTTTTTCCCTGCACCGGGATAAAGCAAGTTAGACAATTCATCTTCACTTGGCTCTTCCTCCTTAGCTTTGCGGTAAGCATCGAATAATTTGAGGTCTTTTCGGTCGTGTTCGTGGTTAGTACGACCGGCGAACAACTTATAATAACGTACTTGTTCCTTTGAAAGGCCCCTGATCAGTTTAGCTAAATGATCCATTTTTGATGTTTTGAACACGTAAGATTACAAAAAATATCATTTCGTTGCGCAGAAATTTCTCCTTAGTTTTGATATTGAACAAGACACCCCCTTTATGAAACGTCGTCTAAAACAATTAATAATGCTGCTGGTGTTAGTCATGTTTTCCATGACCTCCAAAGCACAAGTGCCTAATTTACAGATCGCTGCGCTTATTAACTTCCCTGATACGGTAAGCACCGGCGATCATATTCCGGTATATGTAATTGTACAAAACACCGGAAATACTCCTTATCAAGGTCCGTTGCAGATTGCAATGGCGGCATGGGGAACTACGACCTACTTGTATTTTAACAGTTTTCCTATTATTATACTCCCTAATGACACGGTTTCGTTAGTGGATACTTCGGGATTTGTTGCAGATTCGAGCTTCTTCCGTCAAGGCAACAACGTGGTAGTTGTGTGGCCATATTCGTCTCAGTCGATCACTTACACCACAACCACTGTAAACGTTTGGTACAACGACCTAACCGTGGGTATTAAAGATCCGCAAGCCATTGAACATCTGCAGGCATATCCTAATCCGGTGAAGGACCAATTGATGATTCATAGCAGTAGTGAACTCATTGAAGGCGTAAGAATTTGGAGCGTAACGGGGCAGTTAATGCAAGTTAGTCGCCTTGATGGGGAAGCGGATTTGCAATTATCATTACAAGATTTAGCACCGGGATATTATACCGTAGAACTCACCTCCACTACCAAGCATGTGAGTCGCTTGAAAATAATAGTACAGTAGCCAAAACAAATTGACCGGAAAAGGGCTCTTCAATTTGAAGAGCCCTTTTTATTTGATTAATTACTTAGAACAACGAAGTGTCCGAGGATTTTTTCGCTTCTTAAAAAACGCTTTAAAAAACTCGAAGACGAGGCAGCAAGCTGTTTTATTTCCGGAGCCCCGTCTTCACGACGGGATGAGGAAAATAAAACTTCCGAATTACGAAATATATGAGAATTTTTATTCTTCCTAAAAAACGCTTTAAAAAACTCGAAGACGAGGCGGCAGGAAGTTTTATTTCCAAAGTCTACTAAAGGTAAATGAGGAAAATAAAACTTCCGAACAACGAAGTATACGAGAATTTTTAAAGCGTTTTAATTGCAAGCGATTTTATCTACTCGCGTCTGATGCCTCCCCCCCTCAAACGTCCCATGTAAAAACGACTCGAGAATAAGTATACCAGTGGCAGTATTTACGAAACGAGCAGGAATACAAACGATATTGGCATCATTATGTTGACGTGCTAGTTGAGCGATTTCGGGAGTCCAGCATAAAGCGGCTCGGATTTGTTGATGTTTATTAGCGGCAATACAAACACCGTTTGCACTTCCGCATAGTAAAATACCCAGTGAACCGTGGTGAGCTTCTACAGCGTTTGCTACAGCATGTGCATAATCGGGATAATCTACGCTATCGGCGCTGAAAGTGCCTTTATCTTCACAATCATAACCATGTTTCTTTAAATATTCGAGAAGAGCAGTTTTCATCTCAAAACCTGCGTGATCGGAACCGATGTAGAGTGACATAAAATTGTTTTTTAGATTGACACAAAGTTAAATCTAATCTTGAAACAAATCTTTTTATTCCAGGTAAAATTATGCTCGATCGATTTTGTGTATGATAAAAATCAAACCGTTAGTGAAATACAATTCGGTTTGTGTATAATTAAGATTGCGTGTAAAAAAACAACTTCAATACTATTTATTCAAATAGAAAATCAAGAATTGCATTTCGCATGCGGCAAACGCTTAATAAATTCGGTCTTGTAATACCCATCGATACCTAAGCTGCAGAGACTATCGGCTTCTTCAATTCGAAGAAATCCATCAGCAGAAATAATTTTTTCATTCAAATGAATTTCGGTGATTTCACCAATCACTAAAAAAGTATCATTCATTCGAATCGGAATAATTTCTTTGAAAGTACATCCGTATTTTATTCGACTTTCTTTTACATATGGAGCAGGAAAAGTTTCTGAATATTCTTCTGTTAATTGTGCAGCATTAAATTCGCTTACCTCTTTTGGATATTTTGCACTGGTATGATGTGCGGCATCGATAAGTTCGGAATGGATATGATTGATGGTAAAGAACCCTGTTGATTGAATATTGGCAATGGTATGAGGAGCGGCAGCCAATGGGCGGTTAATAAATCCTACTAAGGCCGGATCAGCGCCCAAATGCACAATATTAGAGAAGATTGCCAGATTGGTTTGTTTCGAATGACTGATAGAACCAATTAAACTTACGCTCTTAAATCCAGTAAGCGAATTTATCAGATTCGCTCGGTAAAATCGATCGTATTTAGATAACTCTTTAGAAGAAATTTTCATTGATGAAGGCCTTTCATCCACAACAATCAAAACAGGTAATTGTTATGACTAGCACTTCGAAAGTACGCGAAGGTATCACAATGCATTTACATTAACCGAGATAAAGTAAATTAAATGCAACCGGTAATACTTGTTGACCAATTGAACGATTGTTTGTTTTTCAAACTGAAATTAAGAACATCAATAATTTTTACGTTTAGCAAAGGATTATGAAAAGAAATACTTCTATTGCGAAATATGTCAGTTGATTTTGATTGTAAAGCCGAATGAATGATTTTTAATTCCAGATGTGGTATATTCTAAGGTCAGAACCCCAATAATACATAACCGGTACATAAAAAGGCGATTTTAAGAACCTAAATCACTGCCAATCCATATCAATAGACCGCATTTTCAAATTCTTGAGAATATTTTTATGATTGATTTTCAACCGATTAAATAATATTTGTTTCCAAAAGACACCAATACATAAGTTTCTAATGTATTATTGCGTTATGTATTTAAATTCTGATCATGAATTACTCTTCTGAACTTATAAAAGGCACCTTAAAAACCATCATCCTCAAATTGCTAAAGGATAATAGCCGCATGTACGGTTATGAGATTACACAAAAGGTAAAGGACCTAACAGCCGGCAAAATTCAATTGACCGAAGGCGCATTATATCCTACGCTCCATGCACTTGAAGCGGATGGTATTCTCACGACCGAAACTGAATATATCGGAAAACGTGTTCGAAAATATTACTCGCTAAGCAGTGAAGGGAATAAAGTTTCGGATGAAAAAGTAAACGAGTTTGCTGATTTTATCAATACGATGAAATTCCTACTCGACATTAAAACCGGCATTGCATAAATGTATACGCTTTCGGATACACAAATTGATTTTATACTCGACGACATTAGACGTAATGGCGTGGAGCTGGAGGACCTGCAGTTAAACCTCCTGGATCATATTTGTTGCATCATAGAGCAGAATCTCGAGGATAACGGAGACTTCGAGCAATTTTATTTCTCCACCAGAAAGATGTTTTATAGACATCATCTGAAAGAAATAGAAGAGGAAACAATATCTCTGATGACGTACAAAAACTATTACATGATGAAAAAAATAATGATGATTAGCGGAGTAGTTTCCGTTGCCTTAATGACGATGGGCATCGTTCTTAAGTTTCTACATTGGCCCGGTGCGGCTGTTGGAATAGTATTAGG
>Ga0116184_10003573_pt1 | contig 12645 bp, 3 predicted proteins | sample AD_JPNNA5_MetaG_FD_89886 | JGI IMG/M metagenome (GOLD analysis project Ga0116184, IMG submission 89886) | Active sludge microbial communities of municipal wastewater-treating anaerobic digesters from Japan - AD_JPNNA5_MetaG | ecosystem: Engineered > Bioreactor > Anaerobic > Digestate | place... | reverse complement strand
CGTATTGATACGAGTTTGTTGTGTTTTATTACCATGAATAATACGAACATTCTCCTCTCCATGACGTCGTTCGAGATACTTTCCGATGGAAGAAGCTATCGCTTTCGTTTTACAAAAAACGATCACCTTTTTATACACCTCCGGATCTTCAATAAGATGCTCGAGAAGATTCAATTTTGTTTTAAGATTCGGCACTAAATAATACCCTTGACTCACCGACTCTGCGGTCTTCATATCGGGAGCGATATCTATCTCAACAGGGAAGTCAAGAAAGTCCCCTGAAATCTTCCGAACTAAGTCAGACATAGTCGCGGAGAAAAGTAAATTCTGACGTTTACTTGGTATCACCTCAAGAATACGGTGAAACTGCGACATAAAACTTTTGTCCATGAGACGTTCAGCCTCATCAAGCACCAGATGTTTAATTTTCTTCGAAATAATATGTCCCGCAAGGTATAGATCGAGGAATCTTCCCGGTGAAGCAACTAATATATCAATGCCTTTCTCAAGAGCTGCAATTTGATCTTTAGTGCCTAGTCCGCCGAAAATTACAGCGTATCTTAAATCGGTATATTTAGTTAGATCACGTAGAGTATTACCAATTTGAATCGACAATTCGCGCGTAGGAACCAAGATCAAACAACGAGGTTCATTCCCTTGGGCGTAATTCAGAATTCTGATTATAGGTAATAGATAAGCAGCTGTTTTACCTGTCCCGGTTTGGGAGACCCCCATCACATCTTGTCCACCAAGGATTGCCGGTATTGCTTTTTCCTGAATTGGAGTAGGATGCTCGAACCCCAGATCATTAAGTGCATCGAATAGCTGGCGGTTTAATTTAAAATCACGGAATGTCTTCACGCTGCAAAATTACATTAAAATAGCGAGTTATCAGAAAACCGATTTCAATACAGCAACAGAATAGGTTACCTATCGTATAATGGTTACTCGGCCAAGCGACTCTTTGCGGAGATGTTGCAGCGATGTAAAATTCAATTTATACAGATAGGTTCCTTCGGGCAAATCGACTCCATTAACCTTTCCATCCCAAACATCATTTTCGTTGGTTGTTGAGAATATAGCTTTCCCCCATCGATCAAATAATATAAAAGAGAAATCGAATGCATTTACCGTATAAAAATGCAGAACATCATTCTTACCGTCATTATTAGGAGTGAAACAATTTGGTATGTACGCATAAGTATTGATAACATGCAACAATTCTTCAGAAGTACTGTCGATGCAACCGAATTCGCTTTCACCTATAAGTGTAATAGTATATTTACCTGAATCGGGATAGCTGTAAATTGGATTTTCTAATGTTGACGACCCTACCCCATCACCGAAATTCCAGAGATAGTTAATTGCTCCAACTGAAAGATTGTTTAATGTAACCATTGAATTATCATCGAATAATATACCCGGCGTGACATTAAAGTGAATTAAAGGTATGGGATAAACAGTTATTAAGCTATCAACAACTAACGTTGACGCACATCCTAAAGCAGAAGTAGCCTCAATTGTTACATTGTAAACCCCTGCATCAGTAAAGACGTGATATGGGGCGAACAAATCTGAAGTTTCATTATCTCCAAAATCCCAATGCAAAGTTGCATCCACAGGAATTACACTAGCTGAAAAAGCCAATTCTAAGTTTCCGCATTTCACCGTATCGGGTTGAGTAAATGATATTATTGGAAGATTTTCCACATTTACGGTAAATGAAGTTGTATCGGTACAATTATTTCCATCAGTAACGACTACTTCATACACTTGGGTTGATGTTGGAGCTACGGTCACAGTAGAAAGTGCAGGCAATGAAGGACTCCATTGATAGCTCAATGGCAATACTTGATTTAATACCGATGTAGTAAGCAAATCATTATCACCAATACATATTGAATCAGCCCCCGCAATAGTTGCAATAGGATTCGGAGTAGAGCTTATTACAAACTGAGTATCCGCGATGCATGTATAATGATCAGTTACTGTCAGCTGATAAACTGAAGGAGGTAAATTCATGGCATTACTTGAAGGGCCAAGTCCTCCACTCCATTGAAATGAATAAGGAATAACTCCTCCGGTAACAGCTGAAATTGCGCTTCCATTCGACAATCCACAAGTGCTCATACTTAATGTCAAGTTCAATTCAATTGGCAAAGGCTCCTGAACAGTAGCGGAGATAGATTTCGTGCAGCCCAATTGATCGGTAACAATAACAGAATAATTCCCTGCAGGGAGATTGCTTGCTAAATCGCTTATAGAAACATTAGGTGTCCATAAATATGTCAGTGGTAGAATTCCTCCTATCACATTCAATTGCACACTTCCATCGGATCCACTTTTACATTTCACACTATCAACAATAGTTGAAAGTATCGGAAGTTCAATAACGGTAACAGTATAGGAAGCTGTGTCTCTACAATTATTCACATCTGATACATAGGCAGTGTATGTTTGAGTCAGAAGCGGAGTATCGATTAATGATGAAGCACCTGACAAAGATGGATTCCATGCATAAGTAAACGGACCGGTTCCATTCACCACATTAGTGCTAACAGTTACTGAATTCCCTTTGCAAATTGAATCGGTTGCGATTAATGTTAAAGTAGGGATAGAAGTTGTTGTAATTACTAGTTGAGTATCACGAACACATCCATTGTTATCAGTAACAGTTAGTGTATAATTACCTGCTGGAATATTTTGCAATGAAGATGTTATTGCACCGGTATTCCATAAATAATTATAAATAGGTGTTGCTCCGGAAACATTCGAAACAATATTACCATTAGGATCATTACACACACTATTGGTGTAAGCAATATTGAAGACTATTTCCGTCGGCTGTGTAATTGCATTATTCACAACCAAAGTACATCCATTAACATCAGTAACTGTGGTTGTATAATTACCAATAACAAGGGAAGATGCCAATGAATCGGCAGTCACATTTGGCGACCAAGAATAACTATATAACGTCCCTGTCCCTCCTGAAGCATTAAGTAAAATAGAACCGGAGTTTCCCCCGTAACAAATATTATTTTGAATGACCGGTTGAACTTGAATTGCTAAAGGCTCAATAATATTTAAGTTATTCAACACGACAGAACAACCTGCGGCATCGGAAACAGTTACAGAATAACTACCGGCCGACAATGATCCGCTACTCGGACCGGCAGAAGAGCCGGAAGACCAACTATACGAATAAGGCAACACTCCTCCTGCGGGGACTACTGTTATATTTCCGTCGCTGCCACCGGCACAATGAACATCTTGAATTACAGGAGCGGGCACTGAGAGGAAACTAGGATACACCAAAACGGCGGTATCTCTACTGATACATCCATTCCCATCTGTTATGGTGCAGACGTATGTCCCGGCACCAAGATTTGAAATCGAAGATGTATTTGCGCCATTCGACCACTGATAAGTAAATGGACCTGTTCCCGAAACAATATTCACCGATGCACTTCCATTCTGGGTAGCTGTACAACCTGTTGGCTGCACCATAGTTATTCCGGACTGAACAGAATTGGTAATTGAGACCTGCATTGTATCCTGTAATGTTACAATTGCTCCATTACACCCATTATAAACTACTTGGGCAATATATGTTGTATTTTGAGTAGGGCACACATTAAAAATTGTATTGTTACTTATTACACTACCACCTTGCAACCACGAAAACGATACAATATTTGTTCCGAGTGGAAGGAAACGATACGAATCATTTGTAGCTGTCCAGACAGTATTATTTCTGCCGGTAATTGTAAAAGCTGTAGTTGCTGTTGCATTTTGAATTCCTTCAATAGCTTTACCATCATTCCATCCTGTACATACTGGTTTATCCTTTATGTAAATATCAATTGCATTTGTTGTTTCATACAGCACTATTTGCGATGTTAAATACAATGAATTATTGCAATAAGAAGAATTTACACTATTCGGATCGCCATAATAGGGAATGTGATAATACGAAACCACCAGTTTTCTACTTGGGTATGCCCCCGTCAACTGCCAATAAATTGTACCCTGATAAGTCGGATCTGTGTCTTGATAAACACCCATGATAGAATTATGAGGAAGATTCGGATTAGGCAGAGGACTAAGCCCTGATAAATTCCATGGACACACACCCCCGGCATTTGCTAAATCAAAAGTTAAAATCCCATTAGAACCAATGAGAACTTTGTTGTAATTGATGCCAAAAAAACAAAAATCGAAAGGAAGAAGAATTGGATTGGACCATGTATCATCGATATTTACAAGGATTGGCGATCCGACATTATATGGAAAAGGATTATAAGGGATAGAAATTGGTATATAAGTGGAAGTTTGACCGGCAAAAAAATATCCGGCCATGAGATTCACACATGGATTACTACATGAAACAGTTGTATCAGGCCCGGCAGTAACGTAAGGGTCTCCTTGTGAAAATACAGGAGTAGCCGATAATAACCACAATAGGCTTAAAAGAAAGAGAAATTTGTTTTGGACAGTAACTTTCAAATAAGTGGTTTATTAGAAATGTTATCACAAGGTAAGAACATTTTTAAAATAACAGCATTGAAGGTGGCCAAACTAGTAAAAAATGAAGCCAATATCGAGCAAGTGAACGTTAAATCCCTGTTTTGGGATTACAAAAAGAGGCCTCTTATTTGCCAATAAATAATTAGTTAGAATTGAGTTCTAACATTAAAAAACACCCCTTACAAGTTTTTTTGCATTGTGAAATGGCAAAAACATAATCCTATCAACTTAAAATCAACATCCTCCGCCAACAAAAACGAAGGATTTACATTAATAAATCAACAATTCACCAATGTTTAACAGAAAATCATGCAAGAAGCGGATGTTTACACCTATTTTTGCACTTATATTTTACTCAAAAAGGGAACGAAATTTGTAAATGGGCGTAAAACCCAGAATATTCAGTAATTACCAACCGGTACCCAACCAAAAAAATGTTTAAGCTAAAGATTCTATTTTTCTTCATTTTCTGTTTTTTTGCAACTGCCTCAAGAGCGCAGTTTGAGTTATCAAACCCGATGACGGCCAATTCAAAAAACGTAAAAGCCGGTTCATTGATAGTGGCCATGGATACCCTCAACCAAAAAAACTCAGGTTATTATAACTTAAAATCATACGGTTTAGTCAATGAAATTCTGCAAAACGAGATTCCCGTAATGTGGATTATCAAGAACTCTAAAGGCAAAAATTCTGCTGATTTCACAGCTTTAGCGACCAGAGTTTTCCCTGATACAGGAGCTAGCGTAAGTACTCCGTTTTACTCGGGCCCTTTTGTAATCGATACCCCTTACATTGCTGCAGCCCTTCCAATCATCAAAGCGTATGGAAATTCGGTAAAAGTATTTCGATTGGATGTGAATACAAACATGAATGTCAGATACAACCTTACTCATAAGCCAAGGGTATTATTGTTGAACACCGGAGGATATGATACTATCACGGTTAAAGTATTTCAAGAAGCGGGATTTAACCCGAATTCATATTATATGAATCCTGCCCCGGGAGCTATATTAGATCCTACGGCACCATATACTATGATTTCTGAGACACATGTCGATGTACTTGACTCTGTTAGGGCTAGTAAAATTCGACAATATGTAGAGACTTATGGAGGAAATTTTGTGGCAAATTGTGTATCACTCGGCAGGTTTGAAAACAAAATGTACGCTTTGACAACAGGAGGTGTAGATTCTGCGGCAGCTTTTACATCACCGGGATCTTTTTTATACCCGGTCACAGATCAAGGCATTTCGCAATTCCACGGAATATTATCTGTGCCTCATGGCGAGTATAAGATTTGGAAACCAAAACCATCAAGTACATTTCGATCTACTGCATATCAAGTAGTGAATAATGCCTCATGGAATGTTGTAACTGCGGGAAAGCTTAAACCGAATTCAGAAAAAGGAGGAAACCTGCTTTACCTCGCTGGACACGATTGGTTTTTCTGGACGGTAAACGGTTATTATGAAAACGGCAAAATTAATGGCCGAAGAATATTCTTGAATTCAGCATTTTTACCTGCAAGTGATTCAATTATGGCAGGAGATTTTAGGACAGATTTAAAGACATTAATTGTTCCTCAGCCGGGTTTTGCGGTAAAAACGGAATCCTATAAGATTTTGGTGATTGTAAAGAACTATGGTCCGGGGAGAGCTAAAAATGTTACCGTGAATGCTCCTATTACAACCGGATTAACTTTAGGAACTTATACAACAACATCCGGCACATACAATAGCGGTACTGGTGTTTGGGCATTAGATTCGCTAACAAGAAATGAAACAGACACTTTGGTATTGAATACAGTAATAAATAAACTTGGAAATATCAGTTTTTCAGCAGATGCGAAATCGGTATCTCTTGAGTTTGACTTATCAAATAACAATGACCACATCGATTTATTCGGTGTAAGTCGCCCTACTGTAGTAAACGACACAATGCTTTTCCCTTTTGCAACATATGTTGACGTACCTACCAAGCAAAACGACACTGACGAAGATTTAAATCCGTTTGGCAACTCAAGTATTGTAGTAAATCCACATCATGGTGTAGCTTCCATCCTTAACAGTGATAGTATTCGTTATACATTAGGATCTGGATTTAGTGGTATTGACAGTTTACGTTATGTTAGTTGCGATAATTTACCATTATGTGATACTGCTTGGATTTATATAATCATCCCCACTCCATTACCAATTTCACTTTTAAGTTTTGAAGGAATTCGCACGAAAGGTCATGTTGATTTAAAATGGATCACACTTACCGAAAAAGAGAACGACTACTTCACTATTGAAAGAAGTATAAACGGTTTAGAGTTCAAAAATGTAGCTCGAGTACAAGGAGGAGGAACAATTAATATCCCTCAATATTATAGCTATCGCGACATTGACAATGGCGAACCGATTCTTTACTATCGATTACGTCAAACTGACTATGATGGGACGTACACATTAAGTCATATCATCAGCTTGCGCAGAAACAATTTGCATGATTTACAAATGACGATATACCCTAATCCTTCTACTGGAGAACAAATGATATTAAAAGTTAACGGACTATCTGAAAACGCAACATTTGTAATTACGGATATTTTAGGAAGACCGGTATTAGAAAGAAATATTTCCGGAGACGAAAATCACACTGCATTAGAATTAATAACTCCTGAATCCAAATTAGAAGCAGGAAGTTATTTAGCTACTTTATTCCTAGAAGGTCAAAAACTAACAACCCGAATCATCATCAGATAATCCGGGTTGCCTTTTATTTATTTTCATTAAAACTTTTATTGACGTCGTATAGTAGCATTTAATTTTTGCTCGAACTGCTTCATCAATTTATCCATCACTTGATCAATTTGTTTGTCTTGCAAGGTAGCTTGTTCATCGCGCAACATAAAGCTAAGTGCATATGACTTTTTGCCTGCTTCGATTTTTTCACCTTCGTAAACATCGAATAGATTAACATTCTTCAACAACTTTGGTTCAGTAGCATAAGCCAATTTCTCTACTTCTTGATAGCTCACTTGTTTATCTAACATCATTGATAAATCGCGACGCACTTCAGGGAATTTCGGAGGTTCGGGAGCTGATTCATCTGCAGTAGGCACAAGACGCAATAAGTAATCGAGATTAAATTCAGCATAAAAAACGGGCTGATTAATATCCATCAGCTTCAGCGTCTTTTTATTCACCTCACCCATCAATGCTACTCTATTTTTCTTAGCCATCAATGCGATACATGAATTCAAACAAGCGTGATCACCTTCCAGTTGATTAAGACGAGCTTTTATATTCACGCCAACCACTTCAAGCAAAGCATTTACAACTGATTTCAAGAAATAGATATCAGACTTAGGAGATTTATCTCTCCAATGTTCTCCATGAAGATCTCCTGTAATCCATATTGCTAAATGGCGACTTTCAGAATATACGGGGCCTGACTTTACATAAGTCTTACCTGTTTCAAAAAACTTAAGTTCTTTTTGTTTACGATTGATATTATAAGCCACAGCATCTAATCCAGGGATTAACATATCATGACGCAACATGCCTAGATCATTACTTAATGGATTTAATACAGTCACTCCCTCTTTGTTCTCAGCAAGTGGAATAACATCCATATTTGAAATTCTAGTGAGAGAGTTATTTAATATCTCATTAAATCCATTATCAACTAACCAAGCACCCATTCTATTCACCACTGCATCGACATCAGGTTTACGAGCAGGCGCAATACTCACCGACATTTTTTTCGGTAATTCGATAGCGTTATATCCGTAGATGCGAATAACTTCTTCGACTAAGTCGGCAGGACGAGTTACATCCACTTTAAAGGCCGGTACGCTCAAATTAAGCACATCGCCCTTCTCTTTCACTGTTTCGATCTGTAAATCGTTTAAAATACGCTTTACAGTGTCTGTTGGAATGTTATTTCCTGCCAAGGTATTCAAATAAGTAAATGACAGATCGATTAGCTTTCTTTCGACTTTTACCGGATAGATATCTACAAATGCTGTCTCTGCCTTTCCTCCTGCAATATCAGTTATCAAAGTCACAGCTTTTTGAAGTGCAGTGATAGTCATTTCAGGATCTGTACCTCTTTCAAAGCGGAAAGAAGAATCGGTATGTAATCCGTGGAAGCGGGCGGCCTTACGAACCATTACTGAATCGAAATAAGCACTCTCTAAGAATATATTAACTGTATCAGCAGTAACGCCTGAGTTTATACCTCCAAACACTCCTGCGATACATAATCCGCCCGAAGCATCAGCAATCATCAATTCACTTCCTGATAATTTGCGTTCCACCTCATCGAGAGTTTTAAACACTGTTCCTTCAGGAAGTGAGCTTACGATAATTTTTCCTCCTGAAATTTTATCAGCATCAAAAGCATGTAAAGGTTGACCTAGGTCATGTAAAATATAATTCGTTGCATCAACGATATTATTAATCGGTCGAACCCCGATAGCCTTCAATTTATTCTTCAACCAATCAGGTGAATCTTGAACTTTCACCCCTGTGATTGTTACTCCGGAATAGCGTTTACATCCTTCTGCATTTTTTACTTCGACAGAAATACTTCCTGACTTATTTCCAGTATTAGAAACTTGTGCAGAAGTAAAATTCAATTTAGCATTTTCGTCAGAAAGTAATGCTACAAGATCACGTGCTACACCTAGATGAGAAGCAGCATCGGCACGATTTGGTGTCAATCCGATTTCAAATACCCAATCGTTTTCTATTCCGAAATAATCAGCCGCAGGCATACCGGGTTTTGTGTCCTCAGGCAGAATCATAATTCCAGCATGAGAAGTACCTAAACCGATCTCGTCTTCTGCACAAATCATACCTTCAGAAGCCTCGCCTCTAATTTTAGACTTTTTAATTTCAAAAGGATCTCCTTCTGACGGATACATTATTGCTCCGGGCAACGCGACAATCACTTTTTGTCCTGCGGCAACATTAGGTGCCCCACAAACAATTTGTCGAACCACACCATCTCCTGCATCAACGGTAGTAACACTTAAACGATCGGCATTAGGGTGGCGATCGCAGGTAAGGACATGCCCTACCACGATATCTTTCAATCCGCCCTTGAGGCTCACCCAATTTTCGAGGTGTTCAACCTCCAAGCCGCAGCCTGTAAGTAAAGCCGAAAGCTCTTGAGGAGTTTTATCAGTATTAATAAACTGTTTTAGCCAGTTATAAGAGATCTTCATAATTAAGTACTATAAGGCTGCAAAGTTATTAAAAAGCAGAAAGCCATCCCTAAGGATGGCCCTGCAAATTTTATAGTGACGATTATCGACGTAAAATTACGTATCCCGACCTTCCGTCCTCGCCATTACCAGGCTCAAAGACATAGTAGTAAGTACCATTTGGAAGCACATCGCCCATTATTGCCATATCTGTATTAGAGAATCCGTTCCAGCTATTATCATAATGTTCCTTAGTATAAACCAGGTCTCCCCAACGGTTGAATATTTTCAATACTGCATCGGGATATCTGTTTATATCGCTGATTACGAAATAATCATTTACGCCATCACCATTAGGAGAGAATCCACCAGGGATGAATAAAGTATCACAAACAACAGTTACCACAACGGTATCATTTGCAGTACATCCTTCAGCTGAAATTGCAGTTACGATGAACGTGGTAGTAGATTGAAGATTTATTGTTACCACAGAAGCAACTGAATCGCTCACCAGATTCGACGGAGACCACAAGTATGTATTTCCACCGGTTGCAGTAAGCACAACTGAGGAATCACAATGAATAGTCATATCAGGATCAACGGCTGCTATAGGCAGTGCATTCTCGACAACTGTTACTGGTCCCGCAGTAAATAGACCACAGACTGCTGTAGCTGTCACTGCATAATCACCACTTGAATAGACTGTAATAGCATTTAGCGTATCAGCTAGAGGAGCGCCGGAGTATGTCCATTGATATGTAACATACGCCGAGTTCGTAGCTAATAAGGTAACACTATCGCCGCTACAGAAAGTAGTTGCACCTGTTACTTGAATAGAAATATTTGATGTATCACTTAGTACAGTTGCAAATGATTTACTACATCCATTAGCATCCGTAACTTGAACATTGTAAGCACCGGCAGTAAGCGTATCAATTACAGAAAGAGTATCGCCGTTTGACCAAGCATATTGGAAAGGAGACAATCCACCTGAAGGAATTATTTCAACGCTACCCCATATATTATCTAAGCAATAAGGTTGAACCACTATAGAATCGAGTACAATCGGAGCATTTAATTCCATCACAGAATCTGCAAGAGTAATAAGACAACCGTTACTATCTTTCACGGTTACAGAATATAATCCTGCAGGAATTGCAGTTAACGAATCAGCAACAACTCCATTATTCCATAAGTAAGTATATGATGCTGTTCCACCTGCCGGAATGACTAAAATGCTACCTGTACTATCTCCGGCACAAGTGATGTCTGTAACTGTAATGGAAGCAGTAAGAGCACTATCAGGTTGCAAGATTGTATCAGTGATAGAAATTTGACATCCATTCGTATCTGAAAGTATTACAGTATATTCGCCTGCAGCAAGTGAATCAATGTCTTCATCGGTGCTACCATTACTCCACGAGAAATAGTATGGAGCGGTACCGCCTGATGGTTGTAAGTCGATTGCACCTGAAGTATCAGCATGACATAATACTGGTTGTAAGTTCATAATTCCGTCTAACGGTAACGCAGGTCCGAAAATTGTATCTGATCTTGAAACGCTACATCCTAAAGTATCAACAACAGTAACAGTATAAATTCCTGAAGCGAGGCTATCTAAATCCTCTTCCACAGAACCGTTATCCCATGAAACTGTGAATCCGCCATTTCCGGTTATTGTTAAATCAATAGTTCCTAAAGAATCTTCATAACATTTATTGTTAGAAACAACAGACGCCAGCACCGGAACTCCTCTCACATCAACAAACACCCAAGCGGTATCACATCCTGCCGGCGATTGATTATCGCAAACAGTATATTGAAGCGAATCGAGTCCGGAATAAGTTGGATCAGGAACATACATAATATTACCCGCCAGATCTACTGAAGAAGTTCCATAATTAGGCCCTAATGTTACTGACACCGATAAAGGATCTCCTTCTTGATCAACATCATTTGTTAAGACTGCAATTAGAATGCTATCATTCGCGCACACTGCGACAGAATCATTGAGTGCAATCGGAGGATCATTTTTAGAATTTACGGTAATAATTACCATTGCAGTATCGCATAATCCCGGTGCCGGGTAACCGCTATCACAAATTGCGTAGTAGAAAGTATCAACACCTGCAAAGTTCGAATCTGGACAATAAGTAATAATTCCTGTTAAAGTATCGAGTGAAAGAGTACCATTAGATGGACCATTGAATGTAACCAACGAACCTACTATGATTGCATTTTCAACATCAGTATCATTTGCAAGTACTGCAATTTGTATACATGAATCCTCCACTGTTGAATCAACATCATCAATAGCTAAAGGAGCATCGTTAATCGGATTAAGATTTAAGTAAATCCAAGCCGTATCACAATACACAGGCATCCCGCTATCACATAAAGTATACATGATAGAATCTTGACCATAGTAATTTGCATTAGGCACATAAGTAATAGTACCTGTCATAGTATCTACCGTAGCAGTACCATAAAATGGTCCATTAAGAATAGCTAGTGTTCCTAGATTTAGGTTATTATCAGGATCAGAATCATTTAACAATGGATAAATAACCACTGTTGAATCTTCGTCAATTGTTAGAGTATCATTTTGAAGTACCGGAGGATTATTAATCCAAACTACAACAGTATCTTGAGCATTACATCCGATAGAATCGGTTATAGTTATGATAAATGTAGTTGTAGCAGTAACTGTTGCAAGAGGATTAGCAATTAAACTATCGTCAAGCACAGTACCCGGATTCCATGTATAAACATATGGGGCAGTACCACCGGATGCAACCGGGCTTCCACCTATTGTTACCGGAGTTCCGGAAGTTGTAAATTGATCAACACCTGCATCAGCAGTCGGATTAGCAAACATTACTACATCAACAGTATCAGAAGAGCTACATGCTCCATTT
>Ga0116184_10003569_pt1 | contig 12658 bp, 10 predicted proteins | sample AD_JPNNA5_MetaG_FD_89886 | JGI IMG/M metagenome (GOLD analysis project Ga0116184, IMG submission 89886) | Active sludge microbial communities of municipal wastewater-treating anaerobic digesters from Japan - AD_JPNNA5_MetaG | ecosystem: Engineered > Bioreactor > Anaerobic > Digestate | place... | reverse complement strand
GAATAATGATCATGCCCTGATGCGCCCTTTGCAGAGCTTCGAGCCTCTTGAGGTATTTTTCCGGGCCGTACGACAATACCGACCGTTCTGCCACGTGCTTTTTGAGCACGCCGCGCAAAGGCGCAATGCCGTATTCCCACGACATAACGTCGCGGTCAGCAGGTATCAGGACGTCGATACCGTGCGCCGAGGCGATGTCCGCGATCTCCTCAAGGCTGTATTTACCGTCGCTGATATTGGAAGCCACGTGTATGGCGCAAGATAGCTGCGTATAGCCGCCAGGGCCCGGCCGCGTATCGGCCTGCGCATGCGCTGCGGCAGTGCTGCCCAACAGCATCGCTGCCGGAAGAACCGCATTATAGAATATTTTTCGTATGCAATAACGTGTCATAAAGGCGTTCGACGTGCGCGATCATATCCCCGGCCTTGAAACGGGATTCGACCCAGGCGCGCGCGGCTGCTCCCATGGATCTGCGCTTGTCCGGATGGTCAAGCAGAAAGACTATCGCCTGCATGAATTTTTCAGCATGGGCAGGCGGCACGAGTATCCCAGTTTCGTTATCCTTAATGGTTTCAGGGATCCCGCCCACATTGCTGGCAATGACAGGAATACCCTGCGACTGCGCCTCTACCAGCACAAGCCCTACCGCCTCGTTCAAAGACGGCAGCACCATGATGTCCAGAAGAGAAAGCAATGACGGTATATCATTGCGCCATCCGGTAAAGATGATTCTGGCTCTGCAGCCCGCTCGGGCCGCCGTATCCTCCAGCTGCTGACGCAGGCTTCCTTCGCCGATGAGCATGAAATACACATCGTCGCGCGACCGGGCGATGCGCACCGCGGCATCGACAAAATAAGCAGGGCCCTTGACATGCTCAAGCCTGCCGATCATGCCGACCACTAAAGCGTCCGCAGGTATATTGAATTCTTTCTTAAGGCCGTCCCTGCCTGCCGGGCCCGCGCCATAGCCGGCGAGCTCAAGCCCCGCGTAAATGACATCGATGGTTCCGTCAGTGCCGATCGCGTGCTTCAGATAATCTTCCTTCTCCAGCCTGGTGCCTGCGATTATCCTGTCAGTAAACCGGGACAGGAACCGCTCAATCCCTACGATCCGCCGTGTCATGGCAGGGCTGAAATAGCCGTAAAGATTATGGCCGTGCGGCGAATGCACGATGACCCTGACCCCTGCCATGCGCGCCGCAAGCCTGCCGAGCGCGCCTGCCTTGGCCGTATGCGTATGTACGATATCGAACCTGCCGAGGCGCAGGATCAAATACAGCCGGATGAGCGCCATGCAGTCACGGGCCGGTTCGATATCCCTGCGCAGCTGCGAGACCCTGATATACGTTCCGGAAAATCCTTCAAGGAACGCGCTGGTCTTTTCCGCGGGATGCAAAGTCGGGCCGCTGATAAGCGTGACGTCGTATTTCTTACTGTCTAGCCCCGCGCATATGATTCGCACAAGGTCAGGAGAGCCTCCCCAGTCCATACGCGTGATGATATGCGCGATCCTTATTTTCCTGTTCATGTCGCCCTGCCCCCTCTAGTAACGGTAAAGTTCAGTGCAGCGGCAGCATACCGGGAATATCCCGGCAGATTTGAGCTGCCTTCGGTACAATATAGCTTTCCTGCCGTTCCAGATGCGGCTCAATGCTTCCGCCTGGACATTGCCGAAGGAATAGGTGAAATTCAGGCACGGCCGCACCTCTCCGTCGGGGAAAACATATGCCACGACCCACGGGCTCTGACATCTGCATCCGGCCGGACGGTAATCGGCTTCACGGTAATACCGCTTGAGCTCCTCTTCTGAGAAATTCGGGTAAAAATCCACGCTGAACGCGTAAGATCCCGCTTTGATCGAGCGTATCTTATCGAACAGCGCCAGAGGATCTATTTCAGGATCGGACAGAAACCCTTCCCAATTCTTCGATGAATTCCCCAGCGCTGCGTCAACGGCTGACTGCCTGGACAATATATCCCTGTTTAAAAAAATAAGGTTATGGTACGTTAAAGAATCGGCTTTCATGGCCGCGGCCGCATCGAGCAGCTGTTCCAATGAGTGATAATTATACCTGGTTATGGTGCACTGCAGGTTGACCAGCGGCTTAGAACGTGCTTTCACGGCCTTGAAGTAATTCACTTTCTTGACGCCTGCCAGGATCCTGTCGAACAGCCCGGGCATACCGCGGATCTGATCGTGCAATGCCCCGCCGCCGTCAAGGGAAAGGTTGAGTTCATCGAGGCCCGCGTCAACAATGCCCTCTGCGTAACGCTCAAGGAGCGACCCGTTGGTGATCATCAGGCAGTGCAGCCCTTTGTTTTTGATATAGCCGATAAGGTCAACGCATCCGGGGAACAACAGCGGCTCTCCGCCGAACAGGGTTACGTTGGCCCTGAACTTCGCGATGTCATCGACGACGCCTCGGATCCGGCTGTTCGAAAGCTCCTGCGCCAGGACCACGGCTCCTTCCTTTTTTGTAACCCCGCCTTCTCCCCATTGCCCGCACATCTTGCACCGCAGGTTACAGCGATGAGTAAGGAACAACGTCACTGCCTCGGGCATGGAACTTCGGCCGTTTCCTAACCAGTAATAGAACCAGGCAATCATCCGTTTTGAGAATACGCCAAACGCATACCCCGGCTGTCTGACTGCCTTATAAAAAAATCTGCCAAGATTGCGTGCCGGGATCATAATATTCCTCGCAGCGTGTTTATAATTGTCCTGATATGAGCGCTGCCGACTCCCGGATGCACAGGCAAGGTCAGTAAATGCCGCGCCAGATAACGCGCATTCGGGAAATCGTCTTTGCCATATCCGAGATCGAACATATGATGAAGCGGCTTTGCGTACATATTAGATGTTTCTATGCCTTTGTCCCACAAAATTTTGCGCGTCTCTGAAATACGGTGTTCATCCTCAAGCAAAATCGGGAATCTGTTAAACACAGGCCAAAGATCTTCTCTTATGACAGGCAATCGCAATCCACGGGCCCCTTTAAGGCCGCCAAGAAGCTCCATGCCGTTACGATACCGCGCCATAAACAGACTGTCAGCCCTGCGCAGACTGCGCAGGCATAACGCGGATTGGAAATTCCCCATCTGCCGCGCGTCCAGGTCCCGGGGAGGAGCGGTTTCCCTGAATCCTTGCGCAAAAGCGCTTGCCATGCCGTACACGAAAGGCCTGGTGCCTATGGAAAACAATAGATTTTTCAGGAATGCCCCGCACCAGTCAAAAGCACCCGGCAGCGCAACCGTGGCGGCAACATTGCGGATTGCCTGTTCAAGCGTGCTTGTCCGGGCGGCGATGCAGCCGCCGTTATTCGCAGGCAGGTTCTTGCCCCTGTTAAAGCTGAAGAAACATACATCCGAAAAAGAGCCTGCCTGTTTATCCTTTACCCTCGAGCCCATTGCCTGGCAGCAGTCCTCGATCAGATAAACGCCCGCAGGTATGCGGCCCCGCAGGGTTTCGATGTACCCGAGCGGGATACCGAACATGTGCACTGCCGCAACGGCCAGCGTATTGCCTCCGACGGCTTGCGAAAGGCACTCTTCGTCGGCATTATAATCCCGCAGGGATACGTCGCACAGCACGGGTTTCAGCCCGGCCTTGCGTACCGCGACCACAAGGCTGCCGGCGGTGTACGCAGGCAGGACAATTTCAGTCCGAGGCGACAGCGTTTTTAATGCCTCAAGTATCAGATAGAACGCGGCAATGCCCGAATCCATAGTATGCACGGGCCCCGCTGAGAGCATAGCTCCCAGGAGAGATTTACAGCGGCTGTTCACACGCGGGCAAGGCACATGCGCAAGCGCATACAGGGCATCGGACACGGAACTCGTTGAACCTATAATGGGAAGTTTCGCCGTCATATTTTCTGTGCGCGTATCATGATCACGCTCGCGCCGAAGACCGGCATGGTGCCGATACGCCTGGTCTGGATTATTTCGAGCCCGATGCCCTGAAGCATGCGCTCCATATCGCGCAGGTAATAGGTCCTGAGCGGCAGATCCCTGACCGTCCTGTCATACCAGGGCGCCAGGCCGTATTTTACTGCAAGGAGCGGACTGGCCGCATTGCGGAAATCGAATATAACGCTCCCCCCTTTTTTAACCACGCGCCTCATCTGCGTAACAGCGTTGCGGACAACGTCGAAAGACGGCATGTTGAACACGACGTTGATGCACAGCGCGGCGTCGAAGAAATCATCGCCGAAGCTCAATTTTTCGGCGTTGCCGACGCTCAAATGGACGCCGGCGCCGGGAATGCGGCCGCGCGCCTGATCGATCCGGTCGCTGCTGGTATCGATGCCCCACACCTCAAGATGCGGGCACTCCTTCTTCAACTGCGCCAGGAACAGGCCTTCGCCGCATCCGACTTCGAGCACGCGCTCACGCGCGTCCCTGCACCAGAGAAGCGCGTGAGTGCGCACCTGGTCCTGCCACACGCCGGAGGAATATTCTCCGCGCTCATCCGGCCGGGATACTCTCTCGTGCATCCAGGAATAAAGATCCTTCATAATCTTTGGGCCCTACTGTTTATGAACTCATCCAGCGACAGCGCCCGGTCTTTCCACTGGAAAGACGACAGCACCCGCTGCCTGCCTGCCTGCCCCATTCTCCGGGCCGTCGAAGGGTCACGCAGGAGAAATGCTATCTTTTCCGCAAGCTCTTCAACATCGAGCGGATCCACGAGGAATCCCGTAACCCGGTCCTCCACCGCTTCGCGCGAGCCGCCCGACCTGCCGCCGATCACTGGCTTTGCGCAGGCGCTCGCTTCTATGAAGGACAGGCCGAATCCCTCAAGGGTATCAGCGCCTTTGACCTGGCGGTTTGGCATCACGTGGATATCGCACAAATTATAATAGCGCGCAAGTTCCGCATCCGCAACTGCTCCGCAAAAAACCACACGGTCCGCTACGCCCAGCTCCTGAGCCAGTATGCGCAGCCGTTTTTCATCAGGGCCCGTGCCTACGATAAGATACGCCAGGTCTGGGAATTCCAGCCCCAGCCTGGCTAAAGCGCGCATAACCGTATCATGCCCTTTTCTTTCGCTTAAACGCGCCACGGTCATAATCACTCGTTTGCCGCAGATATCCCAGCGTGCCCTTAAATCAGAAATATCGATACCTGGGGTGAAGCATCCGGTATCCACCGCCGGCGTAATCGTAAGGATTTTTTCCGAAGGGACCCCGAGCTTTACGTACACGCTCCTGGTGAACTCGCTGTTGACAACAACCGAATCAGCTTCCTTAAGCACTGACAAAAGTATCCTGAACACCGGCTTCTCATGCCGGAACTTAACCACCTCTCCCCCGTACACCCAGACCTGGAACGGGATTCTCAGAAGTCTTTTCATCGCAATCCCGATAAGCCCCGGAATGATGGGCTGGCCGCATAACAGATATTGCGTCTTTTCCCGCGCGAGCAAAACCGGGCAATAGACAAACAACAGTATAAGCTTCGCTATTTTACTGAATAACGTATCTTTGACAGGCAGCCTGCGCCTTATGACCCTGCCGGGAAACCCCCTGTCCCAATCAATGCTCCCCCTCACAGCCGGAGCCATGACAGGGAACCGCTCCGGGCTCAAAAATTTCCACACGTTCGCAAAAACCGTTGATATCCCGCCCACGATCGGAGGGAAATCGAATGTGATAAGCAATGTTTTCATGTAAAAAGGCGCTGTTTCTGCCGTAACCTGTGTATCTGCACTTCGACGGCTTTCTCCACTTCCTCGACCGTAATGGAATCCATGCATGCGTGGCCGGCGCACACGGCGCGGCCGCACGGGCTGCATAAAAGATGCTTGCTGATGGCAATGGCCTCAGGGCTCTGCGGCATCCATAGCAGAGGGTCAGTAGGGCCCATGGTGGATACGGTCGGCACCTCCAAAGCAGTTGCCACATGCAAAGGCCCTGAATTGTTGCACAGGAGAATATCGCATTGAGAAATAAGGCGCACCAGCCCCTCAGTATCCGGGAACACTGCCCGGACGTCCTTATGATTCGCCGCATTTACGATATACGACACAAGCTCTTTTTCATCAGGGCCGGCGAAAACATATACCCTGGCATGATGGCGCTCTACCGCCCATTGCGCCACAGCGGAAAACCTGTCCTTATGCCAGCACTGAGAGGGGAAATGCCCTCCGGGATGAATGCCCAAGACGAGCTGCCCGCCTGGCTTCTTTTTATCAATACGGATCCTGGGCACAGTGACCTGCGCCTGGATGCCCAGCGGCTTGAGGATTTCCAGATGCACCGCGATCATATTCTTGCCCTGAAGGTCCTTCTGCCTGACTGCCCTGTTAAAAAACAGTTCTCTGTAGCCCCAGGCAAAACCTGCGCGCAAAGGAGCAGCGCTCAGGAACGCCAGCAGCGCCGGCAGTAGTTTATAATCGTAGAGAAGATCAATCACAAGGTCATAACGGGCCTTGCGGATATGCGCGCTTGCGCGGGCAAAACCGCGGTATTCGATAACGCCGTCTATATTGTTGCAGAGACGCGCCAGTCCCCTCATATACGGCCTGACCAGCACATCCAGCCCGGCATTAGGATACGCGGCTTTCAGATTATCGATGACCGGCAATGATGTAACAAAATCCCCTATACGGTCAAGCCGGATCACCAGGATCTTGCCGATTTGCGAGCCGGGCCTGCGGTCAAAACAGAACAGCATCCGGATCAGGACAATGGCCGGTAGCCTCAGGAAAAAGTATAAAGCGACAATGAACCGCTTAGTGTTTTTATCCATCCTATACGGGCGTGTATTCGTGATTTATGCCGAGAACGCCTCGGACTCCGTCTTTCAGGCCGGCCATGATAGCGGAGATATTCTCCGTTTTGCCGCCTGCGCTTGAAAATAATGCCAGAAACGCCACTTTTACCGCATACAGCATGGTTCGAGCCACGGGCAGCCACATTTTTCTTGTCAGGTACAGATTTATCTGGTTCCTGAAAGCGTAATACAGCTTTGCCCTATCCCTGTAAACAAGCGCACGCACGCCTGCCAGCCCCAGATCCGTCCGGTCAGCGTGGCGCTGCTCGAGCACAAGGCTGCCAGGGATCCAGTACATCCGGTATCCCGCCTGAGTTATTCGCAGAGAGTATTCCGTATCGTCGCAATAAAGGAAATAATCCTTCTGCGGTAGGCCAACGTCTTTGACGATCTGCGCGGGGATAAGCGTGCCGCGCCAGGCAAAACTGCGCATTTCCCGCGCGCAGCTGTAAGGGCATCTTTCCGTGCACCAGCTCCGCACGACGGCTGCGGCCTTGAGCCGGGTCAGGCCGGCCAGGCCTTTGAGCAGGTTCTCCAGGCTGTCAACCGGGACGCGCACGTCATCGTCGAGAAGCCATATCAGTTCGCATGCCTGCGACGCCTGCCTGATGCCCTCATAATACCCTCCTGCACTGCCTTTATTTGCGCGAAAACCTGTATAGAGCACGTACGGGAACCGTTCTTTCACCATTGCCTCTGTCCTGCCGTTGAGCGAATTATCAATGACAAAAGTTTCATCTGGCGGCCGACGCTGCGCGGCCAGGTCATTGAGCAGGCTCTCAAGCATAGCCTCGTTGTCATACGTGACAATGACTGCGGCAACAATGCTCATGGCTGCGCCTGGGGGGCCTCCTTCATCTTTGCCGCAAGCATGACGATCCTGTCTTTCATATCGAATATCCGCGCAGCGGCGAAAAGCATCAGCATGAACAGACGCCTTAAGCCCTCTTCCTGAATGCTCGACTCCGTGGACAATGACTTCAATTTCACGAATCCCGCCTCATGCAGGAGTTTTTCCAGAGTCTGAGGCGTGAAATGGAAAATATGATGCGGCAGGACAAAATAATTTTTATGGTTGAAATACGCTATCATTCTCATGACCCGGTAATGGAGGCCGGAGAAATCAGGCATTGCGAGGTACAGGATGCCGTCCGGCTTGAGGATCCGGTGTATCTCCGTGAGGAAAGCGCGAGGGTCCCTGATATGCTCGAGCACGTCGCCCGCGGTTACAACGTCGAAAGAGCACGGCGCGAAATGCGCCTCGCGCAGTTCCCCCTGCCTTACGTCAATGCCGTGTTTCTCCTTTGCAATCCCGGCCGCATACGCAGAGATATCGATCCCGCTCACCCGGAATCCCCTGTCCCTGCAGGCCTTCAGGAACTCTCCTGAGGCGCAGCCGATATCAAGCAGGTCCCCGGACTTTTTGTACCCATCGATCAGGTCCAATCGGAATAAAAACGGCTCGTTTGACTGCGTTGCGCCCTTATCTTCAGTATAGAACCTCATATAGCCTTTTTGAAAATATTCCTGCGTGTACAATTCCTGCGGCCTTCGCTCAAGGACTTTGGGTTGAGGGTTGACATATACCAGGCCGCAGTGCCTGCATCTGCACAGGGATACCTTTTTTTCCTCGATAACCGCGTCCTGGGGGCTGATCCTGCACGTGTTGATCACCGCACAGTCATCGGTTGCGCATATGGGACAAAGGATATAGCCGCTGGATTTGTCGCGTAAAACCTCGGCGTAAACCCCCTGTACCGCCTGCGCGTGCATGGTTATATCGAACATCTGCCTGCAGCGCTCATATCCCGCCATACCGAACTGCCGCGCCGTATCCCTGTCTTGGAATGAGGATATCTTCGCGGCAAGCGTTTTATGATCGCGCGGCCTGACGAGCCATCCTGTTTTTCCATCGGCGACGATCTCCGGCGCGCCTCCTGTGTTAAAGGAAACAACCGGCTTTGCGCTGGCCATTGCCTCGATCAGCACGCGGCCGAATGGGTCGATAAGTGACGGAAAGACAAAGACGTCTATAGCTTTGAAGAACGCAGCCATGTCGTCGCATTTACCCAGAAACCGGATGGTCCGGCCGAGCCCTGCTTCCTCTGCCATATCCTTGAGCTTGCGAACATATTGCATACGCTCATCCGGCTGGAAACCGACAATGATCATTCGCATGCCGGGAATAGCGTCTTGCAGGATGCGCGCGGCCCTGATCAGATATTCAAAGCCCTTGCCCGGCACATATGCGCCTGCTGCTCCGCAGACAAACGCGTTTTCAGGGATATCAAGGTCTTTGCGCAGGTCAGTCCGCGCCGACTCCTGGCTGAAGCGCGCCATATTTACCCCGTTGTAAACAAGAGCCAACTTGCGTTTAAAGAATTTGAAGCTCATTTTCCTGCCGATCCGGCCAGAAATAAGGATAATCTTCGCGGAAAGAAGCCCCTGCGCGATATCCTGAAAAAAACCGCTGTAGATAAGCCGTATATGCGACACAAGAGGCCTTTTTGTCATACGGCAGGCAATTCCCGCAAGCACGACGATCCCTCCTGTGGCATTCGTGTGGACCAGGTCGATATTTTCCTTTTTTATAACGGCGCATAACTCTCTGATCGAACGAATTGTCGCGGGGAAATTGAACGGGTTTCCGACTTTGCGGTACGCGAACGGATATACCGGAATGCCCAGATCCCGGATGCGCCTGCTTGCATTTCCTTCATCCGGAACGCAAACGACAGCGCGAAACCTGTCTTTATCGAGATTTTCCAGAAGGTTGAGAAGGCTGATCTCTCCTCCGCCGATCACTCTGCCCGTATCTGTTATATACAATATGTTTTTTGCCATTTCAGCCCCTGACAGCGTCCCGGTACACGCTGATCGTTGACGCTGCGATCCTGTCCCAGGAGAAATCGTCCTTTGCCATGCGCAAAGACGCCTCGCCCATTAACATAGCAATATCGCTGTTCGACAATACGTATTCGATGCCCTGAGCCAGGTCAACGCTGTCGTTCGGTTTGACAAGCATGCCGTTCTCTTTATGGCGCAGCACCTCGGGCAGGCCGCCGGAACGCGCGCAGACGACCGGCCTGGCAAAGGCGTAGGCAAGCTGGAGCGATCCGCTCATATCGATCTCTTTATACGGGAACACGACGACGTCGGCGCTGAAGAAATACGCCTGCATATCGTCAAACGGCACGTACTCCGCCTTAACGATGACGTCCTGCTCCAGGCCGAGCGCCCTGATCCTATTCAAAACCGCCTCAATGTCGAGATTGATGGGTTTCCCTACGATCAAAAGCCGGGCGGCGTCGTTACCCGCCCTGACTCTGGAAAACGCATCGAGCAGGATATCCAGCCCCTTGTATTCGCGCAAAGCGCCGAACTGCAGTATGATCTTTTTATCATCGCCCAGCCCCAGGGCCCGGCGGGCGTCAGCCTTTGACATTTCTCTGGTGCGGAAAAAAAGATAATTGCCGTGCGGTATGACAGGAATCCTGCCCGGGTCGATCTTGAAAATAGCTGCCAGCTTTTGCCGCGAAAATTTCGAATGCACAATAATCCTGTTTGAACAGGCGTATATTATCCCAAAGGCGCTCTTCATGAACATCGCCTTTTTTTCAGCTTCTTCGTGCGGCAGCACATTGTGTGCCGTCAATACCATCCTCACCCGGAATATCCGGGCAAGCAGGAACATGGCCCAGTCTTTGCGCGCGGATGACATGGTCTGGACATGGATGACATGCGGCCTGAACCTGATAACCGCCTCCAGCACCTGCATCAGCATGGAAAAATATTCCCGATCCTTAAGCGGCCTCTTGATGATATTGAACCTCCGGGGCAGGCTGTCCAGCTCATATGCCCGGTCGGTCAGGAGGCAGGACTCGACTCCGCCGTTGTCGGCCAATGCCTGCATGAGGTTATACGTATAATGCGTTATGCCTCCCCACCCCCCGATATCTATCATGAGGATTTTAAGTTTCATAGCCGTTTTGCGACAAGGGTATTGTACACAGCCAGTGTCTCCAGCGCCGTCTTTTCCCACGAAAAGTCAGCGGCCCTCCTTTTCCCTGCCTCAATCAAACTTGTGCGCAGGGGCCCGTCATTCAATACGCGCTCCATGCCTTCAGCGATGGATTCCGGGCTTTCAGGCGCGACCTGAAAGGTACAGGAAGCAAACAGCTCTTTGATTGATGACGTGGCAGACGCTACGACGCACGCTCCGCTTTGCAAAGCCTCCAGTACCGGCAATCCGAACCCTTCATAGAACGAAGGGAAAACAAACAATTCGCATGCGCAATACAGTTGGGCAAGGTCCAGGTCGTCAACATAACCTGCCAGGATAACACGACCGCGCAATCCCAGTCGATTGATCTCTTCAAAAACATCCCCAAACAGCCATCCATTCCCTCCAACGATCACAAGAGGCAGGTCCCTGCCTGCCTTCAAAAGCGCATACGCCTTCAAGAGGTTCACGTAGTTTTTTCTCGGCTCTATTGTTCCGGCTGACAGGAGGAATCCTCCTTTGATTCCGAGCCTTTGTTTTAACGCTTTAAGCCTTGCGGTGTCGCGCACGCCGGAAAATTCCCTTCCGGCAGCATCATACACAACGCTGATCTTCGATGCGGGAACGCCGTAAAACTCCTCCAGGTCGGCCCGCGTTGCATGAGAACACACAATGATCTTCGAGGCGGACCGCGCCGATGCCGCCACCGCCCTGTCGAAATATTCGAACGCCTTCGGCGTAACAAACTGCGGGAACCGTTTGAAAGCCACATCATGTATGGAAACCACCGAAGGGCAGGAGAGTTTTTGGGGCACAAAAAACCTGGCGCCGTGGAATACATCGCACCTTCGTTTCTTGACGCCCCGGGTAAGCATAAATGTCTCCCAGAACCTGCCCCATGCCTCGTTGATATGCGGCAGGCGGATGAGCTCTTCGGATATATGCGGCGAAACCGCCGCCCAATCGATTCCGCTCTTTGAAGAGATGAACAGATGAAGGCCGCAGCCGTTCGTGCGCGCCAGCCACACGATCAGATTATAAAGGTACGTCCTGATGCCGGCACGCGTGAATATGAGCGGCCGTATGTCGAACCCCACGGATATCATGGATGCCTTCTTTCCCTGTCGATATGCTGCCTAATCATGGCAATGGATGCTTTCCTGCGTCTCTGGATAGCAAACCGTTTAGCCAGCATCCCGCTCAGGTGCCGTAACGCGTCGAAACGCGCCGACATCACTTCCTTTTCGCCTTTTTTCAGAAACCGCATTAGTATATCGAACTCGTATTTTAGCAAAAACGGCCAGTTCAGCAAGAAGAGCCGCACGGGATAATTCTTGATTATGGTGAACAGGCGGTTGCGCTCGACATAGAATACGAGGAACCGCTCATCAGAAGCTGCGCGAGTCCGGCCCGACATGTGGTAAATGACCGCTTCCGGCACGAATATGCATTTCCATCCAAGCAATTGCGCGCGGAACGACAGGTCGAACTCCTCGCAGTAGGCGAAATAATCCTCGTCGAATACGCCGATGTCATCAAGCATGGCCCTGCGGTAAAAGGCGCTGGCGCCCGGAGCGCCGAATATCTCTTCTTTGAGGTCGTACTGGCCGCAGTCCTTTTCATGCTTGCCCCTGTCGCGCGCATAGCCTCCTCGGAAGAACTGGATCCCCGTCGAATCTATGACTGCCGGCTCGAAAAAATTCAGCTGTTTCGAGGCACAGATGCCGATCGCAGAATCCGTGTGGGCTGTCCGGACCAGATGCTCGATCCAGCTCGCATCGGCCCTGGTATCATTATTCAGGACCACGAGAAACTCCCCATGAGAATACGCAATCCCCTGATTGGCGGCTTTGACATAGCCAAGGTTGGCCGTGTTG
>Ga0116184_10003565_pt1 | contig 12666 bp, 10 predicted proteins | sample AD_JPNNA5_MetaG_FD_89886 | JGI IMG/M metagenome (GOLD analysis project Ga0116184, IMG submission 89886) | Active sludge microbial communities of municipal wastewater-treating anaerobic digesters from Japan - AD_JPNNA5_MetaG | ecosystem: Engineered > Bioreactor > Anaerobic > Digestate | place... | reverse complement strand
GGTCTGAACCGCCAGCCCGCACGAGACCCGAAGGAACAGCCACAGGCAGCTGCGGGAGCGGCGGGCAGAAGGAGCCTGTCGGCTTGCCGATCGCTCCTACTCTTCGAGGCCGGCGAGCATCTCTTTGGTCTGGACCACTGAGTCCTCGAGGCGGCGGATCACTTCGTCGAGTAGCTCCTCCTCGATCACGAGGGGCGGCTGGAAGCGCACCACACTCGGGTTGTTGAGCGTGTAGGCTGCCAGGACGCGCCGCTGGGCCAGGCCGGCGATGACCAGGCCTCCGATGTCGGGGTCGGTGAAGCTCACGCCCAGCATCAGGCCACGGCCGCGCACGGCCGCGATGACGTCGGGGTGCGCGTCCGCCACGCGCTGGAGCGAGGCTTTGGCGTGGGCGCCGAGGGTCGCGGCTCGCTCGGGCAGCCCCTGTTCGACGGTGGTGTCAATGGCCGCGATCCCGGCCACACAGGCCAGCGGGTTGCCTCCGAACGTGGAGGAGTGCAGAAGCGGGTTCTCGGCGAACATGGTCCAGAGGTGTGGCCGAGCGGTGAAGGCCCCGATGGGCATGACGCCTCCGCCCAAGGCTTTCCCCAACGTCATGACGTCGGGGCAGACGCCCTCATGTTCGCACGCGAACATGCGGCCGGTGCGACCGAACCCGGTCTGCACCTCATCGAGGATCAGCAGGGCGCCAGCGCGGTCGCAGGCCGCCCGGGCGGCGGCCAGGTAGCCATCGGGGGGCACGATGACGCCCCCCTCGCCCTGGATGGGTTCGAGAATGACCGCGGCCGTACTGGAGTCGACGGCGGCGTCCAGAGCGTCCACGTCGCCAAAGGGCACGTGCACGAAACCGGGCACCAGCGGCTCGAAGGGCGCCTTGTAGACGGCGCGGCCCGATGCCGAGAGTGCGCCGAGGGTCTTGCCGTGGAAGCCCTCGAGTGCCGCGACAATCGCCGTTCTTCGAGTGGCGAAACGCGCCAGCTTGAGAGCGCCCTCGACGGCCTCGGCGCCGCTGTTCACGAAAAAGGAGTATTGCAGGTCGCCCGGAGTGACTTCGGCGATGCGACGGGCGAGGGCTGCCTGTGCTCCGGGGAAGAGCACGCGAGTCCCCATGGCCATGCGCTCGAGCTGGTCGCGCACGGCGGCGATCACAGGCGGCGAGCAGTGTCCCAGGCTCATGACGCCGAAGCCGCCCAAGCAGTCAATGTACTCGACGCCCTCGGCATCGTACACGCGCGCGCCCAGCGCATGGTGCTCGACGGACTCGAAGCCCATGAAGCGCAGCAGGTCGGCCATGGACGGGTTGACGTGCGTCTTGTAGTCGGCGAAGACAGCGTCGAATGGACGATTTGGATCGAAGGCCAACTGGAGTCCCCCTCGCTCAGCGCGCCCCCGTGCCGGGGCCGGCAGTTCGCGCCGTCGGGTCCGGCGTCCCCGATGAGCGTACGCCTCGTCCCGGAGCGCGACGAAGGCCAAGCCATCGGCGCGAGTGCCGTGGCCGCAATTGGTGCGGCCTTGCCATCATGGCTCGGGACGGCCGCCGCGTCCAGTGGTGTGCCGGACGGGAACGGGCCTGGTGCCGAGGAGCAGCGCTCCTGCGCACCGAAGACCGTGGTGCCAACACACCGGGGTGGAGGGTGAGCCAGTTGGACGGTACCGGCGAGGCCGTGGTGGTCATCATGGCCGGCGGGTGGGGTCAGCGCCTGTGGCCCCTGTCCACGCCGTCGCGTCCCAAGCCCTTGTTGGGCCTCGGTCCCGGTCCGTCGCTGTTGGCCGACGCCGTGGGTCACGCGCGCCTGCTGGCCTCGGTGGATCATGTCTTCATCGCGGCCAGTCAGGATGTGGCTGAGGCGATCCGTGGGGCTCAGACCGGCGTGCCCGATCGGCAGGTCCTTGTGGAGCCCGGGAAGCGCGACACGCTCGGCTGCCTGGCCTATGTGCTTGCCCGGCTCGAAGCCGACGAACTCGCGCGGCCGGCAGACGCGGTGCTGGCGCTCCTGACCGCTGACCACGTCATCCGCGATGTCGAGGCGTTCCGAGGTACGGCACTCCGTGCCTGCAGGCTCGCCCGCGACACGGGACGACCGGCGCTTATTGGTGTGTCGCCGACCCGGCCCGAGGTGGGGTTTGGTTATCTGGAGGTGGGGCCAAGCGCCGGACCCGGCTATGCGACGGTGCGGCGGTTCCACGAGAAGCCATCGCCAGATCAGGCGGAGACCTACCTCCGTCACGGCCAGTTCCTGTGGAACTCGGGGATGCTCTTCTGCCGGGTCGGCGTGCTGCGTGATCGCGTCCGCGAACGGGTCGCAGCCGTGGATATGGCCATTGCCCGGATGGTAGAGGCCTGGCGCAGCCGGTCCGTTGAGGCCGTCGCGGAGGCGTTTGGGTGCATACCGGCCATGTCGATCGACTACGCGCTCCTGGAGGGCTGGGACGAGCTGCTGGTAGTGCCCGGCGAGTTTGGATGGGACAACATCAACGGTTGGGAAGCGGTGCATCGGTTGTACCCAGCCGATGAGGCCGGCAACGTCGTCCGCGGCAGCGCGGCCCTTCTCGATTGCCATGACTGCCTTGTGATCCACGAGGGGGCCGCTGGCGCGTTGGGGATCACCGTGGTCGGTATGGAGGCGGCCGTGGTGGTGGTTGCCAGCGGGCACGTCCTCGTCTGCCCCCGGGGGCGCGAGTTCCGCTTGGGCCAAGGCGGAGGGTCCGTGCGGCAGGGCGGTGGACACTGATGCGACCGGCCGGTACAGTGTGCCGAGCCGTTGTTGGGCGGGGCTGCGGGAGGCGCCGGATTGCTGTCGGAACGAGCCGAGCAGGTGTTGGCGGTCCATCAGGACCGACTGGCGGGCATGTACCGCGGCGACAACCCGGGCCATGTGTTCAGCATCGCCGGACTGCCGCTGGGTTACGACACCGGGCCCGCGGCGCTGGAGGCACCGCGGCAGTGGGTTAGCCGATGCGTCGACGACCTCGGCCGCCCGATGGCACTGGTCGAAGATGCGGTCACATTCCGCCCGCCAGTGCTTGAGCCGGGGACCCATGGAGTCCACTTCGTCGACGCCCTGTTCGGCGCCGAGGTGTTCGCCGGTGCGGGGCAGGTCTGGTCGCGCGAGCTTGTGGGGGATCTGGTGGATTTGAGCTGCCCCGATCCGAGTGAGTCCCCGCTGGCGGTGAAGGCGATCGAGTGCGGGCGCACCAGCCTCGAGGCGACGGCCGGCCGAGTGTGGTTGGGCACGGTGGTGCTGGCGAGTCCACTGAATGTGGGGGTGAACCTCTGGGGCGAGCGGCTTCTGGCAGCCCTCATCAATGAACCCGAGTCGGCGGTCACGGGGCTAAGGACGGTCACGGACACGATCGCCGGGCTGCATCGCGCTTACCGGCAAGCCGTGCCGCCAGACACGTTGCGGTTCTACGCGGCCTCGTCGCGTTTCGCCCCTGCGGGCTTCGGCCACATCTGTGGATGCACGACGCAGTTGGTCTCGCGTGCCGTCTATGAGGAGCATGTGGCGCCGCTTGATCGCGAGATCCTCGGCCTGTACCCGGAGGGGGGCTCCATTCACCTCTGTGGGGCGCACGAGCATCTGATTCCAGTGTTTCGCGATATGGAGGAGCTTCGAGCCGTGCAGCTCAACGACCGTGCGTCCGATGGGTTCCCGCACTACTACGCCGGGCTGCGTGACGATCAGCTGATCTACGTGACGCCGAGTGAGCAGATGCCGCTGGATCGCATCCTGGCCATCTCAGGAGGTCACCGGGTCATCATCCAGTCGTGCATCGGCGAGCGGATTGGTCTGAGGAAGCCCTTGGAGGCGGAGTAGGGCCGTATGGGCGATCAGCCACCAGACGGCCCGGCTCGAGGCGGCCCGCGTTGGCCGGTAGTGGCGGCGATGGCCGTGGCCGTGGCGGGGGTCGCGGTGGTTGTCGTCGCGGCCTGGCCGCGTGACTCGGGTATGCGGGTGCGGTGGGCGGTCAGCACCTTTGGCCCGGTGGTGGCTCCTCCGTTGCTGGCCGGCGACCGGCTCTTTGCGGCATCGACGGATGGAACGGTGCGCTGCCTCGATCGTGACTCGGGCCAGGAGCTCTGGGTGAGCACGGCGCCGCGCCTGGCCGTGCGCTGCGGGATGGCGCTGGCCGGTGGCACCCTCTATTGCTGTAGCGATGCCAACCTGGTGGTGGCGCTCTCCGCCTCTGATGGTTCGGTCCGATGGGAGCACGAGACGCGCGGTCCCATGCAGTCGGCACCGGTTGTGTATGACGGCCGCGTCTACGCGGCGGGCGATGATGGAATACTGCGGGTGCTGTCGGCCCACACGGGTGTCCTGGAGCGGTACTACCGGCGTCCGTCCTATGTAGCGGCCGATCTGGCCGTGTCGTCCAACGGGGTTCTGGCCATGGGGTGCGGCGATGGTTTCCTCCACCTCATCGACCTGACCCAACCGGCTGTCCGCGCCCTGAACGGCGAATGGAGGCCGGAGGAGAAGAGGGCCGAGGCCCAGGCAGCCATTCACGGGGACCCGGTGGTCGACGGCTCGCGGCTGCTGTTTGGCAGTGATGACGGGCGACTGCATTGCGTCGATCTTCGCACCGCGCAGGTTCTTGGGGATGTGGTCGTGGCCGATGCGGTACGCAGTCGTCCGTGCGTCGATGAGCAGACGGCGTACTTTGGCGCCAACGACGGCTGCCTGTATGCCGCGGACATCACCACTGGGTATGTACTTTGGCGTCGCCGGTGCGGTGGCGCGGTCCGGTCGCAACCCGTGCTCCTGCGCGGCGTGCTATACTTCGCCTCGGATGACGGCAGCCTGTGGGCCGTTGCTCCGCGAGACCAAGGCCGGGTGCTGGGCCGCTTGCGGTTTGGCTCGGCGATATCGGGGGGCTTGGTGGGCGAGGGCGACCGCCTCTACTTCGGGTGCGATGACGGAGCGGTACGCTGCGTGGAGTCGTATCTGCCCCGCTCGTAGCCGGCCGGGAACGGAGGGCGCCTCGTTGCGGTTTCGCCGCCATGCTTCCCGGGTTGCTGAAGTCGCGGCAGCACTGATCCGCCACGGGTGGCATCCCGCTCTGCGCTATCTGGGGCTGGACCGGTTCCGGCGGCGGGACCAGAGCGAAGACGAGACCGCGCTACCTGCCAGCTCTCTGAGGGCCATGCTCAGCGAGCTGGGTCCCACGTACGTGAAGGTCGGCCAGTTGCTCAGCACCCGTCCCGATCTCATTCCTCCGGCCTACGTGGAAGAGCTGGAGAAGCTCCAGGACCAGGGCGAGCCCATTCCCCTGGATCAGGTTCGGGCGGTGCTGCGCGAGGAGCTGGGCGATCCGGACGAGGCGTTTGAGGACTTCGATCCCCAGCCTCTGGCGGCAGCGTCGCTGGGCCAGGTGCATCGGGCGCGGCTCCGCGGCGTCGGCGCGGTGATTGTGAAGGTCCAGAGACCGGGCGCCCGGGAGGTTGTTGAGACCGATCTCGAGATCCTCTTCCAGCTCGCCCGTGCCCTGCAGGCCGCTTCCTCCCGAGCGCGCCGGATCGATGTGGTGAGTGTGGTTGAGGATGTCGCCTCACTCCTGCGTAGTGAGCTTGACTACACGGCTGAGGGGCGGAACGCGGACCGGTTGCGCAGTCAGTTGGCTCCGGGCGCACCGGTGCGGATCCCCAAGGTGCACTGGGAGCACACGACGCGCCGGGTCCTGGTCATGGAGTGTCTGACCGGATGCAAGGTGACGGATCTGGGTGCGCTGAGGGCGATGGGGCTCTCCCCCGAGCGGATCGCCGAGCATCTGGCATCGGTGCTCTTGCGCCAGATCTTCATCGACGGCGTGTTCCATGGCGACCCTCACCCCGGGAACGTCCAGGCGTTCCGCGACGGGTCCATTGGGTTCGTCGACTTTGGCGTGGTGGGCCACCTGGACGGCGCCTCGCGCAAGCGTCTGCTCGAGATGCTGACGGCCATTTACCGGGGCGAGGGGGAGGCGTTCGCGGAGCACCTGCTTGCCCTTTGCTACCGCAATGAGCACGTGAACCGCACCGCGTTCAGTCAGGATGCCGAGGCGGTGGTGCGCGAGTTTCTGGCTCTTCCACCTGAGGAGGGCCGCCTCAGCGTGGCGCTCCGCAACGCGCTGCGCATCGTGCTCAAGCACAGTCTGTCGTTGCCTCCGGCGGTGCCGCTTCTGGTACGGTGCGTCGTGTCGTTTGAAGGCGTGTGCAAGGCACTCGACCCGGACTTCGAGATCCTCGACTTGGCGGCCCGGATGCTTTTCGAGGCCGCTGCCAGCCGGCTGAACCCGCGCAGCCTGGGCGTCTCGGCCATGCTGGCCGGCGCCGACGCGGTCGATCTGCTGCTGAACTCGCCGCGGATGGTCAACGACATTCTGTCGAAGATGGCGACGGGTCGGATCAGCGTCAACGTGGAACATCGGGGTCTCCGCGACTTCGCCGACCGGCTGGACAAGATCGCCAACCGCCTGGCCTACGCCCTCATGGTCGCCGCCGCTCTGCTTAGCTCATCGATGCTCATCCAGCTCAACGAGGGGCCGACGTTCTACGGCCTCCCCATCGTGGGGCTCGCCGCTTTCGTTCTCTGCTTCGTGCTGGGCGTCGAGCTCCTCTGGACCATCTTGCGCTCCGGCAAACTGCGCTAGGGAGGCCGTCTCGTCGTCTCGGCCGAACCGGGGCCCCGCGTTCGTGTCACTCTACCGGATCGAGGCGGTTCCCGCATGGCATTGGAGTCCTCTGGCACCAGGAAGCGCGCCAGCATCATCTCACACACCCACTGGGACCGGGAGTGGTATCTGCCCTTCCAGGGCTTTCGCATGAGGCTCGTGGGCCTCATCGACGAGATGCTCGATGTGATGGAGCGCGACCCGCGCTACCGCTACTTCCACATGGACGGGCAGGCTGTGGTGCTCGAGGATTACCTCGAGATCCGGCCCGAGAACCGCGGGCGGCTGGAGCGCTTGATCCGGGGCGGGCGGGTGTTGGTGGGGCCGTGGTACGTGCAGCCCGATGAGAGCCTGCCGAGCGGCGAGGCCCACATCCGCAACCTGCTGCTGGGCCACCGTGTGGCCCGGGAGTTCGGCGGCGAGGCCCTCAAGAGTGGCTACGTGGTCGATATCTTCGGCCACATCTCACAGCTCCCACAGATCCTGGCGGGTTTCGGTATCGACAACGCGGTGCTGTTTCGTGGCATGAACGACGATCAGTGCGGCGCCGAGTGCTGGTGGGTCGGGGCCGACGGCACGCAGACGCTGGTACTGCGCCTCTCGAACGACATCGCGTACAGCGACTTCTGGTATGAAGTCCGCAAGGCGTTCATGGGGCGCGAGATGGATGTGGACGAAGCCATTGGGCTCACCCGGACCTTCCTGGACTGGTTCGCGAATCGCTTCTCGACCGGGGAGATCCTGCTGATGGATGGTGTCGATCACGTCGAGGTCGAGCCCAAGCTCGGCGAGCTCATCGACCGCTGGAACGCGACGCACGGCAACGAGATCGAGCTCGCCCAGGAATCACTTGCCGTCTATCTCGACCGGCTCCGTCCGAAGCTGGGGCCGCTGCCCTCGTTTCGCGGGGAGCTGCGGCAGCCCAACCGGCGGGGACGCCTCAGCAACCTGTTCGCGGGCATCCATTCCTCGCGCGCCCCGCTCAAGCAGCAGAACGAGGCCTGTGAATCCCTCCTGACCCTCTGGGCCGAGCCTTGGAGTGCGGCCGCGTGGTTGGCCGGCGACGAGTACCCCGCGCGGTATATCGACCTCGCCTGGCGGCATCTGCTGCTCAATCAGCCCCATGATTCCATCTGTGGGTGCAGCGTCGATCAGGTTCACCAGGACATGCTCTACCGCTTCGACCAGTGCCGGCTGATCGGCGAGGGGCTCGTGGACCGGGCACTTCGGTGTCTGGTCGGGCGGATGGACGCCACTGGCCCGGAGGGCGCGACACACGCGATCACCGTGTTCTCGTCGGCCGGCAGCCCGGACCGTGGGGCCCAGATCGTGACCATCGAGCTGCCCCACCCTCGCCCGGCCTGGTTCCGTCTCGTCGACGCCGATGGTGTTGAGGTGCCCTATCAGATCCTCGATGAGCAGCGCGCCGTGCCGAGGCTGCGCGTGGGCGTGCGCGAGATACCCCAGTTCCCCGCCCACGACGTGCTGGCGATCGCGGCCGTGCTGAGGGTGCCTGCTTTCGGCGCGCAGAACCTGTTCGTCGTGCCGTCAGATCGGCCTGTGCGCTATCCGGGCAGCCTCTGCGTCGCGCCGCGGGTCCTCGAGAACGATGATCTACGGGTCGAGGCGGCCAGCGACGGCTCGCTCGACGTCCTGGACAAGGCCACCGGGCGGGAGTACCGCGGCCTCATGGTGTTTGAGGATGGCGCCGACGTGGGAGACGGCTGGACCTTTCGACCGGCGCCGCACGACGAGCTCGTGCTCAGCTCCGGCTCGCCGGCCACCATCAGCCTGGTACAGGACGGCCCGCTGGCGGCAACGCTCCGCATCGAGCACTCCTTGTGGGTTCCCAAAGCCGTCGCGCCGGGCGGAGCCCGTCGTTCCAGCGACCGCGTGCCCTTGCGGATCGTGTCCCTCGTCACTCTTCTGGCGGACACCCGCGCGGTTCAGGTCGGCACGACGGTCGAGAACGTAGCCCGCGACCATCGCCTGCGGGTGCTGTTCCCCACCGGACTCACCGCGCGGGACTGGTTCACCGACATGCAGTTCGACGTCGTCCGGCGGCCCATCGCCCTGCTCGACACCTGCGACTGGGTCGAGGATGACTCGGAGCTCAAGCCTCAGCAGTCGTTCGCGGCCGTCTGCGATGGCGAGGCCGGGTTGGCGGTCGTCGCGCCCCGCCAGAAGGAGGCCGCGGTCCGCGATGACCGCGCGCGCACTCTCGCCCTGACGCTCTTCCGGGGCTTCCGCGCCACCGTGGGTACGGCCGGCGAGGAGGGCGGCCAGTGCCTCGGGACCCTCGACTTCGAGTATGCCATCGCGCCGTTCTCGTTCCGCCCCCATGCAGCGGGACTGCTCGCGCTGGCCCAGCGGATGAGGTCCGGCTTTCGGTGCGTTACGTCGGCGCCGCATGGGGGCACACGGGGTGCGGCCAAGCCACTCGTGGCCGTGGAGCCGGCCGAGGTCCGGATCACCGCCATCAAGCGGCATGAGTGCGAGGACGCGATCGTCGTGCGGCTGTGGAACCCCGACGCACACGACGTGACCGCGGCCGTCCGTCCGAGCTTCCCTGTGGCCAATGCCTGGCTGACTGACTTGCAGGAGGCGGCGCGGGAGCATGTCGAGCTCTCCCTCGGCGACCTCCGAGTCGCCGTGGGGCCGAATAGGCTCGTGACGCTGGTGTTGGTGCCGAAGCGCTGAGGCGGGACTGATTGGGGCCCGATGCGGCATTGGTGGTGACCTCGCCCTGGGGCGCAGTCCGAAGGCCTCAGGTACGGCACCGCCCGGTCTTGCGGAGGGGCCTGATGGGGGCATTGGCGGTAACATAGCGCCCTTGGCCGGGCGGCTGGGTCTCGCGAAGGTCGCGCGGAACGCCCGCCTGGTCTTGCGGAGGGCCGCACAGGGGTGCGCCCAGGGGGCGCGGGGCCCCTGACCGGCCCGAGGTTGGGGCGTGCGGACCGGGCGCGTTGGGGGCCCACCACGCTGGGAGACGCGTGGTTCCCCCCATGGCGCCCCTCCGCAACCAGGCGGATGGGCCACGGGAGCCCTAGGTTACCGCCAATGCCTGATGGGGGGAACCAGCCGCCACGGGCGGCTGGTGGGTCCCTAATCGGCCCGGCGCCCGACGGCCCTGGATGGGCCGGAGAGCGCAGTCGGAGGCCACTGATGGTCCTGGACGGTTGGCCTGCGGCTGACCAGAGCCCATTGGGGGCCCACCATCCGGCTTCGCCGGACGGCCCTCCCCATGTGGCCCCCCCCCGCAACCGGGTCTGGTGGCTGTGCGAGGCTTTGGGCTATCGCTACTGGCGGGATAGGGGCGAATGCGGTGAAGACCTGTCTGCACACCGTCTCGTATGCCGGCTTCTGGGGGCAGGCCGCCCTCGATCTCGATGCCATTGTCGACCGGGCGGCCGACCTTGGATTCGACGGTATCATGCTCATGGCGAAGCGGCCGCACGCGTCGGTGCTGGACATGACAGCAGAGCGCATCGCCGCACTCCGCGAGCGGCTGGAGGCGCGCGGGCTCGTTTGCGCCTGTCTGGCTGGCTACACCAACTTCACGGCCGACGCGGAGCATCCGGATGTGCCGACGGTGGAGATGCAGATCCACCACGTTGGCGAGCTGGGCCGGATCGCCCGCGGTCTCGGCTGCGACGTGGTGCGTGTCTTCACGGCGTTCGAGTCGCATTCCCTCACCTACCCCGCCGCATGGTCGCGCTGCGTGACGGCCATTCGCGAGTGCGCGGATCGCGTGGCCGAGTACCGTGTCTCGCTGGCTGTCCAGAACCACCACGATGTGGCCGTGGCCAGCGAGGCCATGGTCGAACTCCTGGTGGAGGTCGACCGGCCGAACTGCGGGGCAGCCTTCGACGCGTGGGCGCCGGCGCTGCACGGCGATGACCCAGCCGAGGCGGTTCGTGCCGTGCTGCCGATGCTCCGCCACACCACTGTGGCTGACTACTTGCGGCTGCGGCGCTTCCGCTATGTGCCGCCACTGGTGAACTACGAGCGACAGACCGACACGCTGCTTGCCGTGCCCATGGGCGAGGGCTTCATCGACTACAAGCGCTTCCTGCACGTGCTGGCCGACGGTGGCTACGAGGGCTTCGTGGGCTACGAGATGTGCTCCCCGCTGCGCGGCGGCGGCTCGCTCGAGAACCTCGACCGCTGCGCCTGTCGCTTCGTCGAGTTCGTGGCGGGGCTGGGGCGGTAGGGGGAGCGGGCGGGCCCAGACGGTGGACCCGCCATGGGCCCAGGTTGGATGCTACGCCGCCGCGTAGGCCGACCGTCCCGGTCGGTTTCTCGTCGGTTCCAAGCGAGACGCTTCACGCACGCGTGGAGCCAGGTACGGCGCCGCCAGAACGCCAGATTTCGCCGAGAGCCCGCGATGCCGCTCCCGTCGCGCTCCATCCGGTGGAGCGTCGCCACGGGCGTGACGTTGCACAGCACGAAGCGCTTCGCCCGCGTGGACACGAACGCGATCCCGCTATCGGGCAGCCAGCACGGGTTGAACTCGTGATCGGGGCCATCGGTGAGCTGCAGGCCCGACTCATCCGCGTTGCAGCGGCACAGATGGCACGGCTGGCGCGGCTATGAGGTGGCGTTCACCACTCTCACAGGCAACACCGTCGCGGCTCCGACATAGCTCACGCCCGACCGATGGCGCCGTGACGCCGGCTTGCGGCCTACGGCTTCCTCAGCACCATCCACCACTGCCGGTCGAGGCCGGCGGGGGTCACCTCGACCAGCGGCGTGGTGAGCGACAAGGCCACCTCGCGGGCCATCGGGATGAGCTGGTTGAACAGCGCCCCGGGGAACCAGTCCAGCCCCAGGTGGTAGTGCCACGTCCAGTGGTCGAAGCAGAGGGTGCCGCCGGGCTTCACCGCGGTGGCGGCCGACTCCAAGATGGCTCGCAGCTCCGGAAGGCCGACTTCGCTGAGCCCGTGAGCCTCGTGCTCGACGGCCATCCACTCGATCATCTGCCGCTCGTTGGGCCACCAGTCAAGATCCCGGGTGTCGAGGCCGTGCTTGGCCGCCACGGCCGTCTGGAGGATGTCGTTGACAGCGTGGTGGAAGCAGACGGCGTCGAAGCTGCCCCTGGGGAAGTGCGTCAGCAGGTTCTGGGCATCGTCCTCGATGAGCCGGACCTGCAGGTCGAGGCCCCGGGCGCGGTCCATCAGCTCGGCAGCGAGCTTCCGGTTGAGGTTGATGGTCGCATAGGTGGCCCGGCTGCCGTAGAGCACATCCAGCGCCACGACCACGGGATCGCTGCCGCCCGCGCACAGCTCGAGCACTCTCGGCTCCGCGGGCAGGCCGACGCTATCGAGCACCAGCGTCCACTGGGCCGCCAAGAGCCGCCGGCTGAGCGGCCGGGCGCCGGGATCGAACTCGGAGGCTTGGGGCCGCGCCAGGGCCTGCTCGGCGGCGCGCTTCAGCGCATCGGCCTCCATGCCGTCGATTTCGTCCATGCCGACGAAGCGCCTGCCGACGCGCCCGCCGACGGCTTCGGCCAGGAGCTGCTCGGTGGTCCACATGGTGTTGGTTGCCTCCTTGGGTCGATCCGTCGGCCTGACGGCCGACCCGGGCCGATTAGGGTCCCACCATCGGCCTACCGGCCCACGGTTCCCCCTATCTGGCCCCTCCGCAAGACCAGGGGACCGGGGTCCCCGGCCGCTGCCGCTACTTCGCCAGCGCGCTCCGCAGCGACTTCGGCGGAAGGTCGAGGGTCTGGCCGCCGATGGTCACCGCGCGGGGCTCCGTCGAGTCGTTGTAGACCACCGCCTCGCCATTGGCCAGGAGCGTGGTGTAGACGCTATCCCAGGCCGTATCGAGCTCCAGGGCGTCTGCCTTGGTCCCGTCGAGCGCCGACAGGTTGTAGACCACGTCCCGCAAGAGCTCGGAGGCCGTACGGCGTTCGCGGTCATCGTTGCACATACCGGCCCAGACGATCACCCAGCCGCGCCCGCGCGGCACAGCCCAGGCCGCGGGTGCGCCGCCGGCCTGCGCCAGCATCTG